>Ga0209348_1000368_pt1 | contig 24583 bp, 13 predicted proteins | sample ETNvirenome_2_30_FD_184065 | JGI IMG/M metagenome (GOLD analysis project Ga0209348, IMG submission 184065) | Marine viral communities from the Pacific Ocean - ETNP_2_30 (SPAdes) (version 2) | ecosystem: Environmental > Aquatic > Marine > Oceanic | place: Pacific Ocean | collected 2013-06-22
TGGCAACGGTGGTGATTCTTTCGCGCAGCAATATCTACCTGAAATTTATGAGCAAGAAGTAGAGCGTTATGGAAACAGAACGTTATCAGGTTTCTTGCGCATGGTTGGCGCTGAAATGCCAATGACATCTGATCAAGTAATTTGGTCTGAGCAAAACAGATTACATATTAGCTATAAAGGTGTAGAAGTTGCTAACGCAGCTGGTACTACAAGTACTATTACTTTATTTGTAGCTGGTACTGCTGGCTTAGCTAATGTTATTTCGATCAATGATACTATTGTTTTCTTAAATCCTGTAACAGGAGAAGAAAGCAAAGCAATCGTAACTAACTCTGGTGCTTACGCTGGATCTGGTTTAGCCGCTGAAGACATCGTAGTACAACCGTTTGACAATACTCAAATTGGTGCTATTGCTGCTGGTGCTGCTGCTGCTACTGGAGCTAAAGTATTTGTTTATGGTTCTCAATATCAAAAAGGTCAGTCAACTACTAACTTGCCCGCTGGAGGTGTAGTACCAGCTTCAGATGCAGCTAGAATATCAGTTGAACCTCAGTTTACACAATTTTCTAATTCACCAATTATCCTAAGAAGCCAATACGTAGTTAATGGTTCTGATATGGCTCAAATTGGATGGGTTGAAGTTGCTACTGAAGATGGAACATCTGGATATTTATGGTATTTAAAAGCTGAGTCTGAAACAAGACTACGTTTTGAAGATTACCTAGAAATGTCTATGGTTGAAGCTGAATTTGATACAGTTGGTGGAGCAACGCAAAGAGGATCAGAAGGTCTTTTTGCTGCTATACAAGACCGTGGAAACGTTCAAGTAGGATTTACTGCTGCTGCTGGAATTAGCGACTTTGATGACATTTTGAAAAACTTAGATACTCAAGGTGCTATTGAAGAAAATATGCTTTTCTTACAAAGACAAACTGCTTTAGATTTTGATGACATGCTAGCTGCTATTTCTGGTGGAACAGCCGGAGGTACTGCTTTTGGATTATTTGAAAATTCAGAAGAAATGGCATTGAATTTAGGATTTAGTGGTTTCCGCAGAGGATCTTACGATTTCTACAAGACTGATTGGAAATACTTGAATGATGCTTCTACTCGTGGAGCTTTAGACGGAATTAGTTCAATTGAAGGTGTTTTAATACCTGCTGGAACTTCTACTGTTTATGACCAAGTGTTAGGAACTAACATCCGTAGACCTTTCTTACACGTGCGATACAGAGCTTCACAAGCTGATGATCGTCGTATGAAGTCTTGGTTGACTGGTTCTGCTGGAGGCGCATTTACATCTACTCTTGATGCTATGGAAGTAAACTTCCTATCAGAAAGATGTTTAGTCGTACAAGCTGCTAACAACTTTGTATTATTCAAAGGTATCTAATTACCTTAAATTAACCCTACGGGGCTGCACAGTGAGCGCGGCCCTAGGGTTTTTTATTAACTATTTAATTTTATTATATTATGGCTAAAAAAGCTACAGCAGAAACAACTGTTGAGGTTGCACCTCAGCCCGTGGTTACAAAAACACCACCAAAACCCACTAAACCTGAGTGGGAAATTAAAACAAGAGTTTATTATTTAAAAAATAAAAAATCACCTTTAACTTTTACAATACCTGGCAAGCATACAAGAAAACATGCTTTACTTTATTTTGATGAAAAAACAGGTAAACAAAGAGAAATAAGATATGCAACAAATCAAGACTCACCACTTGTAGATGAACAAAAAGGAGAAGTCACCCTTGGGCATATTATATTTAGAGATGGAGACTTAGTTGTTCCAAAAGAAAAACAAAACCTTCAAAAACTATTATCATTATATCACCCTTTAAAAGGTAAAATGTATGATGAATATAGCGCTGTAGAAGAAGCTGTTGATCAATTAGAAATATTAGATCTTCAAATAGACGCTTTAAACGCAGCAAGAAATATAGACATAGACCAAGCTGAAGCAATATTAAGAGTAGAGTTAGGGTCAAGAGTAAAAACCATGAGTTCTAAAGAACTTAAAAGAGATTTACTTTTATTCGCAAGAAACAACCCTCAGCTTTTTATTAGTTTAGCTAATGATGAAAATGTTCAATTAAGAAATGTAGCTATTAGAGCTCAAGAAGCTGGTATAATTAGATTATCTAGTGATCAAAGAACATTTATGTGGGGTTCAAATGGTAGAAAATTAATGAACGTACCTTTTGACGAAAATCCTTATTCAGCATTCGCTGCTTTCTTGAAAACAGACGAAGGTGTTGAGATCTATAAATCTATAGATAAAAAACTATAAAAACAAGTGATACTATTATAAGGCGGTTTCGGCCGCCTTTTTAGTATTAAAAAAAATTAATATGGCGGTAAACATAAATACAGTATATACTACAGTCTTGTACATATTAAACAAAGAACAAAGAGGATATATAACTCCTGCTGAGTTTAATAGTTTAGCGCTGCAAGTACAAGATGAAATACTTGCTTCATACTTTCCTGATGGTAATCAATTAAACAGATTAAACCAAAACAATACACAAAACGATACTGAGTTTTTTAATCTTTATAAAGACTTAAGCTATAAGTTATATCCTTTTGAAAATGAAATAAATTTTTATTATGATACGGGCTATAGTACGTCTGTAAATGCTTTTGTGCCTCAAAGAAGTGATAGACTTTATAAGTTAGGAAACGTTGTTTGTAATTACAATTCAACTGGTGCAAATCCTTCTCCTATAGCGCAATGCGTAAGCGTTAAAGATTTTAACACTATAAAAAGATCTAAGTTAACCGCGCCTACTAAACAATATCCTATATATTACACTACAAATGCTAATATTCAAGAAGTTTTAGCAACCGCAACAGTTAATCAATCTACAACTAACTCAGCTCTTGCTCTTGTAACTGTAACATCAGGAACTATGCAACCTCTTCAAGTTATAGGTACTAATGTTTTACCTAATACTATTGCTACATCTTATAACCCTACTACTCCAGGAGACAACACCATAGGAACTCTTACTTTTAATCAAATAAATTCTTTAAACCAAGGAGATGTTTTAACACTTGTTTCTAGTCCATATAATAGTTTGATTTTAAAAATAGATCCTCTTCCTGATAGTATTATTGCTAATGGAATATCAAATCCAACTGATCCATTTTGGAGTTTTACAGTCGGAGGTGTTGGACAATACACTTATGAAGAGCAAGGGTCTGCAAATTTTTCATTAGATATATCTGAAAAAACTAATATTATTGCTAGAATTTTAAAATATTGTGGCATAATAATAAATGATCCAACAATAATACAAGTTGCCGAACAAGAGTCTCAAAAAATAGAAGCAAACGAAAAATCTTAAATAAATGAGTTATACAGGAACAAATAACACTGGAGCACTTGTTGATGAAACAAATCAACAGTATTACCAAGGGGCTCAGATTTTTAACGCAGACGCTAATGGTACTGCAGGCCAAAGTTTTACCACTACTTTTAATACAGGTTTAGTTTTTGGTTCTTTTGATCCTACTATAACTGACTATGCTTTAAATAACTTTAAGTTATATACTAGTCCAAGTGGTTTACCTGGTACCTTTCAAGAGTATACTAGCGCTTATACTGTTTCTAATAATATAATTAAAATAACAGCTGCATTACCTGCAAACGAATATATAGTTGTTCAATTAAAATCTTTAAGCGGTGGTAATTACGGTAATCAAGATGCCTTTGGTGTAGCAGTTGAAAATAACTATGGAGGATATGAGTACATAAGTCTAAATGATGCTATAGATAACTTTATGGTTGGTTATGTTGGAGATGGTAAAATATTACAGCATGCTAAAAAATCAGATGTTTTATTTTTTGCTAAAAGATCTTTACAAGAATTTAGTTACGATACTTTAAAAAGTATACACTCTCAAGAATTAACTATACCCGCAAGCCTTAGTTTGCCACTGCCTCAGAACTACGTGAACTATGTTAGTGTTTGCTATATAGATCATATGGGCGTAAAAAGACCTATATATCCTGTAAACAACTTAACTACAAGTCCATACGAAAACCCTGTTCAAGATGCTAGTGGAATACCAGTTCAAGATAACTTTGGGTCTAACATAGAAGGCAGCTCTATAACAGAAGAAAGATGGAAAAATGCTAATGATAAAATAATTAATCAAGAGTTTTTTGAAAACTTTGATGATTATTTATACTGGGCTAATTACTATGGATTAGATAATTTTGGATTTTATGGGCAGCAATATGGTTTAGTACCTCAATACGCTCAAAGAAACGGGTGGTTTAATTGCAATTATAGAGAAGGTAAAATCTCTTTCTCTAGCAACTTGGTTAATAAAATTATAGTATTAGAATACATATCAGATGGTTTAGCTAATGATGTTGATGCTAAGATACCAAAACTAGCAGAAGACGCTCTGTATGCTTCTATTTTATACAATATAGTTTCAACTAGATCTGGTCAACAAGAATACACTGTACAAAGACTTAAAAGAGATAGAAGTGCTAAACTAAGAAATGCTAAAATAAGATTGTCTAATATTAAGCTTGATGAAATAGTACAAGTCATGCGAGGTAAATCTAAATGGATAAAACACTAAAATTAAATGGCTAAAGATAAGAAAAATTTTCTTAAAGGTAAAATGAATAAAGATCTTGATGATCGCATTTTACCACCTGGCGAATATAGAGATGCTAGAAACCTAGCTATAACAAGATCAGAGGGTAGTAAAGTTGGTTCTTTAGAAAATGTTTTAGGAAACGACTTAATACAGCCTACTTCTTTAGGTAACTCTAAGTGTACTGCTATTGGTTATTACGTAGATAGACAATTTTCTAGAACAGTTGTTTTTGCAACTGACTATGTTGATAGCTCAGCTAGCGGTGTTGATAATTTTGCACCACCCAATAGTCAGCACTTTATATATTTGTATGATCACATAACACAGCAAGCTAGTGTTCTTGTTACAGGGGTTTTTCTTAATTTTTCTAAAAGAAGCAACATTATAGGTGTTAGTAGAATAGAGGAAATGTTGTTTTGGACTGACGATAGGAATCAACCTAGAAAAATAAACTTAACAACAGCTTTAGCAAATGAAACAGGCTCGGTAAATGTTTTATCTACTTATTACAAAAACGAAGATACTATATCTGTTGCTACTTATGCGCCTTTTAATCCTATTAGTTTAGTTAATATAGATGCTGATCAATCAGCTGCTGGTAGTATAAAGTCTACAATGACTAATCCTGCTCAAAATTTGCTTCCTGATGGTAACGCAAACCCAGATTTTGAACCAGCGTTTGCTGGAGATAAAAACTATTTAAAAGATAAATTTGTAAGATTTAGTTATAGATTTCAATTTGATGACGGTGAATATTCTTTGATGGCTCCGTTTACTCAAATAGCTTTTATACCTAAGCAAAATGGTTATTTTTTAGCTGAAGCTTTAGTTGATCCGCCTACAACAAGCATAGATGACTGGTCAACAGACTCTCAACAAGCATATAGAAGCACTGTTGTGCAGTTTATGGAAAACAATGTCACTCAAATAATATTAAATATTTTATTTGAAACAACAAACCCTAGTGCTGATTTTAAAATTAAGAACGTAGAAATACTTTACAAAGAATCTGACGAAATAGCTATAAAAGTAGTAGAAACAATACCTATAGCAACTGTAGAGCAAAACATGGCTAGTAATTTTAATACTAAAGTTTATAGTTATAAATACATATCTACTCAACCTATAAAAACTCTTCCTCAAGATCAATCAACTAGAGTTTATGATATGGTACCCGTTAGAGCTAGAGCTCAAGAACTTATAAGTAATAGGATTGTATATGGTAACTATAGAGATAAAAAATCACCACCTGAATTTTTAGATTATCAATTAGCTATTTCTCCTAAGCGAGGCTTATCTTTAGGATCTAGTACTCAAATAGAATATCCTAATCACACTTTAAAACAAAATAGAACCTACCAGATTGGAATTGTTTTGTCAGATAGATACGGAAGAGAGTCATCTGTTATATTGTCTAACAATGAAGATGGTACTACGCTTGCGGGTCAAAACTTTAGCGCTGATACTATTTATGGTGGTTATACTACTTTTGGACTTACAACTTTAGAATGGCCGGGTAATTCTTTATTAACAATGTTTAACACTGTTATACCTTTCTTGTCTAGTACTGAAGGTTACGGTGGTGTTTATAAAGACGACAGTTATGGAGTTGATGAAGTTAAACAAATTACCAATGCCGGAACAGGCTACGTGGATGCTACTGGTGTAGCTACTACAACTGATTTTGCAGAGTCTCAAGGCTCAGGCTTAACAGTAGATATAACAGAGTCATCAACAGTAGCTGGTACAATAGAAAGAGTTGTTGTTAATAATCCAGGTACAAATTATAGATCTGGAGAAACAATTACAATAACAGGTGGAAACGGTGATGCAAAAATTAAAATAACAGTTGGACCTCCAAATCCTCTTGGATGGCACTCATGGAAAATTGTAGTAAAACAAAGTGAACAAGAGTATTACAATGTTTATATGCCTGGTGTTTTGTCTGGATATCCTAACGACAATTCTGGAACAACTCCATTTTCTTGGCTTCCAACGAATGAAGATACTGTAACTTCTAATATTGTTTTAACAAACGACAATATAAATAAAATACCTAGAGACTTAAATGAAGTAGGACCTGATCAAAAACAGTATAGAAGTACAATAGGTTTGTATGCTAGAGTACAACCTATAAACAACTCTGATGCTAGTACTGGTACAACAAGTTTAACATATAGCGAACAATTTAATGTAAACGCAGAAAACTTAATAGATGTTGTTAATATATCTTCTTTGTTAGATTCAAACTTTAACACTCTTATAAATGAAATAGTAGAAGTAGGTCAAACAGGAGCAGCTAACTTTCAATTACAATATGATGAATTTTATGCTAGTGAAACAAATCCACTTATAGCAAGATTAAACGGATCTCAACAGTTTGGTGTTACAGCTACTAATATTTCTTCAAATAGCTTTGGCCTAGGGGTTGCAGAAACAGAGCCTTTTGTATCTAATTTAGATATATACTACGAAACAAGTACAACTGGTTTAGTTAGAGATTTAAACACTTCAATAATAAACAATGAAGGTGGAGATGTGCCTGCAAGTTTTGGCCCTCTGCCTGTTGAAGATTTATGGGATCAAAATGAAGGAATGTGCTCTGGCACTACTGTAACTCCTTTTATGGACGTATTAAATTACTATGGCGAAGTAATGGACAATATAGATACGGCCACCATTAACCTAGTTACTGTAGCTGGAATTCCTATAACCGGTTATTACAGTATAAGTTTAGTAAATAATCAAATACAAATTACTTTACAGATACCTATGCCTTTTGACACTACAAATCCTGTAAACAATATTGTTAACATGTATGTAGGTATAATTACTACAGATGGTAATTATGGTGAAGTTGTTATAACAGGTGAAATATTAAACGTTGTACCTTCTTTTAAAGAAAGATGGGAGCAAGACGGTTGTAGTGTTCCAGACAGATATGCTAGTAACCCAACTCCTGGTGTTGCTGAAATAGAAGATTTAATAACGTTTCAACTAAATAACGCTTGGGGTAGTTTAAATCAAGGCGGTCAAATAAGCACTGTGGCTGAAGATGAAGATCAAGGTTATGGCTTAGCTTTAGGAGCTAATAGTACTTTTGAAATTAATCAACTTTTTGGAGATGGTCCTGACTCAGTTGGTAGTATTTCTTCTACTATATCAGATGTTGCTGCTAATCCTGAATATGAACTTTTTGATGAAGTTCGTATAGATACGTTTTTTCCTGAAAATGGATTATGTTGTAGTGCGCCTTTAGAAGAAAGAACAAGAGGTTTGAGTTTAAGAGTACATCCTGATGACCAGGTTTACGCTCAATTAAGTAATGATCCTGAGTTTAACAACCCTGTTCCAATGTTTGTAATAAAAGACTTAACACAGCAAGTTACAAAAGTAGAACTAATAAGTGGAGGTTCTGGTTATACTTCGGTTACATTTAGTCAAACATATGATCAAGCAGAGTCTACAGCTGAACAAACAGGTGCTCCTGTAACACTTACTAATCAAATATATAGTAATAATTTATACAACGTAGCTACTCTAGCTGATGCCTACCTACCAGGTCAAACCGGAACCATAGGTGAGGGTACCGGACTTAGAGTTAACATAGAAGTAGATACAGTAGCGAGCTCACCTACATTTAGGCAAGTTGTTGGTTTACAACCTGGCAGACCTATACAATATTCTGGCGAAGAAGGCACTTATAGAAGTGGAGATGTAGTAAGAATAATACAAACCGATGATAATGGTAATGTAATTGCTAGTGATGCCTTATTACGAATAACAACAGGTGGATTCGGTCTTTATATTGATGAAGATATTAGCGTAGAAGGTGTTAATTCTCCATACGGAGTAGCTTTGTATAACACAGCTCCTTCTAGTTCTTCAAATACTGCAATGCAAAATGCTCTGGATTTGGGATACGATATACCTTTAACAGATCCTATGGGAGCTTTACTAAATACCAGTTATCAAGCAACTTTAGAAGACTGGCAAGCTTATTGGTCTGCTTCATATCCTCAATCAGAATATCCTAGTTATTATGATGATCAAGGTAATTTTATAGGCAATGCTTTTATGCAGGCAAATCCAATTTCTGAACCTAATTTTGGAGATGTACAGCAATTAGGTAATATTAAACCTCAACCTCCTGTATCAGATCCTGAAATAAATAATCCTGTTAGAAACATAGATGGACAATGGATAGGCCTTAGACCTCAAGGAGGTGATGGCCAATTGAAAATATACACAATACGAGTTCAGGTTACTGATCAGCCTTTAGGTTCGCCTAATGTAAACTGGCAAACAATAACTTCTAAATACATGAGAACTGATATAACTAATATCGGTTCTACAAGGTATCCAAGATATTATTTATATGGAGCTGGTCAAATGGGTTACGCTGGTTTTAATTTTAATTTTGAAGGATTTGATTCTGATGGAGATGGAATTATAGATGGTATAAATTATCTTGATCCTTTTTATATTGGAGATTTAAGTGATTATAACAATAATGATCCTTCTCTTAATATCTGGGGATTACCTGGTCTTCCAGGTAGTAATTTGGGCTCTATTGAAAACTTCACAAATAGCGGCGGAGTTTTACCTGGTCCGGCTTTTTATCAATATAAACATATTCAAAATAGAATATCAAGTCAAGTTGGAGAAGGATTATCTCAACCAGGTTCTGTAGATCAATTTGATAGAAACTTAAAAGTACCTGTAAATGAAGTCGCTTTTTATAATTTTCCAAATCAAAATTATTCAGGCGCTCCTTACACTAAAGACCGTGACGATACAGGTCCTATTTTTGATTTTGGAGGAGAAATATTATACTTAGGTCAACAGCAAGACGCACCAATAACGGGTTTAAATAATTTAGGTGAAGCTATTCACGTTGGCGGAGAACCTGTTAAGTTTAAACTTCCAGAAGAACTAGTTAACATGTCTGTTCCTCCAACTATAAAGTTAAAAGGTTATTTAGGTGGATACAATCCCTATGGCTCTAATGCTTGGAATGACCTTAAACAAGGTCTTTCATACTCGCCTCAAAATAATCCATTAGTACCAAATATTTTCACAGGAAGTTTACCAATACCAAGCTTAGTTAATGGAGGTACTAGTGCTAATATAATATCTAAATCACCTTTCTCTACACCTTGGCCAGAGTTTACTTTAGTTGTAGGTAATAAAAATGACGATCTTAGTTATCTAGGAGGTGGTGGATTTGGTGGATATGGCGGAGGTCCTATTGGTGATACTCAAGGTATAGTCGCTTATGGTGATAATCAATTAAAACCTACAGTAAATGTGGAATACACAATTACAACTAGATCATTTTTGTATCTTGATAAACCAGATGATACTTCTGAAATATATCAAAAAACTAGAACACTGTCTAATGTTGGAAACACTGTAACTACCATTAACACTGTTATCACAGGCTTAGCAAATGGCAATAGAGATGTTACAGTTCCTAATCCAACTTTATCAGGAGATGATCCTATTGTTGTTGGTATGAGATTTTACAACGCGCCAGGCGCTTTTGAAGCCGGTGATCCATTTCTTGCAACTCCAAGTTTAGCTGGAGCAGGTGTTACTATACAAGAAATATTACAAGAAGGATCTGGAAGTGTAACATTTAGAATAAACGCTGTGTTTCCTCAATTAAGCGTAGGAGCTCTTATACAACTAAGCTCACAAGGTTTGTCTACAAATATAGAAAATGACGAATCTTTAATGCAGATACAAGCAGGAGCATATATAAGATCTATGGACGCTTCAGCTACTGATAATACTGAGTCTAAATTTGATTTAACGTTAAATTACTCTAGTGGTTTATTAGATTCTGGAGAATATTCTATAGAAACTTCTTTAGGTCAATTAAAAATTAGAGAAAAAGACGGTGGCGAACCTGTTCCAGGGAATATTACAGCTGTTGGGTTACAATGGTCTGCAAAAAATTTAGCAACAATACCTATAAGTAGTCAAGGCTTTTACACAGGTTTTGACTACGGTGTTCAATTGTGTAGCCCTGGAACTATGGCTATGTATTTAGATATAGATTTTAGTTAAAATATTAAAAAACAAGTAATTATAATTTTATGCCATTTGTAGTAGAAGTAAAATATTTTAATTCGTTTTGGTTGAAACAGGTTGTAGATGATACTACAGCTGATCCTTTTCCTGATGGTAAACCTGTTTGGCCGGGTGGTTATCCGTATAACGATACTACGGATACACAAATAAGTGCAGCAGTTGGTCCTTTTCCAACGTCTCAAATTGCAGCGCCTGGAAGTACAAGAACTCAAGATTATTACGTAGAAGAAGCTAGAATTAGAGGTGGTTATAATAATACTAGTGTAGACTTTGGAGCCAAAGCATATTTAGTAGAAGATAATCCAAATCAACAATGGAGATTTAATTCTATGATTTACTCTGGTGTATTTAACTCTAGAACAGGTGTTAACTACACTAATCAGTTTCCAAGCGGAACAAATATAACTAGAAGCGTAGATCCTATAAATGCATCAATACAAAAACTTTACGCAGAAGATACTAATTTAATTATATTTCAAGAAAATAAAGTATCTAACGCGTTAATAGATAAAGACGCAATATACACAGCTGAAGGTCAATCTATAACAACAACCGGCGCTAGAGTGATAGGACCTGTGACAGCTTATGCTGGTAATTTTGGTATATCTAAAAACCCTGAAAGTTTTGCAGTGTATGGAAATAATAAGTATTTTACAGACAAAGATAGAAATGCTGTTTTAATGCTATCTCAAGCCGGTATTTCTGAAATATCAAATGTAGGTATGTATGATTTTTTTAGAGATACGTATCGAGTTATGATTGATAACAATACTTATCAAGCTTTTTACACAGGTAATAAATCAGAAGGAGTTTTTGGATTACAACAAGATGTAACAAATAGTACTACTTTGTTAATTCAAAATCTTCAAGGTTTTATAGCTCCTGGCGCAGAAATAAAAGGAGCAGGTTTGGCCACTGGTATAACAGTAGTTTCTTATGATAATGCAACTAGCACTGTTGTTTTAAGTGCGCCAATAACTTATTCAACAACTGATACGCTTTTCTGCAACACAGGAGGATACACGGTTGTAACTTCTTTTGAGTTTGAAGTAAGTGTTATAATAGATTCTTACGATAAGTTAATTAAAGGTATGTCAGTTTTAAACGTTGCCGTAGCAGGTGCCTTAGGTAATATTGTTGCTACTATTGAAGAAATATTGCCAGCACCAAATGGTAGAATAAAAATAAGAACAAATAGACCTGTTGCAGTAAGCTTTGATTCTCTAATAGCTTTTACAACGCCTTATAATGCTTATGCCGTAGGCGGTTATGATTATTGGTCAAAAAATTACACTCTTTCTTTACAACCAAATCCTGTATGGACAGACACAAAAAGAGCTATAACACCATATAGTACTCTTACCTTTGATCAAGTGTCTGGAGGTTGGACTAGTTTCTTTTCATATAAACCTATATGGTTATATAGTTTAAAAGGTAATTTTTATAGTTTAAATTCTTCTAGCATTTACTCTCATTATACAAATTCTACTAGAAATAAATTTTACGGCGTATCATATAACTCAAGTATTACATTTGTTTTTAACCCTCAACCTACAACTCAAAAATCGTTTAAAACAATAGAGTATGAAGGATCTAATGGATGGCAAGTGAATAGCTTGACATCTGACTCAACCGGCGAAGATTTAGTTTATTTAGATTCAGGACAAACAACACTAAGCAGTTACGTAGACAGCGGCTTAAGAATTTTAAGTTACACAGAAGGAGCTTATACAACTGGAGCATCGTATCCTTCTATTCTTACAGGTCAAGTGCAAAGAGCTGGTTTTGATAGAAAAGAAAACAAATATGTAGCATCTATAAAAGCTAATGGATCATATAGACCTCAATCTGTTTTGCCTACGGTTGATACTACTGGTATAAAAGGGCATATTGTTAAAGCAATATTTTCTCAAGACAGACATAGTAGAGGTAAAGAAGTAGAATTATTTTCAGTTGGTACAGAATATACAAGAACTAATGGATATTAACAATAATATAAAAATATGGCACTTGGAGCAATTTTAGGAGTCGCAGGATCAATAGCTGGAGGTCTTTTTGGATCTTCAGCAGCAGACAGAGCAGCGGCGGCGGCGGCTAGAGAAAGAAAAAGATTACAAAAAAAATTAGATTCTTTAGAAGAAAACAGACAAGATATTATAAATCCTTACGCTGGAGCTTCTAACTTATCTAGTTTAGCACAGGATCTTACTAGCATGATGACTAATCCATTTGCTAATTTAGGAGTTGCAACAAAAGCAGCTGAAATACAAATAGAACAAAATGATATATCTTTAGCTAATACATTAGATACTATTAGGGCTACTGGAGGTGGAGCCGGTGGTGCTACAGCTTTAGCTCAAGCAGCTTTACAGTCTAAGCGTGGTGTAGCGGCAAGTATAGAACAACAAGAAGCTAATAATGAAAGACTAAAAGCTCAAGGTGAGCAAGCTTTAGAGCAAATGAAAATAAATGAACTAAGAAGAATACAAGGCGTTCAAATAGGCGAAGGTCAGCGTATGCAAGGTTTAGATGCTGCAGGTCGACAGTTTGTGTTTGGTACAAGAGAAAATAGAGAGATGCAAGAATTAGACAGAACAGCGGCTTTGTTAGGTGCTGCGGCTCAAGCTGAAGCTCAGGCAAAAGCAGATAAAACTTCTGCTATAACTGGAATGATAGGTAGTGTTGCCTCTATAGCAGGCGCAGCGTTTGGACCAACTCAATAGATAAAACATGGAAGATAGAAACATAACAACAAATTTACTTCTTAAGCAAATAAAAGAAAGCAATGCTATTGCATATAATGAAAATTATATAGCACAAAGCTCTGATTATAATTTTAAGATCATGGAAGTTGCTTACGCAGAAACAGCTAGATTATATGCTTCTATAAAAATGGATATTAAAAATAATAATTGCACTACAGATAATTGTTATTATGAAAATTTAAAAATAAAACAATTAGAAGAGGCGCCAAAAGTTTCTATTGATTTTATTCAAAAAGTTATAGGTCAAATGCAAGGAACTGAAGCTTCTAATTATGATGTAAATAATGATTATAGATATAGAGTTGCTAATTATATGCTAAACTCTACACCAGGATTTTCTAAAACAGATGGCTATAATTTAAGTTTATACTTAAACGAAGATGCAACTCAAACAATTGTATTTGAAGGGCCTTTGTTTGAAAACAATCCTTTAATAATAAATAGCGCTGCTTTAGAGTCAATATTAGATAACGATACTTTCTTAGTTGCAAGCACTCCTGATATTGAAAAAGAAATGCTAAGACTTTTAACAGAAGTAGGTTTATTTGCTCAAAGTGATATTTTAGAAAACGGTACTTTATCTCCTAATGCTAGAATATCAGAAGAGTTTATTGCTAAAAATTCTGATGGTAGTTTTGACTACATGATTGTAGACATTGGAGGTGGTAAAGGTAGAAATACTTTAAAGTTTGATTTAGATAAAATAGAAAGAAAAGTAAATCCTTTTATAAACGCTGAAGTGGCAGGTTTATTATCACAAGAGCAAGATGCAGTAGCGGCTTGGAATGTTTATATATCTAAGGGCACTAGCGTAGAAGAAGACGATCAAATGGTTCAAAACGCAAACGCGGGATCTGATGCTTGGAGTTATAAAGAAGATCTTCCACTTTCTCAAGATAAAAAAATATTGTTTGAAAGCAAATATAAAGAATACTTTATGAACAATTATTTAAAACAATTTATAACTAATCAATTGCCAACTGTTCAAGAGGATGCTGCGGTATTTGATTTAGAAGAAGCAAGATCTGCTAAAGCGCAAAAATTTATCGACGATAACAATTTATAAAATATAATTAAATGAGTCATATTACGTTATTACAGTATATTACCCAACTTCAAAACTTAGGTCTTACACAACCGCAGATAAACGCTTCTGTACAGGAATGGAAAAAAATTCATGAACCTAAAAAAGTTGAAAAACCAACTGAAGTAGTCGAGCAAGTTAATGTTGTTGACGAGGGAAAGACACCTGCTGTTGCGGAGAAGGGTACGACTGTAACAGCAGAAACAAAAGAGGTATCCGATTCAGATTCTTCAAGTGGAGCATCTGCATCAACGTCTATTGATGGACTTTATAAACCGCTAAAATTAAAAACCACATCTGAGTTACTTTTTGGTAAAGAAATAGATGGTTTAGTTTTTGACTGGCAACAACAACCAGGACCAGTTAATTTCTTTGGTTCATTAGGTGAATTAGATAAAAATTTAGATCTACAAAAAGAAAAACTTCTTGAATTCTATGGTAGCAAAACAACTCTACCTGGCGAAACAGTAAAGGGACAAGGTGATTTTGAATATAAATACGAAATAGATCCTGATACTAATAAAAGAATATTTTACTATAAAGGGCCTAATGATAAAGACTGGATTAATCAAACTAAAAGATTAGATGAAAATCCAAAAAGTGATATAATGGCTAATCAAATGATAGGTGTCTTGTCTGAACTTGGTTTTGTTTCTAAAGAAGCAGGGAAAGAAGCTTACGATATACAACAGGAAAACAAAGAAATAAGAAGAAAAAATAAAGAAATAGAAGAGCTAAATAAAATAAGAGAAGATTATTTAAAATTTAGTAATAAAATTAATGACTATTGGAGTAACCAACCTAAACGAACTTTTGATGATAAATTAAAAGCACTAAAAAAAGCTGAGTCTCAAGTTAGAGGCATGTATGATACTGAAGGTGTAAATAGAATGCGCGAACAAATGAGTTTGCTTTACAACGATAATCGTTATCAATATAGCCCAGGTTTTTATACAGATTATTATTATTCAAAAGATGATGAAAGAAAAAAGTTTTATAAAGGTCTGCATGGCATTTCAGCCCAAGGTTACATAGCTGATTCTTATGGTTTATTAGACAAAAATTCTGCTTTAGGAAATGCTTTAGGTGCAGATTTAACTAAAAAATTTATTGGCTATTTAAATAGACAAGGACTTTCTGAAGATTTTGCAAAAAGAGTTATGAAAGGTGATTTTGGTTTTTTAGGAGTTCATTTAGGAAGACATAACGAATTATTTGATAAGTTAAAAGAAATTTATGGCTACAAAGCAGGTGTTGAAAGTTCTTTTGGGGGTGGGGGTGACATAGAATCACCTGAAAGCTTAGCAAAACTTGAAATAGCAAGACAAAGAGCTTTAGCTACTTATTTAACAAATTTTTTACAAGAAAACTCTAAAATACAAAAAAATAAAATTTTAGATGGTTATATATCTTTAAATCTTGATAAATTTAAAGGTGAAAAAGGTAATTTATACACTGCAGCAAATAGAAAAATAGCAGAAAAATTAATTTCAAAACTAGATTGGAATAAAGATAATTTAACTAATTTTGATTTTACTGATTATGAAAAAGTTCAAAATTATGTAGATAATTTTTTTCCAGAACTTAAAGAAGCTAATGAAAATACTATAAATGCTAGAAATAAAAGACTTGCAGAAATACAAGAAAAAGGAGGTTGGGACGGAACGTTAAAGGAAACTGGAGATGCTATAGAACAAACAGTTTTAAGTAGAGCAAATAACTTTGGTTCTTTAATAATAGAAGATGTATTTAAAGGTGATTTAGGTGCTTCTCAAACGTTGCAAGCAGAAGAGCAAGCTCAATCAGTAGGAAATCTTAAAAAAACTGTAATAAAAGGAAAAACAGCGGTAATAAATGGTAAAAAATATCTTTTAGAAGATGATATAGTTTATGATGTTGAAACTAGTACACCAATAATAACTCAAGACGCTATTGTTAGTATAGATGATCCTAGAAAAATTAAAGATGTTCTTGCTAAAAGTGACACAATAGAAAGATTTGTTAGTGGCTCAGCTGGTTTGTCTAATACAACTGCCGCTTTAGTAGGTTTAGCAGTAGACATATATGGAACTAAAGGCGTAGGAAGAGCAGCCAAGTTACTTAAGCGTGTAGGAATAAAAAATATTATAAAAATACCTCAAGCAAGGTTAAACGGTATGGTTTACTGGAGTGGATTAGGTTACGTTCAAGGAAAGTATAATACGTACAATGAATTAGTTGCTAAAGGCGTTAGTACTCAGCAAGCAGCAGAGCTTTCTGAAACCGCCGCTGTACAGACTTCATTACTATATGGCGCCGCAGGTATATTTAGTCCTACAGAAAAATATTTTTCCAGATTTACTAGAGGTTTTAATTTAAACAATAATATAAAAGAAGCCGTAAAAAATCTTACTAAAAAAGGTAATACTGAATCTTTTGCGTCTTTGCTTAGAAAATCTCTGCCTAAAAGATCTACTGTAGTAGAAACTAGTTTAAATGTTGTTCAAGAAAATATTGAAGAAAATTTACAAGAATCTGTAACACAAGAGATAATAAATAAAAGAATAAATCAAGAGCTAGGAAGAGAAGTTTTAGATGAAGAATATACAGATTCTGAAATTGCTGAAACTACTTTAATTTCTTCTGGTGTTTCTATAGCGGCTTCTAATATTAAATTACCAAGTTCTACTTCAAATTATGATCAGCTATTAAATAGTCTTTATTTAATGAGTAAAAATTCTAAAGAAACTCAAAAAGCTTTAAATAATTTAGTAAAAAACGGAGAGATAACCCAAGAAGAATCTAGTAAGCTTCTTAATCAAGTAAAAGCTTTGGTAAATCAAAGCCCAAATATACCTAACTATGTATCTGCTAAAGGAGTTTTAGAATCTTCTATGCTTTTACAGGAAATACAAGATCTAAAAGCTAGAAAAAAGCAACAAAACGAAGCTTTTCATCCTCGCATAGACGAATTAATAAAATCTAAACAAAAGCAATTAGCTGAAATTGTAAAACCAGAAATTGAAAAATCACTAAGCAGGCAAGGTGCTAAAGCGAAAGCAGAACAATTAGGTGCTTCTTTTGAAACTTTTTCTAATCAAGAATCAATTGATGCTAGAAAAGCAGAAATAGAAAGTCAAGGAGGAAAAACTGTAAAGTCTGTAGGCTATGGAGAAGCAATAACAACAGCTGACGGACAAACTATTATTTTAATAAATGATCAAGTAGCTGGAGAAGATAATAAATATACAACTGATCAGCACGAAGTTTTGCATCCTTTCTGGGAACAAGCTTTAAAAGGCAATCCAGAATTAGCTATATCTTTTGGTAAAGCCTTAATGAATGAGTTTTTAACAAACACCGAAATAACAGGAGGAGCTAAGTTTTTACAAAGATTTCAACAATATGTTAATGATCCTAATTACTCAGCAGAAGCTACATGGTCAGAGGTAATACCGTTAATGAGTGAGGCTTTAAGCGAAGGAGATATAGCTTATAATCAAAAGCAAGATTCTTGGTGGAAATCATTAGGTAAAAAAATATCTAATTTTCTTGGTTCTGGTAAAAAACCTTTAAATATAACTTTTGATACAGGTAAAGATGTATTTGATTTTATTTTAGCTTATAATGAATCTACTGAAGCCGGTAAAGGTTTTACTGATTCACAACTAAAAGTTGCTCAAGAAGGAGCAGAAGGTCAATTAGTAGAACAAGGATTTACTGGTGACATAGATACAGAAGCTGGTGTGGCTATAGAAGATACAGCTAATGTTTTAACAGAACAAGATACCGCAAGAGCAGAACAAGAAATAAAAGAAAACGTTGCGGTAGAAAGTAAAAGGGTAGAAGATTCACAAGAAGTTCAAAGATTATACGACGAACAGGGTGAAGCAGCTGCTTTTGATATAATACAAAAGTTTAAACCTATAACAAACAAAATAGTAGAGTCGCGAAGTCAAGCTCCAAATTTTGATCGTCAACTATTAACTGATGAAATAGAAACTGGTAAGCGCGGTATATTTGATTTAATTAGAGAATATAATCCTGAATCAGGCGTGCCTTTAGCCGCTTATATAAATAAGTTTTTACCGGCTAGAGCTATTGAGGCTTCACAAAGAGTTTTAGGTGAAGAGTTTACAACTGACGTAACAGAAGCAAAAGGTGTTATACAAGAAGAAGTAACAGAGACTGTAGAAACAGCGCCTAAAACTAGATTAACAAAACCAAGTTCTTTATTACCAGCTGAAGCAGTTACAGAAATAACAGAGCAGGTAAAAGAAAAAATTAAAGGCATCGATCCAAAAAACATGACCTTTAAAAAACTAGGTGATTTAGCACCAGAAATTATTGCTCGTGAAATAGGTATACCTGTTAAAAAACTAACAGATCCTAGAGCAAACTTATCAAAAGCCGATGCAACAGCGATACAACAATTTGTAACTAAGAACGCAGATAAATTGTTAAGAATATTACCAGAAGGCTCAGTAACAGAAGCTGCGTCAGATGACATCTTAGGTACGTCTACGGGCGTTCCAACAGGTTTATTAAAAGCTTTTTACACTAAAGGTAAACGAGGTACTCGCGGCGCTGGTCTTACACCGTTTATTAAAAATAAAAATATTAGTAAAGCAGATTTTTTACAAGCATTTGGTATTGTCGAGGGCGTAAAAGCAGAAGGATTTAGCGCGAGATCTCCACAAGCTCAAGCTTTAAAAGGTATTGCTAGTTTATATGGTAGACTAGTTACTAACGAAGTAGCAAGATCACCTGAAGTAGATTTAAAACCAGAAGTAAAACAAAGAGTTGCAGCTGGTAAATCTAAGGCTATGGCTAGTAAAAGATTTGCAACTCAATCAGCTATTGAAGCAGATACAGAATTAAATAACTTATTTATAGAAGCTGCTCAAGCTAAAGATATAAATGCTATAGCTACGTCACTAGGTTTACCTAAAATAACGGTAAACGATTCTAATAGAGAAGCTAAGCAAAAAGAAATGCTTGAGTTTATAAAGCAAGGTAAAATACCTAGCGTAGTTTTTATAGCTGCTAAGTTTAGCAATTTTGGTAGAAAAAAAGTAAAAGGCAAGTATATAGATATTCCAGCAAGAGGAGGTTTGTACTTTGGATCTAAAGATCCTGCTTATCAAGAGGCTTTAAAAGCAGCGAGAGAAAATGACGCATCATATCCAGATTTAAAAAGACCTAAAAGAGTTAATATTAAAAAAGCTTTTACTGAAGCTGGCGATATTCAAGCTAAAGCTAACATGGATTTCTTAAATGAATTCACTAATATTTTAAATAATGCAGTAAATAAAGATGGTATGCCTATAGAAATGGCCGCTTTATTTATTACTTCTAGTTATCAAGCTACTACTGGTGCTATAAAAATTGCGGCTGGGTTTAAATATAAGTCAAGTAAATTTGAATATGCAGGACCTGATGGTAAAGCTAGTGACAATAGAGGTGTTAAGTATAGAGAAGAGCATACTATACCTGCTTCTGTTGTTGGAGCTAATTTAATATTAGCTATAAACAATAATGCTGTTAAACCAACAATGGATGCTGTAAGAAAAAACTTTTATCAAATACAGCTTTCTAAAAAAGATGACACTAAACTAGATAAAGCAAATTTAGGATCTACGCTTCCACAAGGACAAAGTATATTTAACAATCCTATTGGTAGATTGGCTGCAGCTGGAATAAACTTACAAACCATAGTAAATCCAAAAACAGGTGAAACAATTGCAGAAGAAAATAGAATTGCTATAAACAAAGATTTGTATAATGCTTTTGGAGCTAACTCAAAACTACAAGCCGCTTATATTCAAAACGAGCAAATAGTAGCTGGTTTTACTAATCCTGATTTAAACGTTAAAGCAATGATAGATGCTTTAGTTCCTTTAGCTCCTAGTAAAGCAATGGCTTCTAAAAGAAACTCAAAAATGGAACCGACTTCTTTAGGTTTCAATAAATTTGAACCAGTTCAAGATGTTGTTAATAGTTTAGGTAAGGCAGATGAAGCTTTAAACAAAGCAAAAAGAGTTAATGCTCCTGTTAAAAAAATTAGAGTATTTGACTTTGATGATACATTAGCTAAGTCTAAAAGTAAAGTTATAGTAATAAAACCAATGTCTCAAATAGACGGAGACATGCTTGATATTGTAGCTAGAAGAAAATTTAAAAAAGAATTTGAAAACCTTCCTAGTCGCTTACAAAATTTTGGTAGCTTAAATGGAGATCAGCAATTAGAAGTTTTAAAAGAAACACCTGGTGCTACTACAGAAATAAATGCTACACAGTTTGCAGAACAAGCCGCTGATTTTGAGGCTCAAGGAGCTACATTTGATTTTAGCCAGTTCGAGCAAGTGATTGAAGGTAAAAAAGGACCTTTATTTAATGTTGCTAAAAAAATAGCAGACACTAGAGGCGCTGAAGATTTATTTGTATTAACAGCAAGACCTCAAGAAGCTGCAGGACCTATAAAACAATTTATGCAGTCATTAGGCATAGATATACCTTTAAATAATATAACTGGTTTAGGAAACGGAACGCCACAAGCAAAAGCTAGATGGATGGTAGATAAGGCAGCTGAAGGTTATAATGATTTTTATTTTGCAGATGATGCTGTTAAAAACGTTAAAGCTGTTAAAGATGTTTTAGATCAACTAGATGTTAAATCTAAAGTACAACAAGCAAGGGCTAGCAAAAGACAAACTTTTGATACGATAGTTAATGACATGATTGAATCATCATCAGGTATTGAGTCGTATAAAACTTTTTCTGCTGCTAAAGCTAGAACGGTAGGTAAAAACAAAGGTAGATTTGATTGGTTAACGCTTGCTTCGTCAGCTGAAGATTTTAAAGGTTTGTTATATAGATTATTAGGTAACGGTAAAAAAGGTGAAGCTCAATATGAGTTTTTAAAAACAAATCTTATAGATGTTTACAACAGGGCTGAAGATTCTATAGTTCAAGCTAAAATATCTGCAGCTAATGATTTCATGGCTTTAAAAAGTCAGTTTCCAGGTATACCTAAAACACTAGAAACAGAAACAGGTGTAGGTAAATTTAATTACCAGCACGCGCTTCGCGTTTACATGTGGACTGAGCAGGGTATGTCAATACCTGGGCTTTCAAAAGCAGATGCTAGAAAATTAAATAAGTTTATAACTGATGACGTTAAGTTACAAGCTTTTGCAGATCAACTGATATCTATACAAAAAGGTAAACCATATCCAGAGCCTGGTAAAGACTGGTTAGCTGGTAATTTAACTACAGATATTATAGGTGGTATAAATAAAGTTAACAGAGCAGAGTATCAGCAAGAGTTTAGAGAAAATGTAGAAATTATATTTTCACCTGAAAACTTAAATAAAATGGAAGCTGCTTATGGTACTCGTTGGCGCAAGTCTTTAGAAAATACTTTAAAGCGTATGAAAGCTGGTACAAACAGATTAGGTTATAATGATCAAACAAGTGCTGTACTAGACTGGGTTAATAATTCTGTTGGTGCTGTAATGTTTTTAAATACAAGATCTGCACTACTTCAAACTATATCAGCTGTAAACTTTATAAATTGGGGTGATAATAATATAATAAAGGCTGGTCAAGCGTTTGCAAACCAAAAACAGTTTTGGGGAGATTTTATGACTCTAATGAACTCTGACTATTTAGTACAACGTCGTAACGGTCTTAAAATAAACGTAAGTGAATCTGAAATAGCTGATGCTGTTAAAGACTCTAAAAATAAAGTAAACGCAGCTATATCTTATTTACTTAGCAAAGGTTTTGTACTTACTCGCTATGCTGATAGTTTTGCTATCGCTTCTGGTGGTGCTACGTTTTACAGAAATAGAATGAATAAGTATATTAAAGAAGGCATGGATCCAAAGCTAGCTCAAGAGCAAGCATTTCAAGACTTTAGACAAATAGCAGAAGAAAGCCAACAGTCTAGTTCACCTGATAAAATTAGTATGCAGCAAGCATCAGCCGCTGGTCGTGTTATACTTAACTGGGCTAACACGCCAATGCAATATGTAAGAATACAGAAGCGTGCGTTGCAAGATCTAATAGCAGGTCGTGGCGATGCAAAAGTTCATATGTCTAGAATAGCCTACTACGGTGTTATGCAAAACTTAATATTTAACGCGCTACAACAAGCTTTATTTGTTATAGGTTTTGGTGATGACGAAGAAGAAGAAAAAAGTGCAGCTAAGAAAAAGCAAGATGATAAAAAAATAGCTAGAGTTGCTAACGGCATGATTGACTCTCAATTAAGAGGTTTAGGTATTGCAGGCTCTGCTATGGTTGCGGTTAAAAATACTTTAAGAAAAATATATGAAGAATCTGGTAAAGAAAGACCTGAGTATGAAAAAGCAGCTATAGAAGTTTTAAGCTTTTCACCAGCTATTAGCTCTAAGTATAGAAAAATAGTAGGTGGTTTAAAAAGCTTTAGTTGGAATATGAAAGAAATGAAAGAAAAAGGTTTCAGCCTTGACAATCCAGCTTATTTAGCAGGCGCTCAAATAATAACTGCAGTAACAAATATACCTATTGATCGTGTTATTAAAAAAGCTAATAACATAAGAGGTATGCTAAGTGAACAATCACAAATGTGGCAAAAAGTTGTTTTGTTTGGTGGTTGGAGCACTTGGGACGTTGGTCTGCCTTACTATGGTGGTTGGGATAAACCTGTTGAGCCTACACCTGCAGAGATTAAAAGACAAAAGTTTGATAAACTTAAAAAAGACACTAAAACAGCAGATCAAGTACAAATGCTATTAGATCTAGGTCTTGACAAAAAACAAATTAAAGCATTGCGTTATGAAGACGCTAGAGTTAAAAAAATAATTGAATTACAAAATAAAAAGAAAAAAGATGAGTAGTCCTTTATATGGTAAAATAAGTGGCGCGTGCAAAGCTGCAGCAAAAAGAAAATTTAAAGTTTGGCCTAGCGCTTATGCTTCAGGCTGGGGCGTGCGATGCACTAAAGCTGGTGGTCCAAGTAAATTTGGCGGAGGTAAAAAGAAGTAATGGCAAAAGCATATCGCGGAGTTTTAAAAGCTCGTATAAATAAATTATACGGAGGCGATGTAACTTGTGCTAAAGTTAAAAAACTAAAAGCTAGAAAAGAAGCTACTGGCCGTGACAAGCAATTAGCTAACTGGTTTATAAACATGCAAGACTGTAATGGCAAAAGAAAAAAGACCTGAGTGGAAAGACTCTGATGCACCAGATGCTAAAGGTAAGTTTAGAGATCTTAGCTGTGAAGCTTTAGCTGATTGGCTTATTAAAAGTAGAAAAGGTAATAAGAAAAAAATTGTTGGTAGTTTAAACCAGCAAATAGTGTTTAACCGCAAGAAAAACCCTAGTTACGCTAAAAAAATGAAGTGTGCTAGAAACAAAGCTATGCGTAAATTAGATAAGAAATAATGGCATATAAACAAAAAACACCGATGATGCATTGTGCTGCTACAGTTATGCACTCAAAGCCTTGGAATAAGATGCGTAATAGAACCGCAGCTGTTTCAGGTAGAGGTGACGGTAATAAAGTTGGACTTGCTCACGCGGAAGAAAAAAGATCACCCCTCAATAAACAAAAAGGCGGTGGCACAACAAAAACTTGTTTACCTGCTTCTAAAATACGTGGCATGAGTAAAGAAGAAAGGCAAAAGTTAGTTAACTCTAAAAAAGCAGCAGGTGCTAAAGGTAAATATAAAAGATCATCTAAAACAAATGTTAAAGGTGCTCGTAAAAAAGGAGCTACGCTCAGAGACTGGTTTGAAAAAGAAGACTGGCGAAGAGTTGATGATCCGTCTAAAAAATGTGGAGAATAATGAGTATATCAGATATTAAGCTATACGCTATGAATGTAGGCACTTTAAGTGTTACAACTTTTACTCATATTGAAGACGGTTTAAAAATACTTTTGCTAGTAGTAACTATAGGATACACTGTATCTAAATGGAAAAATGTAAAAAATAATGAGAACAATAAATGAAATAATTATTCATTGTTCTGCTACAAAAGAA
>Ga0209348_1000369_pt1 | contig 24486 bp, 24 predicted proteins | sample ETNvirenome_2_30_FD_184065 | JGI IMG/M metagenome (GOLD analysis project Ga0209348, IMG submission 184065) | Marine viral communities from the Pacific Ocean - ETNP_2_30 (SPAdes) (version 2) | ecosystem: Environmental > Aquatic > Marine > Oceanic | place: Pacific Ocean | collected 2013-06-22
AATCTGTGCCAAGGTATTTTCTATATGTGAGTCTTATACTATTGTCGTCTCTATTACTCCAGGAATTATCATAAGGTCTATACTCTGAGTCCCTTTGTTCTACAGAAACATCTATCTCACCACATCTATCACTGTTATTAAGATATTCATTTCTAGGATATGCAGGGTCAGCAAATAAAGCTAAAAGACATAACATTACTATGAGTATCGCTGTAAATTTGTAGTTCATCAGGGCGCTCTCCATAGTACATAAAATCCTAATAGTTTATTTCTCTGTTGAGATCTTTAATATCGTATTCCATCTGTCTAACTTTATCAGCTAGAACTTCGTATAAATTTTCAGCCATTTCCCAGGTTCCTTCAGCTCTTTCTAACTTTGCAATAACAGTATTTACATTGTCAGTTAATACAGACATATCTCTACGAACATTTTCTATGCTCATAGTTTTTAACTCTTGTATTTCTGCTTGATTGGCGTTGATAGTGTCTGTTAAGTTAACGATGTATTTAACACCTGTGAATGTTCCAACTAGCACAGAGGCTACAACAGGAACCATTACTATATTTTTCTTTAACAGATCTACTAAATTCATTACTGCGCTTTTGGTGTAAATAAAGATTTAATTTTTTTATAAACCCAAACAACAACAGCTTTAATTTTATTGTATATCCAAGTTAAAATTTTTTTTATTTTATTCATCATTTTTTTTCTCCTCTATTTCGTAAAAGAAATTATCAGTGTCTTCTGTTCGCCACTGTTGTGTATCTTCAACGTTCCAATAGTTAGTTTGAACCTTCCAATCAGGTATTTGGTCCTTGACCGTGAACGATGGTATGTCCCAAATAAGTCTGTTGTTAGGTTGTGCTGCGTAGTTGCCATCATTTAATGCCAATACGTGTGCGCACTTATGCTCGTGCGGGATCTCAGAATGATCAGTGTCTAGTATATTAGGTTCTGGATGTGCAAAGTCAACAGTAAATAAATAACGACCCCAATGCCATTTTTTATCTTTACCAATGTATTTCCCTGATTGTGCCTCTAAAATATCCCAACTAGTAACAGCAGGATAATAACTAAAAGAGTTCCAGAGCTGAAGCTCATCAAGTCTTCTCCTTGGGACGTCAGTGACTTTGAATCCACGTTGAATAAACGCCGTAATAGGGAGTCTATAAAAGATTGCACCATTTTCCATGATAGCATGAAATAATAAAGCACGCCCAGTGATACATGTAACGCCAAAGATAATACACTCTTCAACTTCACCGTGATGTTTTTTAAGATCATAAAGATACTCTCTTCTGATCTGTGCATACTCTACAGGTATATTCGCATTTAAATAAGCCATAGTTTATCCTCATTTTATTGTACCCCAATTTGGTCCAGATTCATAGTCCACTTTGTTAGGCACTTCTAAATCAACAGCAGATTCCATAATTTGTTTTATTTTATCTGCGTTGTCTGTAACTGATATATCAAGTTCATCATGCACTTGTATATGTGGTGTAATACCTTCTTTATGTAATTCTATCATAGCTTTTTTAGTCATGTCAGCTGCAGATCCTTGTATTAATCTATTCAAAGCTTTGTATGTGTAAGCTCTTCTGATCCCTGGTCCGTGTTCCGCGAGCGCTGCATCGTGAGGTAATGGTTTATGTATACCGAATTGATTAGGCTCCCATAAATGAAACCTGCATAGTCTACCTAACAAGGTTCTTACTCTACCGCGATCTTGAGCTCTTGACATTACACTATCCATTAATTGTTTTACAAATGGTACACGTGAATGATACTGTTTAAATAATTCTTCAGCTCTTTCTTTATTGACTCCAAGTTCTGCCTGCAATTTATTTTTACCCATACCATAAAATAAACCTAGATTTATTGTCTTAGCCTGCTCTCTTGGTATATCAGCCATCTCAGCTACAATCTTGTGAAAGTCTGCATCACCTTCATTGTAAGCATCCAGTACATCTCCAACTGCATACATGTTTTGTAACGCAGCATAGTGCACAACTAGTCTTGGTTCTTGTTGACTGTAATCAAACACACCCCAAGTACAATCCTTTTCTGGTATAAACAGTGATCTAATCATTGGTCCAAGTTCCTTGTTTCGTGCAGGTATTTGCTGCAGGTTAGGATTAGAATAACTAAATCTACCGGTAACAGTGCCACCCTGATCTGATCTAAGTTGGTTTATTTCAGCATGTATTCGTCCTTTATGTGAGTGTTTTAATATGGTATCAATAAATGTTGTGTGTGCTTTATTTATTTCTCTAGCACGTGCAATATATTTAACAACAGGATGAGGATGATTCTGTAAAAAATTTTTGGTAAAAGATGGAGAATCGGTTTTTTCAGTTCGGTCAAAAGGTAGGCGAAGTTTTTCAAAGACTTGCGCAATCGATCGAGCAGCCCATATTTGGGTATCTACTCCTGTTTCTATTTTTACTTTTTGCAAGCATTCTTTTTCTTCTGTTAGTAGTTTGTGTTTTAATTGACTCGCTGCTTCAACGTCTACTCTCACGCCTAAAAAACGCATATCGACGAGACAAGGAAACAAATCAGTTTCTAATTTAAATATATCCTCTACATCTTCAGAGTATATCTCCTTCTTCATCTCCTGCCATAATTCTAAAGTTAGTTCTGCATCTCTTTCAGCATACTCACCTACATACATTGCAGGTAATTTATACATCTCAGATTTAGGATCTACGCCCCATTCTTTAGCTGTTTCAGCCAAAATAGCCTCATTTTTGCCCTTTCCGAGGTAATCCCTACCCATAGAGCCTAAATCGTAACGAAAGCGATTCTCGTTGACGAGAGAGCCAGCAATCATGGTATCTACGACCTCTCCTGCTATTTGTAGCCCTGCAGCTCTAATAAAGCATACATCGTACATAGCATTGTGAAATATCTTTCTAGAGGGTAAACTTAGAACGGTTCTAAAGTAATTTAACACCTTTTTCTCGTCCATATTACCACCACCTTCATGAGCTATTGGATAATATCCTGACCAGTCCGTTACAGCTAAAGCTATGCCAACTATTCTACCTTTACCTGTAACAGAGCCAGATCCCATGGTTTTTAACTCTGGATCTTTTGTCTCTAAGTCTATGGCTATTTCTTCATAGTCTGATAAATCTTTAAACTCCTCGGGCGGTATCCACTCCACCTGCGGGGAGAACATTGGTTTCTGTATCATGAGTAATCTCTCTCTAATATCATTTCTAAATAGTGTATGGCTTTCTTAATATCTTCTTCCTTTCCTTTTACAGAGTGCCTACAAATATATTTTATAGCATTCCCCTCTGCAAACAATAGTTTATTTTCGTTTATGAAGTGTGCAGGCTGAATCTTCATGTTGCGATAATGTTTTCCGCCCACCTGTTTTTCTAATGAATCGTATGTTGATTCTTTGAAGATGTCTTTATGTGTCATAAATTATATCCTTTATATTTTTGTTTTGGTTCTATAACGTGTAGATGTTCCTTGGTCCTTGTTGCACCAACATAAAACAATCTATTCTCATCATCTGGGTTTTGTTCGTATGACTTCATTGTGTTTAAACTCAAGTCTGTAAGCAACACAACGTTTTCTGCTTCACCACCCTTTGCACCATGTATTGTAGATAAAGTTATACGTGGTGCTTCATTTAACTTCTCTCCATTCTTTCTCATCTTTCTTAAATAACTTACATCTCTGCTTGGCGCACCATTAAATGCTTCAAACCAAACAGAGTCTACATTTAAACCATAGTCTTTTTTTAATTGATCCATGCCATAGAAAGATTCTTTAGCCATGCCTTTCATATTTTTATTATCCCAAGAGTCTATGTATGAAGATATGTTTTCTAGTTGATCGTATTTTAATAATTGACCTTGACGTAAATTTTCCCAATCTACAGCTGCTACGTGTAGTTTGTGTTCACGTGTTTTTCTAAATTTATTTTGATAGTAGTAACCATTTAAATATAAAGTTGGCTCTAACTGATCTAACATATATTTAGTTCTAGCTAGAACCAACCACTCGCCCGATGACATATCTACTTGTTCAAAATCATCGTATCTTGATAGAGCTCCCTCGTGTGTCCTAGGACTCCACGACTTATCAATTCTTTTTTTAATTCTATTTATTAAACCCATGGCTAGGTTGTGGACCTTTGCAGGTATTCTATAAGATTGTTGCAAAGGCATCATCAAACCTTTTTGTGCAATGAAAGAATCCACATCCGCTCCTGCCCATCTAAATATTGCCTGGTCATCATCTCCTGCAATAAAAGAATCTTCTGTTTTATTCCAAATAGTTTTGGCCATGTCCCACTGCATGTTAGATAAATCCTGCGCTTCATCTATAAATACTACATCAAACTTTGGTGATTTATCTGATTTTACAAATTGTAATATCATGTCATTAAAATCTATTAGTCCATGTTCTTTTTTGTATCTTTCTAATTCGTTTGCAATGATACGAAGTTTGTCTCTTTCTAAATCTTGGTTGTGCTCGTTTAAATTAAATTGTTGCTCAGGTGTTATGTTTCTAAGTTTAGCTAAATTTATGATTCTAAGATACTCACTATCTGTTGTGAATATACCATTGTGATCATTCTCATACACAGCGTAGTTTACAGGAAAACCTAACTTTTCACCTAAATCTTTATAATGTCTACGTTGCATTACATTTTCTTTTTTAATACCTAACCTTCTAAAAGCTAGTGAGTGCAGGGTTCTAAAATATGGTAGGTCATCTTCTGTTAAATTAAATTTTTTAATGGCTCTATCTCTTGCTTCATATGCAGCTTTTTGTGTGAATGCAAAGTATCCTACTTTATCTGGCTCTGTTTTTTTAAGATACTCATCTACTTTGTTTAATAGAGTTGTTGTCTTTCCAGTTCCAGGTGGTCCTAATACTATTGTTTTCATAACCCTAAGTGGAGATAGATCCAAAGGGCAGTAAACATAGTTATTGCCAATAGATCCATCGCAGCTATCAATATGGTGTCTCCTCTTTTAATACCTTTTGTTTATACTCTTCCTGCTTCTTGTCAAATTCTTTGACTGCAAATACAGATAATTTTTCTTTACCCACACGTTTATTTTCACAATTACATTTTTCTTTTAACATTTGTGCTGTTCTTGAATATCCAAGATCCCATCTTCTACGCATTAAAAACTGATGATAGAATCTATCAAATACAAAGTGATGATGGCCATTGTTTGTCCATACACCACCTTTTGGTAAATCAGCTTTGTCTGTTGATGACATTCTATTTAAACAAAATTCTTCTAAATGATTCTGTAGTTGATCTTCTGTACGTAAACCCTCTGCAGGTTCTGTGATTTCTGCGTTGTTTAATAATTGATTAGTTACAACTACCCAGTCTTTTTCTTTTAATGTAGGTGGTCTAAATTTTAATTGCACCATGCAGGATTCTTGAAACAAACTTTGTTGCCGTAAATGTTTTACGTTATCTAATTTTAATCTCTGTCCATCCACATTCATGTAATAATATGGATCCTCTAAATCTATAACTTGCAGGTCAGTTAAGTTAGGAAACATAATTTCTTGTCCAATACCAAACTTTCTGCTCCTGCATAAAGTTTTATCACAAAGACTACACATAGGCTCATCTTTACATTTATAGCCCCATTCTTTTTTATCGTGTTGTTTTGTAATTATATCTACTTCTGTATCTGACAGCGGTTGCTCCATAGCTGTTTCATTGAACACAACTACTTTTGATTTCCAATTATCCGGCCATTTATTTTTTGCATATACACCATAGTGAAACAATGCATTGTTACGTCCACCCTCACCAACTTTATTTTGTGCCATTAATTCTATGCATGGTGGTCCATCAGAGTATGGAGTTTCTGGTCTTTTAATTTGTAAATTTTCTAATTGTTGTGGTTTAATTTTTCTAACATCATATAAATAATAAAAACCTTTTAGATTAACAGCTTCACCTGCTGAATCAAAAGCATATCTTGTTGAGTCATCACCATTAAAGTATGGTAAATTTAAAAAATTTCCTGTATCATCTTCCGATTTTAATTCTGTCTGTTTTGGAAAAACTTCTGATCCACTGTAACCTAACACAGCTTTTATTTGTGTAAGTTTATCTTGCATTAATTTTGCAGCTACATAACTGTCTGTAAATAAAAATACGTGAGCACCACCAGATTTTGATCTACAAACTACTAGAGGTAAATCTAAACTAGATATTTTATTAACTAATTTTTTGTGATCAAACCCTGCATATGAATCTATGTCTATACATCCCCACCTGCATTGATTGTTGTCGTTGATAGGAATAATACCTAAACTATTTCGACCCTCTAAATGGTCTAACCAAAGTTGATCTGTTACAGGTTCTCTTTTGATAAAAGATTTTCCCTGCACTTTAGTGCCATCACCATTAGATTGCCCAACTTTAGTGACACCGTGTGCACGCTCTAATCCTATAAATATTTCCTTAAATCTTTCTGCACTAACCATAATAAAAACGTGGGCGTATCCACGCTAGCTTTAACGCCCACGACCTAGGATCTAGTATGGTTGCTTTGATTCGTTTTCTTCCGAACCATGTTTAGCTTGAACCTCACCCTTACCTACACTCACAGCAAAGCTTTTAGCCATGTCATAGATTCCCTTATCTGTGACTGGTCCAACCTTTGACACATCCCAACCAAACCATGTTCCTTTGTCATTAGACATCTGGACGGTTGATAGTTTATAAATGTGGCTGTAAGTAGGCGGTGTGAATAAACCGTTTTTGCCCTGCATTTTGATACCCATCATCATTGAGTTCCATTTTCTACTCACTTTTAATTGAGTAGATTTCATAGACATCAATGCAGTCTCTGGGTTATCACCTAAAACTAACACAAAGTGATTAGCGGTATTGTCTAAATAGTTACCATTTGGCAATCTATCTTTATAGTCTTTACCTCTAGTCGTTTGGCTTACGATATCACTGTCTGCCTCGTGAATCGCAACAGGTGCACCACTACTCGTGCCTCTATCTTGCCACTCTATGTACTGTCTCTTATAATGACACGGTACGACATTTATAGAATCATACAATGCATTTGTGACAGTGTTTATTATTTTGCCAGGCTCAGCGCCCTCTACATATTTACCATCTCTCTTGTTAACTTCTGGAGATAGTTGGCCCAAAATTTTTAAGAAAGGCAACGCAAGATCTTCCTGCGATATATTTTGAGCACCTTGATTTGCATCAGCTTCAAATATATTTGAAACTAACGCTCCTTCTTTTTTTTCTGCTACTTGGTTCATGTTTATTTGTTCCTTTTTATTGTAGTTTTATTTTCAGAAAACACTCCGAAAATTTCCGTTGGCAGTTCTTTACCTGCCTCAATACGCTCACGGACTAACGCTTTTAAAGTCATGGGTTCTACCTTCATCTTTTGTGTCGGTTGGAACCCTTGACCCTTTGCAAGTTCAGCATAATTTGCTGCCTTGTTATCTTCGTTACGACCAAAAGACACCGAGATCTCATTCTTAATAATATCTCCTAGTCCATTGTTACGAAGCCAGTTAAACGCCGCCTCTTTATTTGCTTCCGTTATGGTAGCTCGATACGTCGTTGAAACTTTTAAGTGAGATCCATCATGCAGTTTTAATTCTGCAAGACCCATCTCAGACATCATGGTTGGTATAACCTCACCTGATATGTGATCTCTTTTCTTTTTCATCATCTTTAAATCGTTTTCTATATCTGCAATACGGTCATCGCATAGCTCTAATCTTTCAACTTGATCTGCAAGAGACTGAATACCTTCAGTCTTCTTCATTGCATCTTGTTGATCTGCTTCAAAGTTTATTTCATCTTTAAATTTTATTTGTTGTTTAATCGCCATCTATTTCTCCTTTCTCGTGTAAATTAATAGCTATGGGATAATAGGTTCTTTCTTGTTTATCCCATTTTAATAAATTATATTTACCATTTGTAACTTCAGATACCAAAGAACAAGTTATACCTATTATTGCAGGGTCACCCGTACATAAAAGATAATCATCTTTATTAAAATTTTTTATTAAAGGTCTTAATCTATAAATTAATGGACCCGGAGAAAATATAATTTGTGAATCTTCGGGCAATAAAAATTTAAATTTACCAAACTTAGAAGCACCCATAATGTTTATTTTAGGGTTGCCAACTTTAGTTCCAGGTATCTCCTGTATAACATAAACTATTCTTTCTGGCATACTTGACATATAATTCATCCTGGATTATATGTCAATACTAGAAAGAAGAAAATTATGAATTATAAATTTAAAACTAAACCATATGCACATCAATTGACTGCATTAAAAAAGTCATGGAATAAAGAAACCTTTGCCTATTTTATGGAGATGGGTACAGGTAAAACAAAAGTGTTGATAGACAATCTAGCTATGCTTTATGACAAAGGTAAAGTTGATGGAGCTTTAATTGTTGCACCCAAAGGTGTTATTAAAACTTGGTACGAGCAGGAGTTGCCAACACATCTACCAGATCATATAGAAAACGTAACCATATTATGGCAATCAAATATTACCAAAGGACAACAAGAAAAATTAGAAAGTTTATTTGAAATAGAAACAGCATTACATATTTTGATTATGAACGTTGAAGCATTTAGTACAGAGAAAGGTATGAAGTTTGCATCTAAATTTTTAAACTCACATAAAGTATTAATGGCTATTGATGAGTCTACAACTATAAAAACTCCTTCTGCAAAAAGAACTAGAAATATTATTGACTTAGGAGTGCATGCTAAATACAGACGTATTATGACAGGGTCACCTGTAACTAAAAATCCCTTAGATTTATTTACACAATGTTATTTTTTAGATCCTTTTCATCTAGACCATAGTTCTTATTATTCATTTAGAAATAGATATGCCATAATGAAAACTATGCATGTAAGGGGCAGGTCAATACAAATAGTTCATAAGTTTCAAAATTTAGGAGAATTATCTGAAAGATTACAAAATTTTTCTTACAGAGTTTTAAAAGAAGATTGTTTAGATTTACCACCAAAAAATTTTATGAAACGACATGTTTCCTTAACATCAGATCAAAAGAAAATTTATCAACAAATGAAAAAGCAGGCACTAGCAGTATTAAATGGCAAGGTTACAACCACCATGACAGTATTAACTCAACTTATGAGATTACATCAAATAACTTGTGGTCATTTTAAAGCAGATGATGGTTCAACACAAGCTGTAGACAGTAACAGACTTAATGAGCTTATGGGTGTTTTGGCTGAAACTGAGGGTAAAGCCATAATATGGGCTAACTATCAATTAAGTGTAGGAGAAATCATACAGAGAATAATAAAAGAATACGGAGAGGATTCTTATGTGCACTACTATGGACTAACTTCACAAGAAGAGAGACAAGATCATATTCGTAAATTTCAAAACAATCCTAAATGTAGATTCTTGGTAGGCACACCACAAACAGGTGGATATGGTATTACACTAACACAAGCTAATACTGTTATCTATTATTCTAATGGTTATGATCTTGAAAAAAGATTACAATCAGAAGACAGAGCACACAGAATAGGACAAAAGAAAACAGTAACTTATGTTGACTTGATCGCTGAGGATACTGTTGATGAGAAGATTGTAAAGGCTTTAAGAAATAAAATAAATATTGCATCTGAAGTCATGGGTGAAGAATTAAAGCAATGGATCTAAACTAAATTTCTAGCGGTCCCAATCACAGGTTTATATTTTGTTTTACCTTCTGATTTATATGCATGCATGTATTGTGCACGTCTACCTTCAGGTATCCAACTACAGTGAATCCACCCGCTGTTAGGTTCACCTGGAGTATAAAACTCGAGAATAAGCTGATCTGGCTCGAGGTTCTTATAAATCCAATCGGCTAATTCTGCATTGTCAACACCGGGACATTCGAAGTCTGCGGCCTCAGCTTTGGCGTGCTGTGAATTTGCAGAGCTGCCTATTGCAAGACATAAATCTACACTACGGAACCCGCTAGTGATCTTGACCCTGCCAAAATGGTCACGCACCGGCTGAAGAATATTTTCACATAGTGCTTTTAATTTTTCTACTTGTTCAGCGTTAGGGTTATTATTAATGTCCCGTCTGATAGCAGTGTCGCTTTTGGTAAGCTCTGAGAGAGTAAAATTACGCGATAAATTCATTATTTCATATAGTTCATAACCAAGGCTAGAATGAGTGACCCCATCCCTCCTACGATCATGTATTCAATTCTTTTAATACGTTCTTTCATTTCTTTTATTTGATCGAACGTTTGTTTCTGCATGATCCTGCAGAGTTTTTCATGTGCCTCTATTTTTTGTAAAGCCGATTTTTTCATTATGTTCTACCTGCTATAACTTGTTCTTCTGGTGATAGTAACGCCTGCTCTGTCGCTGTCAAGTTAGTAATTGGATTTCTTTGTTGCGTTTGAGCCATGATCCGTGGTGAAGGTGTATTGGGTAAAGGAGGTGTTTGCATACTTGATGCATCAGATACATACATACTTTCATCTATAATAAAGTCTCTATTTAACCTTTGTTTTTTTAATCTTTTTATAATTCTTTTAATTTGTTTCTCTGATCTTTTATTTAAAGGATTTGGGATACCTTTTTCTTTAGATAATTCTTCATAAACTTCTATCATTCTGTCTGATATGGTAAATGGCTTAAATCTATTTGTTTGTATTTTTTTATACAAAGTCCCCATACCTCTATCATCAAACTCTTTTTTAATTTCTTTGTCACGCATACCTAAAACTTTTAATGCATCATAAAATCTTCTCATGCTGTTAAATGTTTCAAACCTTTGTTCGTTAGCAAATATAAATTGTTTTACAATTAATTCACTATCTTTAACGGGATCACCTGTTAATGAACCTTTATAAATTAAACCTCTTTCATTTCTTTCATCTGTTCTAAACTCCGCTAATTTAAAATTTAAACTTTTATTTAAATCTAATGGAACTTTTCTAAAACCAAGTAGACCCATAAGTTCATCCGGTACTTCATACTGTGTTCCTTTTACAGTTTCATCTGTAAGAGCAGCTATCATTCTTTTTACCTGTGGTAAAGATCCTGGAGATAATTGATATGCTGCGTGTTTAAATGCAGCAGATAATTTATTTCCAATAGAATCTCTTTCATTAAATATTCTTGTTCCTTTTCTAGTAACACCATTCCTTGCAAATAAATCCAACACAACACCTAAATATATAGACTCACTTACAAATGGCTCCATAAAACTAGACATTGCTTTTGCCATACCTGTTGCCAAACCTTTTATTAATGGTTCTTCACCTTTAGCTTCTACGTTAGCTAAAACTGATTGCACTGGATTTAAAAGAGTGTCGTAGAAAAAACCGTGACTAAAATCTATGTATTTATATTTTCCATTTTCATAAACAGGAAGAATAGTATTGTCTTTAGAAAACGATGGTAACAATTCTCTCATGGCTGCAACTTTTTCTCTGCTAACTCCATACAACGCTCTAGCTCCCTCGTATGCCATAACAGGTAATGCAGCGTACGTAATACCCTGACCTAATAATCTTCTATAACCAATACTTTTTCTTATAGGATCTTTTACTTCTCTTAAACTTCTAGCTGTTGTATTTGCTGTTGTTCTAACTATCTCTGCAGGAAACGAAGCAAAGTTTCCTAAAGGTGAACGTCTAACACTTTTTACAAAATCAGATACGTATGCGTAGTTAGGAACAGTTTCTCTTACAATACCTGCTGCTTCCTTCATTATATCTATTTCGCTAGGCATTTTTTTAATAAGATTATTTTCAACACCTTTTTTAAATGCTTGTGTTAATTTATGTTGTTCTCCTAAAAAATTAATTATTCTAAATGCGTCGTCCTCTGCTACATAAAAATCTTGTGCTACTCTTACAGCTCCTTTTAATTTTTTACCCATGCTGTTATAAAATTTACTTACAAAATCACCACCTTTTGCAATGTCAGATATAAGACCTTCAACATCTCTGTATACTGCACTTTGATTAACTACACCTTCTTCAAGTAAAAATTTATATAGTCCTTGTCCTTCTGGAGTATTTCTAAATCTAGGATTTTTTGTCATTCTATATAAAGCTTGTGGTTGAGTTGCCTTGTAGGCCATTTTGATAGCATTACCCATGGCTGCAGGAGATATAAATATATTACCACTGTGAACTGCAGTAACCATTGCAGATGTAAAGTTTCTTGCGTGTGTAAATGGTCCAAGTACAGTTTTAAATGCCTGTGTTACACCTTTTGGTATTAAGAATAACATACGGTATGGAACACTTCTAGTTAAAGGCGATGATACTATTTCATCTCCTATTCTTATAGCTTCCACAAAATCTTGTCGTGTAAATTTACCGTCTATTGGACTAGTGTATATTTCATCTGCAAGATTAGTTTTAACTTTTATACCTTCTCTACCTGCAAATATTTTTTGAAAAGGAAACTTAGCAAGAGCTTCGTTGTAACTGTTATAAAAAATACCTCTTTCACCATTTTTAATTAAATTATCTGACGCTTTTAATAAATTACTGTAAAATCTATCTCTACCTAATATTTCTCCCATGTCCTCCATGCTGTTAAAAATAACTTTTTTTGCATCTTTGTACTCACCAAATAAATTCTTAAAAGCTTGAAGATCTGATTTAGTTTGTATCAAACCACCTTTGCCATCAGGTTTAAATTTACCGCCTGACGTAATATTTTCTGCTATATTTTTTACCTGCACAGCTTTGTCATCTAAAAAATTTTTAGTTCCAAATGGAAACTCTGGAGTTTTTGTGACAGGGTTTTTAGAAGCTCGTTTGACTATGTTGTCTACTATCTGCATGGCCTCATCTTCATCTATTGGAGCTTTGTTTGCTTTTGAATATCTAGCAAAAACATCAGCCACTTCTCTTTTAGCTTCTAATACTGGTTTAAACCCATTTAAAAATCCTTTGTTTGCATCAAAAATTTTATAGTCACTAGATAAAAAATTTTGAGTTCTATCATTCATTATTTTGTTAAACTCTTTTGTTCCAACATTTACATTTTTACCAGACAATACAGCTTGTTTTAAATCTGCTATAGTTCTTCTAAAAAGATCAGCATCAGATATAATTTTATTTACATTAAAGTCACTAACACCAATTTTTTTCATACCCTCAGTAAAAGCTTTTGTAGACTCTTTTGAAAAACCATTAAATACTATTTTATTTTTAATAACAGAGTCTGGAGTTTTTAACATAAACTCTGCCATCATTTTTGATAAAGTCTCTGGTTCTATTGCTTCAGATGCTCTTTTAGTTTCTTTTGATATTGCATTTAAACTATCATCTATATTTTTACTAAAATCATCTGCTACAAGTTTTATCGCAGCTTTCGTACCCTCTAACTTTTGAGTTTGCACAAATATATTTTCATCTTTAAAACTTCTTGCTCTAAATTTTTCTGCAAATTTATCTACCCATCTTTCAATTACTTTGTTACTGTATGCAAGTTCTTTACCTCTTGTCGCTATAGCTTTACCTGCAAGTCCTGCACCATAGAAAAAAGGTAAAATAGGAAAACCTAATTCAGCACCAAATTTTAATTTATTTGCTAATTGTCTTGCAGCATCCTCAGAGGATGTTTCTTTTTCCTCTCTATCTAATTCTGTGGGTCCTGCTTCAAATATATCTCCAAAAGTACCGATGTCCTCTGCTTTCATAACAACAGCTCCTGTACCCAAACCACCTCCTACAGTTACTCCTACAAATTTATCAAAACCAGATGCCTTATTTAATTGTTCTACTTTTCTTTTTGCGTTGTATAAATTTTTATTACCACTAGTATTTACATATTTATTTTTTTTAATCTTACCAACTAGTTTATCTGCTAGCTGTCTACTTTTTTGTGTTAATTTAGTTACAACAGGCACTGCAGTTTTTTGAGCTATTTTACCTGCACCATATAATTGTATCATGGCTTCTGTTATTTTACCTGCAGCTGTCTCTCTAGCTTGATCCTCTGATTGTTTTGCAATAACTCCTAGTGCTGTATTTTCAAAAGCTCTATTAACTTTTGCAGTTAAACTTTGACTTACAGGTATGCCCTCTTCTTGAAATGCATCATAAATTAAAGTTCCAAAATTAACAAAACCTTGTGGTATTTTTATTAAACCACTAACTATTGCATTAGCAACAGATTCACCTGTAGATACTTCGTTAAATTCGTCTTTTTGTATACCAATCGATCTTTGTTTTGATTTTGTTATCTCAGGTATGTCATCAGGTTCTGCTGCTTGCGCAGAGCCAAATAAATTCTTATTACTTTCTATTTCATCTGCTTTACCAGAGGGTATAAATTTATTTATTATAGATTTATTTGTTTTAAGAAACTGATCTACTTTTTGTCTATTTTGTAAAACCTCTTCTTCTGTTTGTCCCTGGTCCAGAGCTTCTTGCTCTGCAATTCTTGTAACTAAAGATCTAATACCCTCTTCATCAAGTATTCTTGCATACTTTCTACCCTCTTCGATTTGTTCGATTATATTTCTTTTTTCTTCCTCGGTAGGTTTTAATAATTTTTGAAGGAAGCTTCTTTCTTCAGCCACAATGCCTCCTATTCTCCAACTTGTACGAATTTAGTTCCGTCGAATCTATATACTTTATTCTCGCCTGGGTTTACGTAAATGTTTCCTTTGAAATAATCTTCTTTGTCTAGATCTTCATTTAAAACAAGTATGTCTCTACCTGTTTCTTCACCATTAACTATTTCAGGTTGTTTTTCAGCTCCTGATATGTGATATCTACTTGGATCAAACTGTGAAGCGTCTGCTCCTGCTATTTTACCTTTTTCAACTTGTTGAAACACTCTAAAAATACTCTCAGCTGCAGGAACAGTTAAGTCTTCTCCTGCATCAGATCTTACATAAGCATCTGCATATCTTGCTACGTTTATTCTATCTAATTCACCTGGTCCGTATTGAACACCTTCAATTTCTTTTTTTAATAATACATTATAACCTTCTGCTTCATTTTTAAAGAATCCAGACTCAACACCACGTTTAACTTTTTTCTCTAACGAACTTAGGTCTTCTTCGCTCATAGATTCTATTACAGATTCTAATAAATCTTTATCATCTGATCTTTCTTGTATTTTCATAGCTTGGAAAGTTTTTAGTGGTTCTTTTGCAGCTTCTGCAGCTGTAGCGATTAATCCACCTCTAGGTGAAGCAGATGCTAAGTTTAAACCAAACTGTGTTAAAAAACTAGACATTGGTAAAGATGATTTACCTAGTAACGAGTCACGTAACGCTATTCTTTTTTCAAATTCTGTTTTAACATCATCATCACCTGCTTTTAAATCTTCTATATTAAATTGATTATTATTTTTATTATTTCCTGTATTTGTTATTTTTTTTGAACCACCTGTTCTTTTACCTGACTCATCGATAATACCTTTACTTTGTAGTTCTTGCATTTGTTTATCGTACTCTTCTTGAGTGCCTGGAAAATCTATCGGTTTAGTTCCAAACTGAAAAGGTGTTCTAGTAAAACCTTCAGGTAATATACCTCTTACTCCTGTCATGATACCATCAGAAGATGATCCGCCCATTCTAAACATTGGTCTTTTTAATATTCTGTTCATCATTAGAATTTACCTGTTATGCCTCCGTAAATACCTGCAAGTGTTGAACCAACACCAAGTGCTGTCTGTAATGGTGTAGGGTTAGGTATATTTGTTGTAGCTGTTCCAGTTCCTCTCATACCACCCATAATACCTGTAGTGATATCAGCGAATCTATTTAACTCTTCTTGTGGTGCAAAAGCAGCTTGTCTTGTAGCCTCTCTTGTTGCATCTAGTTGAGCCTGTGCTTGTGCTTGGTTAATCGCGCCCAATTGACCTAAACGTCCAATATCTGTTCCTTGTAATGCTTGTTGTGTTTGTCCTAACGTCGCTTGTTGACCAGCTAAACTCCCTAATCCTTGTACAACTCCAAATCTGTTGGCAATGTCTTGTTGCCTTCCTCGAACTCCTTCTCCAAATCCTTGTTGTAAAAGATTAGCTTGTAGTAAAGCTCGTTCTCTTCCTGCCCCTGTGCCAAACTCAGCGAGTTGCACTCCCGCTCGACCACTGCCGAGCGCACCCAAAGCTGCCTGTTGATCTCTAATTTTTTGCTCTTGAATAGCTTTATTACGATCAAACTCTCCTAATGTAGCGTCAATAACTTGTTGCTGAAATGGAGACATAAACTGTTGTATTTGAGCTGCTGTTGGTGCTCCTAAAGATATTTGTCCTAATCCTGTTGCTGCTGCACCTGTTTGTCTTTGTGCTTCCGTTATAAAAGGTGCAAAAGATCCTACTCCTGCTTGTGCTAAACTCTGTGCTTGTCTTTGTAATGCATCTTGTTGTGCTACTTGTGGTGCAAGACCTGCTAAACTTTGTTGTCTGGTTGTAAAAGCTCTAGCTGCATCTTGTCTTGCTTTAAAACCTGCAGCAGTTTCTCCAGCTTGTCGAGTAATTCCTGCAAGACCAGTCGCTACTACAGGGACTTGTTGTAGTCCTAACGTTTGTTCTGCGAGTTTTTTACCTATATCTTCTACAAAGGGTGCGGGTCTATTTATTACGGTTTCAGTAGCCATTACAATACTTCCTCTAATCTTTTTGATGTTTGAAACATTCTTCGAGCGCCCTCTAAACCTTGCGATTCTTCGGATACGTTACCTCCATCTTCGAGGTTCTTCATCATGTTATACATAACTTCTGCGCCTTTGTCCACATCGCCATCTCCTGCGTTTCTAACAGCTTCAGCTGTAAATACAAACTCATTCTTTGATAATCTTGCAGGCACATCGTCTGCTTTTTCCATTCTTCCTATTGGTACAAAACCACCTTCAGCTCTTAAATCCATTTCTTGTCCACCCATATCTAATAAAGGCATAGTCTTTTTAGCTACGGGTTCTACGTTTCCACCTTTTTGGAAACCCTCTTTGTATAATTTTTCGAATGTATCAAATTTTTCATCGTAAGCAGGATTATCTCTTGCCATAGAAGGATCTACTCCATACATTTTTTTAAAACCTTTGTATAAAGGGCTTTTAGCTAGTTTCTTCATTTCTTTTTCACTTATCACACCTCCAGCCTCTGCATAACCAATTCTACCACCATCAGCAGCAGATTCTGTAAATTGACTTCCTAGTATTCTAGGAAATAAATCTGGATTAGGGTCTAATCTACTTGATGCATAATATGCGTCTATGTCAAATTTATCCTCATCTTGTTTTGGAGCTGTTAAACCAGCTAACGCTGACAGACCAGCTATACCTGCAAATACACCTTTGTCCGATAAATTATCTAAACTAAAACCTTTAGCTGCATCTTTTAAAAAAAATTTACCTAAACCTTTTTCTTTTAAAAAAGGCACACCAAATTTAAGTGCAGCAAATCCTAAAGCTGCTTTACCAAACGGTGATTTAGCAACTTTTTTAATCGCTCTTGTTGCACCTTTAATTCCTTTTTTTATACCTTTAACTATACCACCTAAAAACATTTCTTCCCTTACTAGGTCCATAATTCCACCATCCATAGCACTTACTCTCCCACCATCTGCAAGACCTGTAAAATCAAATATGGAGCCACCTACTCTTGGAGAAAGACCACCTAAATTTCTAGCGATTGCATTTTGTGCTGTTTGGTCTGCTTTTTTACCTATAAAACAATATGATGGTGGGTTAGGTCCTAAACACGGATCACTTGGTCTACCTGCATCATCAGGTCTTGGTTTTGGTGGTGGATATAACTCTTCAAAACGATTTTGAGTCATTCCTTGTTCAACTAATTCATCCCTATTTCGTATGCCTTCTCTTATATCTGATAATAAGTTTGATTGATATTTTGTTAGAGGCTGTCCTTGTAAAGTTGTTCTTACTGAAGCTAGTTCTCTAATACTATCTAAATCTAAATCTGGAACAGCGCTCATTTCAGAAGATGTTCCTGATTTTCCTATTGGAGTTAAGTTTGAAAATTCTTTTATATTACTTAAATCTTTTCTAGCGGCTATGGCATCAGATATTTCATCATATATACTAGAAATTGGATAACTACCAAAAAGACCATCTCTTGGTTCTTCTTCAAATCTACTTAAATTTGTTATTAAATCTCTATTTATAAAATCTAAAATACCTTGTTGTCTTCTTCTTGATATTTTATCTCTAAAAGATGTAGGCCTACTTCCTACTGGAGGTAATTGACCCCTAGATAAAAATTGTTGATCATATCTTCTTCTTTGTCTGTCCCTAGTATCTCGAGATACTTTTGTTCTTGGTCCAGTTTTACTTGTTCTAACTGTTCCTGTTCTAGTTTGTGTTACTGACTCCTGCTCTCTTCTATCATCACCTCCACCAAAACCAGTAGAAGAAGTTTTTGAAGTAGAAGACCTATTAGAAGATCGACTTCTTTCAGCCCCTCTTTCTCTAGCCGATGAACTGCCAGTTCTTGATCCTCCACCAGTTCTATTAGATTGTGCTCTTGCACTTCTGTATCCTGGTCTTTTACCATTTCCTGGTTTGACCAACATACCGCCGTCTTGTAACATCTGTTTTGCTTGTTGTGCTCTAGTTATTGCCATCGTATTAGTTTATTTTGTTTCTCCAAATAAATCAAGACTCGGCATTATCACTCTTACATCTTTTCTTATGTCAGACTCAGGTATACCTTTAGCCTTCCATTCATTATCACTTTTATATTCTTCGCCTGTTTTCATATTTGTTATAGTAGTTATCACTTCTTTTGGCTCTATTATTGGTATATCTTTCATTATGCTGTTACCTCTCTTGGCTGTATTTCTAATATTGAAGCTATGACGTGCAGCTCATTCGCGTCAGCAGCCTGTACTTTAAGCACTTCACTCTCTTCCATAACTAACGGTTGAGATAAAAGTTCGGTTGATGCTTTTGATGCTATAGCTTTATCTTTAAATAAATTAAATATAGCTCCACTAGAATTTACTAAAGTTATTGTGATTGTGCTTCCTGATCCTGCATCTTCAGTTACTAACAATGATTTAACAACAGTTGTAGTTGCAGTTGGAACTGTATACAAAGTCGTAAGATCAGTTGTAGTTAAATCTACTTTTTTATTTTTAAAACTATTAGCCATTAATTTAAAAAGAAGTTAAATGCTTCTACCTCTTGTTTTAGTTCTTCTTGAAACGTAGTGTTTAATTTTTCAACAATAGCATCTAAGTCTCTAACTTGTGCTTCTGCTGTACCTAAATCGTATTCTTCACTTGGTCTAGTTAATACTTGTACTATTTTTGCCATTATCTTCTCCCGTCTGGTTGTGTATCTAATCTAAATGTTCCTAACTTCCAGCTTTGATTAGTTGATGTGTTTTCTATTTTTAAAGATATAGCTCTAGCTCTTGCACGTGTGTCAACTTTTTGTGTGCTAGATGTTATATCAAATGGTCCAAGTGATGAGCTTGTTCTGGTATCATTTGGAAAATTTCTTAAATTTAATGTAACTCTTGTTGTCCCTGTTTGTGAAATAAAGTCTGGTATAAATCTTCTTATCTTCATTATAAACTCACCATCACCACTAAAATCTGCCACACCAGTTTGTTGTCCTCGTTTTGTAATATCAAAGTCTCCAGAAGATATATTAGCAAGTATTGCAGTAGTAGCACCACCTCTAATTTGATCGGTCCCTGTTTCGTGTTCATAGTATGTTGTTCTACCTTCTGTGTTGCCCACAACATCAAATGAAGAATCATTTGCTGCATCGTACTCTGTTGCATGTGGTAAACCAAATATGGCAGAGTCTCTCCACATTGTTCTCGGTAATGTGCCAACTGTCCATACTGGCCTTTGTGGTGAAGAATCAAAATAGTTATACGCAACCATTCTGTTTACGACAGATGATGAGGAAGTTGGGTAGAACCACATGACTTCACCAAAAAGATTATTTAGTCCAGCAGAAACCATTTGGTTACCAGACTCTAAATTTATATCATCAAATACATGATCTTCTACTAAACACGGTAATGATTCTAGTTTACCTGCATATCTAAAAAAACCATTCTCTGACATCCAATACGCAGAACCATCTACTTCTACACATGCATTCTGTCCAACAAGTCCACAGTTTGTACCTACTTGTGAAAAGGCAAACGTAAAGGGAGATCCAACAAATCTTTGTGTAAACAGAGCTGTGTCTGTCCAAACATATATTGCATCTCTACCTCTGATGGCTCCTCTGATCTGTGATCCATCGGCCAGTCTTTGTGTACCAGCTGTATTGGTTGCTGTTGGTGTATATGTATTAATATCTTCTTGATCAGAAAATCTTATAAACATATCATCTTGAGTTCCCACATCTCCTATTGTTGTTTCTGTTCCATAAAATACTAAGTGTCTATCAGGTGTGGATACGACCATGTGTCTTGATGCAGTCGGTGCACCAGTTATAATAGCAGCTCTTGTTGCTGTTGCATTTGTTATACTAGAGTCCCAAGAAAATACTGCACTATCATGTATTAAACAAATAGCTTTATCACCAAAATTATCTATGGACCACATACCCGGTTCTAATACTAAGTCACCAGATGCAGCCTCACCCCACCCAATAAAACTAGTTGTACTAGTAATTGTTGCACCTCCACTATGAGCTGCTTTTGTGGTTCCACCTACTTCTCTAGTAACACCTGTAAGTTCTCCTGTAGCTGCAATACCTGTGTAAGATATTTCTTCACTATCTATTTGTAAAAAGTTTGTCCCTGCAGTTGGAAATTGTGATGCATCAACTAATATAATACCAGTTGTTTGAGTATCATTTATACCATTTTGTAGTGTAGTTGTTGGACTACCAGCGACTGTTCCACCCCAAGATCCTAGTGACCAACCAAAACCTTTAGCTTGCACAGCTGGTCCCACAGGATAATAGTGTTGTACTCTAATACCACCTGATGTTGTTGCACCAGATCCTGACTCATTTGATGGCATTGTAATTGTTAATGTTGTGCTTGTAGGCACAGACGTAACCATGAATTTTTTATCGTTAAAATCAGAAGCACCAAAATTAGAATTGGTTATTGCAGAAAAACTATCTAATAATATTATATCATTTTCAGATATATTGTGTGGACTAGAGAAAGTTATTGTAACAGTTGGTGATCCGTTAGTGGTGCTGAAAGCACTTGTAAGCGTTGTTGTAGATTTAATAGGATGTATGTCATAATATACGCCTCCAGAAAAAGCATACAAAATTCTATTTGTACCTATAATTGCATATTTTCTAGCTAAACTATTAACAAAATGATGTAATCCTCGACCTGCACCTGTAAGATTACTTTCCCCCAGTTGTTTCCAACCACCTATCTTTTCAGGTATACCATAACGAAATCTAACATTATCGCAGTCTGTCCATTGACCCTCTGCTCCTGTCTCTGTAATTTGTTTATTTATACCGGGCTGAAAACCTATCTTTTGTAGCATAATAATCCATTATACCTATTTTGCAGTTAATTAATAGATTAAAAGCAGGGAGAGGGTGTGGTGGTGTCTCTCCCTACCAGCCTATTGTATAGACTATTTTGTAAATTTAGTCAACTTAACACCTTTAAACCATCCAGGTAAACCTATCATAGGTCTTTTGTCTAAGGTATTTTCTTTTGCCATTTTAGACCCTGCTTTGTTATAGTGTAAAAATACTTGACCACAATCTTTGCCTGTAAATTCTTCTCTCCAGTGTTCTAAATCACACCCAGAATATATTAACATGTCACCTGGATTTAGTTTTACTTTAACACCAGCTTGTCCTTGTTTACCAGTTGGATCTAAATATATTGGCCAGTCATCACCACCTAGATTTAAAGTAGTGGATATTTCACAAGAATATCTATCTTTGTGTCTAGCTAATATATCACCTTTTTTATAAATTCTAGCATACGAATATGTTTCAGATAATTTTAATCCTGTATGTTTTTCCATAACAGGTTTTACCTGTTGTAGTAAAGTTTCCATGGCAATGTCACCATAATGTGAATATGTATTTGGAACCTGTTCATCAGTCCATACACCAAAATATTCTGTAAATGGAGATATATATCTTGTATCAAATAATACTCTAGCAACGTTTCTTTTATTTAAAAAATAATTATATACAAAATTTGCTAATTCTTTTGATATTGCATTTTTTAAAACACTGTATTTATTTTTTTTGAACGACATTTAAAACTCCTTTCGGTATCGCTTGGCAGTTCCAATGTATAAACCTAAAAGGCTCATAACCCATATCAACAATATATTGATGTGGCATGTACGATGGAAAGAATATCATTCTACCTGGTTGAACTTTATAGTGAATTTGTGAACTTGCATATGTGACCTTTGATTTATCTTTTTCTGGTAAAAGATTCATAATGTTGCCAGGTCTTGGATCTTCAAACAATGGCATGGATGTTTTTTCACTTGCTTTTAAGAAATAAAAACCAGACATATGTCCATTCCAATGTGTATGTAATGTATGATGTCCACCACCTTTTTTAGCAAACTCTTGTACCCACATTTCTGTAGTAAATACTTGATAGTTTGTTAAATCAAAACCCATCTCTAATAATAAGTTATGTGATGTTGCTCCTATATAATCTTGTAATTCTTTAAATTTAGGATCACCAATTAATGAAGTTGAATGAAACACATGTCCCATATCACCCTTGTCACCAAATTTTTTGTTTCTTGTGTCTATTTGTTTTTTTAAATTTTTTTGTGATTCTTTTATATATTTGTCAGATGCTTTATTTAATTTTTTAACAAACTTAGGTTCATCTGCCCACCATATTGGACATTTAAAATATTCTTCTAAATTTAGTTGTTTTGGAAAACTCATCTATAAGGCCATCCTAAATTCCAAATAACTAGACTATATCTAGATCCTTTTTTAACTGGACAAACTCTGTGCCAAACAAAACCAGGAAATACAACTAGAGATCCTTTTGGTAATATCTCTGTGCATTTTCTAATATTAGGTTTTTTATCAGGATCCATATTTCTAAAATCAAATTCTAGCTCACCACCTTTATAATCTTTTGGATCTGATAAACTAACAGTTACTGATAACTTTCTAATTTTACCATTTGATGGATCTCCTTCTTGTCTTTGATAAGGTCTATCCCAACCATCACAATGCCAATCATAGAATTGACCTTTTTCATATTTTGTAAACTGACAACTTTCTGAAAAATCCCATTGAAAATTCCAACCTGCGTTTGTGTTTGCCTGATGAACGTACGGTTGTATCTCTTTATATATCCATCTATCATTCATCCAAACAATATTAGAATCTCTTTTTTGTTTTAAATCTTTTATTTGTTTTTTATTTAAATTTTTATTACCCATGCCACCAGTAACAGCCATTTGATCAGAAATAGATTTTCCATATTTAACTATCTCATCACAAATTCTAGCAGGAACTGCTGATTTAAAATACCAATAATAATTTGTTAGGTTCATCTTTCTATGTCTTTCTTATATCAATTATTAAGAGACAGTCAAGGTTCCTGAAACTGTAAATGTTGCTAACTTATCCCCACTTGGGTGTGTAGATGTTGCGTTTGTACAAGGTGAAACTGCAAAAGTTCTATCACTTGGACCTCTTATTATTATTATTCCTGAACCACCAGCACCACCACTAGCTCCACCAGGAGAGTTTCCACCTCCACCACCACCAGTATTTGCCGTTCCCGCCGTACCTGCACCTCCAGGATGATTTCCTCCGGCTCCACCACCACCTGATCCACCAGCTCCACCTGATGCATTTCCAGCTCCTCCACCACCTCCAGCATATGTAGTGCAAGAATTATTAATATTGTTTGTTAATCCGGCTCCACCAACACCACCATTACCAGGTGCACCACCTCCAGCTGCACCAGCACCACCTCCACCACCTCCAGAAGAAGGAGGGACTGCTCTACCGATACCACCAGGATTACCTTGTTGTTTTGTTTGAGGAGGCGTATTACTTCCTCCTACGTCTCCAGGAGAAGTGCTATCAGATACACCACCTCCTGATCCACCAGCGTTACCTGCTCCACCATTTATTGGTTGAGCACCTCCGCCACCACCACCAGAAGATGTAATCATTGTAGTATCTTCAGAACCACCTGGATTAAATACTGAATTAGTTCCTGTTTGAGCAGGACCTCCTCCAGGTCCTGGGTTAGTTGCTCCACCACCACCAACTGTTACACTATAAGAAACTCCTTTAGAAACATTTGTAAAACTTAAAGCAGATCCATTTATAGGTGAAGGACTTCCTATGGAAGCTCTAAATCCTCCAGCCCCACCTCCACCACCTTTAATATGTCCTCCTGCTCCACCACCTGCAACTACTAAGTAATTTAAACTATAAGATATAACTAACTCTGGCCATGTTCCTTGTTGCTTGGCTTGAAATTGACTTTGCATTGACCACACACCACTTGCTTTACTTA
>Ga0209348_1000370_pt1 | contig 24438 bp, 24 predicted proteins | sample ETNvirenome_2_30_FD_184065 | JGI IMG/M metagenome (GOLD analysis project Ga0209348, IMG submission 184065) | Marine viral communities from the Pacific Ocean - ETNP_2_30 (SPAdes) (version 2) | ecosystem: Environmental > Aquatic > Marine > Oceanic | place: Pacific Ocean | collected 2013-06-22
ACCAAGAATAAAAAGGATTTTAATTGGATAAACAATGATCCATCTTTTTCAAGATGTTCAATGTTGTGTTCTAAAGTTCTTCCAAATGGAAAAGCACCAACTAAGAAAGCAGTTGCTCTTAATAGTGGTACACTTGGTAGTATACCTCCAGGGTTCTCAAGAGGGATAACTCAGGAATTTGCTAACGGTGATGAATTATTTGGTCAGAAAGTCGGAGGCACAACTTGTCAAAATTACTATATTTACAACAGTAGCGATAATCCCAGCGAAACTATAGCAAACCGAGACATCGGCGAAACATATAATGACGGAAATGTTGAATTTATAGTTCAAGGAACTTATAACAATACATATTTATTTCAAACAGAGTATTTTAATAATAAAGGATCTGTAGTTCTTGATCAAATAACAGATAAAGGTTCAGGTTATGGAGTATCTTCACCTCCAACAAATGTTATAAGGTCATTAAAAACAGAAACATTACAAAAATTTATTTATAGTCTACCGTCTATTAACGATCCATCTTCTCCACCAACCTGCACATCATCTACAAATTTAACATCACAACCACCATGCGTTATAATCGATGGTATAGAAGCATGTCAAGAAAACGTGAATGGTATTAGTATCTTAAATTCTATAACATCTAATCTAAGTTCTTATAAATGGCATTTATCTACAGATACTGATAAGATACCGATAACTATCAAATTTGGAAACACTGTTTGTGATAATCCAACGTTCGGATTAGAGAATTTTTATCTTGTCATTTTGGCAAGAATTGATTTTGCATTACAAAATGGATCAAAAGATAATATTATTGACATTACAGAATCAAATTTATCAGAATTATTTCCAACAGTATTAGATACAAGTAAGACATCTTATATCGTAAGCGATGATAACGGTAATAAGCTTTTCGATAATGATAATAATCCATTAAAGTTGGAAGTAGAATATGGTTCATTTAACAGAGAATATAGATTATATATGGATCAAACATTTGTTGCGATTGTAAAAATTACGACTGGGACTAATGGCACCGTCGAGAACGTTGAAATATTAGAAATAATAGATGAAACAATATTGGTTAATATAAATACAGTATTTGAATTACAAGAATGGTGGATTCTCGAAACATCATTTGGTGGTGAAATTGTTTTTCTAGAGTATAAACATCCAGATTCTAAAGGTTGTAACATAAAACTCAAAGATGACGTTACAAATTGGGATATTTTGGATCCCGCGCCCTATGAATTATTCAAATCAGACCCATTAAAATTCCCTAGTGCTACTCAACCAATTAGTCTTCTAAATAATAGTGTAATGAGGCATGGTAACAGTCCACAACAGATTGTATATGGTGGATCATTTGAAGCCCAAAACGAGTATTGTTATAACAAAGATGAAACTACTTGTAACAGTGATCCTAAATGTTCATTTAATGAAAATTTAGGTTATTGTGTTGGCAAAACTCTAATAGAATATGTTGCAAATGATCTCAAGACACCATTCACATTAACACAGAATTTTACTCCTGAAATTTTTAATGAAATCAAAACAACACAAGACAGTGTTTTTACAGATTTAACATTTTTTAAATCATTACAAATCTTTGATCTTAATTATCAAGAGTATAATCCTATGCCTAACCAAAATGTTGTAGGTGCGGAACCTACGACATATTATGAACCCTTAGAATTTATAAATTATAACAATCAGGGAGTTAATACAAGTGGTTTGATTAGTAAAGAAGTAAAACTAGGCAAATTCATTCCTTATCAGTATTTTTATCCTACAAGCACAGAATTATCAGATTCCAAAATTAGCGAAACTTCAACATTAAATAATAATGGTAATAATTTTTACGTCAACTTAAACTATAGTCAATTTATTCCCTATGGGAAGAAATCGTTATATGAGAATGGTTTTACAAAAGATTCAGATGTGCCTACCTTCTAAGAAACTTATCGATTACTGATGAAAATCCTTCTAATTTATCCTGATATGATGAAATAGTTTCAAGCACAATTTTTCTTTTATCTTCAAAACCTATAATTTGATAAACTGTCTTTGCCGGTTTACTTTTATATGCTTCAATAACATCAACTTTATTAATCTTTGGATTAATAGTGCGAGCCTTGAATAGGATGTCCTTGTAATTTTCTCTACCTATCTGTGTATCAATAACTGTATCTCTTTTAATCTCCTGAACCCATTTTGTGGTAATTCCTCTCTCAAGTAGATAATACATTACTTCTAAAAATACAGCTTGTTCAACGGGTTTCTTTGTCATCTTTATTGCTTGCCATTGTTTTGGAGTAGAACCTAAATCTTTACCTGCATTACTGAGCAAACCAAGTCCAATTTCGTTTATGACAACTGTAGACAACCATGAACTACTTTCATCATCGTTCATAATCTGTTCTGTTTTTACAGATACTCCATTTCTATCACCAAGTCTCTCGAATATCTGGAACACAAATGTTTTTGCCGGTTCAATATCTCTGTTTAATTCAATATCAAATATCTTTTCCATAAATTTCATACATATACGAACACCATAACCGAGACCATACTCTTTTATCAGAATAGTATCGATTGTTCCGAAGAAAGATTCATACAAATCCTCACGAATCTTTTCTGATGACTTTGGGACCTCGCCTTTGACACGTAACCAGTTAGTCAATCCCATTTTTGCTGACATTAATGATTGAAGATGTGTAGACATATAATGTTGATCCAAATTGTTGAGTTCTGAAGCAGTGATGTCAGGATATTTACGATACAACAATGTTTTAAATGTATAAGATAGAACTTTATCTCCAACTGATTCAAGAGTTTCATAATTGTAATCTGGATCGTATGTAACATGAGTAAAACAACAATTCCACAATTTCATAGATTTTTTGTTCAGTATAGATGAGATCTTGTCTTCTTCAACAAAGGTAAGCAGTAGATCTTTGAGATATTTGTAAAGTTCTTTGTCAGAGTAATTTGTTTTGGAAGGAACTCTTGTTTGAATGTCTCCGAGAAAATCGGTATTTATAGAATTAATCTTATTTACTTGAACAACTGTTCGTTCTTTAGGAGAAGGAGCAGTTAGATTTGGTTTTGGAATACTTCCAACAACTTCTTTTCCCACTCTTTTTTGGAATCGAATAGAACGAGAACAACTGAGATTTTCCATAGTGACTTTTTTGATTTACAAAATAATAAATTTTTCAGTTTTCTACAATAAACTTATAAGTTTCTGGAGAAGGAGGTTTTAGTTTAGGTATACCTAACGAACCGATGAGTTCCGGAGCAAGTTTCTTTTCATGACTTTCGATACGTCTACAATCAAACCATATATTTCTGAAAATACCTTGTATTGTGATATATGCATTTTCATTTTCGTGAGAACGTTTATGGATTCTGCAAAAATATGAATCTTCGCTAATCAATTCTACCAGTATATTTCCTTTATCTTCTATAACTTGTCTAACAGAAAAATTACTATATTTTTTATTAAGTATTTTCATAGCCTGAATTACATCTTCTTCTGAAGCGTTGCCTCTCACAGTTATTTTGCGTTTTTTCTTCTTCATATCATCAAATTTATGTTCCTTACAATTTTGTGTAAATGTGATCAAAGAAGATTGGAGAATATAATTTTCACGTTTAAAATAATTGGTTTTTATGTCATCAGGAATGAAAAAATTGTCAGAAAGAGTAAAATCTAATACCTTTTTGTTATCTTTCCCTTGTTTAGTACTACCAACGATTCTCATTTGTTGAACAGAACTGTAAACATTACCATCCACAAAATCTTTCATTTGAACTGACAATACCTTATCAGAAAAATGTTTAGAATCTTCATTGTTAGAAAAACATACACCATCTACTATTATATGGTAACTTAATTTAGTAGACCTATGCGATGTAAATACTAAAATTTTAGGGGAATAAATATAGAGATAATCTTTGATATTCTCTATCAGAATCTCAATCATGTTGTTTGCTTTTTCTTCATTCATATCTGAATAATGAACTGTATCAATATCAATATCAAAATATGGCTTTCTACTTTTCTTTCCAAGTATAACTTCATAAAAACATCTTTTATCTTCTGGTATGTCTTTCTGATAACGTTGAAAATATGTATATGACTTGAACATTGTAAATTGACGCGTATTATCAATTTGTCTACAAACGATTAAATTATCGTCATTATTATAAGGAAAATGTAACTTTTTTGAAATTCTATCACTATATAATGAATAGATCCAATTAGTCATTTTTATATATATCGTGTATATATAAAATTCATTTTTGAATACCTAACAATATTGTACCAGTCAATATTAGAGCTATAGCAACGTATTCTTGATTGTTAAATCTTTCGTCAAAGAAGAAATAACCAATCAAAGCAACTACAACCAACGCAAGACCACTCCACAACGCGTTGATAAACCCAATATTCTCATAATCATAAGTTTTTGTTAATGTGTAAACGATCAAAAGATAACATATCACAGCAACAATAAACATCCATAACTTATCTTTATTATCTTTGTATTTTCTCGCCAGATATTGACCGATTGATTCTAATGCAACCAATCCAAAAATTAGTCCAAATAATTCTGGTTTCATTTTAATTGATAGAAAATTTGTAATTGCATTTTCTGCAAATATTTTTATCAGTAGAAGCTTCATCACCAGCCCTTATCTGGACTGTCTTAGTTTCTACTTCATTGGAATAACATTTAGGACATTTGACAATAGAAGCAAGTTTCTTCTTTTCTTTCAATTCAACTGTTGTATCCATAAAGAACCGTCTTCGAGCTTTCAAAAAGATATTAGATTTACGAAGAATATTATTCAGAGACATGTTCTTGTTATCATCAATCAAATTTTTTACATACTCTTCACCTTCTTTTCCTACCAGATGAACCAATTCAAGTAATTCAAACTTACCTTCATTAGTATTCTTGATGATACTTTTTCCTTCAATATTAATTGAAAAGATGTATTCAATAAAGTCTTCAGAGAGAAACATATTTACAGGGTTTCCTGTTTGGAGCACAGACGCGCTCTGTTTCAGTGTTATTACATCTGGTACAGTAGACATTTTAAATTTGATAAAATACTAAATAAAATCAGTTTTAAAATGGATATAGAAGCAGACAAAATCATAAAAGAAGCGGCAAAACAATACAAGAGATCAGAGGAAGAAAAGTTCAGTAATCATTTTTTAGAACAAATCTACCAGTCAATTATACCCATGAACAAAATGTTTTCTAAAACGAATTAATTTTTGATTTTAAATAAAAACAAAAATGACAACTTACGATTTTTTCCCATTTGTGAAACCTTCTGGTGAAGGAAAAATTGTATTTCCAGATTATGATACTATTATGAAACGTCAAGAAATTGTTACTGAAGGATCTGATTCGGAACCATCAACAACGAATCAACAAGAAGAATTAGACAAGTTGGGTATCGATTTCGATAAAGTAGGAAAATCACAAGGAAGACAAAAAGCTGGGGTAGGATATAGTTTCAGCGAACTTAAAGAAATTGGTGCAAAAATGAGAGATATTGGTTATCAGATAAATTTCAAATCTAAACCAGAGTTAATATATTCAATCGTTAATCCAGTTCTGAATCTAAATTGAGACATCTATTTCGTTTGAATCCAGTATTTTTGAAGATAGTTTATTATCATCTTTTTCAAATACATCAATTATCTCCTTGAGTTTAGTTTTAACGGAGAGTAACTCGGATGGCACAAGTTTGAGTTCAGAAATACAATTTGTGATTTTATTAAATGCTTGAAAACGAGCAAAAAGATTGTTTGATATGTGATTAAATTTCTTTGATTCTTCTTCTGATAGACCTTCTTCGAAGAATTTGTCCATGTAATCGATTGATACATTTGAGAATCTTGACCAGTCATCTAATATATTTTGTGTAAATTTCTTGTAAATTTTATCAAACTCTTGCGAATACACATAAATTTTATTAATCTCCTCCATAGCTACTTTAAACGTATCTTTATTGATCATAAGTTGATGTTGTTGTATCATTTCATACGTATAACTTATGGCCTGTAAACTTGCTTCAAGATCTTCTTCAATGTCTGAAAATTTATACACACAATAACAATCAATGTTACCATTTTCATCGTTATTACCATAGTAAGTTTCGCTCACATCACCATTATCTGTTTTTGTTAATAAACACATATTTTCTCCTCTTGTCAATACAACGCCATATAACTGACCGTTGAGTTTATTTTTATAGTATTCTTTTAGTGGAAATGGATAATCGATATACTCGGTTCTTTGATATTCTATTGTCTGATATCCTGTTACAGATGATGTGTCGTCGCCATCTAATTCTATGTATACAACCTGACCGTTAAGATCATATGTAACCGCGTATAGAAGAGTTCCGTTGTTTTCAATGTATCTTACAACGTTAAAATAATTAGATTTTAGAACTGATGTAATATCTTTTGTTTCTTTAAGATCCTTGTTATCATCTTCAGTTTCAGAATTGACATCATCCTCTTCTGATTCTACCGCGATTGGACTCACAGGTTGAACGATATGGTCCTGAGCTTCAGGTGTTCTTTGTAGAGTTATTGGTGAGGATGGTCTTGATGTTGTTCTAAATGGACTAAATTTGTTTACAGGAGACATTTGAGGCACTCTAACAGGTGATGTATTGGCAATTTTCTTCCTTGGACGTCCACGTTTACGCTTAGCTACCTGTGGTTTAGGAGCGACATCGCTGTCGCTGGTATTTATAAGTTTTAATGAATCTTCTATAGATTTGTTTAAAAAAGACATTTTATATAATTTCATTTTAAGTCAAAATGAAATTTATCCATTTAGTTCTTCAATAGAATAATGAAGAATCAGGTGAGAAAAGTAAACAAAATCTTCTACAATTTTGATTTTGTATTTTTCGTCCTCTATGATCTCCGGAAAACGTGTAACAATGTTAAAATCGTCCAAAGATCGTTTTATGATATGTTCTTTGTTATTGATAAAAGTATTCGTAATTATGTTATCTGACAGTTGTTCTCGACAAAGCGGGCATTGACCATTACGATTAGAAGATTTAAGTAAACATGTAGTGCAGAATGTATGACCACATCTGGTGACACTAACATTCTTGGTTCCAAGTTTTTCATAACATATAGGGCATTCTTTCCTATGAATACATGTTCTAATGTTATGTCCAGATTGTTTACATTCTGAACACAACATGTTATTTTTAATATGCGTTAATTTAAGTTTTTAACAGCATTTAAGTTTACGAAAGAATCTTCTTATTTTTTTGATAACGGGTATACTCCTGTTCCAAATAGTAATCACGTCATTAATGTATTTATCAACATCAGTTTCAGTGAGTTCTTCACATTGTTCATAAAGATCTTCAGATATCTTATCTCTCTTGTAAAGTTCCTTTACAAAAACATGAAACATACGAACAGCATAATGAAGTTTTTCTTCTCCAGACCTTACTTCCTTCTCTGAATACTCGCATACGATGTTTACAACCGCAATAAAAGATTTGATGTTTTCTTGTTTTGCAACGAACTTTTCAATTTTATCCATTTTTTTTTAAAAAATAAAAAAAATTTTAATTTATAATTAAAATGGCAGATCTTTTTGACGTAAAAGTTGGTGGCGCCGGATGGCACCTTACCTCACATCTTATTGCGCTCGCAGCACTTTTCGTTGCATGCTTCGCAATCACTGGTTACATCACCTTCCGTGATGACTCCGTTCCGGGATCAGCACTCAAGGACCACGATGCTGACTTAGAGGATATCACAGCTGATACATTGACCTTAACTGGCAATGCCACAGTTGGTGGTGTTTTAAGCGTAACTGATACTGATGGTGTAAACAGAAGCACTAAAAATACTGGAAGATACTATCTTGAAGAATATTTTTCTCTACCTCCTGCATTAGAAGCACCTACAGCTGTAACTCAAGCAACTAATATTACTACAGCTGTTGTTTCACCTACAAAATATACTATTATCACTACACAGGCTACAGGCGCTTTAACTGCAACAGCTTGGACAAGCTTTACATTTACAAATACTTTAATTACAGCAAATTCTGTTGTTACAGCTTTTATTCAAGATGATGCTCAGGATACCGCGGGCACACCCGGACCACTTTTACAAGTTGCTGATATTGCCGCTGGTTCTTGTAAATTAAGATTACTTAATCCAGATGAGGCCGCCACCACCACTGCCGTCCTTAAAATATTCGTAGCAGTTGATCCTCAAGTTGGTGTAAATCAACATTTATGTGCTGCAGGAACTAATATGACTGATGCACTTGTTGCATATTCAACAACTTCTGCAGGTTTAACTATCACAACTGCAGGTGCTGATCAGGATCAGGCAATTATTCAACCTAGAACAACTACCAGTCAAGAAGGTACTACAAATGGAGGTGCACCAACAGCATGGACAGGAACACTATGGGGAACTGAGAATTATACCGAATGGGAGTGTATGATTAGAACAAACGCTATTGATAACCAGAAGGTATGGGCAGGATTAAAAGACACAAACGACCAATTAATTGCCACTGATGATGATCAGGCGTTCTTTAAATTTCAGACAGATGCTACTAACTCAGAATCATTTACTGATTTTACAAAACTTCATTTCGTCTATAGTGTTGGTGGAACAGATTACATCAGTCAGTTGCCAATCACTGTAGCAGCTAATACAAATTATCATCTTAAGATTGAAATTGATGGCGCAAGAAAAGCAGCAATTTTTGTAAACGGCACCCAGTACAATGTTACAGCCACTGCAGGATCAACTGGTGGAACAGCAGTTACAGCAGGAACAACAAGATCTTTAGCATTGACAAATGACGTTGATCTCAAACCTTATATCGGTATTGAAGCAGGTGCCGCTGCCGCTGAATCTTTGGATGTTGCTTACCAGGCAATTAACAGACTTATCTTTGAATAACTGTTTGTTTAACTATTTATCAATATTGTATATTATTAAATCAAAATTTTATCTCAAAAAAATTGAGATAAAAATAAAAAAAATTTTTTTATTGTGTCATATAAAATGGCTGATCTTTTTGACGTAAAAGTTGGTGGTGCCGGATGGCATCTTACTTCACATCTTATCGCAATTGTAGCACTTTTCGTTGCATGCTTCGCAATCACTGGTTACATCTCATTCCGTGATGACACCGTCCCAGGTTCCGCACTCAAGGACCACGATGCTGACTTCGAGGATCTTACCGCTGACAGTTTAGCTCTTGGTGGTGTAGCTATGGAAAGATTTTACGAAATTGATCTGGAAGGCGTTACACCAGCCGCCACAGAACACAGTGTTCTTGCTACTGTAGCTTCATTACCATCAAATGGCCATATCCTTAATGCGGCTATTGTTGTAACAGAACTTGGTAGCAATGTAGAACTTGCATTAAATCTTTCTACTGGTGTTGCTGGTATTGCTGTAGGTACTGATGCTGCTGGCGATGATGATATTGTTGGTGCCGGTGGAGTTGAAGCTGGTTCAGGTTCCACATTAGGAGGTACTAAAGCGTCTACCACTGTTGTTAACTACGGAACCAATTCGACATTATATCTTGTTAACGACGACGCCTCCAACACTGTAACTAAACTTACATCCGGTAAGGTTAAAGTATATGTTAAATACTTTGGTTCTCTCTAAATCTTAATCAATATCTTTGCATTCAAAATCTAAAAAATTTTTCATTAAAATAATGAAAAATTATTTCAAATGTTACGGTTTCATTATCATGGAAGGAATTTACTAATTTATAACTATTTTACTCTTTTATTAAAATGGATCTAGGAGCAGCATTATTATCCTATTTGGGGGTTATAGTAGGTTCATTTATTATCCTACTTTACTTTAATTATACGTTTTTCTCTGCATTTATGTTAGCATTGATCATTGGTCTGATTTACATCAACATTGTATTTCCTATTACACGAAACGAACTTGATGATATAAACTCGAGCACAGTATTATACATTTTTATTCAAATATTCACTGTAATCATCTTCATTATTTATGCTATTTTGACAACAATTGGAGATACTCGAAATAAAAAGAAATTTCCAATGAAATACTATGATATATAATTTATACAAATATTTGTATAAATTAATTAATTTCAGATTACTGGTCTAAATTAGGTTCATCTGCATCATCTCCTTCTTCGTCATCTACAAGACCCATCCTAAATAGGTTTCCCGAAGATATATGTTGATCCTTTTCTCTCAATAGTTTGTTTACTGTAGATACTATATAAGAATCTCCATCTGAATAAACAACGTGTCGAATTCGTCCTGTTTCAGCCATTGCTTGCAAACAATGAATACAAGGTCTTGAATTACCTCCATATTCTCCACTTCCATTTCTCGTAACATACAAAGTAAGTTTTCCATTACCTTTTTGTATTTTCTTTAATCCATTTGCTTCTGCATGGTTTGTTAGTAAATTCATTGCAATAAATGTTAGTTTTCCAGCTTTTGGTTTACCGATACCGGCGGCATGGCGGAAAGATCCAAGTCTTGGATCTTTTACTTTATCACGCAAATAGTGTAAATTATCTGGATTCTTCATATATTTATATCCAAGTTTTATATATTGATTTTGTTAAAAATTTCATTTTTATTGTAATATATTATATATAAAAATGACGACAAAAATAACGTTACACCATTTTGTTACTATGATTGTAGTGTTTTTGACACTCGTAGCATTGATACTTTCTACTCTTGCTATTTCTGGACATATTGATTTCAGGGATAACAGTATTGAGGGTAAGGCGTTGAAGGTTGATGATGGATTTGAAATGGCAGTTGTAAAAGCAGAAAAATTATCCAATTTCAATAGCGTTACAAATGACGATATAGATGGTTTGGGAGCAACTGTTGCTAAAATACAAGTGGCACAGGAAGATATTGAACATTTAGCTGGACATGCAGACGAAAGCACCGCATCTGGTGCACATACCGTTTGTGATACTGAAGGTTTGGCGTTCAAAGCTGGTACAAATGTATATACAACACTTAAAGCTAATTCCAATGCAACAAGCACAACATTCACTTTACCAATTACTGATGGAAGTGCAAATCAGGTGATAAAAACAGACGGTAGTGGTAATTTAAGTTTCGTTAATAATACAGCAACATCTGTAACCTTAGATAACATAGGAACTCCTTCAGGTAGTGTTTCTTTAAATGGTGTTAACGAAACCATAATTATGGAAACGAACGGTGCTATTACAATAGACTCCAAAAGTGGAGTTTTAACTCTTGATGGTGATGATCAATTAATTCTTCAATCTGAGAAAAATACTGCTGCTGCTATTAAATTAAACACAACTAACGCCGCAGGTGGTATTGATATTGATGCAGGCACTAATGGTGTTGCTATCGATACAACTGGAGCTTTTTCAGTTGATGGAGCAGCTGCTTCTAATATAACTGTTGCTACAGGAGCCGCAGATGGAGATGATTTGACTATATCTGTTACAGGCGGAGGTAATTCGTCATTAATTTTATCTTCCGACGGAACTGGTACAGATGCTGTTTCAATCGATGCAACAGCAGGTGATATGGTAATTGCTCCTACATTAGCAGATGGCAAAACTCTAAAACTAGGCAAAAATGGTGCTACAGAGATGGTTTTTTCTCCTCACGGCACCGCAGCAAGTGAAAAGATTTCTTTAACAAACACATCTGGTACCGCTGCCGATGCTATTGCTATAACTGCTACATCAGGTGGTCTTGATTTTAATGCAGCCGGAGCTGTTGATATTAATAGTTCGGCAGGTGTAATTAATATTGGTAATGATGCAGTTGCTCAAGCTATTAATATCGGCACAGGTGCAGCAGCAAGAACAATAACTGTTGGTAACGCAACTGGCGCTTCAGCACTTGTTATTAACACTGGAACTGGTGGTATTTCTTTAGCTTCAACAGGAACTGGAGATATCACTATTAATTCAGATGATACTCTACTTTTAGATGCTGACGGTGTTTTAGAATTAAACTCTTCTGGTGGAGCAATTAGTCTTGGTAACGATGCAGATGCTCAAGCTATTAATATCGGCACAGGTGCAGCAGCAAGAACAATAACTGTTGGTAACGCAACTGGCGCTACAGCACTTGCTATTAACACTGGCGCTACAGGTGGTATAGATTTTACAGCATTAAATACAACTACTGATGCATTTGACATTACTGCAAATTCTGTAACAACTGGAAATGTTATTGATATTTCTGCAACAGGTCTTACCGATGGTTCGGTGATGAATGTTGCATCTACATCTACTATTACAGATAACGGTACATCCAAACCAGTTAATCTTGTTTTAACTAATGATGGTGTAGGAACTCAAATAGCTTACGGTTTGTTTTTGGATTACAACAAAACAGGTATTACTGCTTCAGGAAAAATATCGGATGTATATGGTATTCATGTTGACCTTGATGACAGTGTAACGAATGTTGGTAATGTTAATGCTTATGGTCTTGATGTATCAAGTGTTTTTGGAAACACAGGTGGAACTGTTAAAGCAGTAGGTGCGCAGTTAGCTGCTTCTGGAGCCGATACAAATATCGGTTTATTGATAAATTGTTCTGATACAAATGGAACAGATTTGAAAATAACCAGTTCTGCAGATACAAATGATTATTTCTCTATCACAACTATAGCAAACGGAGCAACCACTATCGAAACTGTTGACGCCGGCGCCGCAGCAGCTAATTTAACAGTTAATGTTGATGGTACTTTATCTGTTAATTCAGCAGGTGCAATAGATATTACTACATCAGCAAGTAACTCAAATATTACGATTGATCCTAATGGAAGTGGCACATTAACACTTGGTAGTGATGATAATACTAAGGTAGATATTAATGCTTTAGATATTGAATTAGACGCAGGTGCTAATGGTGTAACTATTAATTCAGCAGGAGCAATAGATATTACTACATCAGCGAGTAACTCAAATATTACGATTGATCCTAATGGAAGTGGTACATTAGCTCTTGGTAGTGCTGATAATACAGCAGTAACCGTAGATGCTATAGCAGTAAATATAACTTCTACGACTGGTGGTGTGAATTTTGTTGGAAATAGACAAAGAATTATTTCAACTTTAGCAGACGGAACAACCCTAACCGCAGCCCAGTCTGGTGGAACAATTTTACAATCTACCAACGGTGCCACTCTGACATTACCAGCTACTGTTGCTGGTTTGGAATATACATTTATTTTCATAGGAACCGCTGGTCATACGTTTAATATTTCACCAAATGCTAATGATAAAATAGGAGGGAGTATTGTAGATGTAGCAGACGGGAATATAGTTACAGCATCTAATAGTGGAGCAGGAACAGATAATAAAGATTTACAGTTAGATAGTGGTTCACAGGTAGGGGATAGAGTTACATTAGTAGCCGATGGTTCTTTAGGATGGTTTATTAAAGATGGTGTAGGAAGTTGGGTGTTTGAATCATAAACATAGTTTATACTAAAATAGATGAAAGAAGAGAATGTATTATTGACAGCGCATGATTCTTAATTTCTTTAAAGTAAATTTCAATTAAATGGATTCCGCGCCCGCAAAAGATCTTATGGAAGTTGACGACACGCCAACAACACCCACACCACCACCAACACTTAGTTTAGCAGATATTCAAAATCTTCTTCTTGTAGTAGGCGTAGCATGCAAGAGAGGAGCAGTCCAGCCAACTGAAATGAAAATGGTTGGAGAAGTATATGAAAGAGTCGACGCTTATGTAAAGCATGTTGCAACACAACAGCAACCTGAAAACTAACTATTAAATTACAATAAAGAAAAACTTAAATAAGCACGCATGTCCGAGTGGTTAAGGAGGCAGACTCAAGTTCTGCTGGTCGTATGACCGCGCAGGTTCGAACCCTGCTGTGTGCATAACGCGTTAAGGGTTCCTTAGCTCAGCGGCAGAGCACCCGGCTGTTAACCGGTAGGTCGCAGGTTCGAATCCTGTAGGAACCGATGCGTTAGAATTTTATAACTATTGTTATAAAATTTAATATTCAATTAATACTTCTTGACCATCATTACACGGTTTTTAGGCATATAATAAGAAAGAACCCATGTTATAAATACAATTACGCTCACACCTAAAACAAACCAAAAGAAACTCAAGTTTTCAGTATTGGGAACCGCTCGACCAAAATTCTTTTCAATTCTACAATATTGTGTTTTTAGAGCATCTAATGCGTCAATTTGTTTATTTAAATCAGGAAATACAAACAGAGGTTGAGATGTAGCAGCAATTATTTTTTCACTTATGACTAACGAACTTATTTTTGCAGAGAAATTTTTTTCATCTTGAGATTTTGCTAAATTTACAATGTTTTGCCATTTTGTCTTAGATGCCGCAACACATGCAATACCGTTTGGTGAAGTAGAAAATGTGAAAGAAACATTAGTAATTGAAGGTTCATCACTTGAATCAGGTTGATGACTAAGTTCTACTCTATTTAGACAGTTGTCCATGAAATTACTGAGATAAAAGATATCAACATTATCTGCCTTTTCCGTGCTACTACCATTATAAAGCTCATCAAGATAATCTTCTAAATCATCAAATTGTGTTGTAGTCATACCTGTTGTAAATTTTTCATGTAGGATATATACAATATCTGTATTACTTGGAACATTAGATAAAGCGGTTTCTAATTCTTCTAATGTGATTTCATCGTTTGTAGATACGATAGTTTCACCGGCATTTTTTTGAGAATTAAACAATGTATATATATCAGAACTTGTATCGGGATTTACAAAGATAATATAATTACTAGACATTTTTAATCAAAAATGAAATTAAAACAAATTTTTTTCAATAAAAATGACTTCCATATATAAGGAAATCGTGAAAGACATAGAAGATGTATATAAAGAGGAGGTAATCAGATCTCTTATGCATTTTTCCTCAAAAATTGAAAAGAAGGATGTCAAAAAATTACGCGAGAAAGTTAATAAAAAGTTTAAAGGTAAGAATTTACCAAGAAAACTTTCTGAAGAGCAGATTGAGGAAATAGTAAACTTCTCTGTTCCAAAAATCCCTGCATCTTTAGATGTCATTTCAACAGATAATAACAATCAGGTCAAAGAATTTATCAAATCTGAATTAAGAGAACGTAAAATTGTAATTAATACGGATAATATTGAGAAACTGAAAAATGAGATTCGAGAAACTTATTATCGTTCATTAGTATCTCCAGGAGATTCTGTTGGTGTTGAAGTTGCCATGTCCTTTGGTCAGCCACTTACACAAATGAATCTGGATACATTTCATTCTGCTGGAACTTCTTCAGATTTGGGATCAGGAGTTAAATCACTTAATGAACTTTTCAATGTGTCAGAGAATCGTAAGAAGAATCTTACAACTATTCATTTTAAAGATAAGGATTTAACACGAGAAGAAATACATGTTCAGGGAAAAGCTTTGAAAGGTATAAGTATAAAATCATTGTTAGAAAGTTCTGAAGTATTGAATATTGACGGTAGAAAAGATTTAGGAGATGATAGTTGGTGGTATGATAATTATCTGAATATGTTTCCTCCTAAAAGTGATCTAAAAGAGGCAATATTGAAGGTAGACGAATTGAACGAAGATTTAATTGATGGTTTGAGAAAGTATCATTCTGATGAAGATGATAAAGCCTTTATCACAGAACAAGGTTATCTTTGTGTAATTTATGATCCAAAAGAATATACGAACGTTTCTACTATTGTATCTGAAATAGCTGGTAGTGAACTACTTTATACAAGAGAACATCTTAAAATCGACTATTTTCTCCGTTTGAAGTTTAATGTTACAAAATGTTATAATCTTGGAATAAACATGAATGATATAATGTCTTCGTTGAAAGATGAGACAATTTTTTATGTAATATCTCCTTTATCGATTGGAGTTATAGACATACATCCAAATGAGTCTTATATCAATGATTCGATTGAAAAATTTACAAACAAGGGAGGTATAAATTTCGGTTCTTGTAAAAAGAAGACTGGTAAAATTAAAGTTCCTGTAGATTTTAGTGATATTGCACAGACCAAGATATTGTTTCTAACAGTTATTATACAAAATTGTCTTGATGAAATTTTTATCAAAGGAATAAAGGGAATTGTTAATATTATACCTATGACAGAAAATGTTATAAACACTATTAAGACAAAGCAAGTTACAGATGTAGATACATTACTCCGTTATAAGAAAAAATCTTTGTGGTATATAGGTATCAATTATATGAAATTGAAATATAACGGTATTCCATCGAAAAAAATTGAAGGATTATGTGAAAACGCTGGTATTAATATTGTGGCAAAAAATATATATGATGAAAATGGTCAATTTTCTAGACATCCTCATCTTATTGTAGATACATTAGAAGATCCCAAAAATATAATAAACAACAAGTTTAACGAGGCTGACAAACAGGTTAAAGAACAGGTAAAAACAATCACTAAATCAACAAAAGAAACAGATTATCAACTACCATATTATCCTGATATTTATAGGAATGCGTTCTACAATTATGCTTATGCAGAAGGAGAAAAGATTGTGCGAAAACTTATGAGACATACAAAACTTGATAATAAATTGATTCTTCCAAACAATCCAAATGAAATATATGAAATTTTTGGAATAGAATCAGCAAGACTCTATATGGTCCGTGAATATGTTCATCTTATCGAAACATCTGATTCTTATGTTACACCAGTTAATATTGAACTTTTGGTAGACTATCAAACTTCAATGGGATTTTTAACACCTATACATGCTATCGGTTCTTCAAAACAGGGAACATCTTCTCTATCTGCGGCAACTTTCAATGACCCTGTAGGATCTTTTCAAAAGGCGGCATCTATAGGAAAGAGTGACAAAATTAACAGTGTCTCATCTTGTATTATGGCTGGTAAAAAGTGTATAAATGGATCTGGATTATCTCAAATTGTATACGAAAACAAAGACAGTTCAACAGTTGACGAATTACCAAGAGATTTCGACAAAGATGAAGAATTCTGTGAACAACGTTATACTATCAATGAACAAGATGTTGATGAAAAAGAACCAATTGATATCAATATTGAAAGTCTAATTGCAAAAGAATCTTTAAAGAGCGAAAATAAGTTTTCTGTAGAACAAGTTCCGTCAATTGTTCCTTTAATGGAAGCTCCTGACTTTTTATCCGAAGAAGTACCTGAAGCAGCACCAGCCAGGGATCTGCTTGAAGAAGAAGTACCTGCAGCAGCACCAGCCAGGGATCTGCTTGAAGAAGAGCCCGAAGTTATGAAACCTATAGTCATGGACGAAGACACAGAAGACAGTGATTTCGATATTCCAGACGCACCTGAAGAAATTGGTGATCTTAAAGATTTCTAAATTAATTATTATATTATATAATAATTAACGAACTCGTGATAGAATATCCTCAATTGATGATTTTTCTTTCACACCTTTGATCATATTTTGTTTGAATATTTCAATAGATTTCTTTACTATGTTGATATCAGAAACTACATTGTCTTGTGGTTTATTGTTCAAAATATTATCATAAGATGAATCAGACATAGTATTTTTAGTATACATAGCGAGTGTATTCATATCACGTCCATAGAATTTAAATAATTCGTAATTGTCACTTATAAGTAATCTCAGAGACGGGGTATCAGGTATTATAATACCGCCTTCTTTAAGTTCTTTTATGTATATAAGTGTAAGATCATCAGCAGTATACGCTTCAATTTCTACTTTCAATGTAAAACGAGATTCTAAACCTTGCTGAACTTTAAAAAGATTGTTATAAATATCGTTTTTATAACCACTGAATACAACAATAAGTTTATCAGAATGCGTGTCCATATACTGATTGATAATAGTTAAAGCATCTCGACCGTAAGAGTCAGACATTCCCATACTGTCGTTGCATAGATTGTATGCTTCATCGAAATATGCTACTCCGTCTAAAGCATCGTTCATTGCCTTTGTTGTTCGATGTGAAGTATCTCCAACATATCTACTTACAACATCGTTCCTATTATACATGTAAAACGGAAGTGATGGATCTTTTTTAGATGTTTCCATTTCCGTTTCAATAGTCATGTTATAATCCTGTTTTGTCCTTTTCTCCATCAATTTTTTAACAATTTCTGTAGATTGATCTATAGCCGTAGATGCTCCAGATAAATTTTTATACATATCATTGTAATCTTTTGTATTGATTCCTGTTTTATTTTTAAGTAATGTTCCAACAGATCTTTTACAAATATTTGATACCTTAGATACGTTCCACACACATTTTGATGCAGCATCAAGTTTATCTTTATATTCTTTTAGCTCTTCTTTTTGACGTCTAATAATTTCGTCTTGTAATTTGTTAAATCCCTTGATTTTCACTTGTTTATCTTGATGTCCTATAAACCCCATTCCTATCCAAATTTTACAAAGTATTTTACATACTGTTGTTTTCCCGCACCCAGGAGGACCCAATAGTAAACAGTGTTTTCTATCATTATCTTTATATATGCCTCGAGCTTTACTTGCTACAAATGTTTTTATCTGTTTTATAATCTGTAGTTTAATTTGACGCATACCGATCATTCGATCTAATTCAAGTAGCGATTCTTTCAATACATCTGGTTTACCAAAATACTGTCTTAACATTGGTTTTGTATCAAAATCGCTTAAAAATTCTTTTATACTCATTTTATATACAATAGTTTTAAACATCTTCAAGATCATCGTTATCATCGATTCTTTCTCTGTCATCATCGCCAGATGCTTTAAGTTCACTAAAACCAGAAGATGTTACTGCCTGAATGAGTCCATAAAGTAGTATAGTAAATAACATCACTCCGAATCCAATAGCAAAGGCTAAAAATAAAAATGTTTGAATTGGTTTATGAAGTTCAAAATCTTTATTTTCATTGAACTTAAGGAAAGCCATTTTTTATAACCAAAAAAGAAATATTTATAAAAAATGAATACTTTTAATGTTGGACAAAAACTGAACTTAGAGATTTCGCGAGTAAATTATAACCATGTAGTTATAGGTAAAGATGATAAGGAAGCATTTTTGTATAATCGCGAAATGCCCAAAGTTACTGTTGAACTTATAATTGTTGATGATAACGATGAACACATTGTATTGCTTGAAGAAGATATTAACAATGAAAGTAAATTAGTTTTACCAGGAGGAACTATCTTACCAGATGAGTCATCTGGCGAAACAGGAGCACGTATTCTTAAAGAGTATACTGGCGTTGATATGGAAACAGGTGAATTAGAGTTGTATGATTTTCGTTCAAATCCTGACAGAGATGACAGACAATGGATTATGAGTGTTATCTATGTTGCTCGAATCCAACGGACAGAGACTGAGATATGGGCTAAGATCAAGGATGTGTTATTGCACGAGGATGGTTTTGGATACGATCATCACCGAATCATTCAAAATTTTGAATATAATTGTTAAAAATACTGTTTATGTAATTCTAGATCGAAAACTTCACGTGTTTTCCAAAGATAAGAGTAGTCTTTAGATAAAAACTCTTTTGTATAGGAGGATCTTTTATAATCCCATGAGATATAAATCTCTTGATTACTATATTCATTAATGATATTTTTGATATCATTAGTAGCATGATATATATTCAGAATCTTATAATTTTCTGTTATAGACTCTTTTATCTTTTTTATTTTATATTTTTTCATAAATACTTTTCCATATGCTAAAGGACCAGTTATAGCTAAAGAATGATTTTTATAATCTAAATTAGCTACATTATTCACTATTTCTTTAATTATTTCCAAAAAATAAGGTTGTTTTGGTGTAGATGCCATAAATCCATTCCATATACCTTCATTTTTTACATTTACTTTATTAAACTCTTTCACCAATACTAAATCTCTTTCCAGAAAAGAATCTAAATCATAATGTAAAAAAAGTTTAGCATCAGCATACACACCACCATAGACATACAATAAACATGCTCTCAGCAAGTCTGCTTTGAAAGCACCTGGAACTAAGACTTCAAATGAGTGAAGCACACTCTCGTCAAAGTTTTCTTTCAAGAACACTTTGGCATTCTCATCGGTGACAAAACGATGTTCCCAACCTTTTTGGGCTTTGAACGTCTGCACGGCATCGTAGACTTTTGTTCCCGCTTTAGGAGGATTTCTCATTGTCTGCCATATGATTTTAGGTATATTATGTTCTTTCTTAATTTGATTCTTCAAAACAGGTTTATCAACATAATAGAATGGATGTTTAGAAAGTTTTATAACCTTATTCTTTTCTTTATTTTCATATGTGTTATATTTCAAATGATCATACTTCAAACCATTGTATTTGAGCCAATCAAACTCTGGTGAAATCATCATAGGTTTGTCTTTGTAGACAGCATTGAAATGTGTAACATTATTAAAATTTTCGCTCTTTTCTCCACTAAATTCTGGAACTTCTGTTGTCGATAATGTAACCGTAACAACAACGATTGCAATCAACAACAGAGCAAGAAAAGTGTAAGTAAGATACATTTTAATAATGGAAAATATGATAATGACGAATTGTTTTGATACTTCTATTTTTCATATCATTTTCAAAAAAAGTTATATAATAGATATTTTTCGAAATTAGGTAGTTAATTACATCGTCTGGAGTAAGATCTCCTTTATACCACAAACAAGAATGTTTTATCATTGGTCTAACATCATAAGGATATTCATTAGGTTCAAATACAATATGTTCTTGTTCAAGTTTTTGTTTTATTTTTTCTATGAAATCGTAATGTTTTTGTGTTCCAATAGTGTTGTCATAATTTTTTTGAACTTCTTTCTTTCTTGATAATCTATATGTTGGAGGATTTTTCCAATCAAATTTTTTAAGTTCATTTTCGTTCATTTTTTTTAAGCTTATAAAATTCTTTAATGATTCGATTTCTTTCTTCATATAATATGAATCCTACAGCAATTATAATTCCAATAACCAAAGCAACGATGATCATTGTATTTGAATGATTTTCAATAAGTGTATTGGAAACATGATTAGATTTGGAATAATAACGTTCATGATCACATGTAAAAGTATCTTCTCCGTCATTAAATTTTTCTACTGATAAACTATCGTAAACACATTGAGTTGTTGGGTTTGAAACCTTACTAAGATCACATTTACCAAAACATTTACCACAGGTATTGTTGCCAGTGCAATAATTGTAAGTTAAACCAATAAATGCTCCAGATAATTGTGATGCAAAAGCCAATTCGTTAGATAAAGTGCTTTCACCGACCGAAGTTTTCCAATTATAATAATTGGTATTATTAGTATCTGTTAGGATTTTAGGTTTAACATTGTAAACTTGAGGTGACATCATTAACATGTCTATTGCGTTGTAATCGAGATGCGTTAGTATTTTGTGTGTAGAAATTTGATAGGTAGTTTCTTTTGCCGGTATAAAGTAAAGTTCAATATCACTTGAAGTAAAATTTTGTGCGACAGATGTAGGATTTTCAAAATCTGGGGGTGAAGCATTTCCAAAGAAATTTAACGAAGATGGTGTGTTGATATAATTATCTTTAAAATATTTATCTAAATAGTCTGATTCTTTTCTGATACTACCAACAAAATTATAATTTAGTGATGTAGTATTTTCGTTTATCTTTAATATATAAGGAACACCAGCATATATTCTTGAAGTATTGAGATTATAACCCACAGGTTCCAATACAAAAGGTTTACTGTCAGTTATGTTTGAAGAAACTGATAATGTATAATTAGTGGGTGTTCCTGATTCTGTATAAGACATATACTGATGTTTGTGAGAACTTTCCATATAATGGCCTGCAGATACGAGTTCAAATTCAACTGATCCATCTTCGTTTTGTTTATACTTGAATAGACTGTCCATCAAACTATCGAAAGGGTTATAAAACATACATCTTGATTTTAATTGATTTGGATCTGTATTTGATCCCGTGCTTGCAGTGGTAAGACTATTGTCATGATAAAACGTAGTATTTTCAATACGAGTAAAATTTTTCCCAACTACATTAGATATGTTCTTATTATAAAGATATAATGGATAATAAAACTTATCTTGATAAACTACATATGGATTATTTTTAATAGCATCCCAAGACTTTAGATTTAAATCTGGATGTGGAGGTTCTGTTCCACCATTCATTATCTTTGTTGTAGAATTATATACTGGTAATCCTGTTCCTGTCATTAGAGGATAAGTAAAAATTTTAGTTACATTAATTATAGCGTCGTCAGGCAGACCAGTATCGATGAATCCAAATATATTACTAGGTGTATTAGTATCAAACCCTTCTATTTCAATTAAATTTACAGGATCAGAAGTATCGAAAAGAGGATTGGTAACCGTTCCTCTTATGAGAACCGTGCCATCAGTTAAAGTAGAATTTGTGATATTATAAACACTTGCTACACCATTTGTTTGATTTACAGTAACATTAGCATTAGCTGTTCCGCTGTCTGATATTTCAACAGATTGGCCATCTGTAAATCCTTGCCCTTCGCTTGTTATAGTTATAGTTGAACCTGATACAGTTCCAGTTGCTCGTGTTATAGCATTTAGAGCTCCTCCGCCTCTATCTGAAAGATATAAAGGATAATAATATTTAGATGTATTACTATCATAATAATAAAATGGTTTTGTTATCACATCGTATATATTAACATAATTTTCTTGCACCCCAAGAGTAGACCAATATCTATCGTTAACGTTAGGAGGGCTACTACTATCAAATAATGGATCGGAAATTCCAACTCTTTTTTTAGATACGATATGAAAAGGAGTGCCTGATTCTATTGTTCCTTGTATATAAAAATCAAGATTATTTGAAGACATTTTTATATAATATTATTTTATAAAAATGACATCAACATATATAATTTCTACAATAAGTGGTGGTCACTTTGTATCTCAAACTGCTATTTTGGCAACTATATTACCAGCAATTAACAATCAAGTGGACGCTTATTTCGGAAACTCGGGAGGTGCTATTGCAAATCTTATAGCTTTGAAATTTAGTGGAACAAGTGAATCGATTGAACGTGTTGTCTATTCTATAGATAAAGATATTTTTGTAAAACCATGGGTCAGTGATAATATGCCTTTATCTAAAGTATTATCTCCTTTTATCTCTCTTTTTACTAATTCATTTTACAAGGATTCTAAAGGACCTAAGGAACTAATGAATGTATTTTATACTAAAGAAGAGTTGAAAAAGGCAGAAATGTGGATTGGCAAATTTGATATTAATGCTAATTTTAATCATTTATTATGTTCAAAACAAGAAGGACAAAGTATATTCAATCAAGAAATATCAGATACATATAATATAACTTATCTACAAGATATGACTGGTTCATATAATATTGAGTATGCTAATGGTGATATAGATACTATTTCAAATACTCTTAACGCAACTTCTGCAATTCCGGGCTATAAACCTCCTATTGAAATAAATGGAACACTTTTTGTTGATGGTGGTGTATCATCTCCGTCACCTGGTTCTGCATTTACTAACATTTTTTTACAAAACGCTGCTACTAAAATTAGTGGTGATGCAAATCATAAATTTAGAATGTTCTACAATATTGGCGTAAAATCTATTGATACAGATATTGAATATGTTAAACCAACAAGTCATTGGTCTAGTCAGATATTTCGAACACTAAAATCATTGTTAAATTTTAGTATTAATAAAGAACGTCAATTAATTTTTGACACGTGGCTTCAAATGTGTGGTCAAAATTTCTATAATAGCAGTAATGTAACATTCGTAAAAGTTACAGGTAAAGATGCTCTTAAAACACAGTTAGACACAATATCAGATAAACATTACTTTGTGACATGTTATTCTGTTGATGATAGTGTAAATGTTTTAAATTTTGATAAAAATGATCTAAAACGAGTTTATAAGAACTGTTATGATAATGTGTTTTTTGAGATTTATTATATACCATAAAATGGATGCTACAAATCTGATTACTCCTTCGGATACTCAACAATCTATCAAAAGTACACATATATTCATGATAATAAATGTGGTAATTATTGTTGGGTTTTTATTTGGAACTGTGGGATGGCTTTTTGCGGCAGAAAACAAAAAATGGTATCCATATGAGCCTTATGTTAGAACTACAGGACCGCCTGGAACTCATAAAATGACTGATTATAAACCTTCAAATGAGGAATCCAGTAGTGGTAGCAATGGAACCAGCAGCAATGGAACCAGCAGCAGTGGCAGCAGCAGTGGCAGCAGCAGTGGCAGCAGCAGTGGCAGCAGCAGTGGCAGCAGCAGTGGCAGCAGCAGTGGCAG
>Ga0209348_1000371_pt1 | contig 24409 bp, 3 predicted proteins | sample ETNvirenome_2_30_FD_184065 | JGI IMG/M metagenome (GOLD analysis project Ga0209348, IMG submission 184065) | Marine viral communities from the Pacific Ocean - ETNP_2_30 (SPAdes) (version 2) | ecosystem: Environmental > Aquatic > Marine > Oceanic | place: Pacific Ocean | collected 2013-06-22
GAAATGCTAGATGAAGTTGTAGTAACTGCACCAAAGAAAAAAAAGTTTCTTAACACAAGATTAGGAAGAGTGCTTAGTACTCCACTACGTGGAATAGATAATACATTACAACTATTAAGTATACCCGGATCATTAATAGCAGAAGGTATTGAAGGTATTACTGGTAAAGGTGATGGTAAGTTTAATCTAAGAGATATTATGCCAGACCTTGAAAAAAATATATTTGAAGAAGGTGCATTTGGTAAGACTGCTTCAGGTGTTTTAAATGTAGATGGAGTACCTGGTTTTTTATTAGATGTTGCAACAGATCCTTTAACATATTTAGGTGGTGCAGGAATACTCAGAAACATTGGTACAAAAACTGCATCAAAAGCACCTAGTTTATTATCAAAGATATCACCTAGAATTACTTCACCAAGTTTTTTTAGTTCAACTAAACAAGCAATACCTGGAACAAATGTTGTTTTAGATAGGCCATCTGGCTTCAATCAACTTTTTAATTTTCCATTTTCAAAAACACGTGATAAACCAGGTGTAGTAGATGTAGCAAGTTTTAAAAGTCCTTTTGAAGTTGCAGGTCTGAGTAAAAGAATTCCAAATACTGGAGAAGCTCCTTACTATTCAATACACAATCTTATGATGTCAAATCCAATGACAGCTGGGAGAACAATGAAAGCATTTGAAGATATTATACCTAGAGGTAGTATTATAAAGCAAGCACCAACAGGGTCATTAAGTGAAGATTCATTTGCTGTTATGCTTAATAGATTAAAAAACCCAAAAAAGTTTGCTGATGTAACAGAGCCATATGAATATGTAGCTTTGAATAGAATGGGCAAAAATAAACCAATAGAACTATTTACTAGTAGTCCTACCAATAGAACTCTTATACAGAATAATCTTTTTGATGAGTTTGAGTTAAAACAATTGATTGATAAATATGGACCAAACATGATTAAGTCTGTACCTACTAAAATTCCTGGTTTAGCAAATACTGTCTATAATGTAGGTGTTCCAAATATAGCTTTAAGAAAATTATATAAAGAAGGAGGTAATGTTTCTTGGATGTGGAAAGGTCAGAAGCATTATGGAACTCTTATACCCAGCATGGAAGATTCAAAAAATAGGTATGCTAGAACTAAAAATGGTAAAATTAAAACATTACCTAAAGCAAGTGAAGGTGGAGATCCTATAGATGAAAAGATTACAAGAAGAAAATATAAAGATGTAAGAAAGGATTTAGTTGATGTTATGTCTAGGATTGATGAGGTAGATCAAGGATTAAATACTTTCCGTACTAACATAGATAGAATATATAGAGGATTTTTAACACAACAAGATGTTAATTTATCTGAAGAGCAGAAAGCTCAAAATTTATCTCAGATAATAGGTGCTTCACAAATAGATCCAGATATATTTAAAATTACTGATGGTAATGTAATTGGCTTAGATAGTGTTCCTGCAGTAACAAGAAACTGGATAAATAGTTTAGATAGAGGATTTGGATGTACTAGTTATGGTTGTGGAATCATAAGAAAGGCTGGTGCTAGAACAGAAGATGGTAGTCCCTTCCCCATTATATCTGGTAATAGTGAACTAAATGAAATAATAGAAAAAGATTTAGACTATAAAGATAAAGGTGGATTACAATCAGTTTTGATGCCTGCTGGATTCAAAGACTTACAGCCAGGAGATAGAATTGTATCTAACTATAGCACTACTGGTGGTTCAGGTGCATCACATACTATGATATTTACAGGAGAGTATGATGAGAACGGTTCACCAATGGTAATGGAAAATAGCGGTGGTTCTGTAGATGGTGGTATAAGTATTAGATCTCTTCAAGATATTAAAGGTGTTTTAGATACCAGTGATCCTAATTCAGGAATCAGAGTTACTAGGTATGACATGGGTAGAAGCAAACTAGAAGAAGAAAAAAATAGACTATTAGCAGAGCTAGAAAATTCAATACCAGAAGAAAGAGCAATAAGTACAATAAAAGGAGAGAGTATTGAACCTATTGTAGTTGATCCTATAGGTGGGATACAACCAGTAAAATTACAAGCAAGAACCTATACGGAGCCGGAGAGGAAAGGAATATTAGGAAAGATAAAAAACTTACTAAAAAAAGAACAGGGTGGTAATCTAGATCTAAAGCATACATATAAAAAATATATTAATGGTGAACTAGGTGAACAAGAGCAAATAAAAGGATTGAATGCTTATGACAAGCTAAATAGAATATATTATAGAGATGCTAAATCAATGGGTATGTCTGTGCCTAATTATATAATGACATATATAATAGACAATTCTTAAACCTAAAAGATTAGTGAATCTCCTTAATTATTTGTATATTATTAATATAACTTACGCAAGATGAATTTAAACAAAATAAGTTTACAACAGGGAGGTCAAAACCAAATGATACCAAATCAACCAGGTATGTCAAATGAAACAAAGGTTGATCCAATGGTGCAAGAGTTAAGTACAGCATTTGCAGCTTCTGTACAAGCTGGTCAAAAACCAGAAGAAGTTGTTATGTCATTTATGCAACAAAATGTTGACCAAGAGGTTATAGTTCAGGCACTTGTGGTTGCTGGATATGATCAAAATAGTCTTGCGGTATTGTTTGAAAATATAAAAAAAATGAGTGAGCCAGGTCCTGCAGATGCTGAACAGGTAAACTCAAACCCCCAAGAGCTTGCAAGGAATGAAGAACTAGAAGAAGAGTCAGGAGGCATACCCATGTTAGAAGAAGTAGAAACAATGGATGCTAAATCTGGTATTGAAATTAAACCTGAGAATAGAGGTAAGTTTACTAAATGGGCAAAAGCCCGTGGTATGACTGTTAAACAAGCATACACAAAGGTTTTAAAAAATAAAGATAGATATCCAGCTTCAATTGTAAAGATGGCTAATTTTGCACGTAATGCAGCAGGATGGAAAAAACAAGAGGGTGGATCTAAGGATGATGAAGAAGTTACTATCTTACATAGTAATGCTAATCAATATGCACAGGAATTAAATAGGCTTCAAAAACAAAAAGAGCAGCAAAAGGTTCTCTTTAGAAATATGCTAGATCTATATAGAAATGATATGCAAAAATTTGAAGAAGAGCGGGAGAAACAAAATAATGCACAAGAACTTGAAATGCTTAAGAAAGAGCAGGCAATTGATTCTATGCCTAAGGGTGATCCATTTCCAGTATTTGATCTTAATAATTTTATACCACAAGCTAATGAAGGTTTAGATCTAGCAAAGGCTTTTGCTAATGAATCAAATTTGTCAATATCTGATAGTGATGGAAATATTCTTTTTGGTAATAATCAAAGGCCAAATAGAGGTGTTGTATATAATAAACCTTTCTATGTTAATCCAATGGCATTCATGAAAGGTGGTAAAGAAGGTAACATTGGTAATTTAATAAATGCTTTTGCAAGTACAGCAAGTAATTTATTTAATAAAGAAGATGGTGCATTTAGCAACATAGAAGAAAGAGTTATGCAGAATGAATTAGATAAATATACAAATGCTAACTATAATCTTAATTTAAATACTTCACCTGAAAACATCCAGGCAATACAAAAGTATGTTAACTCTATAAAGGATGAAGACATGAATATGGAAGATATTGCTAATCAAATTGAAAATATACCAGTAAGAACTGGTAATGATAGATTTAATGAATGGTATAAAGAAAACAAAGATAAGATAGGAGAGATTGGTAAAAGAACTTTTGACCAACTCACAAAATTTTTAGGTCAATCTAAAAATGGTGGAGATTTACCTAAAGCACAATTTAGTTTCCCAGATTTTTCACAGCTTAATTTTGATGAGTTAGCACAAAACATGATGACTGGACAACAAACTAATTTAATGGATGATATTAAAGATATAGATGTTGACGCCATTAGAAATAGAGTGGTGGAAGAATCTGGTCAGCCTGATCCTATTGCTAAGCAGGATCCAACTCCAGAAGAATTATTAGAGGAAATAGACTTTGGTACTGTTGATGTGGATACAGGAGGTATATTAGGTGCCTTAGATAGATTGGACAATAGTGTAGGAATGGACATATATAGAAAAGGTTCTAAAGGTATCTTTGATATAGTAAGTGCATTGAACCCATTTGCACGTGATAGAGCAAGAGAAGATGCAATGATAGATTTAAGAAATCAATTTAACGCAGATAATCTTAATGTAACATATACAGCAGATAACAGAGGTAATTTTGGACTAAATGATTTTATCCAGGGTTCTGAAGCTGATAGAGTTACTGGTCTTGATTTATTAGGTAAAGAAGGTGGAGAACAATTACCAGCAGGTGTTGATAATGCAGGATTCAGAGCATTACCTCCAAGTGCTCAGAAAAATATCTTAGATAATATGCAGAAGAAAGAATATGGTGGACCAAAAGGTGAAGAAGCATACCTAGCCAGAAGGGATGCCGCTATAAAAGCAGCTATGGATAAAGCTCCAGATGGTAAAGAAATCTTATTGTCTAGTATACCTAGTTATGTTTTTGCAGATAAGTTTTTGAAGAAATTTTATAATGTAAGTGAAGATAGTGCTGAAGATTTAGTTGATATTTATGATAAGATAAAAGGCGGTATTGATTATGATGAAGGGCTTGATCTATTTAATAGTATTGACGGAAAAGATGTACGTAGATATCTAAATGAAGCAGGTATATCTAAAAAGGAATTTAGAAATTATATAAAAAATCAAGATTTCTATAAGGATATGAATATGTTTGGAAAAGGAGCTGTAAATACTGCTTTGTATATGAAAGGACTAAAAAAGGGTGGAGAACAAATTGTTAATGTTGATTCAGACATGTTAGCTAAACTTATAGCTGCAGGTGCTGATATTGAAATGTTATAATTATGGCTAAGATTAAAATAAAAAAATTACCGGAAGGTTTTGAATTTAAGGATGGCAAGATTGTAGAAAAGAAGGTCATGAAAGATGGTGGCATGTACATGACAGGTGATCAAGCAGATTATGGTTTGGTTACAACTCCTCAAGAATTCTATGGAGATACTAACTTTAACAATACACGTGATAACAGTGTAAGATATAGTTTATCTAAAGTACCAAGAGACAATGCAAACATAGAAGCAGAAGGTGGAGAAACAGTTCTTACTGATTTGAATGATGACGGTATGTTTGGCCTATATGATATCAAAGGACCAAGACACTCACAAGGTGGAGTTCCAATGTTTTTACCTGATCAATCTTTTATATATTCTGATACAGGTAAATTAAGACTTACAAAAAATGAGATGAAAGAGTTTGATCTTGGCGGTGCTAGAAAAACACCAGCAGCCGTATCTAAAAAGTTTCCACTCAATCCTTACTATGCTGAGTTAGATTCACAGTATGCAGATGACATATCATCTAGAAGTGCAGAGTTAATGCTCAAAAAGAATATGGAAGATTTATCTAAACTAGGTTTCTTGCAAGAAGCTAAAAAAGGTTTTTCTGATGGTGTACCATTAGTATCTCATCCATATTTATTTTCACAAGGTATTAATCCAATAGACTTTACTGCAAGAGTAGAAGGTATTACTGCTCAACAAGCACAAGAAAACGTAATAGGTATGTTACCACAGAGTGATCAAGATAAGCTTCTAGCTATACAAGAGATGCTAGTAGCAGCAGAGCAGCAGAAATCCCAACAGGATAATATGGTACCACAAGTATCACAGAGTCAAATGGATTTAGTTAATGCTAATAATGCTATAATGCCTATGGCTGAACAAGGGACAGAAATGTTTGGTAATGGAATGAGAGACTTCCTTATGAAAGCTCAAGAGGGTAATGGTGAAAATAAAGATAATGATAGCTTTAGAAATACCTTTTACACTATTAATGGTACACCTGTAGATAGAGAACAATTCATTGATTATACTATTAGAACAAACTTACATAGAGGTCTTGATGGAAAGATAGATGAAGGCTTTATCAAAAGCTTAACTAAAGAAGAAATACTTAAATATGGTAAAAACTTAAATGATATACCAGAGGATGAATATGATTGGTTTAAAGGTGCATCTGAAACTGTACAAGGAGATCTTAGTATAACAGAAGAAGTATTTAATGAAAAGTATGGAGATCTTGAAAATAACCCAAGTGCTACAGGTGTCAATGATATAGTACAAGATAATGTAAATGCTGCACTAGAAGAAAGTAGAGGCGTTAGAGTTAATAATAATACATCAACTAGAAGAGGCTCACTTGAAAATCCTTCTTTCTATTTTCCTGAAGGTAGTGATCAAGCTAATAAGATAAAACAACTACAAGAACAAGGTTATACATTTAGTATAGAGGATGGTAAGTTGAAAGCCTTCAGACCAATGAAAGGTACTAATCTTGAATCTGGAGAAGCAGAATCAATTGAAATATCAGGTAGAGGTGAAGGAACACAACTTTATTCTGATGATATATCTACACAAGGTAGTGTATTTGAAAATCTTACGGATGAAGATGGCAATCCAATAGGTAGATATAGAAAAGGTATATTTTCTGATGTAGTACTACCAAAGGTTCAAGATCCTACTGGTGCTGCTTATGGGTCAAAAGAAATACTTACTGAAAGAGCAGAGAAAGATTTCATGGAAAGATGGGGTGATGTTGTAGGACAGATAGAAGGCTTTGACTATAGAGCAGGTAGAGATCACCCGCAGTGGGCAAAGTTTCAAGAACTTGTTGAACAAACAAGAAAGGCTGAGGCAAAAGAATTAGGTATTCCATATGTACCTTATTTCTATGGACCTGATGATAAAGATAAACCAGGTTATCAAAAAAATAAAACAGCTGATAGTAAGTTTGGTGTATATACATTTAATGCACCTAGACTTGATGTGAACTTCCAAGTTGAAGACACACAGTTTTTTGATTTACCAGAAGAACCAGAAGATATTAAAGTTCCAAACATAACTGAGGATGAGGAACCTAAAAGATTTTTTCAACAAGACATAAATAATTTAATTGGTATAGGTACTCAGAAAGATAATTTGTATTTGCCATTTATGCAACAGCTAGATGATCAAAAAGTAGATTATGTACTAGACGACTATCAAGGTAGAGTTGGTGCTGGAGTTGCAGCACTAAATACTTTTGCAAATGCATTAGTAGCAGCAGGAGGTCCACAGGCTTTAGTACGTAGTGATGCATTTGGTAAAACATTACAAAATACAGCTAGTGCAATAGGTGATGTAAATCAAAGAAATGTTAATACTATAAATAGAGTAGCTGTTCAACAGGCTAACTTAGATAGTACTATAGATAGATTAAATGCTGGTTTAAGTAGTCAGTTTTATGATGATACACAAGCAACGCTGCAGAATGCAGATAATTTTATTAATCAAAAGAATGCTAAGTTTAATGAGTTATTTAATGCTGCACAAACAAATGCATCAAATGCTTATAATATGAATTTATTATATCCTGACTACAATATACGTCCTGATCTATATGGTGATGTTGAATTTACTGAAAGAGGAAGACAGTTTTACAAAGCTCCTCAAGCAGATAGACTTAATACTTTTTATAATAGAGTACAAGACTATAAAAAACAAACTGGGTATGACATGCCAGAAAAAACACAACAACTTTTATATAATCAAATGGTTGCTGGTGCTCCTCCACAGGGATATCCTGGTATGACACAAGGTCAGGCATCTTTACAAAATCAAGGTCTACCTCAATCTCCATATGGATATGTAGATACTGATATTAATACATCAGAAGAAAGTGGAGATGGTAGGGAAATGAAAAGTAAAAACAAAGGTTTGAAAAGATATGCTTTTCCTCCGGCATTCTATACAGGAAAAATGGGAGCATAAACTTAAAGAGTTTATTTTTTATCTTTTGTAAACTTAATAAATTAAAGTAATTTTGAATTATGGCAACATATATAAAAGGAGTTAACTCATATCTGGCGGATATTCAACCGTTTACACCAGACTTTAAGTTCTTGTCTGCTGTCTTAGACACTAGACAGGACAGGTATGATGCTAATTTCCAAGCAACTAATGACTTATATAATAAAGTAGTATATGCTGATCTCTCTAGACAAGACACTAAAAATAGAAGAGATCAATATGCAGAGACTATTGCACCACAACTAGAACAAATTTCTGGTCTAGATTTATCATTACAACAAAACGTAGACACTGCAAAAGGTGTATTTGCACCATTCTTTCAAGATGACCTAACTGTTAAAGATATAGTTTTTACTAGCAGATATAGAGATGAGATGAATTATGCCAACAGATTATTAGATAGTCCTGATAGAGAACGTTCTGAAAAATGGTGGCAAACTGGTATAGACAAAATGAATTATGAAATGCAAGATTTTATAAATGCTTCAGAATCAAAAGCATTAAATATGGCATTGCCTAGATATGTAGAAGATGCAGATCTAAATGAATTGTCTCAAAAGATTTTATCAGAAATGGATCCTCCTTTAAAAATGAAAATGGATAGGTTTGGTATGAGACCTAACCCAAAATTTGATCCAAACAAACCTATATCAAATGAGAATCCAAAAGAAATAGCCAATACTGACTTTATTATAACAGAGCAAAACGGAAGACTGGTAACAGGTGCAGCTATGAATATTTTAAGAAATCAATTATTAGATGATCCTAAAGTACAACAGGCTTACTATGCAGATGCATTTGTAAAAAGTAGAAAGTTTGCAGATGCCGGTATGGAAGCTGGTCAATTTTCTACTATTGAACAAGGACAAAATGCTTGGGCTACAGAAACTATTTCTAGAATAAATTTAATAAATGAAGCAAACATTCAACAGCAAGATCAAGAAAATGAAAAATTAAAAGACGCAAATGTACGTTGGAGTAACTATGCTGCTGTAACTGGTATTGTTCCAGGATCAGATGAAGAGGTAGCTATTGAAGATCAACTATCTTTACAAGAAAGAACAGAGAATGCACTTAATGATATGTTAGGTATTAGACAAGAAGCTAATACACCTAGTAAAAGTGTACAGGGTAATCTTAATAAAGCATATAACATGTTAATGAACTTTAACATCTCAGATGATATGCGTAAAGCAGCCACTGATTTTGCTTCTAGAGATATGATCTATGAGATGCGTGAAAATAAATTTGCTTTACAAGAGGATGCATTTAAAAATAGTTTAGCATTAGAAAGAGCTAGAGCTACAAATGCATTAAATCTTGAAGCATTCAAGCAAAAAAATAGAAAAGAGATACTAAAATTAGAGAAAGAAGGTAGTATTAGTGGTTTACTTGGTAAATTTTTAAATAAGGGTAATACTAAATTTGGTGATGCCTCAACAACTAGTGTGGCAGTAGATGATATGGATGAGAATACAGATTTTGTAGAGCTCAGTAAAAAACAATTTGTAAGAGAAGATAATAAACTCTATGCAAGACAAGTAGATGGCGTTTTAGAAGCACTACAGGTAATGGATCCTAATGGTAACACTACTTCACAAGATCAGACATATACTATAATGAATCCTGATAATCCTGAAGAAATTTTATATGAAGGTAATATAGAATCTCTAAGAAGACAGATGAGTCAACCTATTAAGGATGATGAGACTGGTCAAATACTTTCCTATAAGAATAGAGAGCAAGTAGATAAAATATTTGATGCTGTATCTGATAGACTAAGAAATACACAAGAAGTTACAATGAATAATCCTAATGTAACATTAAAAGAAGGGCAGAGAGAACGTTATGATAATATTTATAATGGCTTCTTTGGTCCAAACGGTATTCAAGAACAAAGAGATGGTATTGAGGCAACAATGACTAGAGTTAATGAGGTTACTAAAAATAATTATGAAGTAATGCGTGCTACTCTTACAGATGAAAGCAACATAGGTACTCAGGCTAAAAACTATAGAATGCTAAAAGAGGCAGGCTTCCCTGATCTGCTTGATGAGAATGGAAGTATCATGTCTAAAAAAGAGTACATTGACTTAGTTACTAAAAAAGTACAAGCTGGTGAAATAACAAATCCTGATCTATATGGGTTTGATTGGGGCACTGGTAATAAAGATTATCTAATTGATGAAGTAGAGTATGAAACATACAGTGGTAGAGATGGCCAGGGTGGTTCGGAACTTAAAATAAGAGAAAGAAAGACAGGAAGAAAAGTAGTTGATTCATCAGCAGTAGCAGATGATGTTTTAGGAATATATGATACTATGTATGCATTAACTAATTCAGCAATGAGAGGAGAAAAAGGTAGTTTACCATCTGTAACTTTTGATTCTGTAAGATTTGGTGCAGCTGAAACTCCAGCAGATGCTATAAGTAATCCTACATACTCTTATCCAATAAATCCATTAACAGGTTTAAGCCCTGAAGCAGAGCAAGAATTTATAAACATGTTAACACAAATAGAAGACTTTGAAGAAAAAGGTCAGGTATATGGTATAGTAGCAGGTGACTTAACAGGTTTGGATTTAGAAGATCTTTTAACACAAGATCCTGTGGCAGTTAGAGCATTTGAGTTGTATAAAGAAGATCTTAATACATACATAAATGATAATAGAAGTGGTAGTTCAGATAAGGTAGCACCTATAGCTAGATTGGAATATATGCCTGTTTATGGTCCGGCAGATGAAGTAAATAAAACAACAGCAGGATATAGATTAATATTTAGTCCTGAGTGGTTAGCTTCTAAAAAAGCAGGAACAGAAGATGCACCAGTTGGAGCATTTACTGTAGCAGAAATTAGGCAACTACAAGGTTTAGGAGAAGATGAGAAAGCTGCTGGAATTTCTATTGTATTTCAGCAGGCACAAGATCAAAATAGAAAGTCTATAAACAACTCATACTTCTCAGCTGTAGAAACAAGGATTTTAAATAATCCAGGTAAAAATTATTATGAAGGCTCTGTTCCTGATGGTTTAGTAAACTCAGCAGATTATAGAGTAGTTAAAAATGGTCCAGGACAATATAGAATTAACTGGACACAATATACATATATACCATATGATCCATCTAAAGAAGCTGGGCAAACTGGTATATATTTACCAGAAGAATATTCTGAAGCTCTTGATTTTAACAATGGACTAAGAGGAATTGATAATCAGCTTAATGCTTATATAAGAGCAATAGAAGAGAATGTCAGAAATAGTAATAGAAGATTAGTCAAAAAAGATAAAGAGCAATATGGTAACAAAAATCTAATTCTTGACCAGGTCTCTAATCTTTTAAAATAGTAGATATAATGGAACAAGTAAATGACAATGCTTTACTCAGTACAATAGAAAGCAGACAAAGAGATACATATGTACCTCCTGGTCAGTTTAATTTTGTACCTATTGAGGATATGTTTGAAAATCAGGCTACTGATTTAAATGAAAAATTACTTGTTGATCCTGATATGATATCTATGGTTGCTCAGCATCAAACTGAGATAGATAAGTATGGTATTGGTGCAATGGCTAATATGGGTGTTGCAGTACCATCACTTTCTTCTGATACTTTTGATCCTGTAGAACAACAGAATCCTCCACAAAGTTCATACAGTAAAATTAAAAATGCAATGAAGTCTTCTGTAGATGGAGACCAGCCTGGAATGAACGTTGCTTCTCCAATATTTTCTGGTATAAAAGCAAATAACTTTAGAAGATATTATGAACATCCAAAGTTTGCAGAGTTAGGCTATAGACCTTATTCTAATCAAGAAGAGTTTTACAATGCTAACTCAACTATATGGGATGATATGACTAGAATGCGTGGTCAGTTTTTTAATTTAGTTGGTTCAGGATTCTCAAGTGTTTATAGATCTATAGGTGATATATTTGAGGGTGATGCATATTTTACAACACCTGACTTAGGAACAGCTACAGAATTTGAAGATGTCATGGCAATAGGTAACTCAAGTAGAGATGGAGTTTTGGCTTGGACAAACAATTTACTATTAAATACTGGTTATACGTTTGGTATTATTGGCTCTATTGCTGTAGAAGAACTTGCATTAGCTGGTTTGACAGCAGTAACTGGTGGAGCTGCAGCTCCTGTTGCAGCTGCTAGAACTGGTTATAATACTGTAAGGCTTGGTAAACTTGGAGTTACAGTACCTAAGTTCTTTTCTAAAAGTAGAGAATTTATAAGTACGTTAAGAAATGTAGATAAAGCAAAAGGTTTTTATGATACTGTTAAAAGTGGTGGTAAAATAGCAGCAGATATATTTACTCCTAATACTGTATATGCCATTAAAAATTTAAAGACAGCAAAGAATGCATCTCAAAATGCTGTTGCCTTAGCTAAAATGCAAGCTGGTTTTGGTGGCTTTTACAGAGATTTAAGAGCAATAAACTTAGCATTTGCTGAGTCAAAGCTTGAAGGAGGTATGGTGTATAATGAAGTTATGAGAGCAGGTGTAGATGCTATTGCTGATCAGAAAGGTACTGTCTCAGAAGAAGATATGCAACGTATCCGTCAAAAAGCTGCAAAAGGAGCTTATTACACTACACTGGCCAATGCACCTCTAATATATTTTAGTAATAAATTTGTACTTGGTAATGCACTTGGCGGATTCAGAAGAAGTCTTGGACAAATGTTCAATGACCAATTTAGAAGAGCTTTATCTGGTAGAATAATTAAACAAAGAGCTACAAGAAATGCTAAAGGAGAATTAGCAAAAAACGTATTTGGTGATGCTGGTACAGGGTTTACAGGATGGTGGAATAGAATAAAGGCTGCTGGTGCATTAGGAAGTGCACAGTTAGCTGCTGGTGCAACTTTAAGATACTTTGCTGCTAATGTTGCAGAAGGTGTACAAGAAGTTTCACAAGAAGCTGTATCAGGAGCAACTAAAGGTTACTTTAAAGCAGTTATAGAAGATCCTATGGCGGGAGGTCTTGAACTTCAAAATCAACAGATAGTATCTGCAATTGGAGATCAGTTTTCTGGTACAGGTTTTGGGACATTTATGTCAGGTTTCTTAATGGGTGGTATTGTACAAGTACCACAAAAATTATTTTTTCAAGGTGTTCCTGCTATATATAATTATGGTCTTAATCCTTTAGGTGTAAATGTTGGTACGCAAAAGCAAAAAGATGCATTTGCAGATTACGCAAAGAAGAAAACAGAGATGATAGACGCTCTTGTTAAAACCTATAATAACGCTTGGAACAGTCAAGTAGATGACCCTACATCAATTTTTGATCCTAACAAATTTAATTTCTTGATTCAAAAACAAGTTGCAGGTGCAATGCAAGGTAATGCATTTGCAGGTGATAGATTTGGATTTATAGATCAAAAAGACTTTGCTAAGTTTCAACAACTTTATACTGTTTTTTCTACTGGTACGCAAGGTATATTTAGAACTCAATTACAAGATTATTTAAAGTTAAGTGATAAAGAACTAGCTGAGGCATTCCCATCTTCTAAACAAGATATAAAGAGTGGTAAGATCAGAACTAGGATTCAAGATATGATCAACAACATAGATACAATGGAACAAAGGTATGAGGAAGCCAAAGCAAAGTTCCAGAATCCCTATGATAGAACCCAGTTTAAAACTGGTACAAGAGAGTTTATACTAGAAGCATTAAAAGAGAATGCATACAATCACGCAACATATTTATATATGTTTACTGAAGATGGATTTAATAGAGCATTAGAAAGATCTGATTCCATATTTCAGAACCTTGCCAATGATCCATTGTTTGAGAAAATGGCAGCAAGTGATATTACTGTTCTATTGAGTATAGATTCTATAGATAATGAGCTTTCTATGCTAGCTGATGAGATAGCTGTACAACCAAAAGGTAAAGATGCAACAGCTAAGTCAAAGAAGATTGTAAAAGAAAAAAAGGAAAAACTTAAAAGGTTAGAGGCAATCAAAGCAGTTCTTACAAATCCTAAGAACCTAACTAAGAAAGGTACATTTGACAGAAGAAAAATAGAAAAGCTAAGGAAAGAGTTCCGTAATTATGTAAGATTTATGGCGTCTTCTAGTGGCAGTTTTATTGACCCAGCTAAAATAGATAATGCACTAAAAGAAATGGTAGATTACTATGCTCTTCAAGGTAGAGCAAAAGTGTATGATAAGGCTATTGAGTATCTTAATAATCCAGAAAGGTTTAATGAAATAGTTGATAGACAGATAGCAGTCAATAGAGAAATATATAAAGATATAACTAAGACCTTTGAAAAGAATATTAAAAAGTATGTACAAAATGTAGAGGCTAATGAGTTGATGAATCAATTAGCAGCTATAGGTATATATGCTGACCCAGAACAAACTAAAAACTTTTTGATTTCTGGTAATGTAGAATACTTAAAAACTTTTTATAGTGAGCAAGGTATTGTAAACCCAATAGAGGATAGAATCAAGTTTGAAACTATACTAAGAAAATTAGAGGTATATAGAGAGGCTACTAAAAAAGAAACTGCTGATTCTACTGTTACTGAAAATACTAAGGTAGAGCAGGCAGCAGCAGAAGAAACAAAGAGTGCTCAAGATAAAATTCTTGAAGAAAGTGATGTAGATGTAGTATTAGAAAAGACTAATAATACACCTATGTTAAATGATCTATTAAATAGACGTTATAAAAGATATTCAGCTACTCAAACTGTGCTAGGAGAACAAGTATTGACTTTTGACCAATGGAGAAATACACAAGAAGGAACAAATCTGCAAAATACTTTTAATGCATTAAAAAAGATATGGGGTAAAGGTTATTATGTAAAAGGACAGGACGGTAATCCAGTATTTGTAAAAGTTACAGATAAAGATCTTAATCAAGAAAAAGGTTTTACAGATTATTTAAATTCAAGATCAGCTAGAGAAAGTGATGTAGTTGCACAAATACTACAGTCAGCAGACTTAACGCTAGCAGATATTCTTGGTCAGCCGGCTAAGCCTGTGCAAGAAGGAAATATAGTAGCAGGAGATAAAAACAAAATAGTATTTAAAAAAGGAGCATTAGCTACTATTCTTAAAATTACAACAATAGATCCTGAAACTGGATCAGCTATAGCATTGTATAAGATAGTAGACAATAATGGTGGTAATCTACCACAGAACCTTTTAGATATAGCAGGTTCTTCTACAGGTGCATTTGATACATCAACAAAGGCACTAACAGCACTTAGAAAGATTGAAAGAACAGCACCCAATACTGCTGAGTTCCCATTTGATGGTGTTGATGGTTTACATCAAGGTATGCTAGTATACGATAAAAAGGGTGTAGAGTATGTAATACTAAGTACACCAAGTCAAATACAGGGTGGTATACTAAGAATTATAGAGCAATCTAAGAATAGAGGTAGTAAAAAGCAAAAGGAGAAAGATGTTATTAAGCTTGAGGTAGGACAATTTAAAGATGTATATTCTACCCAAGAACTAAAGTTTGAAACTCTTAATAAAAATGTTACTAGGGTAGATGTTATGGCACCAGTAACACCCTATCCTCATAGAAACAGAGGTGTAAAAGGCCCAGCCGAATCCTCTGAACAATCAATAGCAAGATATAAGGCTATTGTTTCTATACTAACTCCGTTGGAACTAGAACAGCTTGAGTTTGTTGTAATGTTTGAACCACAAAGTGGTGACGTTGGAGAATCTTTAGTAATGCCAGGTAAAGCTGCTAATCCATATATAAAACGTAAAAAATCTAAATATAAAATTGGATTAAGACTGTCAAACAAAAATACTATTACAAAAGTAAATACTGAGTTAAGAAAGTTAGGTATTGAGCCATCTACAGATCCAGATGGTATATTTGCATATTTAATTAATGACTCTTTCCAATTTGAAAATCCACAAGGAAATATTATTGATCCTACGAATATGACAAGAGAAGAGGCAAATAATACAATGTTTGTTTCTGAAAAACTTAAGAGAGAATTAGGCAAAGGGGATCTTCTAAATTTAGTACATAAAAACTTTGCTATAAGTGAGTTACTTATATCATTTGTTGATACTTTAAATATTACTGCAAAAAATCCAAAGCAAGTATTTTTTAAGAATGATTTACCATTTGATTTATCTATACAGGCAGATGGTATAAAAATGAAATATGATAATTCTAGTACTAGAAAATTAACTGATTTAGTATACAAGGCAGCAGACACAGACGGTAACTTTTTAATATATGATTTAAAAGCAACAGTTGAAGGTGCTCCAAGAACAGAACAAACTATAACTAATCTTGAGGGTGCTGAGGCAACTAAACTTATAGAATCTGTAGAGAAGTCTTTCAAAGAACAAGGTATATGGAATCAAATGCTTAATGGCACAGATAGGTATGTTGCTGCAGTGTTATTGCCAAACGGTAAATATGCACCTGTAAATTTAAAGCCTAGAGAATATACTGAAGAAGAATTTGGCACTTTTGCTACTGAGCTTATTGAGAGAGCACAGCTTACACAAAAAGAAAATTTAGATGGTAGTAAAGTTAAAGATACTGCTTATAATATTGACTATAATAAAGATATATTAAACAGACTATATATAAGTAGCATACCAGGTTATACTGTTCAATTACAAGTAAATCCTTTTGGTACATTACAAATGCAGTTATTTGATAGAGGTACTAATAAACAAGTAGGTGAAACTATAAAGCTATCAAAAGATAAAATAAAGGATAATGAACTTAGTGTACAAGATAAAATAGCAACACTGATTGATTTATTTAATGATGATGCAGATATAAAAGCATCTGGAGTAAAGGTATCTAAAAATAACTTTAGAGTTTCTTTTCCAGATACCGTAAGTGCAACAGAACTTATATCTAAAACTACAACTAATGTAACAGCTGGGGTAGTAGAAGCAGGAAAACTTAGATTATCTGCTGACTCAGCATCTATACAAGCAGATAACAATACATCTAAGATACCAGCTGAATCATCTACACCTGTTGAACAACCAACACAGGATGTAGGCAATATTGCAGAAGAAGCAGAAGAAAGTATATTAGATATAAGTCAAGAAGAGTTTAATGAGTATGCTGCTAATGATTTTGCAGATTTACCAATTGACTTTATGAATCACATAGTTAATAAAAAGATTAGAGGTATTGAACTTAATGAAAGAGAAAAGCAAGTAGAAAAGATAAAACTAAGTGAAATAACTATGGCAGTTGCTAAGAGAAGCAGTAATGTTTCTAAGCCTGCACAAAGTAACGTTGAAATTGTAACTTATAAGGGTACTAAATATTCAGTTGATTTTAATATTGGTGGTGGAACAATAACAAATTTAAAAACAGGAAAAGTTTTACAAGCAGGAATTGCTTCTGCTGTAGGAAAAGCTGTTGTAGATTTAGCAATAGCTCAACAAGAGTCAAAAGAAGATATAGCGGGAGATAAACTAAGTGATGTAACACGTGAACTTGATGCTCTTAAAACTAAAATACTTCAAGATGTTCCTGGTAGATCTAGAAACAAAGTCCTTAGAGAGAATGAAGAGTATCAAAAATTACTAGCTGAGAAGAAAAGATTAGAAAAAGAAGCAAACAAAATTTTGCCAGCATCTCTATCTGATCAAGATGTTACAGATATAAATGAGTTTACATTATGGGCAGAAGATAATTTACCTGACTATATAACTGTAGAAGATATTAACACCTTAGGTAATAATCTGAAGAGTGGTGGTGTACGTGTTGGGGCATTTGTATTTGGCTTAAATAATATAGCAGGAAATGTAGAAGTATCTGGTACTATATATACTGGTGCTAAGAATCCATTTAAATATCATGAAGCATTTCATGGAGTATTTAGATTATTGCTCACTGATCAAGAGATAGCACTTTACCGTGGTATTGCAAGAAAAGAAGTAAGAGCAAAACTCAGAGCAGAAGGTAAGAGCTTTGAGAAAGAACTACAAAGATTTAGAAACTCTGCTGATACATATGCTAATATGACTAGACAAGAGCTAGAGAATGAGTACTATGAAGAGTATATGGCAGATGAGTTTGAAAAATTTAAAACAGATCCAAAGAGTACTAAAACAGATACTTCTGTTAAATCTCTATTTACTAGAATTCTAGATTGGATCAAATCTGTATTCAATTCATATGATCAAAATGAATTACAACTATTATTTGAAAAGATTGACTCAGGTAAATTTAAGGGTGCGTCACTAGCTGCTAATGAATTTACTAATCCTCTTGTGTTAGGAACAAGTGTAGAAGCAAATGCACTTGTACCATATGCATCAGAAAAAGAAGGGTCTGCTGTAGGATATTTGTATCTAGATAATGACATTGCAGATCCTATGTTACACACTATAGCAGCTATGTATCTTAATAGAGTTAGTAAAATAGTTGGTGTATATAATCCTATGAGGGTTATGAATGATATAATGGATGATTTTGCTTGGCTATATGATCCAGACAATCCAAAAAATTCAAATAAAACAAAGAACCAAAAACAAAAATTATCAGAAATACAATTAGCATTTGATAACTATAGCTCAGAAATAAGAGGGCAAGTTGTAAATCTATTAAATATTATTGATGGGCAGGTACAAGAAGAGGAGTATACTAATGAAGAGTTTGAAGATGAGAATGGGTTAAGAACAACATCTCAGTTTGGTAAGGATGCATCACTTATTGGTGGGTTCAGGTCACTACCAAGAAAACTTAGAAAGTATATTGCAACAACCACCATATCTTCAACAGATTACTTTGGTAATGAAGAGCTAGTTGATGGAGAAAGATTAATAATCCCTGTCAACTTTGTAGATGCATATAATGGTCTTTTAAAGGCAGTTAAGAATTTAGAAGATCCAAAAGAAATCTTACAGAGCATGTATTTCTTTGGACAAGATAACCCACAAGCTGGAGCCGTAGTAAGCAGAATACTAGAGGATGTTGGATTATCACAAGAAGAATTACTATCTGGTGCTTCATTGCCAAGTAAGTTGAAGGATCCGGTTTTACTAAACTCAATAATTAAAGGATTTGAGAACTTTAGAGTTGATTATATATTTAATGAAGTTGATAGTCAAGGAAATATCAGAATTTATAGTGCATCTTCTAGAGATGATGTTAATTCACAAGTTGATAGATGGGCACAAGCATTTGTAACAAAAAGAAAACTGCTTGTTGGTAATGAAACAAGAAAGAAAAAAGTCAAGAATATATTACAAGCGTTAGCTAGGGACTTACAGGGTACTAAAAATATAACTAATACACAACTACAAGATAGTGCAAAGAGATACTCTATGGAGATATTTGATCTTATAGGTATTAAGCTAAGTCCATTATATCTTCAGTATAGCATGCTTCAATCTAAAAACCCAACTACAGTAAAACAAAAAGGACTAAAAAAATTATATGAAGGCAGTGTTGCTCTTGCAGTTGAAGATATCAAGATAATGGATGTAATGCTACAACAAGATGTAGATATTTTTGATCCTGGAGAGCTAGGTATGAGCTCTAAAATTAAGAGTATGGGTATAAATAATGCTCCATTTGATGAAACAATTGGTGCATCTACATTTAAAAATACAGAAGGCAATTTAGTATATGCACATCAGCTACCAACATATCATCTGAAAAAAGTAGAAAGCTTAAATAAACCAGGTGAGTTAGATAAAATAAAAAATTCTGATCCTTATATGGAACAGAACTTCTTATTAAATAGTGGTGCGTTTAATAAAATGTCAGAAGAAAACAGTATTAGAGTTACCAGAGTTGCAGGAAGCAAGACAGGAGATAACTTAGTAACGGAAGATGATCTAAATGAAAGTATACAAGGTAATATTATAAGTAAAGATTATGGAGGATTTACGCCACAAGATTTTGCTTTAACACTTATTAATAATTATACAGAAAGATTTAATACTAGAAGCAATAAAGTAGATAGAGTAGATAGCATAGATAAGAATGGTAATCCACAAACTAATGCTCTTGCACCAGTTCTAATTAGAGTTTTAGAAGCATCTAACACAGGTGATCTTATAAGTCTACCTGTAATAAAGGCTGTAGAAATGAAGGATGGTGAAGCTGTACTTACTGAAGAGCTTGTAGACATATATGTAAATAATCTTAGAACTGAGTTTGCTAGAATTAATAGAGAGTCAAATGATAAGACAAGAACAGGAGAAGATATACTAGGTTATAATGGTGAAAATGGTAGAGCATATACATTTTTCAATAATGGTCTGTTACTAAGTCCAGAGCTAAGAACAAAATTAGAGAGCACCGCTGTAGAAGCAGGAAAGCAGGGAAATACTCTTACTCTTGATGCAGCAATAAGAGCTCTTGGTGGCATGACAGCACTTAGAGCTGATGTAGTTGAGAACTTAGAAAAAGAGTTTGATAGCTTCCAGGAATTAATAGATACTTTGAATATAAGAAATAAGATATCTAAAAATGTTAGAGAGGGTCTAGTAAAAGCTGCAGGAGTACAAAGGAAAGAAATCATAAAATCTAATCAGCTTCTAAATTTAAATTTTGATGAGACACACAACTTAAAACAGATATTCTTTAACAGCTGGGTTAATACTGGATCTATAAATGAGATATTACTAGGAGATCAATCTGTATCACTAACAAGCCCTGTTGATCAAGTCAAGAGAGGTAAGATGCAAAATGCTGCATACTATAGTGCATACACCCCTCTATCTGCACCAGAGTTAGGTGTGTTACATTCAACTGAAGACATAAATTTAGTAACATTAGAAGAACCAGTAGAAGGTGGTATTGATTCTGCAGATGCACAAATGTACATTACTACAAAAGCATTCAGACATTTCTTCTTTGGATTTGGTAAGTTAAGTCCATCACAAGCAAAGTTGATAGATGATGTTGAAAAAGGTGTACCAATTGATCCTGATAGATTATTTGGTACTACTGAAAATCCAGAGGGTCTGGCTCAGATGCAAGGAATGTTAAACTCTAAGAAGCTTGTATATGCTGATGGTAGTACCTATTTAAAGATGTCTGCTTTTGTTTTGACTCCTGAATATACTTCTATATGGAATGAGGAGTTAGGAAAGTGGGTGCCAAAGCCAAACAGAAAGCGTTTACATAATTTAAGAGTTAAGTTAGAAGCTATTGAAAAAGATAATAGCACTGTTAGTATTGCTGCACCACTTTCTGCAAGTAAGATGAAAAAACAAAGAATTAATTCTCTACAAGAACTAGATAATGAGCTTGAATTTACTGCAGGGCATACTAAACTAAATGCTAGATATATGGGTCTGCAGATGGTTAATTTATCTAACAAGCTTGATATAGTAGATCCATCACAGATAAAAGAACTTGTCACATCAGAGCATGATGACAAAGTTTTTGTAGAAGGTTTAGATATGACAGTAGGAGAAATAAGAAAAGAATATGATAAAGCTGTCACAAAAAGGGTCTTAATAAAATATAAAAATAAAAGAAACTTAGTATTTAGTTTAGAGACTGCATTAGATGAGTTTAATGTGTCAAGAAAAAAGGGTGCAATTACACCTAAACTAAGTGCATTTTTAAGTTATGCATTAAATGGGTTGAAGGCAGGACAAACAAGCAGTAATTTACTTGAGTTCTTTACTACCACAAATGGTGTACAAAATTATAATCTTAACAACCCTATAACAATTAAAAAGTTTGAGTCACTATTTATATCTTACTTTAGTAGAGGAGTATTAGCAGAAAGAGCTCCAGGTTTAGGTTTAACGCTTGTGTCTGACTTTGGTAATCAAGTATACAGAAGAGTATATGAAGTTGAAACTAAACAACAACAGGATGGTAGTTTTATTACTGTACCTGTAAGATCAGAGATTATAAGAGAGTCTGTTTGGAGAAAGACTGGTAATGAAAATGATATAGTACAATTAGATAGTCTTACTAATGAGAATATACCAGAAGAAGGTATTGTAGTTTTAGATAGATTAAGAACTGGTTTAATGGACTACACTGATCCTAAAGATCCTAGTTCAGCAACAGGCCAAAGATATTCAGAAATGATGATGCCTGCACACCATAAGTCAGTTATGGATTTAGTAGAAAACTCTGGTGCTAAAATACCAGATGTATTATCTAAAATGTTTGGGGTAAGAATTCCTTCACAAGATAATCACTCTACAGTAAATGTAAAGTGGGTTGACTTTATGCCTGGATATTATGGATCATCTGCAATGTTCCCTAGAGAACTTATAGAAATATCTGGTGCTGACTTTGATATAGATAAGGTATACATGACTATAAAAGACTTCTATGTAGAGAAAGGACAGTTTATTGAGTATGGTAAGCAAGAATCAGCTGATGGTAGATATTCAGATTATATTAGATATGTAAATGATTATGTCAATAAGCCGGGCAGTCAATATTCTGAAGCACTCGGTGTGTATAATAATAGAGAAGCAGCATCTAAGATTGAGAATACAGTTGATGATACAGAGCAAAATATAGCCACTGATGCAGGATTTAGTGAAGATTCTATAAAAGCTTTACAATTGCTTGGATTGCCAATAACTAAAAAACAATATCTAGAGTATGTAGCAAAACATGGTGAGCCATATGAAGCTCCACTTAATAATGAAATATTAGACTATAGATATGCATTGATGGGCCATAGAGGTAATACAGAGAGTAAGGATGGAAAAACACCTATATCTTACCAGCCTGCAAATTTAGATCCTATTCAAGATGCTTTGAAAGAAATAGCTGAAGACTCTAATGTATTTAAAGATAGATTGCAAGAGGATAATGTAGATGTTGATAACATGAATGGTATGATAAAAGCTTTTCAAGCTAATAAGGGAGCATCTATTGGATCTATTGTTTCACCTAACTTATATTTAAGTTCATTAACAGAGTACGGTATTAAATTAAAGAAAAATATTATAAAATTAAACGGCAAGTTTTATAGTGACTTTGGTGTAACAACAATCAATAATGTAAAAGGTGGTGAAAGAAAACAGAATGTTATATCTGCTTTGATTACTATGGCAACAGATAATGCAAAAGAAAGATTATTTGGTAAGAGTGGATTTAATTTTCATTCTCTTGGTGTTGTTGCTAACTTAACAGGACTAGGAATACCACTAAAAACTTCTTTATTATTAATTAATAATCCAACAGTTCAAAGACTTTACGCTGAAGCCTTAAATAAAGAGACTAAAACAGATCCTGGTATTGAAATCTTAGTAAAACGTGAGCTGGGTGTAGTAGCAAAAAGAATAACTGGCTCAGAGAGTCTTGAATCTCAATCTAAAATACCTTTATTGAATATTAGTGATAGTGTTTTAATTGATCTAATTGATGGGCAAGAAGAAAATCAAAACTTTAATAGATTAGAAGTAATTTCACAATTAAGCAGAGATGTAAATTCTGAAACAGCAGAAGATCTTTTAGAGTATTCTGTATTAATGACATTTCTCAAGGCAGTTAATATAGCAAAATTTACAAGAAACATGGGTGAGGTAACTGGCCTCACAAAAGGACTAGCCAGAGATGCTGCATCACTAAGAGATAGATATGATAAAATACAAAGGTTGATTACAAATACAAGCATGATGGATGTTAGACCTATTTATACTGGTACCCGACATAAAACAAACATGGCTATATTAAGTCAGTTCTTAAATTCTTTGATGCCTGTTACAATGTTAACCTCTAGTGAAGGGTTTGATGAGGTGTTACAAAGTGTGTTACAAAATATGGACACATCACAAAGAGAGTTTAATCAAGAAGTTATAGAAGAAATAAGTAATGATATTCTATCTTATTTGACTATTAAAGCATACCAAAAGAACTTACAAGATAATGATCAGCAAAAAGCTGCTACATTAAGTAATAATATATTATACCCAACGGACTATGAAAGTATTAATGATATAGTAGATAGATTAAAAACCACAGATGTAGGAAAAGATAATTTCTTCTTAGATAGTTTTGCAATAAGTTTAAGATCAAACTCTGTTAGTAATGGATCAGGTTTAAATATTTTAGAAGCAAACACTTATAATACACTTTCAGCAAATCAAAAAATCAACTTGCAAACAGATTTTGCTAAACTATTTGGATCAGTTAAAACTAAAAATGATGCTATTGCTATCATAAACTATATTATGGTCAAAGACGGATTACAGATAGGGTATGCATCATTGCTTGAAGCAGTTTCACCTTTTGTATTAAACAAATATCTTTCACAAATAAATAATGTAGAAAGTGCACTAAGAAATGAAATAAGCTTTGAAAAAGTTTTTGGAATGACAAAGGAAGATTTAATGACTGAATTAAATGAGGGATATTTATTATCTAATAGGACAGGGCCAAAGCTATTTACTTTTAACAGAAGTGAAACCGGTTTTAGAAAAGGAGTTGCTAAGGTTAAAGGTAAGGATCAGCTTGTAGTTGCATGGACGAAGATGGGTGCAAGGTTTGAAACTTTTATAAAAGATAATGTACCGTTATATGTAAGAACGTCTGAAGATCCAA
>Ga0209348_1000372_pt1 | contig 24396 bp, 17 predicted proteins | sample ETNvirenome_2_30_FD_184065 | JGI IMG/M metagenome (GOLD analysis project Ga0209348, IMG submission 184065) | Marine viral communities from the Pacific Ocean - ETNP_2_30 (SPAdes) (version 2) | ecosystem: Environmental > Aquatic > Marine > Oceanic | place: Pacific Ocean | collected 2013-06-22
GTGGTATTGAGGTAACACCCGGTAATCAAGAGGGTCTAAGGTTTATGAAGTCCGCTGATCAACTAAACTTTATCTCTTTCCAAGATGGTACTGATGGAGGATCTTACAACGCAAGAATGTCTTACAACTCTGCTGAGTTTCTATTTATTGCACCCGGAAGAGGAGCAGATTTCTTTATCAATTCTGCGGAGAACAGTGGAGACACCACATTCCCATTCAGTATTATGGATGATGGTACTGCTAGATTTGAAAAAGGACTAACGAGTACATCTGATAGAGCAACGGATTTAGACAGTAACATTTCGTTTTATGTCTCTGGTACATTAGATGGAAATAACGATGCAGTGTTTTTAGGCAGAACAGGTATTGGAGTATCTGCTCCTAAAACAATTCTTGATGTTCATCATGACCCAACCGGACTTGCTAATGATACTGGTGGTGGAGAAGTTGTTAAGTTTGGCTCTGGAACTTTGACTGCTGGAAAACTTTATTATTTGAATGGATCTAGTTGGGCAGAAGTTGATGCTGATGCTGTGGCCACCGGTGCAGATCAATTATTGGGTATTGCCCTTGGTTCTAACCCAGCCGTAAATGGTGTATTGATCAGGGGCTTCTTTGATGCTAACAGTTACTTGTCAAACTTCTCTGCTGGAAAGGCTGTGTACGTTGGTACAACCGGTGGTGGTATGGATACTACTGCTCCAAGTGGTGGAGGAGACTTTGTAAGAATAGTTGGGTACTGTACAACCACAGCGAATGTTATTTACTTTAATCCATCGAACAACTGGTTAGAATTATAATGGCTGACTTTACAAAAATAATTGGTGTTAGTTTAGACAATGTCGTCAAGATAGATGGCATCAGTGCAGATAGCATAGAAAAAGTTAATGGCCTAACACCTGATGATGGAGGTGGCGGTGGTGGCTCTGGTATTGAGCAGCATGGCGCCTTTGTTGTTCTCCAAGGGGCACAAAATCAATCTTATCTTAACCAAGTCGTAGCCAACCCTCCTGCCGATAACACATACATCTATGAAGATGAAGGCGGCGGAATATTTAGAATTAGAGCAGATAGGTTTCCTGACGGAAGTGACGATCAGTTATACGGCCTTTTAACTGCCACATTACCAAGTCTTTCAACCCTTGCAAACAACACCGATCTCGTCATCAGGTTTGAGATTCAAGCCCAAGGTGCTCATTATGGTCTTATGGCACAGGACGATTTAGAAAACTTTACAAAGAATGACGTTGAAAAGAACTCTATTATATGTGTTGATCAAAGAACCGGTAGTAATAAAGGTCGCGTTCTCACTATAAACAGAACAAATATGGGGAGCACGGTGAGCACTTTAACTGTTAACGCAATTAGATTCTCAAAAGATGGCAGTGGTAATTTTACTGTCAAATGGCAAACTTACAACGCCGGTGGAAACTACTACGTTGATCGTGTAACCGCGACAAACAACTCAACATTCAATGCCAATTTTGACCCAACACAACCACTAAGATTTTTTGTGTACTCTCACACAAGACAAGATGCAAATTTAGTTAGAAACATAGAGACCCTTACGGAATAACTGTAGGCATCAATAAACTTCCTTTTCTTGACGAGAACACTATTTAATAAAGAAATACGTATTCTCAGGAGACCCATTAATGTCTAACATGCTAGAACAGGCTATTGTCGATGCTGCTGCATTGCGAGAGGCCGCCCTCAAAAATGCCGAGCAGGCTATTATTGAAAAATATGCCCCACAAATTAAAGAGGCTGTTGAGGCCATGCTTGAGACTGAAGATTTAAATGAAAAGCACTGCATGAAAGGTGATCGCGTAAAACACGAGGGTGTTGTCGTTGAAGTTGTTTACGAAGAAGACGATGATGGAATGGTAACAGTTAAAGAGATGGGCGGTAAGCCTTACATGGTTAGAAGGGAAGAAATCCAACAGTTAAGCGAAGAGGATTTGTTAAAAGAAGAAGAGATGGGAATGGATGCCGGTGCTACTGGCGGTGGAGAGATTGAAGCACCTTTTGCTGGTAATCCATCTATGTCTGCTGATCAATCTGTTGAGTTTTCACTTGACATAGAGGATCTTGGTGATGGGATGATTAGCATTGATCTTGATGCACTTGAGAAAACAATGAACCTTATGGATGATGCACCAGCAGAGGATGCACTTCCTCGTGATGACGTTGCCACTGAACTTGGTTCAGATGAACTAGGAGACCTTGATAATCTTTTGTCTGATCTTGACGACACAGAAGATACAGAAGATGATGACATGGATCTTCAATTACAAGAATTACTTGACCTTCTTGGAGAAGATGAGGTTCTTGAGGAAGAAATTATTGTAGATATGAAGCATGATAAAGACGGAACGTTTGATACAAACGAAGCCTCGCTTGAATACAAGCAAGCCAAGCAAGAGGCGCACGATGCTCATACTGAAAAAGACGAATTAGAAGAAGAGGAAGATGACTCGGATACAGAAAACCCTGGTAGAGTTAACGATCTTCACGAAACAATTTCCGCACTTGCTTCTCAAAATGAGAAGCTTGAAAGCGTGATTTATAAGCTTCAAGATAAACTTGAAGAAACTTTGTTATCAAACGCAAAGTTAATTTACCAAAACCGCACTCTCAGCGATGCCTCCTTGAATGAGCGACAAAAAACTAAAATTGTCGAAGCCATTGCCGAAGCGGAGTCTCCAAAAGAAGCAAAGCAACTTCATGAGACACTCAAAGCTACAGTGGGATCATCCTCTAAAAAGAGGGGTCCACAATCACTAAGCGAGTCAGTCAACCGAAGAGCGAATCTTTCGGCTATGCTTAATTCGAGACAAAACTTAAGCGAGAACAAAAGCGTTGATCCATTTATGGAGAAGATGCAAAAACTCGCAGGCATTAAATAATAATTTATAAGGAGAAAAATAAAATGTCTATTGTTGAAAAACTAACTGAAGGCATTGTAAACCGTGATATGAAAAAAGAAGGCGCTGCACTTCTTTCTAAGTGGGAAGCCACTGGTTTACTTGAAGGCCTTCAAACCGAGCATGATAAAAACAACATGGCTCGTCTATTGGAAAACCAAGCAAAGTCACTTCTTAAAGAAGTTTCTACCATGGCCACTGGCGATGTTGAAGGTTTTGCTGCTGTTGCTTTCCCTATCGTTCGTCGTGTATTCGCCGGACTTATTGCAAACGATCTTGTAAGCGTTCAGCCGATGTCATTGCCATCTGGTCTGATCTTCTTCCTTGACTTCACTTTTGGAGTTAATGAAATTGGTGGTTCACCTCGTATGGGTAACACTGATGGTGAATCGCTTTATGGTACTAGCCAGGTAGCGAAAGGTATTCAAGGTGGTGTTGATCTTGTCGATGCTACAACTAAAGGTGGATTTAGTGGTCCACTTCGTGATGGTGCTACTGGTTATGCTTACGGCTCTCCAAGTGGATCATTAGCAGATCTTGGTGGTAACGTTGGTGTTGCTACTGGAAACGCTAGCTACACTTCATTTACTCTTGATGGTGCTGTTACTGATGCTAACAAGAAAAGAATCAAGTATGACCCAGATATTTTATCAATTACTGATAGTAGTAGATCTGTTATCGTCTGTGATATCAAAAAAGCAAACATTACTTCATCTGAAGGGGACCCAGACTTTGAAAACCTTTCTGCGTTTGTTTTGGCCACAGCCAACCTTAATACTGGTGGTGCTGGTGGTGCTTTTGCTGATGCATTGGCTAACGTTGCTGATGTTGTACAAATTCGTCGCTTGAGCGACCTTGTATCTGCCGCAGATGCAATGACAAGTGCTGAGTCTATTCGTATAGTTTACACTGTTGCTGCTGCAAGTTATACCGCTGATCAAGCAGCCGCCGCAATTGATAACACTATCACAAACACTGATTTAACTTTCCCAGTTAAGGATCAGTATGATGCCGTAGCTTCTGCTCCTGGTGCTCTTGTTGGAGACTTGTTCGCTCTTGAGAACAATGTCAATATTCCAGAGATCAACATCAAGGTAGATTCAATCGCAATCACAGCGCAAACCAAGAAGTTGAAGGCCAAGTGGACCCCAGAATTGGGACAAGACTTGAATGCTTACCACAACTTGGATGCTGAGGTTGAATTGACTTCTATCCTTTCTGAGCAAATTGCTCTTGAAATTGATCGTGAGATCCTTGCTGACCTTGTAAACGGTGCAAAAGCTGCTACTTATTACTGGTCTCGCTCTCCAGGTCTTTTCGTTAATCGTGAAACTGGTGCTGAACTTGGTGCAAACAAAGCTGCTCCAGATTTCACTGGTACTGTTAGCGAGTGGTATGAGACTCTCATTGAAACCATCAATGATGTATCTGCTCAAATCCACAGAAAGACACTTCGTGGCGGCGCTAACTATGTTGTTTGTTCACCTGAAGTAGCAAACATTCTTGAATTCACTGCTGGATTCCGTGCGAATGTTACTGCTGATGCTGACCGTGGCGACATTGGTGCTGTTAATGTTGGTTCTTTGAGCCGTAAGTTTGACGTAATCGTTGATCCTTACTTCCCACGAGGAGTTATTCTTGTTGGACGTAGAGGTAACTCATTCCTTGAGTCTGGTTATGTCTACGCACCTTACGTGCCACTGCAAACAACTCCTACCATCTTTGGGCCAGAGGACTTCGTACCTAGAAAGGGTGTGATGACTCGTTATGCCAAGAAGATGGTCCGTCCAGATATGTACGGATTGGTAATCTGTCGTGGACTTCTTGGTGAAGAATACACCTAATCCTTGATTAGTTAGTTCTTCCTGAACGGCCCCTGATCGCTTTTGCGATTGGGGGTTTTTCTTTATCTGAGAACTATTTAAAGCAACTTGTATTTATTCTCCTTGGGGCGGGGCGGCTGTCACTAGAAAGAATTACATCGAGGCCGCTGGTGTAATTCATTGATTAAAGACAAGTTATTGCAATAATATTTTAATTTATAAGGAGAAATAAAATGGCAAGAAGATTAAGTAGACAAAGATTGTTTGAAATAAACAAAGTAGGAGATAGCCTTGGAACCAACAACAATGGTGCTGGTTCCCCAGGTGCTGCTAACTACTCAAAGATCCGAGAAGGAAGATTAATTATTAGTGAATTTACAATTGATTTGGCACCTGCTGCTGGTGTTGAGCATAGTCCTGGGACTGTAGATTTGATTCTTGGAGTAAGTTCATCGGCTACCGGCCTGAAAGCTGGTCACCCACGATCAAACTTGCTTTTGATTGACACTTTAACTCACGGTGTTGTCACAGATGTTGAATTGATTTGTGTTGAAACACCTGCTGGTGGAATCACTGATATTAACTTAGCAGTTGTTAACGCGGGTAATCTTGATGCAGAGGCTGGATTTTCTGGATCTGTTGATGCTACAATCATTAACGCAGGCGCTCAAAGTGCTCCTATGTCAACCGCAGCAGACCTGGCTGGTACTACTATAGATAATAAGTATCTTGTCTTAAGTAGAGGTGCAGCAACTAATGGAGTTAAGGGCACATACAGTGCCGGTAAGTTTGTTATTCGTACCTTTGGATACGAAGCACCAGACGATGCATAATTAACATTGTATTAAGTGTATCTTTGTATAATAGGCACCCTTTCATTGAAAGGGTGTTTTATTTTATTGAAACTATTTATGGTATAAAATACGGGAGAAATAAATGTCTAGCGCCTTAAGAGCAAACAAAAAATCAAAAATAAATAAAGCTGCTGATGCTCCTGCTCCACCGCCAAAAGCTGCCCCAAAGGCAAAGTTAAGTGCTGCTGAAGCAAAAGCAAAAAAGAAGGCAAGAAAAGCTGCCGCTGCTAAAACGAAAAAGCCGTCCAAGGAATCTGACTCCTCCGATTAAAATGTGTTGTGTGAATACGATGGCGCCTCCGTTGCATTTTGTAGCGGAGGTTTTTCTTTCATCTTCAAACTATTTAGTTTTAGCGGAGGAACCATATAGATGTCATTTCCAGAATTAACCCCAGCGTCGAATACAAGTGCAATTATTTTACCAGCAACTGGTAACACTGATGATGTTGTTGCAACCCTAGCAATTAACTTTTACGGCGCTAGTGAATTATTTGTAACAGGAGCAGCAGCCCAAGTTGCATACACTTATAAAAGACTGGGAGGGGATGTCCTTGATATTGAACTTACAGCAGATAACGTCTATAATCACTACGAGGAGGCCGTTTTAGAGTATTCCTATATCTTGAACCTCCATCAGGCAAGAAATGCGTTAGGAAGCGCTCTTGGAGGCGAGACAGGGTCTTTTGACCACAAAGGAACTGTAACTGGTACTGATTCTGTTTCCCTTAAGTATCCAAAGTTTGTTTTTGATTATGCTTTTAGAGTTGCTGATAAATTCTCTACTGAATCTGTAATTGGTGGAACTGCCAGAATATACTCTGCCTCTTTTGACACTGTTGCTAATCAACAAGATTATGACCTTCAAAATATTGTAAGCGCATCAGCACACGCCGGCGGTGTGCCTTATGCAGACTTCACTGATAATTCAAAGGATAAAACAAAGAGAATTAAAATTCGTCAAGTATATTATGTCACTCCTCGACAAATGTGGAGATTCTATGGATACTACGGTGGACTTAATGTTGTTGGAGATCTTCAGACATACGGACAGTATGCTGATGATTCATCTTTCCAGGTGATCCCTGTTTGGCAAAATAAAATGCAAGCGATTCAATATGAAGATCATCTTTACACTAGAACATCTCATTACTCATATGAAATCATAGACAACAGATTGAGGCTTTACCCAATACCAGATAATGTATCTCCAGAGAAATTCTGGTTTAGATTTTCAATTGAGGATAATGATGCTTTTGCAACCGGCTCTTATGACTCTGGTGTTGATGGAGTTAATAACATGAACACTCTTCCAATGGAGAATGTCCCATTTAAGAGTATTAATTCAATTGGTCAACAGTGGATTAGAAGATTTGCCCTCGCTTTGTCGAAAGAAACTCTCGGACAGATTCGAGGAAAGTTTGGAAACCAAGTTCCAATCCCCGGTGACAGTGTAACTCTCAACGCCACTGAACTTTTATCTCAAGCAAAAGACGAACAGAATACTCTTCGTGAAGAACTTAACAAACAACTTGACGAGATGCTTTACTCTAAACTCGCCGAGACAGATAAAGGCATGATTGATAATACCAATGCAATGGTTGGCAATACCCCACTTAAAATTTTCGTAGGATAACATAATGAAGTTTAATGATAGCACTTGGAGAAAGTTTCTCCTAGAGTCAAAAGAACAGGTCACAGAAGCCACAGAAGAAGAGATCGAGTATCTGGGAGACCTTCTTGAGATGCCTCCGTCTGCTTTGCCGTTTGATGATTTTTTCAATGGCAAGTATCGCATGGCTCAAACCTTTAGCGCCACAGAATCTACAGGTATTCTTGCTGACTTAGAGAAATGGTTTGGCAGAGCCGGTTGGACTATCTATCTTGACGAATCAGGTAAAAAACCTGTTCTTAAGGGAACTAAAGTTGTCGAAAAAGAATTCACAGATAAAGAAGGTAACAAAAGACAGGTGACAAAGACAGTTGATTTAAAGTTATCAAAAATCGCCTCTCGCATAATCTCCTTTATTAACAACTATGAAAACTGGAAAGAAGGAGTGGATTTTGCCTGGAATCTTGCTCAGGAATACACAGATAAAATTGGAGAACTTCAAAGAGACGAAGACGGAGATTTGATAGGCTATGAGGAACTTAAGGCTGAATATCTTCCAAGAGTGCAAAAGGCCGGAAAAGTCTCTAGAAAACTTATTGATTCATTCAAGGAATTGCTTGGAAATGCAGCCTATCAAAATTGGGATAGTGATGCAGCGGAAGCCTATCGCCATTCAAAACTCGGCGGTGATGCAAAAGGCCACGGAAATTATTTTCAAACAGTCCTTGCACCACCTGCTAAAAAAGTCGCTGACTTTCTTTTGGATGGAAGCAAACTAGAAGACTTAACCAAAAACATTGACAATTACAAGTTGCAGAACTACATCATTTATTCTAGACACCCAATCGATGTCTATCGTATGTCTGACTTCCGTGGACTTAATTCTTGTCACTCCTTACCTTCTCGTAAAGGAACAGTATCATTTGACGAATACAATGTGTGTGCTTTGGCTGAGGCTCACGGTAACGGTCTTATTTCTTATGTTGTGACTGATGCTAGCATGAGAGAATTTGTAGGAGCAGAAGAAGGGCAGGAAATAACCCCAGAGATGATTAGAGAGAAACTTGACCTACACGAACTACCAGAAGCCGGAGATGGAGAAATCTTTGCAGACGAAGAAAGAGGCGTTGAGGGTATGGTTCCCGTATCAAGGGTTAGAATTAAGCATGTGTCATATGATAGCAACGGCGATGATGATGACCCAATCAGACTTCTTGTTCCACAAGGAAACATTTATGGACAAAGAGTTCCTGGTCTTGTGGATCACCTTTACAAAACCACAGTAGAAGCACAAAAAGAAAAGATTGAGGCCATTGCCGAGAAGGAACTTACAAACAAAGAAAATGTTAGCATGTATGCTTTTACTCGTTATGGCGGTTCATACCAAGATTCTGGTTATCGTGTTAAAGATGCTTTGCCAAGAATGTTTAACATTGTATTTCCTGACGTTGAGATTAACTTCATCGGCTCAATAAACTATGACAATGATATGGAGAGGGAATTAGCCGCTGAGGCTGGGTTTATGAACGAAGCCGCAGTTGAAGAACTTATCCAACAGGCAATTGATGGTCTTGGTCTTTCATCTAACATCGATGTTAATTATGAAGTTGAACGATGGGATGAATCTTTTAACATTAGTATTAGTGCTACTGTTGAGTTTCGTTTTGAATTTCCAAGACAAACCGGCATGACTTACGCTGAAGCATCATCTGTTAATGATCTAATCGATAGCAAACTTGAAAACTTTGGTGAATTGCTGGGTCCGCAAGAAAGTCTAGTTGATAATGTTACAACAACATACATCGAAGACCCAACATTTTCAGGTTACAAAGTATTGTTAGACATTAACAGCGATTACTTGATAATGATGACTTCGGAAGAATACTGGCAGTATGAAGAGATAGAGTATCAACTTGAGCAAGTTTTTGGTGGTGATGGTTCTGGATACGGAGTTGGCCTTGGATTTGGCAATCTTGCAACGCGAGGTGGCCCAATACAACAGGTGGTTTATGCAGCACTTCAACAAGATGACCTTATGCCTGGTGGTAACGAATACAAGTTTGGCGAAATAGCCGAGAACGAATTCCAGGCCGGCTACAACACACCACTTGTTAATGGTGACTTTGAAATTGATTTTGAACTTTACCATGACGATGAAACTGGTGAGCCAATGTCCTCTGGTTACAGTATTCAGGGTACAACCGAGTATCAAAAAGACGAAGAAGAAGGTATCAAGATTGCTGCACTTCTCAACTTTGCACGCACTCAAGACTCGTCCCCAAGATCCTCGGAGATTATCCGTGCAGTTGTGTATGATGCACTTGGAGGTGAGGTTGCACTGAGAATTCCAGCAGACAAAATGAGAATTTACTTTGAATTAGAAGAGGAAGAAGAAGATCAGTTTGTATACAAATTTGGTTGGTACGCTAATGAGTATGACTTCGAGAAGAAATCAGACATCCAAGATCACCTTGATGCAATAGCAGAGGAAGCCTACTTTGAGAACATCAATGACCATCTTGTAGATTACATTGATGAGAACATTCCTCTTGAAAAATTAGGTATTGCAGATCTTATCGCCCAGATGGACCAGGACCTCGGACAGACGCCATCACAGGTTTCCTCTGAAGAATCAGCACCTGAGCAGGGAGTGACTGAGTCAAAGAGAAGAGTCAAACTAAGAATTTTAAGAGGATAATAAATGTCAAAATGGGAACAACCAGCTTCGCCACCACCTCCACTATTTCTTGGAGAAAAAGAAAAGAATCTTGTAAAGCAAATCAACGATGAAATTATTGAACGAGTTGTTGGACAACAGGTTCTTTACTTCCCAATTGACATTGAACACACAAATTATCATCCAATCTACGGAGAAGCAATACAGAAAACATTTCTTCACCCTGTTAGAGTGCATGCACTAGTTGAGTATCAAGGAGTTGAAACCTCTGATATGAGTGGTATTGCAATTGACAAGTCAACAAAGATTAAGATCAACTTTCATAAGAGACGCTTAACTGAAGACCAGAACCTATTTGTAAGAGAGGGAGACTTTGTTAGATACGGTAGTATTTATTATGAGATTGTAAAACTCAATGAGCCAAAACTTCTGTTTGGACAAGTAGAGGCACCACGCTTTGAAATACAAGCAGAGTGTATTAGAGCAAGGGATGGGTTGTTTAATGCCGAGTGAAAGCACAGAAACAGTAGAGACATTTGAACCATCAACCTTAGAAACAATTGACTCTGCAATTTACTATTATCTTGATGAGGTGCTAAATCTTTCGTGTACAACAAATGATGGCTTTAAAAAAGTTCCGATTATATGGCATGGATCTGAGAGACCTTATCAAATTAAGAATAATAAGGAACTAAGAGACTCGGTAGGCAAACTTAAGCTTCCCCTCATGTCTGTTCATAGATTATCAGTGGCTAGAGAGGATACGTTTAAGGGTGGATTTCAAGCAACCATCGGAGAAGTTGAGGACTATCGTGGTGGAACTGTTGCAACTACAAGGGTAATTAAGCAAGATAAAACAAGAAATTTTGCAAACGCTGATCGTTTGCGACGATCAAAGGGTCGAGGAGACGAAACTGGTAGGGGCAACAATACTAAAATTGTTTACGAGACCATTACTGTTCCAGTTCCAACTTATATAACCTGCATGTACGAAGTTAAGGTAAAGACAGAGTATCAACAACAGATGAATGAGTTGCTTCCTGGTTTTGTTTTTGACACGAAGAACAGTTTTCTGGCTGAGTATGACGGACATCGCTATGAGGCTTTTATTCAGGACAATTATAACATTAACAATGTCACAGACCTTAATAATGAAGAGCGAGTGTTTGAGGCTACAATCAATATTAAAGTCTTAGGGTATCTTGTTTCAGAGGGACCAAACAGAGAGCGTCCAAAGATCACAAGAAGAGAAAACCAAGTTCAAGTTAGAATCACGAGAGAAAGAGTGATTGTTGGGGATACAAGACCCTGGGCCAATGATGATGGAAAGTATAGGGAGTAAATGCGTTTCGTGGTTGAAGAAACTATTTACTTTGAATGTATTAATGCATAAGGAGAATTTTAATGCCTAGAAGATTTGATTTTATTTCACCTGGTGTTCAACTGAGAGAAGTTGATCAATCGCAAATTAGCCCAACTCCCGAAGAAGACGGATTACTTCTTATTGGTAGAGCACCGATGGGTCCAGCGATGCAACCTGTCACTATTAGAAATTTTGCAGACTTCCGAGAAGTTTTTGGAGATCCAGTTTCTGGTCAAAGTCCATCAACAGATCCGTGGAGAGAAGGCAACTATGCAACGCCAATGTACGCAATGTACGCTGCACAGGCTTATTTAGCCTCTGGTATCGCACCGGTTAAATTTGTCAGACTTCTAGGTGAAAAGTCACCAGAGGCCTCCACTGATGCTGGAGAAGCAGGGTGGAAAATCGCTGGAGGACCAAGTGCAACACCATCCTCTAACAAGTCTGCTTATGGACTGTTTATTTGCCCATCTGGTACAATGACCGATAACCATACAGGGTCGTTAGCTGCTGTGTTTTATATTGATGGAGATTCCACTGGTGTTCGACTTGTCGGAGAACCAGTAAGTGCAAACTCTGCGCTTGCGGGCGACGTAACTGCTGCTGGTCAATTTGTAGAATCTATCTCTACGGCTGCAAAGGCTAGTACTTTCAAGATTAATGTTGGCGGTCAAGATTTTACTGTAAACTTTGACCCAACAGATACTAGCAACTACATCAGAAAGGTGTTAAACACAAATCCACAAAAAATTAACAATAATGCAAACTTCGGTAAAACAGACGTTGATTATTTCTTAGGTGAGACTTTTGAACAAGCAGTTGTTGAACACGTAAATGATTTTAAACCTAATCCCGGAGAACAATTTGGTATTATCCTTGCACTCCAATCTGGTTCACTGAACGCAAATAACAATTGGGGATACAATCTAGGAAACGCACAAGCTGCTAGGACTGGTTGGTTTTTTGATCAAAGACCAAATCAACAACAGTTATTTAGATTTGCTGCTTTAAGTGAAGGTGTTGAATTTCAAAAGAAATACAAAATTGCAATTGAAGATCTCAACATTGGAGATGCAGAAAACTTACCATCATTCAGTGTAAGAATTTATAACCGTTCTATGCGAAAGGTAGAAGAATTTACTCAGTGTACTCTTAGCCCAGGCGATGCAAATTATATTGCAAAGAAAATTGGTGACGAAAGACTCGAATGGGACTCTGTAGAAAAGAGGTTTAATACTTTAGGGCTTTATGAAAACAAATCAGACCTTATTAGAGTTGAAATGGCATCAATAGTTGAAAATGGTCTTCTTAATAATGCTCAAGCACTTCCTATTGGTTATAATGGTCCATTAAGACCAGTAGGCTTGACTTTAATGTCTGGATCTACCGCAGTAATGAGATTAGGTCAAACTTTCACTGTCGCTGATGGTGGAACTGCTGAAAACCAAACTTTTGTAACTGGTGGTGTAACTATGCCAGACTTTAAATTACCTGCTGCCCAAGCTAACCAAGTATTTTTTGGTGGGCCAAATGGACTTACCACTAGTGCAGTAAAATTAACAGCCTCATTTGTATTCCCTGCTTTGCAAACAACTAATGAAAACTTTGCAAGAACTCAGGGGTCAAATTATCCACCCTCTTCACTCTTCGGTATTGATCACAGAAGAACTTCGGGCGATCGTAACCAAGACGGTAGTTACGTTGATATAATCAGAGAGTTACCTGGTGCTGCGTTTACTCACCAATTAAGTGAAGGAGGGAGTCCCCCTGATGGAATGGAATACTCATTCACATTCTCTCTTGACGATATTAAAAAAGCTACTAGTCAAAGACAATTTTTCTTTGAGTCAGGGTCATTTCTTGCTGGTAATTCTGTTGCTGGGACCGCAGGTAATACCTTGTCAACTCTATTAACTAGTTCAACCGACGGTGGTGTAAGACAGTTTATTGCTCCATTTTTTGGTGGACGTGATGGTCTTGATGTCTTTGAAGCTGATCCGTTTGATAATACAAATATTGGCGCTGATGAAACAACCTCTTATGAAAGAGCGACTCTTGAAAAAGCACTTGATATTGTTGGAGACCCAGAGTATGTTTCTTTTGATCTTCTTTCTATACCTGGTATTACTGATACCGGTGTCACTGATCGTGTTTTGTCAAATGCCGCAGAGCGTTCTGATCACCTGGCAATTGTTGATCTAGAAGGAGGCTATGTCCCAGGATATGATGGAGGAAATGGTGTTGCTGCGGCGGGATCTGTTGAAAGCACTGTAAATAATCTATCTTCAAGGTTTATTGATAATTCATACGCTGCCGCTTATTACCCATGGGTTAGACTTGTAGACACAGTGTCGCCTAACAATGCAATACTTCTTGCCCCTCCATCAGTTGCTGGTATTGGAGCGATTGCCGCATCAGAGGCAGCAACACAACCATGGTTTGCCCCTGCTGGATTTAATCGTGGTGGTCTGAGTCCATTAGGCGGACCAAACGGTCCTCGTGTGGATAACACTTGGCGTAGTCTAACTAAAGGTCTACGTGATGAACTTTATGCCGCAAGGGTTAATCCAATTGCTAACTTTACTGCTGCTGGTGGTATTGTTGTATTCGGACAAAAGACTCTTCAACTTCAGCAGTCTGCTCTCGATCGTATCAACGTTCGTCGTTTAATGGTCTTTATTAAGAAGCGTATCGGTGCTGTGGCTAGAGATCTACTGTTTGATCAAGCAGTTGACGTAACATTTAATAGATTTAAGTCACGAGCAAGTAGAATTCTACAGAGTGTTAAGTCTAACTTTGGTGTCACTGAATTTAAGATTGTCCTTGATGAGACCACAACCACACCTGATCTGATTGACCAGAATATTATGTACGCTCAGATCTTTATTAAGCCTGCTCGTGCCATTGAATTCATTGCTATTGATTTTGTTATCTCTAGAAGCGGTGTAGAATTCGAGTAAACACTAATTAATTTTGAAGGAGTTATAAAATTATGGGTTTTTGGAAAGAAAATAGCGTTGAGCCTAAGAGACTATTTAGGTTTAAGATTCAATTAGATTCAGCAGATGGTACCCAAGGTGTAACCGGTGGTGGTATGTGGTGGGGAAAAAGTGTAAAGATCCCAACCTTTACTTCAAGTCCTGTAGAGCATCAGTATCTTGATAATGTTTACAAATTTCCTGGGAAGGTAAGATGGCAAGATATCACCTTAACCATGGTTGATCCGAGTAATCCTGATGCTGTCTCACAGGTAATGAATTTACTTGAACAAAGCGGATATCACGTTAAAGATCCAGGAGAGTTTCAAACTATATCTAAGAAAAAGGCCACTGATCAATCAGTTAGAAACCTTACTATTACCGTGATTGATGCTGATGGTAATGATATTGAAATATGGACTGTTATTAACCCAATGGTTGTAGACGCTGATCTTTCGACTTTTAATTACGATTCAGATGAACTTCGAGAAATCACTATGACAATTGCTTATGATTATGCTCAGTGTCAAATCAAGGCAGGAAATAGAAGCGTACCAGAGCGTAATTATAAATTTGAGAAAGCAGCAACACCAACCGGTAACTAGGCGTTGGCTGTGTTACCTAATGAGGGATGAATGGGGTTCTGGAAAGATAATACAAGTGATCCAAAAAGACAGTTTCGCTTTAAGGTTAATGGTGATGGAGAATGGTATTGGGCAAAGTCAATTGACAAGCCCACTGCTGAAGTCTCCAGTACATCCTATCAGTTAATTAATCACAAGTTTAATTTTCCTGGGGTTGTGACATGGCAACCAGTTAGAATTGTTGTTGTTGATGACTCAATAAGAACTGGTCAAATTTATGAATTTTTAAAAAAATCTGGATATAACAATCCCGGGTTTGGTGGTGGTGCCGTTCCTAATGTAGACGGTATCAAAAAAGAAGGCTTCGATGGTTCTAATGATATTATTTTTAATCAACTTGACCCGGATGGTTTTGCACTAGAAACATGGACCTTGCATAATAGCATAATAACAAGTATTGATTTTGGAAGATTAGATTACTCTTCAGATGATTTAGTTGAACTAACAATACAGATTACATACGACTTTGCTGAGTTAGTTCAGAAGCCATCGCCAAAATCAAAACCTACTACTCCATAAAGTCCATGACAATAAATTTAATGAGGTGAAAATTGGGAAGAAATAATTCAAGCCGGCTTGGAAATAAAAAACCAGATCAAGCAGAGGCTCCACCAGTAAGTTTACTGGATTTTGTTGCTCCAACAGAGATTGTAGATATTCCTTCAAAGGGTAAATACTATGCTAAAGGTCATCCAATGTATGGTAGAGACTCTTTGGAAATCCGATTTATGACAGCAAAAGATGAAGACATCTTAACAAACAGGTCATTAATCACAAAGGGAATCGTCCTTGATCGTTTTCTTCAGAGCATCATTATTGATGATTCAATTGACGTTGGAGATCTTTTAATTGGTGATAAAAATGCTTTGCTGATCGCAGCAAGAGCCACAGCCTATGGTGCTGGTTATGATGCGTCTTTAAAGTGTCGAGAATGCTCTGTAACGAACGAAATGGTGTTTGACCTAACCAAACCCACATTTATTGCTTCGCGGCTTACAGACACCCTTAACATCGCCGAGAATGATGATGAAACGTTCTCCACAACACTTCCAATGTGTAAGTTTAATGTTAAGTTTAGATTATTGACAAACAAAGATGAGACTTATCTGGCTAAATATATTTTGGATAACATTGAGAGCGAGTCTTTAAGTGCCACCCTAGAGCAGCTTAAGATTGTCACCCTTCAGATTCAAGATGTTGATGATCAAGAAGTTATTCATAAGGTGTTAGAGAATATTGTTGCTGCTGATGCCCGGCATTTAAAGTTGTGTCTTGAGGCGGCCACTCCTAATATTGAGATTAAACAAACCATGAAGTGCAAAAACTGTGGGCATACAGAGGAGGTAGAGGTCCCATTTGGGATCGACTTTTTTTGGCCTAAGCAATGACTACATAGAGTCCGTGTATGAGCAGTTCTTTTTACTTAAGCATCACGGAGGGTGGAGTTTAACAGAAGCTTATAATTTACCTGTCGGTCTTCGTAAATGGTTTGTAGAACGACTTACAAAACAATTTGAAGATGAGGCTAAAGAAATAGAGAAGGCTCGTGGAAAGTCAAGATAAGGCATCCATGAGCATTTCTAATTTTTGACTATTTAATAAGAGACGGAGGGATTCGCGTGATCCGTATTGATTTTACAAAGAAAGAGGTTCTTCAAGAGTCTTTTATGAAAATGTGGGGTTTCTGGAATAAGAAACTTCTGAAATACATTTATGGCAAGGATGCAAACGTTGTTGCTAATCTTAATGAAGAAGATGGAGAGGACGTTAAGTTTGTTATCCGTGGAGAGTATGAAGACGTAAAGGCTTATGCTCGAGCGTTGAGTCTCGAGAAAGAATACCTTGAGTCCTATGTTGCTCGTGGTAAAGACGACGAAGACACAAAGGCAATCAAAGCCGAACTTGATAAAGCCGCCGCAGACTTTACACAGAAGACAAATCTGCCATGGCCTTTCAGAGATTGAGGGGACCTAAATGTCAGAACTAGAAAAAAATAAACAACTTTTAACTGAGATTGGTTCACTTATTGAGTCCAATAAGGAACTATCTGATAGTCAACTTCAGGTTGAGAGAGATCTTGCCGCTGCTCAGGCTCAATCTTCAGAGGTTCTTGGAGATATAATTGGTAGGCGAGAAGCGCAAATGCGTCTTCTTGAGGCCGAAATTAATTTACATACCCAAAGCAGACAAGAAACAAAACAAATTATTGATAATATAAGAAGCGGAAATCTTGCTTTAACAGAACAGAACGATCTAATAGCATCTTTGACACCTGAAGCCAGAAAGGTCCTTGAAGTCTTTCAAGAGATGAACCAAGTATCCGATGCTCAAAACAAATATGGTAAAGAACAAAAGAAGTTACTTGGAGATATTGCTGGCTCCATGGGTATTGTTACAATGTCTAGCAGTGGTTTTCTTGGTAATATTATTAAAGTTGGTAAAGGTCTTAGTGAAGGTGCTGAGCCAGCGGCAGCTGCATTTGCAGAGAATTTTAAAAACACTTTTAACTTTACTAACTTGACATATAGCAGTTTACTGAAGATTGTTGAGGCAACTGTAATGCTTGTAGTAGAGGCTGATAAGGCAACTGCTGCATTGGCACGATCAACAGCCACAGGTAGAGAGTTTGCCGACTCTATGATTGCTGCTCAGGATGCTGGAAACCTTTTGGGAGTTAGATTAGAAAATGCCGGTAAAGCAACCAGTTCCTTAATCACTCAAACAACAAACTTTGTTAACCTTTCAGAAACTGCTCGAACATCTTTGATAACACAAACAGCATTGCTTGAAAAACTTGGAGTAACCAATGCAATGGCAGCAGAGACGTTTCAGTTTTTAAACATTAACCTGGGGATGACCGCCGCACAAACAGAGGCAGCGACCACTCAGTTAGCAATGATGGGAACAGAACTTGGTATATCAGCAGAGCAAATAACCTCTGACTTTAATCAATCTCTTGGAACATTGGCTGTTTATGGATCTAGATCAATGCAGGTTTTCCAAGGTTTAGCATCTGCTGCAAAAGTCGCTGGGGTTGAAGTTTCAACCTTACTTGGTATTGCTAAAAAGTTTGACACATTCCAGGGCGCCGCAGAGGGCGCCGCAAAATTTAATGCTCTTTTGGGTACTCAATTATCAACTACTGAGATGTTGATGATGTCTGAGGAAGAAAGAATTGAGACTCTCATAAGACAGACTCAAGCACAAGGTGTTGCTTTTGGAGACATGGACAAATTTAGTCAGATGGCCTTAGCATCTGCTGCGGGTATTGATGATATGAACGAGGCACAAAGAATCTTCGGTATGAACTTGGGACAATACGAACAATATAGATCAGAGATGGAAAGAAGCGCTAATGCTCAAAAAGAATTTGAAGAGGCAATTAGAGCCACTGCTGATATTCAAGACAAATTTAAAATTCTTACTGCTGAATTTGCCGTCATGGTAAAACCAGTCTTAGAAGGAGTCCACGCAGCATTAGACGGTGTGCTTACTTTCCTTGATTCATTTCCTAAAGAATCTAGAGAGAGATTCATGCAGATTGTTGGTGCGTTAGGAACATTTGCTATTGCTCTTAAGGTTATTGCCCCTCTAGTAGCAATAGTTACAGGTGGTTTTGGTGGTCTTGCCGCTGCACTTGGAATTGGTGGTGCAGCCGGTGCGGCAGGTGCAGGTGCAGCCGCAGCAGGTGTTGGGGGTGTCGCTGCTGGTGGTGGTCTTGTCGCTGGTATTACAGCCGTGACAACTGCTTTGGGGCCATTATTATTAGGCCTCGGTGCATTAGCGGCTGCTGCTGCTGGGTTAGGTGCATTAGGTAAAGTTATATTTGGTGCTGATACCTCCTCTATAGATGCAGCATCAGTTAGTATGTCAGAACTTGGCGATAGTGCCCAACGATTAAATGGATCTGAAAGTGTTTTAAATGTTGGTACTAGACCACAGACATTAGCAAATAATGCGGTGCTAGAGAATGCACAAATTAATAATTTGGCTGTTGATGCCGCAACTGGTCGGACTATTGCTGGAGTTACCACTAGTGGAGTTAGAGACTTAGACCTAGTTAGTCAACTTTCTAACGCTCTTCGAGGACAACAGATCAGTTTAAATGTTGACGGTCAACAAATGACAGCATTTGTAGAGATGAGGGCTAATGCATCATGACATTTTATTCAAAAAATTCAATACCAGCGGGATACGCAAAAAAAACTGGGGCTTTTTTAGAGTTTCAGTCGATGATCGATACAGGTCAAAAAGTTCAGTTTCTTGCTTATTTAGACAACCTATCTCAAGATTTTAGTTCTACCTGGAATGCAGAGCAAGTCTATGGTCGAAATGATGATATTGCAACATTCCAAGGAACAAAAAGATCATATTCTATATCCTGGACATTACCAGCAAAAAACTTAGAAGAGGCACAATCAAACTTGAAAAACTGTGGCATTCTAGTAAAAATGCTCTATCCTCAGTATAACACAGACAGAAAAGATTTAGGGAACCAAGTAGTGTCTCAAAATGCTCTTAGTTTATCTAAGTCTCCTTTGATAAGACTGAAATTTGCAAACTTAGTTATCAATTCTGTCAACAATGAAGGGCTGCTTGGATACATAACAAGCGTTAATTGGGCACCAAGTTTAGAGATGGGGATGTTTACTGGTAATCAAGAATTTTATCCAAAGGTAATTAGACTATCAATTAACTTCAATGTTCTCCACGAACACCAGTTAGGATTTAGTAAGTCAAGCACAGAAGAAGATTTTGGTGGTGCTATTGGGTTTCCATTTAAAGGAAAGTAATTATGAGCAGATTTAATTCTAGAGTAAAAGCAATCAATGACGATGAAATGTATGAAAACACCCTTGAGGAAAGAGGTGTCAAGCAAATTATACAGTATACTACAGAGGAATTGATTTATCCTGATGAGGAAGAAAAAGAAAGAATTAATGTTGTCAAGCATGCTTGGACTCAAGGTGATAAATTCTGGAAACTTGCTCTTAAATTTTATGGCGATCAAACTCTTTGGTATATCATTGCTCAGTGGAATAAAGCACCAACCGAGGGGCATCTGATGCCAGGAGACATTATTGAGATCCCAACCAACCTTAACGTTGTATTGGGGGCTTTTGAATAATGGCCGATGTAATTTTAGAACTAGATATATTAAACAAAAACATTGATAACACCTTTGATACTGTATTAAGGGCTAGGAAAAAAATTGACGAATTTTTAGATTTAACAAGCAAAATTGATACAGAGGGATTTAAAAAGTTTGACGACTATTATCCTGATGAGTCAATGTATGCAATGATTAGGTTAATTTTATCTCAAAAACTTTCGTTTGATGATTTTGTGCAGAATGTCACTTTTTCTGTTACTAACGATCTTGGCGATACCTATTCTGGTACCTGGAGACAGTTGATAGATATTTATGAAGATAGAAATGGACCTGGAGGAATCAGAACAAATCCTGGGGCCAGACCTGCTAATGCTCGAGGTGGCATAATTCCTAAATATGATATTATTGAACTATGGGGTGGCATTGCATCATATTCTTTAGAGACCACACAAAAAATTGATTTTCCACTGACTAGATTAATAAAACAAAGCTATATGTTTAATGACTTTGATAGAATTGTGACCGAAAGGGTTAGGGGATTTTTGTTAGAGGCAAAAACAACCACAATATCACTTTTAAGAATGCCAGGGCCTGGTTCTGTTGAACAAACAATTGCAAATCAAAACAATATTAATAGTGGACCAAACAATGTTGCTTTCCCTGCTAGTTCTTTTGCTGAAGATATAAAAAACCCAGTATTTGTAGATAAATTCTTAGGAAACTCTCTGGCCAGTGGTAATTTTGAATTAGACCCAAATGACGTATCAGATTCTTGGTTTGATAGTGTCATATCTTTTCTGTTAAATGATAAATTACCAACTAAATCAATCCGATCAAAGATGGAAGAGGACTATTCCTTATTTATCCAAGCTGTTATTGAAGACAGTATTGATATCGCAACCAATGATAATCAATCAACACTACTGGATAAATTACAAAGCACAGTTCAACAATCTGTTGATAACCCAATGACATTGGATGAAGATAAAATAAATCTATCAACATCTGGTCTATATTCTTTGATTGCTAGGTATTTTGAAAACACAAGAAGACAGGCATTCTATGATCAAGAACAAATAGAGTTGACAGATGAAGAAATTGCTGCTGGTGTTACCGCACAGGATAAAATAGAGCAGCAAGTCACACAAGAATTATCAGATGCACCTGCTGGGGCTGATGTTGAAGAGCCTGAACTTACTGAAGAAGATATTAAAAATCGACAAAGATTTTTCAAACAGTGTGCCTTAATGATGAACTTACCTATTTTGTCTGAGGCTTTTACAGACATTATTAAACAAAGAGTAGAGACTAAAATCAACAATAGACAGAATTTTACAGGCCCTGTGAATAATACTTGTGGTGTCTTAACAGAGCAGTTTAATAACATGCCATTTGATGGTAGATTATTTATGGTATCAAACCCTCAAGATCAGTCTGCTACTTTAAGTAAAATGTTGAATTCTAACGTGGCTAAAGAATTGTTCAATATACCACCCGCTGTGCTATCATCACTAGTTCCAAAAATTAAGTTATACCGGGTTGAAAATACTGACGAGGGTATAAAGAAAACAGAGTTTGTTTTTGATTCATCTGAGGATCTAAATAGGCAAAGAAATTTTATGAAAGCAACAAATTTCCTTGATATGCCATTTGATAAAGGCTCAGGCGTTGGTCTTAAAGATTTTAGCTTTGAATTCAATGGTACAAACCCTGCGGAGTCTCGAAAAGATATTAAGGCATCACTAACACTGCACTTTCAATCATTTGATGATTTTGTAGCCGATAGAAAAAGCTATAATAATGAAAAATACGCTTTTGTAGACTTGATTATTCATTCTGATGAAGTTGATAATGTTTTACTTCATCCTGATCAGTATAATCCGTCTTTTTACAGAATAATGGCAGAAGTAGGTTATCATATTCCATCCAAAGAAGAATTGCAAGCGATGTTCCCTTGGTATCAAAATGTTGAAAACCTTGTTGAAGCGCTTAAAAGAACTAATAAAGCATTTTATCTCTGCATGATTGATCATGATTTTAATATTAATGTTGATGGAACAGTAAACTTAACAGTTAGTTATGGTGCTTATGTTGAAACGATACTCAAAACACATCAATATGATGCCTTAGCAACACCAGATGTAGTTGCACAAAGAAAAGTAAACACCAAACAGTACCTAGACGCTCTTAAAAGCAATCAATGTACACAAGATCAGTTACAGAGAATATTAGCAGCACTTGATGCACAAGAGGCAGCCTTAAGAGAGAAGTCTCTCAAATCAATAATACAAAGATTAGTTGAAAGAAATAAAATTTTTGTTTGTGAGATCTCCACAGCGCAGGCATCTTCATACAGAAGATTTGGTTTTTTTAAGAAAAAGCCAGAGTTAAAGGGTCTAGTGTCTAAAAGTAAAGAAGTGACTCAAGATGATGTTGTCAAGCAAGGACAAGAAACAGGGGTTACAGAGACAATTCTCACTCAAGTTTATTTACCAGAGGATTACAACTTTAATTCTCCTCATGACAATACAATACAGTATTTTTATTTTGGCGATTTATTGCACACTGTGCTTGACACCATGTATGAAGATGGAAGCCCATCAAAATTAAGAGAAGAAGTTGAAAATTGTCGTTTTATTTTAGGTAGTTTTGATTTTGATGTTTACAAAGATGCTGGTAATTTAGATCACACTGTCAATATAGCACAAATACCAATATCAGTAGAATATTTTGCTGATTGGTTTCAAGATAACGTTCTTAAGAAGGGTGACACAAGAAAATCTTTTCCAATTGTTACATTTATCAGAAATTTATCAAGTAAATTATTGCAACAGTCCTTACTTGAAAGCTGTATTAACAGAAGAATTGATAAAAACTTTAGCTTTCAGACCGGACAGATTACTGCATATAACAAAGCTGGTAATCCTTTAAGATCAATTTTTGGAGAACAAAATGTAGAACCCATTATAAACATTGATGAACATCGTCCAACAGAAAGTGTTGGTGTTTTTCCTTTTGCCGGAGACACCACTTCTGAAGTTAAAGATATAAGTGGTTATCACAATTTTATGTATCTCGGTGTGCTTGGTAGTTCTTTAACCACTGATGGTTCGGGAAAATATGCGACAGATAATAGTAATGGAATATATCATATTGAAATTGGAAATAATAAAGGAATTGTAAAATCAGTTAGTTTTGCCAAGACAGATATGCAGTTTGTTCGCGAGGCTAGGTTTTTTCAACAGGGTATTGACGGACTACTTCAGTTATCAACTGTTTACAAAGTAACAATTGAAATGTTTGGTAATACAATTTTCTATCCAGGAATGGATTTGTTTCTTAATCCTTATGGTATTGGCGGCGATAAGTTAGGTTCTCCTACTCAAGGTGGCTTAGTGGCTGGTCAAAAACGATCTTTAGCAAATAAACTAGGTATAGGAGGATATCACACCGTCACTAGTGTAAGGTCATCAATAGGAGTCAATGGGTTTAAAACTACAATAGAGGCTCAGATGTATTATGCTGGTGATGGTAGCAAAATTAAACTCGGTAGTAATCCAAATAAAAGAATGCAAAAAATAAGTCAAACAAACGCACCATCGAAAACAAACAATAACAACTCGTGTAAAGCAATTGTAGAGAGGGTGGAGTCAGATCTAGATAGGATTGAAAGTTCGTTACGAACATTTGGAATATCAAGCATATCTAATGTAAACCAAACAGCAAATAATGTTCAAAATAATGCCACCAATTCTACACCAGCCAGTCCTTTGTTGCCAGTTGATCCTAATGACATTGATGGAGATGGATTACCCAACGCCATAGACCCAGAACCCACCGTTCCCTTTGATCCAGCTTCAGGAACGCAGGCAGCCGCCCAGGCAGCAGTGGTGCAAACCCAAGCTGCCTCCACAGGTCAAGGTGCCTCATCAGGTGCTGCTGCGATTAACCAATTTAATCAAAGTCAAAATCCATCCGCACCCCCGGCACCCCCTGCTGCACCCACTACAACCCCAGAGACCCCTACTACACCCCCTGCTAGTGGTACACAGCCTACTGAGGCCCCTGCTGAAGCTGCTGCTGCTGAAGAAACACCCGCTGAGACCCCAGAACCAGAGGCGGCAGCAGAGGAGAACTTGCAGGTAACAATCAGTGATGAAGAACAAGCAGAGGCTGCCGTTTTTGATGAATATTTTCCTCTATATCAAGATTTAATACCAAAAGAAGTGAGTGCCCAAAATGCCTTTGAAGAATTGAATAGACTGGATAAACTGTATGACACAACCGGTGTTGCACGAGTACCTGGGCCTGCATTACTAGATGAAGTTGAAAATGGTGTAGAATTTCAGCGCCTAATAATGTCATTTACGGACGGTCGTCCAAGAATTAATGTGAGAAAAAGAAAATG
>Ga0209348_1000373_pt1 | contig 24278 bp, 34 predicted proteins | sample ETNvirenome_2_30_FD_184065 | JGI IMG/M metagenome (GOLD analysis project Ga0209348, IMG submission 184065) | Marine viral communities from the Pacific Ocean - ETNP_2_30 (SPAdes) (version 2) | ecosystem: Environmental > Aquatic > Marine > Oceanic | place: Pacific Ocean | collected 2013-06-22
TAAAAATTGCAAAAGTAGAATAGAAGAAGAATACAAAGGCAGGTTAACACAATTAAAAGAAGGAAAGCTGGAGGGGTTAGGTTTTGACTATGTACCCCCAGATACATTCGGAAATCAACCTATCGGATATTTTCGTTGGCAGTTGTCTTGGGGTGGTCCTTCTGATGAGTTCAGAGTGTATGACAATGAAAACACAATAAAATATTATTTTCTAGATTGGTTTGACGGTGCTTCTATTTATATAGATGATGACGAAGTGGTTGAGGTAATGGCTAGGTTTATGGAAGGACACGCAGAAAACAATAGACCTTACTACAGCGACTGGGGAGGGGCACACTGATGGTTTTCTCGTTCTCGTTCTCGTTGGGCTTTGCTTATGCAAAGCCCTTTTGTTTTAGGTTTAGTTTGCTGCCTGGAGCCAGGTGCAGCACACAGGGGGCATCGTGATGATCTTTGTTGGAGTTTTATTAGGTTTCCTGTTCTTGGTCTTTTTTATTTTGCGGTGGATTTTTGTTTTGACAATTCTAGGACTTGTGGTTTGGTTGCTATGTTTAATCTGACTTCTCGTTCTCGTTCTCGTTGAGAAATGAAAATGGTTTTCCTTTTAGTTTAAGTTACCTGGAAGCCAGGCAGCACCAGGACAGGTATAAGATTGGTCATAATATGTCTTATAGGTTTTTCCTATAATAGATATAGGTTGCATCTATAAGATACATCTTATATAATAAATGTATTATTAATCAAAAGACTTGGAGGTCAAAAATGAAAACAGAAAAACAAACAGTATATATAGTAGATGATCACAACCTAGTTGGAGATCCATCTTTAGAATTTTATACAGTTGATGAGTTCAAAGATTGTATTGATTACTTTGAAAGATTGTATTGGTCTAAAGATAATAGATATCAAGATCAATCTATTAGAGTGTTCTGGGATAAGCAAGAGGCTGAGGATTACCATAAAAAACTCAAAGCTATCTGGGAAGTAAGACATAACAATAGGGAGAGTGCATAATGCCAAATGATTTATCTACTCAACTAAACAATAGACTTCAATCTCTGGAAACAGAGATTGAAGTATTGCAGAAAGCTTTCGAGGTTCACAAGTCAAGCACCACAGAACTAGTAAACGGAACTATTAATTGGCAACACCTTTACAAAACTTTAGAGGCTGTTGTTGAAGAGACTATGGTTGCTTACCCCAATGCTGATGCTATCCAAGTATTAAAGCAAAAGTTTATGCAAAGAGTCGAACCGTTACTGTCTAGAATGTCAGGTCAAGAAACAAACGAATAGCCTCCAAGCTATCCGTTGCAACGGAACCGAGCCTCATCGGAGGCTCGGTTTTTTTTTGGTTTACGCTGGGGAATGCCGTGCCCGTCCAGCCCGTCACGCCCCATAGTTATAACTCTTAGTAAAGTCTTGCAAGACAAATACATGTATATATGATATAAAACTATAGATGCAGAAACAAAACTTACCTGTTGAAAAATTGAGGCTCGAGGTTGAGAGGCTCTTGTTACAACATATTAAATTATGTCAAGATAATTTTTTGTACTTTGTGCAAGAAGTCTGGCCAGATTTTATATGTAGAAAAGAAAAAGAAAAAAGTAAGTGGGGTCATCATCAAATCATAGCTCATGAATTTACAAATATAGCTAAAGAAAAAAAAGGGAGGCTCATTATTAATATGCCCCCTAGACATACTAAATCAGAATTTGCTTCTGTGTATTACCCTGCTTGGATTATAGGGAAGTTTCCAAAAATGAAAATTATGCAAGTGTCTCATAACACAGAACTTGCAGTAAGGTTCGGAAGTAAGGTTCGTAATATTATTGATTCACCAGAGTACAAACAAATTTTTGGAGACGTAAAACTTCGTGAGGACTCCAAGGCAAAAGGTAGATGGGAAACAAATCAGGGCGGTGAATATTATGCCGCGGGCGTTGGTGCGAGTATCACGGGTCGTGGTGCGGACTTACTGATTATCGATGACCCGCACACGGAACAAGACTCTATGTCAGACTTGGCAATGGAACGAGCGTATGATTGGTACACCTCAGGTCCTCGACAAAGATTACAACCAGGAGGCTCAATATTATTGGTAATGACACGATGGGCAGAAGATGATTTAACAGGCAGATTGTTGAAGGCTCAAACGGAACCAAAAGCAGATACATGGCGACAAATTTCATTCCCAGCGATTCTCGAATCAGGGAACCCAGTGTGGCCTGAGTATTGGGAGTTAGAGGATTTAGAAAGAGTCAAAGCATCGATTCCAATTCGTAACTGGTCGGCTCAGTATATGCAAGAGCCTACATCAGAGGAAGGTGCGATTATCAAACGAGAATGGTGGCAACCTTGGAAGGGTGAACATGTTCCTAATTTAGTGCATGTGATACAAAGTTATGATACAGCGTTTAGTAAAAAAGAAACTGCGGATTATTCTGCGATTACTACGTGGGGTATTTTTTTTCCTGATGAGGCTACACCGCATGTAATTTTGCTAGATGCGATGCGAGGCAAATATGATTTTCCTGAATTGAAAGTGGTAGCATTAGATGCGTATAAATATTGGGAACCTGAAACTGTTATCATAGAACAAAAAGCTAGTGGTGAACCATTGACACAAGAATTTCGTAGAATGGGTATACCCGTTGTTCCTTTTACACCGACAAGAGGAAATGATAAACACGCCAGAGTTAATGCAGTAGCCCCTTTGTTTGAAAGTGGTGCCGTATGGTTTCCACATGGTGAAAAGTTTGCAGAAGATGTAATCGATGAAGTGGCCGCCTTTCCTCACGGAGCCAATGATGATTTTGTAGATAGTATGACACAAGCTCTACTTAGGTACAGACAAGGGAACTTTGTTGAGTTATACTCGGATTATGTGGATAACGAAGATCGACCACCGAAACAATATAATTATTATTAGAAAATATGATACGTATATTACAAAAACTTATAGACATGGGATTTTTAACAAAAGATGTTGTAGAGTCTGGTAGACCTCTTTCTGTTTTATTAACAGATGCAGGTAAAAAAATTATTAAGTTAAAACAAGAATTTGTTACGAAACCAGACAATACTATGAAATTAACTATCGAAGGTAAACCTGTAAGTAAACACAGATTTTTTGATCATCTCAACAGAACTTTAGTTCAGTTACAAGAGATAAAAAAACAAGTTAAAAAAAACGAAACAGCAGAGGCTTTTCTTGAAAAAAAAATAACTAAACCAACACAACACGCAAAAGGTGGTTTAATAGATAAACCTTTTTATTATTATGACAATTGATTGGAGGATATATGAAAAAAATTATACAAAGAATTAAAAAATCTATAAAGAAAATTAAAAAAAGATTATTTGGTAAACTTTGTAAGTGCGATGGCTAGTTCAATTTTTAAAAAATTAGCCGAGGGACTTGGCTCGTTAATCAAAGAAAAAATTAAACCAGCCGTTCAAAAAGCAACTACTCCAAAAGAAACAGCTCCCACATCTGTGGATGATATTGATGTTTTTTCAAAGGAGCTTGTGCCAGTACAAAAGGAGCTTGTGCCCACGGAACAACAAGTGCAAGAACAATTAAGTTTTGAAGAGTTACAAAAAATAAAACAGATTAAGAGAGACTCTGCTGCATTACAACTCGATGCAGAAAATAAACCTTTACAAAAAATAGTTCCTAAAGATGAAACCTATGTGCCAGACACATCAGACACGTTTACAAATTTAGGAAAGATACAAGACTTTAAAAAAAATACAACGTCTATTGTTCCAAGATCATCGGTTCTGCGTCAACAGATTATAGCTCATCCAAAAAACGAACCGTTGACTGCCGATGAATGGGTGAAATGGATTAAGAGACGTATGAACAAATCAGTGAACAGCACTACCGATGCACGTTTAGATAAAATGGATTTATCGATAAAGCAACAAGAGATTGATGATTCCAATTTATTTAAAACACAAGGACAGTTAAACCAAGAGATTATAGAAGATTTAACTACAATGGATGATCCACAAATTGTATATGCTTTAGATAAACTACGTCAAAGGTTTGGTGTAAAACAAATGGATGAGTATGTAAACACTTTAAAAAAACAATTAAAAACAGAAATAGCCACTGGTAAAAAAGATAAAATTGTTGGAGGTTATTTAAAAGCCGCTCAAGACAGAGGAGTGAAATTATCAAAAAGAGATTTAGTAAATTTGGTAGAAAACAATCCTTTGTATCACGTACGTGCTACACATCTTCGATATTTAGATAATCAAGAAAAATCATTAGAAAAAGGTATAGAAACAGTAGAAGATGCGTATATGACTTTGCAAAAACTTGTTGACAAAGAATTTGAAAACATCGCTAGTTTTATTAGAAATGATAAAAGATTTAAAAAAGTAACAGGCAAAGATGCACAAGGAAGAGATGTTAGTGGATACACAGAGGCGGATACTGCAAATATAAGAAAAGGACTAGATAGTTATTTGAACGGGTTAGCACGAATTAGTAGACACATATCTATAACAGACGGCTTACACAAACATGCAGAAATGCCACAAGAACTCATAGACGGGCGTGCCTTAAATTATAATAAATTAAATCGATTTGCACAAGAATCAGGATATACTCCTATGGATTATTTATCATATGTAAAAATGTTTAAAACCACGGGAGGTAAATTAAGAGACGATCATAGAGCAACAGTTGAAAGAGCAGTCAAACAAACTATAGAAGATTTAAAAAGAAGATCGAACAATCTTTTTGATATGGCGTATAACAAAGGTGCAGAAATACCTAAATCAACACAAGAATTTCCAGACCAACTATTAAAAGCTTTTAAAACAGTACGAAAAAACGAAGACAAATTATTTGATTCTTATATGAAAGCCTCAGATCAGAGGTTAGCTCCAGCATATCGAAGTTATGCAAGTTACGCTATAGGAGGTGAAGATAGATACGGAGAAATTATTTTAAATTTACCTGAACATACAAAAGGTTTTTTTAATGCACTTGAAAACAAACACAATCATTTTCATGGAACACATTTATCTAGAACGAATTCTAAAAATGTAGAAAAAGGTATGGAAAGAATAGCTGGACAAACACCAGGAAAAATGCCATCTACGGGTAATGAAATGACTAGATTACAAGTAAATCCTTTATATTTTTCAAGGTACACCACACAAAAAATGGCAAATGGTGATAGTATTTTGATGATTAACGAGTTGCAAGGAGACTTTAGTCAAGCGTTGCGAGAGTTAAAAAGACAAGGACAAGAAAGAATTAATCCTTTTAATGCTGAGTTTTTTACAAAAACTGCGGAAACTGGATTAGAAGCAAGTAATATTAAAGTTAATGAAATTAGAAAAAGACTCGATGAGTTAGATGACTTACGAGTAGAACAAGGATTACTTACAGATACACAATCAAAACAATACAAAGAGTTATTGTTAGATGCGTTGGTGGAAGAAAAAGTTATGCGAAAAACATTTTCTGGAAGAAGCGATGATATATTAAAAAACTATCAAGAAAGTGGGCAAGCAAAAAGCTTTCCTTATTTACCGTTATCTAGTATGCAAGGTATATCAGATCACTCAGTAAAAACTTATGCGAAACTTGCTGCTAATGAGATACCTGATGTTACGCATATAGGAGTGTACCCAGTAGAATTTTTACATGGTCGAAAACGTGGTATGAATAAAAACCCTAACTGGATTCAATATGGTGGTCAAGACGGAGCTGCAGGATACAAAAAACCTAATGGAGAAACCGTGGGTTTACCAAATAAAAAATCTACTATCGTAAGAGCAATGGAAAAATTTGCAAAACAATATGGAGTAAAACTTGAGAAAAAAGAGGTTGCTCGATCTGACCCAGATAAACCTTTTAAACTTGTATTTGTTAAAGGAGCACAAGAATCTTCGGATTTTAGAAGAGCGACAGGAGAGGATTTTTTATTTCCAAATGCTTTAGATTACCGAGAACACTTTGCTGCTTATAAGACTGAAGAAGAAGCTGTGCGAGCATATCGTTCATTTAAAAAGTTTTTTGAGGGAGACATGGGAGATTTGACAGTAGTAAAAATCGACAAGCTAAAAAATGGAAGACCTAACCCTGATTTGTATGATGAGTTTCTAGCTTTACCTATTCCTAATGATATGTTAGATTTACCAACTACGGGATACTTCAAAGGGGGTCTAGTAAGATCTGGTTTTAGATGGTAAACTATTACTTATTCATGGAGGCACAAAATGGGCAAATATAAGACTACTTTAGCTTTTGTTAAAGAACCTACAAAAAAGATAGCAAAAAAAGCTAAAAAATACACTACCAAAAGAGTACAAGGAATGTTAGATAGTAAAATAGGAGCAGGTTTTTTGCGTGAAGGTAAAAAATATAATGTACCAGTGCCAACCAAAAGATTTAAAAAAAGTGTTTCAGGAAAAGTAAGGGATAAATTTGCACAATTTAAAAATGTGGTTTTACAGAAAAGAAAAAGAAAAAATCCAACAGAAGATATTGAACCAGGTTACGGACAACCTTCTAAAAGAACAAGGATGCACACTTCTTATGAAAATTACAAAAAAACTAAAAGACCTGACTACGAGTTTGAATCATATAACAAAGGTGGTATTAGAAAAGGTAAAGACTTTGTTAAGAATATGGAAAAATTAAAAAAGATTTATGGAGGAAAAATTCCAAAAAGTCTAACAATAGAAGAAGCAGATAAAGCATTAAAAAAAGTTACACCCATAAAGAAAAAATCTGGTGGCACAGCAAGTAAGAAAAAGAAAGATTCTACCTTAAAAAAAATTAAAAGAGTTCGTGATACGATTTTACTAGCTCCCGAAGCTGTAGAGATAGGCAAAGACATTTTATTAAATTTACCAATGAAAAAGGGTGGTATGAAAAAACTAAAACCAATTCCTGCTGACAATAAAGGTTTGCCAAATCTACCAAAAGCAGTTAGAAATAGAATGGGCTACATGAAAGTTGGTGGTACTGTAAAAGCTAAATGTAAATTAGGAAAAAACAAACCTACTAAATTATTATGATACAAGAAGAAACTACACAAGAGGAATTGGAAGTTCCTGAAATAGAAGTCGAAGAGGAACCAGTACAAGAAGAACCAGCTCAAGATTTTTCGCAAGAGCAACAAGCTATTGAATTTTTTTCTAATTTAGCAGAGCAAATTGATGAAAGAGTTCTTGGAAGAATGGCAAATGATTTACTTGCAGATTATAGAAAAGACAAAGAATCAAGAAATGATTGGGAACAATCTTACATAAAAGGTTTAGATTTATTAGGATTTAAATACTCTGAAGAAAGCAGACCTTTTGCAGGAGCAAGTTCGGTAACGCATCCATTACTAGCAGAGGCAGTAACACAATTTCAAGCACAAGCATATAAAGAATTATTACCTGCTAATGGTCCAGTTAAAACACAAGTTATTGGAGAGCGTACACCACAAAGAGAACAACAAGCACAAAGAGTAAAAGAGTATATGAACTATATGTTGATGGACAAGATGGAAGAATATACTCCTGAGTTTGATCAAATGTTGTTTTATCTTCCTCTTGCTGGTTCAACTTTTAAAAAAGTTTACTTTGATGATATGATGCAAAGAGCAGTAAGTAAATTTGTGCCCGCTGAAGACTTAGTGGTTCCTTACTACGCAACGGATTTAAAAGATTGTGATCGTGTAACACACATTTTAAAAATGAGTGAAAACGATATTTTAAAAAAACAAAGAGCAGGTTTTTACAGAGACATAGAAATACTTCCATCTAGATCTGACGACAGTGAAGTGCAGGATAAATACGATCAATTAGATGGTGTCAACAATACCGAAGATAGCGACTATCAATTTAATATTTTAGAGATGCACGTAGATTTAGATTTAGAAGAGTATGAAGTTGATGAAGATTTAAAGAATGTAAAAGTACCATATATAGTGACAATCGATGAAGGTTCGCAAGAGATATTATCTATTTATAGAAATTACAAACAAGATGATGTTACTTATAAAAGACAAGATTATTTTGTTCATTTCAAATTTTTACCTGGTTTGGGATTTTATGGGTTTGGATTGATACATATGATAGGAGGATTATCTAGAGCGGCAACCGCAGCACTTAGACAATTGCTAGATGCAGGAACTTTAAGTAACCTACCAGCAGGATTTAAATCCCGTGGTATTAGAGTACGTGATGATGAACAACCTTTTCAACCAGGAGAGTTTAGAGATGTAGATGCTCCGGGTGGAAATATTAAAGATCAATTTATGTTATTACCTTTTAAAGATCCTAGTCAGACTTTATTTTCTTTATTAGGGTTTGTGGTACAAGCAGGTCAAAGATTTGCTGCTATAGCTGATTTACAAACTGGTAATGATAAACAAAACAGAGCAGTCGGTAGCACCTTAGCTTTACTTGAACGTGGTTCAAGAGTCATGAGTGCTATTCACAAGCGTTGTTATTATTCTATGCGTCAAGAATTTAAGCTTTTGGCAAATGTATTTGGCACCTACCTCCCTCCCGTATATCCCTATGCGGTGTATGGTGGCAATAGATTTGTTAAAATGATGGACTTTGGTCCAGAAGTAGATGTTTTACCTGTAGCTGATCCTGATGTTTTTTCACTGTCTCAAAGGTTCACCTTAGCACAGACTCAGTTGCAGGTAGCATCAAGTGCACCACAGATGCACGATATGAGGGAGGCGTATTATAGAGTTTATGAAGCTTTAGGAACTAAACAGATTGATAGTTTATTGAAGCCTGCTCCAAAACCAATTCCTTTAGATCCAGCTATAGAGAATAGTAATGCGATGAAAGGCATACCTTTACAAGCTTTTATGCAACAAGATCATGAAGCACACATTAGATCTCATTTATCTTTTATGAAAACAAGGATGGTAAACATAAATCCTCAGGTTTATGCTGTGTTACAAGCACATATTATGGAACATATATCTTTTAAAGCACGTGCAATGGTGTTGTTAGAAATACAAAACGACCAAAATTTAGTGGAAATGTCTAAAAATGATCCTCAAAACTTTGAACACGTGTCCGATTCTTTAATTGCTAAGCAAATTTCGGAATTAGTACAAGCTTATGAAGAGTTAGAGTCTGGAAATACTAAAAAAGATCCATTAGTAGCTCTAAAAGAAAGAGAAATTGATTTACGAGCCTTAGATTTACAAAGAAGAGCACAAGAATTTGCAGAAACTGAAGACAGAAAGAGTGAAGAATTTGAAGAAAAGATAGATTTAGAGAAAATGAAAAGAGAAGACGCTGAATTTGCGTCTAGTGAGCGTATTCGAGTAGCTGATGAAAAAGTTAACATACTTCGAGGTAAACAAAATGAAAAAAAAGACTAAAAAAAAGTCTTCAACTATAAGTAAAATATCAAAATTAGCATCAATAGTTGAACCTTTCATATCTTCAAAAAAAAACCCTATTAGACAAGAGATAATTCCATCCATGGCTGAGTTTAAAGCTAGAGTAAAAGCTAAACAAAGAAGTGTTGGAGGTAAAAACTTATATCCGATGCCTTATAAAGTGCCAAAAGCAAAAACTGGTAAAGCTTTTGGACCACCTCCTAAAAAAGGACCTACTCCACAAGGTTTGTATAAACTAGATAAACCAGGCAAAGCTTACACAGAAGCAGCAAAATTAATAAAAAGTAAAAAATACCCATTTATAAACAGAGCAGTGGATGCTAAAACGAAACCTACTAAAAATAATGAAACCATGAGAACTGCTACAACTGATAAAGAAATTTACCCTACTGTTCAAATGAAAAAAGGTAAACTTCAACCAATAAAAAAAAGAGCATATGATAGAGCAAAAGAAAGAGGTAATGTTGCACCTTTACCTAAAACAGTAAGTGCTGGAGATATGTCAAAAGCTTTATCTAATTTAGTGGGACAAGTAAGAAAAAATAAAGTTAGTCAAAAAGCTTTGGGTTTAAAAATAGGAGCGTTATCAAATTTAGGTTGTCCTCATCGTGAAAATGGTGTACAAGGTAGTGATATAAAAGGAATAAAACCTATTCAAGTAAAAGGCAAAGGTTTTACAGGAATGAAGTAATGACTATTATCATACCGTTTCCTAAAAGAAAAATTATAAAAATTAATAAAACGGTTGGTGTGTCACAAAAAATAAAAGAACAACTTTCTGATCTTCAAAAACAAAGACAAGAAATTTATCATCAACGTAAACTAATAGAAAAAATGAGGTCACATGATTGAAGGAGATTCACTTGAATACGAGTATATAAAAGAGCAAATAGAAACATTAAACATGGAAGACACAGTTTTAACTTGTGAAATAGGTTTACGAAAAGGTTTAGGTTCAAAAACTATAATGGATGCTGTGATTGCCAAAGGCGTTGTTAACTATAGACATATAGCTGTAGATCCCTATGGTAATTTAAACTATAAACATTATGATGATAGACCTCCGTATACTGCCGATTACACAGATGAAATGAAGGTACAAACTGTAGCTGAATTAAGTAAATATAAAGAGTTTGCTTTTTTTGAATTTCCTGACGAATATTTTTTTCAAACTATGGGGGAGGGATATCCTTTTTCCATAGATGGACAAACTTTTTTATTAGGTCAATATTCAGTTGTTCATTTAGATGGACCTCACACATCTCAAGCTGTGCAAAAAGAAATAGATTTTTTTATGAAACGTATGACGGATAATAGTTTACTTATTATAGATGATTACAAAACCATGAACCTTAATACTGTACGTTGGTTTTTAGAAGGTAAAATGGGTTTTAAACCAGTTGTTGAAGGGGAAAGAAAATTAATTTATAAAAGAGTACTATGAATATACAAGGGATAAATATAATAGATAATTTTTTCTCTGAACAAAATTTTACAGGTATATACATGGCTTCTGAATTTATGCAATACTCTGCTACGCACCAACCGCAAAGTGATTTTTATGAAACTAGATATCATGGTTATCCTGTACATGAAACACAAGATTGGATAAATGATAGTGAAGCTTACATTATATTTAAAAATACTTTTGAAGAGCATACTAAAACTAATATACAATATTTAAAAATACTTTTTAGAAAAGCATACAAAGAAGAAGTAATTAAATCACCTCATAAAAATAAAAACGAAGGTATAATACATGTTGATACTGTTAATGATGTTGATTATGCTGGTGTGGTGTATCTAAACAATCACACATTAAATAATGGAACAAGAATTTATAGTGATGAAAATAAATTAGAGCCAAGTGTTATAGTTGGGGCTAAACCAAATAGGTGTGTGTTCTATAAAAAAGATATTCCGCACTCTGTTGGTATTGACTGGAATGTAGAGCAACGAAAAACTCTTGTTTTTTTTGTGAAGATTGAGAAATGATTACTGTTATATATGAAAATTTTTTGTCTAGCACACAATGTATATATTTAATAGATTATTACGAATCTAATTTGAGTAGGACAAAAAAACATAGAAGTATATTTCCTTTATTACTTAAAAAAAATGAAATTCCAAATTTAGAAAGAAAATTAAATATTGAAGCTAGTAAAATTAATAAATCATATTTAGATTATTTTGAAATAGTAAAGTTTCCAATAAACAGTTATTTACCAGAGCACACGGATTTTCATACAATGAAAAATCATGGGTATTCTCTTGCATCTATAGTTTATTTAAATGATGATTTTGAAGGCGGTAGACTTATATATAAAGACGGAATCACAATAACGCCTAAAACAGGCAGGTCTGTTTTTTTTGATGGTATGTATTACGCACACGCTGTTGAAGTAGTTAAAAAAAAACCCAGATATACTGTAGCGGGTTGGTATAAAGAAAGTGAAAGTAATGTTTAGAAATATATTTGATTATTTTATTATAGGTATTTGTGTTTTTTTAATAGTAAATACATTACAGTCTGAAGTTTATTATCACAAAAGAATAATTACATACAAATGTGCAGAAGCCAAGTATTTAAAAAAAGATGTTACTGAAATAGAAAACAAAGAACGAGTAGGTTGGGGTTTATCTCAAAATAGACTTGTAGAATTTTACCAAGGTAAAGAAGATAAAAGTTTCTTGATAGTCTTTACATTTACAAACGGATTATCTTGTGGTTTGATAGGAGGTAAAGAGTTTTATTTTAAAGAAAAATGAGAACATTTGACCAAGCATGGAGATTAGTTATATCAAAAAAGAAATGTTCGTTTTGTGACGAACCAGCTTTTGATTATGAAAAATTTAAATATTATTGTGAAGACTGTTGGAATAAATTGAAAGGAATAGAAAATGGCACTACTAAGTCTGATAGGTCCAGCGACCAAACTAATAGGAAAGTACGTAGAACACAAAGGAAAAAAAGCTGAGTTGGCTTCAAAGATAGCAACCTTAGCAGAGGAACATGCTCAGGAATTGGCAAAAGGTCAAATTGATATTAATAAAGAACAAGCTAAACATCCAAGTATATTTGTAAGCGGAGCACGTCCTGCAATAATGTGGGTTTGCTGCTTAGGGCTACTATGGCAGTTTTTTATTCAGCCGATTGTAACTTATGTCGCTGTTTTATTTAATCCTGATTTTGTCCCTTTAAATTTGGAAATGGAAGGGCTCGTCACGTTAGTTATGAGTCTCCTAGGACTTGGGGCCATGAGAAGTTTTGAAAAGTCAAAAGGTATTGCTAGAGATAATATGAAAAAATAATGGCGAAAAGAATTAAACAATTTGTAAAACTTGAAACAAAAAAAATTAAAAGAAGATATAAAAATAAACATTTAAGGCATAGAAAGAAATTAGGCCCTAAAAACCATATGAGGATACATCATGTATGATATAGATACAATTAGAGCTATGAAACAAATGATTAATAAAAAAATTGAAGATTTAAAAGATTATATGATTCTTGGTATAGACACAATAGAAGAACTTCAGTATGCTAGAGGCAAGTACAACGCTTATAGTGAGTTGCTACAGGATTTAACAGACCTGCAAAAAAAGGAAGATAATATTTATGATATTGAACGAAAAACCTAAGTTAATCATCCCTAGGGATGTAAAAAAAACTCAAACAAAAATACCACAAGGCAAAAAAGAAACTCAAGAATATTTAGAAACTGTACCCGAACCAGTTGGTTACAGACTTTTAGTTAGACCTTGGACAGGAAAAGCTAAAACCAAAGGTGGTGTTTATTTAACTGATCAAACACAAGAAACAAAAGAAGTTACAACTGTCGTAGGACTTGTAATAAAAATGGGAGATTTGTGTTATAAAGATAAAGATAAGTTTCCAAGCGGTCCTTGGTGTAAAGAAGGACAGTTTGTTATTTATGGAAGATATGCAGGTGCAAGATTTAAAACTAATTTTGGAGAGCATAGAATATTAAATGACGATGAGATTATTGGAACTATTAAGAAACCCGAGGACATCCTCGCATTATTTTAGGAGATAATATGGCTGAACAAGTAGAATTAGATATAGACGATGCTCAAGAAAAAACTTTGAGTGTGACGGAAAATAAAGTTGATGAAAAAGTTGATACACCTACTGTTGATTTAGGATACACAGATCACAAACAAACAGAAGTTAAAGAAATTTCACAAGATACAGAAAAAACAGATGATTTGTCTGAAGTTTCAACTAACGTACAAAAAAGAATAGACAAATTAACTAGAAACTGGAGAGAGGCAGAAAGAAGAGAAAGAGCCGCTTTAGATTATGCAAAAGGTTTACAATCTAAATATTCTAAAATAGAACAAAATTACTCTGCTGTCGATGATAATTATATAAAAGAATTTGATGCAAGAGTGGATTCACAAAGAGAGCAAGTTAAAGCAAAATTAAAAACTGCTATTGAGGCTCAAGATTCAGATAAAATTATGGAAGCAAATGATGAACTTACTAGATTAGCAGTTGAGAAAGAAAAAGCTAGAATACGTTTACAACAAAAAGAGGATGAAAAAAAAGAAGTAAAAACTGAACAACAGCCTCAAGAAACACAACAACCAGCACCACAACCTAGTCCTAGAGCTCAAGAGTGGGCAAGCACTAATAATTGGTTTGGTAAAGATAAAGCAATGACTAACGCTGCTTTTGGTATTCATCAAGATTTAGTCGAAAAGGGGTTTGACCCGGAGTCCGATGAGTACTATACTGAAGTTGACAAACAGATTAGGGAGTATTTTCCTAACAAGTTTGCAGATGATACAAGACCCGTTCAAACTGTTGCCTCTGCGGGGCGGAAACAGCAAGGACGTAAAACTGTGAAACTCACTCGTTCACAGGTAGCGATAGCTAAAAAACTTGGAGTGCCATTAGAAGAATACGCAAAATACGTGAAGGAGTAAATTATGGTAGATAAACTAAACAAAACCTCACGCAGTTCAAGTGAAAGAAAAGATAGAAGAAAAGCTTGGGCTCCTCCGTCAAGTCTGGATGCACCCCCTGCACCACAGGGCTTTAAGCATCGCTGGATAAGAACCGAAAGTGTTGGTTTTATGGATACGGGTAACGTATCAAAAAAGTTAAGAGAAGGTTGGGAGTTTGTTCGATCTGAAGAAATAAAAAACGAACTTGGAGACCATGACTATCCAGTGATACAACAAGGTCAATATCAGGGGTTAATCGGGGTTGGTGGCCTTGTGTTGGCAAGGATACCTGAAGAAATAGTTGAGGAACGCAGGAAGTATTTTCAAGACATTACTTCTGATCAAATGAAAGCCGTAGACCAAGACGTTCTAAGGGAACAACGACCTGAGATGCCTGTCAATATTGATAGACAATCTCGTGTATCTTTTGGTGGTGGTCGTAAATCCTAATAAATTTACAATCACCGTATTTGTTTAACTTAGCCTATCTTACTAGGAGGTAATTATGGCGAATGTAAGTGAAAAATTTGGTCTTAGACCATACAAGACACTTGGTGGTCATTCGTGGAATAACCAACAAAATAGATACACTATATCAAACAATTACGGTACAGCTATATTTCAAGGCGATTTAGTTATACCTGCAACTGACGGTGATATAGAAAGACATACTGCTGGCAACGGTCAAGCTGTCTTAGGTGTATTTAACGGTTGTTTCTATACGGATCCAACAACCAAGAAACCAACTTTTAGTAACTATTATCCAGGTAGCATCGCTGCTGACGATATTGTTGCTCAAGTTATAGATGACCCACAAACTTTATTTTTAATTGATGCTGACGCAGCTTTTACAAGAGCAGGTTTGTTTACTAATTACTCTGTTACTAACGTAACTGGTAATACAGACACTGGTATATCAAAAGTACAACTTGATGTATCAGAAGTAAGCACATCTTTCTCTTTTGCATTAATGGCTGTTGATATTTGTCAAGATGTGAACAATGAAGATACTGGAAATGCAAATGCAAACATTGTGGTTCGTATTAATAACCATTTTTATCAGCAAGTTAAAAATGCTGATACTGGAGTATAAACCATGGCAATATCTAGAAGTCAATTAGTAAAAGAGTTAGAACCAGGCTTGAACGCTTTATTCGGTCTGGAATATAACAGGTATGAAAATGAACATGCTGAAATCTTTAATACAGAATCTTCTGATAGAGCTTTTGAAGAAGAAGTAATGTTATCAGGTTTCGGGTCTGCCCCAGTAAAGTCTGAAGGTGCTGGAGTCACTTTTGACCAAGCGACAGAAAGTTTTACTGCAAGGTATACACACGAAACTATTGCGATGGCATTTGCTATTACCGAAGAAGCAATTGAAGATAATCTGTATGATAGATTAGCTGGTCGTTACACAAGAGCATTAGCAAGATCAATGGCAAACACAAAGCAGGTAAAAGCTGCTAATGTGTTAAATAATGCTTTCAGCACTAGTTTTAATGGTGGTGATGGTAAACCATTGTGTGACTTAGAGCATCCTCTAGCAAGTGGTGGTACTTTAAGAAACGAACTAGCTACAGCTGCTGATTTAAGTGAAACATCTCTTGAGCAATCAATGATTGATATTGCTGCTTTCGTAGATGAAAGAGGACTTAAAATTGCAATGCAAGGTGTAAAGTTGATAATTCCAAAAGAATTACAATTTACAGCTGAAAGAATTTTAAAGTCTCCACAAAGAGTTGGCACAGCCGATAATGATATTAACGCAATGGCTTCAATGGGAATGATTCCACAAGGTTATAGAGTTAATCATTATTTAACTGACACTGATGCTTTCTTCATTATGACTGATGCTCCTAACGGCATGAAAATGTTTGTTAGAAGTCCAATCAAAACAGCTATTGAAGGTGACTTTGATACTGGTAATGTAAGATTTAAAGCAAGGGAGAGATATTCATTTGGATTCTCCGATCCTAGAGGTGTTTTTGGCTCACCTGGTGCAGCATAAAAATACTTAACACGATGATAAAAAAGGGGCTTACACAAGCCCCTTTTTTTTGTATACTATAATTACCAAGATTAATAATAGATATAGACTGGCTTGGCAGATACCCTAGAAAACTATATCGACAACTAGGAGAAAATTATGGGAACAACAACTTTTTCAGGTCCAGTTAGATCCGAAAATGGATTTCAAACTGTGTCAAAAAATACAACCACTGGTGCAATAACTGTTACAAGTGGAGATAAAATGGCGGTAGAAGCTACTGGTGGTGCAGGTATTGAAGGCACTGCTTCAGTTTATGTAACACAAGTAAATAGACTCAAAAGTGATGTAACTACAAATGTTAATATTGTTAAAACAACTATTATGATTGATTTGACAGGTCTTAAAGATGGTGGAACTGCTGGTGACATTATTGGTAAAGATGGAGCTGGTGTTGCTTTTATTGGACAAGTTACTACTGCTAACCAAGGAACTGTTTTCGGTGTAACGATGACTTGTGTTGAAACACCTGCTGGTGGAAGCACAGATATTGATTTGTTTTCTGCAACTGAAGGCACTGGTGTAAATGACACTGCAATTGGTGATTTAACAGAAACTCAAATTATAAACGCTGGTGCAGCATCAGCTGGTACTGTGGTTGCTGGTGGCGATATTGCAGCAGATCAGTTTTTGTATTTAGTTAGTCAGGGCACAGGTGATGCAACTTACACAGCTGGGCGTTTCTTAATTGAAATTACTGGTTTTGACGCAGCTAGTTAATAGGAGTAAATTATGAACTCAGATATAGGTGCAAAAACTCTCACTAGTACTGGTACAATACAGTCTGGTAGAACAAGATTGCTATCTATTTATTATGTAGGTCATGCGTCTGCTGGAAGTTTAACTTTTAAAGATGGTGGAGGTAGTGGTACACAAAAGTTAGTTATCGCTACTCCAGCAGGAAGTGCAGCAGATCAATATCAAGTCGACATGCCTTTAGATGGTATAGTTTTTAAAACTGATATGCACTTGACTATTAGCAATGTAACCTCTGTTACAGTTTTTGTAACACCGATTACTGCTGATACTGATAATGGCTAGAAAACCAGACAAACAACCGCCTAGAACGAAAAAATATTATCGCTCTACGAAATCAGGAGCGGGAATGACTAAAGCTGGGGTTGCTAAATATAGACGTGACAACCCTGGCAGTAAATTAAAAACGGCTGTTACTGGAAAAGTAAAAAAAGGAAGTAAGGCTGCTAAAAGAAGAAAGTCTTTTTGTGCAAGAAGTGCAGGACAAATGAAGAAGTTTCCAAAAGCTGCAAAGAATCCTAATTCAAGATTGCGACAAGCAAGACGTAGATGGAAGTGTTAAATGAAATTATCAGACAATTTTTCTTTAGATGAATTTACTAAATCTCAAACAGCTTTACGAAATGATATTGATAATACTCCTAATGAAACTCAACTCAATAATCTTAAAGCTCTTTGTACGCATGTATTACAGCCAGTACGGGATTATTATCTTCGGCCTGTTATTATATCTTCTGGTTTTCGCTGCATTGCTCTTAACAAACTCATAAACGGAAGTCCTTCCTCACAACATACAGAGGGTAAAGCTGCGGATATTGAAATATTAGGTGTAAAAAACAGTGAATTATCTGATTGGATACATACGCATTGTAAATATGATCAATTAATTTTAGAATTTTATGATGGTGTAAACCCTAACTCAGGATGGGTGCATGTATCTTATACTGACGGAGAAAACAGATATCAATATAAACAAGCAACTAGAAATGAAAAAGGAAAGGTAGTATATACATTACGATGATAGGTAGAAGTCAAATGCGAAAGCAAATATCTAACCCTCCTCAGAAAAAAAAGTGGACAAGAAAAAGAAAAACTAGTATAAATTGTGCTAAACCTAAAGGATTTAGCGAAAGAGCTCATTGTGCAGGAAAACGAAAAAGAAAAAAGTCTTAGTGCCGAAAAAGAAATAATAATAGTTAAAGATTTTTTGCCAGCAAGAACTTGTAAGTTGTTGGAAGAGTTTGTGTTATTTAAATGCAAGCATACATACGGACACAACTCCAATCATAATGATGAAAATTGTTTTTATACAGTTTTTTTAAATAAAAAATGGTTTTTATACAACTATCTTATAAATGAAATTGCACACACATTAAAATTAGGAAAAATAAAGTTATCAAGATTTTATGCAAATATACAATTTCCTGGCATGAATGGAACATGGCACGTTGATGAAGGAGATGACCAAGCGAGAACAGCTTTAATTATGTTAGGACCTACACAACCTAAAGGAGTAGGTATTTTTCAAACAAGAGATGCGGACATTGATTTTGAAAGAGGTAAATTAATTTTTTTTAAAGGCAGAGTATTACACAGAGCCTTGTCAGCAAATAATCCTCACTACCCTAGAATAACATTAGCTTTTAAACTTACTCTACCAGAGGCATAGACATAACCACTGTTAATCTCTATACTTAACGTAGAGGTGTAATATGACAAAACTATGTCCAAGAGGAAAAGCAGCAGCAAAAAGAAAATTTAAAGTTTATCCATCGGCCTATGCAAATGCTTACGCATCAAAAATATGTGCAGGCACAATCAAAGATCCTAGTGGAGTAAAAAGAAAAGATTTCAAAGGTCCTAAACCATCTGGAGGTGGAGGCACAAGTGCTGGTGCGAAAAAAGTAAGAAAAGCAGGCTTAGGTTTATTGATGCTAGCAGGGAAAAAGAATAGAAGAAAAGCAGGAAAACAAATGAAAAAAAGTAAACTTAATATTTTTTCACCAGGTTTATACGGTATGACACAATTACAAGATGGAGGTATGCCAGAAGCTACGGGATCATATATACAACAAGATATTGATGGTGAAAGTTTTACAAATCCATCTACTCAAGCTTACTATAAAGATTTATTGAAGTAATGTCAGGGTTGAAAAAATGGTTTGCTCAAAAATGGGTAGACATTGGAAGTAAAAGAAAAGATGGTTCATTTGCACCATGTGGTAGAAGTAAACAAAAAGCAGATGCTAAAAGAAAATATCCTAAATGTGTTCCTCTAGCAAAAGCTAGAAGAATGACTGAAGGACAAAGAAAAAGTGCTGTAAAAAGAAAAAGATCAAAAGCACAAGGTGTAGGTGGTAAACCAACAAATGTAAAAACATTTGCTGTTCAAGGTGGTTTAGCTGACTATTATAAAGGAGTCATATGATGTCAAGAAGAAAACAATTAGAATCTTTAGCTGCTGAAGCAAAAGAAAAAGGTGATAAAGATAAATACGATGAAATCCGTGGTGACATTTTTAGAGAATTTAATTTTGATATAGGTAAGTTTTCTAGAGGTGGAGGAGTAGCTGTAAGAGGCGTAAAATTTATTGGAGTTAAATAATGGGAACCTCTGGTACAACTACTTTTGATTTAAATATTGATGATATTATAGAGGAGGCCTATGAAAGATGTGGAGTGCGTACTTCAAGTGGGTATGATTTAAAATCGGCAAGGCGAAGTTTAAATATTCTTTTCAGCGAATGGGGAAACCGAGGGGTTCACTTGTGGAAGGTAGAGTTAAAAGAACAACTACTGACAGCGGGAACAGCAACATACACAGCACCGACAAACGCAAACGATATACTAGAGGCTTATGTTTCCACAACTACTGGAACTACCTCGTCTACAAACGATGTCTCTCTTACAAAAATTTCAAGGAGTGAGTATGCAGCTTTACCTAATAAAGGTTCTCAAGGTCAACCTAGTCAATATTACGTAGATAGACAAACCACACCTACAATTACTTTGTATCAAACTCCAGATGCTTCAACGTACACGTATATTAAATATTATTATTTAAAAAGAATTGAAGACGCTGGTGTTTACACTAATCAAGCTGATGTGGTTTTTCGTTTTATCCCTTGTATGGTAGCAGGACTGTCTTACTATTTAGCTATGAAAAAAAATCCTCAAGCTATACAAGCAAACAAGATGATATATGAAGATGAATTACAAAGAGCTTTAACTGAAGATGGTCAAAGAACCTCTGTTTATTTAACACCACAAAACTATTACCCACAAGGGGCTTAAGATGAAAGCATTTAGATTATTAAAAGATTTATATAACAACCCTACTGTTCAATATCATGTTAGAAGAGCTGGTAGAAAACTAGCATACAATATTGAAAAAAGAACTCCTGGTTATAAGAAAAAAGATAAAAAATTATATGAAATGATTGATAAACAACAAAATAAACTAGCTAAAAAACAAAATGTAAAATCATATGATGTTAAAATGAGTGATAAGGATATAGACAAAGCTATATATAAAGAAGACAGGATTATAAAAAAATATGAAGAAAAAAGACCAAAAATATTTGATAAGGCAAGTAAATTAAACAAAGGTGGAGTTGTTAGAGGAACGGGAGCTTCTAGAACTAGAAACTTTAGGATGTACTAATGGCATACGCAAGAGGCAAATACGCAAAAGCAATATCAGACAGATCAGGCATGGCTTTTCCATATAATGAAATGGTTAAAGAATGGAATGGAGCTTTTGTGCACAGATCAGAATTTGAACCTAAACACCCTCAAATAAGAAGAAAACACATTAAAGGTGATGCTATAGCTTTAGCTAATGCTAGACCAAGACCAAAAGATGATGATAAAGAATTTTTGTTATACATTAGTAATGGTTTTTTTGCCGATGTAGGTGATAGTGGTATTACAGGTGGTGCTAGTATGAGAATTGCAAATAGTGATAATATTTTAGGCACTAAATTAACAGCTGTTGAAGTTGAAACTTCAATAGGAACTGATTTTACGGTGGTAATATCATGAGCATAACATACACAAATTTTTTAACACAAGTTCGTAATTACACAGAGGTGGATTCTACTGTTTTGTCGGACACTTTATTAGATGAATTTATTAGAAATACAGAATTAGACATAGCTGGTAAAGTTGATTATGATGACAATAGAAAATATGTAACTGCTACTACTGTAGCTAGTCAAAGATATTTAAATACACCAGATGATGCTATTGTAATCAGATCTATTCAAATTATTAGTAGTAGCACAAGAGATTTTTTAGAAAAAAGAGATACGTCTTTTATAGCAGAATTTAATCCTTCTGATACCACTGGTCAACCAAAATATTATGCTAATTGGGATGATAAGAATATTTTATTATCGCCAGTTCCAGACCAAGCCTATGAAATACAATTAAATTATATTAAAGATCCCGATCATTTTACTTCTACCAACACCACTTATATGTCAAAACATCAAGAGGCTTTATTATTGTACGGAGTATTGACAGAATGTTTTGCTTATTTAAAAGGCCCTATGGATATGTACAAAACGTATTTTGACAAGTATAATCTTAGTATACAAGACTTTGCGTTGCAACAAATGGGTCGAAGAAGAAGAGGTGAATACGATAGTGGTGTGCCACGAGTAAAAATTCCTTCTCCTTCACCTTAGAATAAAAAAGGAGTAAAATATGGCAATAACTACAAGTGCAGTATGTAATGTATTTAAAAGAGATGTTATGAAAGGGGTTCATAATTTTACAAACCCTGGTGGTAACAGTTTTAAATTATCTATGTATACATCAAGTGCAACTCTTGGTAAGTCAACAACCTCTTACACATCCGATAATGAAGTAAGTTCACCATCTGGATATTCAGCTACTGGAAAAGCTTTAGTACCTGTAACACCTACTTTAGACAGTGATACTGCTGTGGTGGATTTTGGTGATTTGTCTTTTGTAGGAGTAACTTTGACTGCAAGAGGAGCTGTAATTTATAATGACACTGCTTCAGGAGATCCAGCAGTAGCCGTTTTAGATTTTGGTGGAGATAAAACTGCTACCTCTGGCACATTTACAATACAATTTCCAACTGCTAATGCTTCTAGTGCTATTTTAAGAATAGCGTAGGGAATTAACAATGGCTAACGCTTGGGGTGAAGCCACTTGGGGACAAAACGCTTGGAACCAACAATCGGATGTTAATCAAGCAGCCACTGGCGTTTCATCTACAGGTGCGACTGGTTCAACAACTGTAACTGGCACATGTACAGTTACGGTAACGGGAGTTTCTAGCACAGCATCAGCTGGCACTGTAACGGCAGGTATTGCTGTAGATCCATTTACAGTCGCTAGTTTATCTACAACATCTGCTGTAGGTTCTAATAGTATTGCATTAGGTAGAATTGAAACTGCTTCTGGAGTAAGTTCTTCAACAGCAATAGGTTCCGTTACAATTGATGATGAATTTTTAACTGGTATAGGTTGGGGTAGAGGTGTATGGGGAGGTAGAGCTTGGGACGTTGCATATTCCGCTGCACCCTCTGGAATATCATCAACAAGTGCAATAGGTTCACCAACAATACAAGCAAATGCAGATGTTTCTGTTACAGGTGTAAGTTCAACTAGTGCAGTAGGTTCTGTAACTGTTACAGCCACCGCATCCGTTTCTGTATCAGGTATTGCAGGAACATTATCACTAGGTACATTTACTTTAGTACAAACTACAAATGAAACTGCAACGGGTGTTAGCTCAACTAGTGCAATTGGATCTGTAGTCGCAGGATTAAAAACACCAGTAGATGTTACAGGTGTAAGTGCAACTGGTTCTGTTGGTTCTGTCACGGTAGTTGGCACTGCAACTTTTGCAGTGAGTGGCGTAAGCTCTTCTGGTTCTGTCGGAAGTATTACACCTATATCTGGGTACGATGTAACAGGTGTTACTTCTACATCTGCGGTTGGTACAAGTGTTGAAGTTACAGGTCATGGAACAGTGGATGATGTTACTGGAGTTGTATTGACTAGTGCAGTAGGAAGTGTAATAATAATAGCATGGTCAGAAATAGATACTGGCTCAACAGTTACTTGGACTGAAATAGAAACAGCAGCATAAAGGATAATATATGGCATCAACATTTTCATCTGATTTAAAACTTGAGTTAATGGCAACTGGAGAAAATGCTGGAACTTGGGGAACAAAAACAAACACAAATTTAAATTTACTTCAACAGGCAATTGCAGGATTTGAACAAGTTACATTAAGTGATGGTGGAACACTTGCTCTTGCAATGAGTAACGCATCTATATCAAATGCAAGAAATATGGTAATTAAATTTGCAACTATAACTTTAAGTAGTGCGTCAAATTGTACCGTTCCAGACAGTATAGAAAAATTTTATATTTTTGATGCAACTGGTGTAACAAACCCAACCAATCTAACAATAAAAACTGCAAGCGGAAGTGGTTTTACTTTAGATGCAGCTAAAATATATGCAGCATATGCTGACGGAACAAATTTAAAAGAAGTATCCTTAGACACTTTAGGTGGGACAATTGGAGAAGCACAAATTGCAGACGATGCTGTAACTGCTGACAAGATAGGCCCAGGAGCTGTAGTAGCAGCTGGAATAGGACCAGGAGCAGTAACTGCTCCAAAAATAGGTCCAGGGGCTGTAGTAGAAGCAGGTATTGGCCCAGGGGCTGTAACTGCTCCAAAAATAGGCCCAGGTGCTGTAGGTGCAACACAATTAGCAGCAACAACGGTATCAGCAGGAACGTACACAAGTGCAACGATTACAGTAGATGCAGATGGAAGAATTACCTCTGCTTCATCAGGAGCAGCGGGTAGTCCTGGTTTTGACATAGGTGGTACAACTGGTTTGTATAAAAGAGGACCTGCCTCTGGACAATTTTCAACAAACCCAAACACAACAAGAATACAATTATTTATAGCTGGTGGCGGGGGAAGAGGACAACCTGATAGTCCTTTTACTGGAAAAACTGGTGGTCGTGGAGGCCCAGGTGGTTTTGGATATTTTAATATAGCAACACCTAGTGGAATAGGTCCAGTTGCTTATACAGTTGGCTC
>Ga0209348_1000375_pt1 | contig 24227 bp, 36 predicted proteins | sample ETNvirenome_2_30_FD_184065 | JGI IMG/M metagenome (GOLD analysis project Ga0209348, IMG submission 184065) | Marine viral communities from the Pacific Ocean - ETNP_2_30 (SPAdes) (version 2) | ecosystem: Environmental > Aquatic > Marine > Oceanic | place: Pacific Ocean | collected 2013-06-22
ATTTGAAATGGACAAAATATTGGATCTTATTTTTCTTTAGATCATCGGGCGCATAGTTTCTCCGTATGGAGAGAACTAATCGGCTACCTTCTTCTACAGTTACTATGTAGGGTAATTTTATTCCTGTTGGTTCTCCATCAGAACCAGTTTCCTCAAAACCTTCTAAGTCTAAATTTACATGACACTCAAGTAGGGTATACATTGATTCTTGTTTACCAACTTTTTTAGTGCCATCTAACTCTCGTTCTTTTTTCTCAACATCATTTTTTTCTACGTTGCCTGGTGGTGATAATTCTACATCTCTATAGAAACCATTGACTTGTTGTTTTCGTAATTCGTTCTCTGACATTTTTACAACGTGTATGACAGCCTCTGCATCATCTAAACTAGTTGCTGTGTATGGTACAACTAATTCATCTGCAGGTACAAACTTAGATACTACTCTACCTAGTGGCACATCGTAATAAACTTTTTTAAATGTAGAACCTGCGAGTGGTAAATGAAATAACATAGAATCAAACTCTTCCTCGTATTCTTTCATCTGATCCATAATTAGATAATTCATAAAATCTTTTACACGTTGTGCTTGTTGCTCAACGGGCGGTGATGATGCTCCTATGATCTGTGTTCTAACTGGGCCATCACTTGGTAATAATTCTTTGTATGCTTGTGCTTGGAACTGTGTAACTGCTTCTGCTAACACTGGGTGTGTTGCACCACTAGCTCCTTGAAATGGTTCTGTTCTATTTTCGTATTTAAATCCTAAAAGATCTAAACCTGATGTATAAGAACTTTCCCAATCTTTTCTTGATGATTTATAATCCATGTAGTTTTGCACCATGTCATTACCAACTGGCTCTAAAACATCATCGGGTAAAATATCCGCTAAGTTATCAAAATGATTTTCTGTTCCAGGTATGTTGATTGAACCTGGTTCAAAGTCTATTGTAGCTCCACCATCTTCCTCTGGTATGACTTCTATTGGACCTTTTTCTGGTGTCTCCTCTTTGACACTAACTTCTTGTAACTCTTCCTCCGACGGAATGTCAATTTCAGTTCTAGTGTTAGGGAGTCCTTTATCTATTTCTGCCATTTAATACTCCTATATTTTATTACCACGATTTAATAAACCTTGCAACCCTTGAGAGTCTGGGTTCATAGATTCTAACATAGCACCTGATCTATCACCTGCTTGTTTTGCGAGGCCACCACCTGCTAGATTAGCTATACCACCTGCATCTGCGATTCTTTGTAGTGCATCTTGTTCTTGAAAGGCCGTTCTTAATTGATCTAATCCTGTTAAAGTTGATGTAACTGCAGGAGTAATTCTTGTTGTTGTTTTTTGATTAATAATATCTTGTGGATTAAATCCTCTATCTTTTATCATATCAATTAATTCTTGATCAGAGAACTGTGGATATAACGCTTTCATTTCCTCTTCTCGTTTTTTTAATCTCTGTGCATCAGCTGTTGCGCTTTGTGCCATGAATGGCGCCATTCTTCTACCACGTTCTGCCATTGCAAATTCTTCTCCTTTTGCAAATTCTTTTTTAAGCTCTTCCTCTTTATCAATTCTTAATTTAGGACCTAAAGCAAGATTAAAAATAGAATCAGCAAATGCTGTTTTAAGTGGAACACCTGTCTGTAAAGTTTTATTTAATGCTATACCACCCTCAATAGCAATCTCACTTGCTATGGCTAATGGACCCAACCCATTTTTAATAAATCGCCCTGCAGTAGCAGCTTTATTAGTGAATCTTGTAAGTGTTGCTTTTGCAGCCTCATCTCCTTGTTTTGCTTTTTGTGTTAATTGATTTATGGATTTTTGATATGCTTGTGGATTATTACAATTTATCCCTTTTGATAAATTACAAATAATCTCACCATCTGGAAAATTTCTTTTTATAAAAGCAGCAAGGCCTTTTATCTGTCCTGTCTTACCAGTTTCTGCTTGTGCTTTTACTATTTTTCTAAACTCGGCCTCTTGTTTTAGATTTAAATCTGTTAAATTTATTGCATCTTTTGACACTGGCATTCCACCAACTTTTCTAATTATCATTGGTTCATTACTAATTGGTAAACCATACTCATTTCTTGGTAATGTAAATTTATTAAATCCAACATAACCTTTGTATTTTTTTGGTAACTCGTCAATTGCACTATTAACAATTTTTTCTGCTTGAGCATTAAGATCATCAGATCTTTTCATGTACTCTAACGCAAGTCCTTCTTGTTTATTATTCATCGCCTCTAATGCTAGTCTATTATTTTTTTGAATAGCTGAAGATATTCTATTTAATGGCTCATTAAATTTACCACCTATTTTAGAATTTATTCTTTGATTAATAATTGCAACATCATCTGTTGTTAACGGCACTCCACCTGCAATCTGTCTTATGTGGTGATAATTATATTTTGGTGTTCCAGCTGCTTTAGTAGGATCAGTTTCTTTTAAAGCTACATTTCTTCTATCTTTTGTAGCATAATTTTTTTGAGGATCTCTAACAGGTTTAGGATTTCTTACATAATAGTCTTCAATAAATTTTTCAGCTTCTTTTAAAGAAGTGGTTCCTTTACCAGGTATTGTTTCTTTTGTCTCTCCAACACGAGGTTTATAATATTTTACTATTTTTCCTGTTTTTTTGTTTTTATAAGTAACTTCACTTATACCCTCTTTTATTATTTTTGAACTTTGTTTAACAAGAATATCAGGAGTAAAATCAAGTTTAGCTTTTTTAACTTCTTCTATAGAGTTATAAAGTTTTTTCTTTGCACCTCCAGCACCAGTTGTTGTGTATTTAACATTAGTTCCATCTTTATTTTGTATTTTAAATATTCTAGATTTTTCTTTTCCTTCTCCAACAAACTCATCTGTTGGAATCTTTACTCTTCCTTTATCAAAATTAGTTGCACCTTTTGGAACTTTAAAATCTATTAAACCTTCGGTGTAGTCTCTATTAGTTATAGGTGCTGCATCTATTGCAGCTTGTGCTGCTTTTTTAGTTTTAAAAACTTCTGTGCCGCCTGGTAATTGAACTTTAAACTTATATGGTTTAGCAGCCTCTTTGCTTGTGAAGAAAGCATAATTGTCTATATTAGCTTGTGTGATTGGTCTAATTTCTTTATATGCTGCTCTATCTAAATTTTTTCCTTTATACCCCTGCCTTGTGCCACCAAAACCTGGCTCGACTAACATACCACCACCTGCTTTTGGATTACGCTCCATAAAATCATCTATGGCTTGTCTTTCTATTGCTCTTTCTGGTCTGTCTATTTTATCAGCTGTTGTAACTTCATCGTCGTCAAACAGCTCCATCAATTCTATAATCTTAACATCTTTAAATGGATCTGGCATTATTCCCCTAACATTCTGGCGATACCGCCTGATGCAAAGTCATCATCATAATAATCATCAGCCTCACCTTGTCTTCTAATTACAGCATCTGATTGAGCTTCGGGATCTTCTGATATTCTTGCAGCCTTATCTCTTCTTTTTTTATTTTGAACAATTTCTTTCATGGTAGGTCCTTTGCCTGTAGCGTATTGTTTTAGTTTGGATACATCAGAATCTAAATCTCTAATGCTTGTGCCACCAACTTCTTCTATCTCCATCTCATAATCATCTGGTCCAAATCTTCTTCCAACAGGACCTGACTCTGCTGTTGTAAACTCTGCTCCTGGTTTTACAGTTTCATCAGCTGGTGGTTTTCTATATTCCATTTGAACTGGATCACCAAATACGTTCTCCCCACTTTCATACTCTACTCTAACCACACCTTGATCAGTGTCTTGTGTAACCCTTACCGTGTCATCACCAAGATTTTTTTGATGAACAATTTGTCTTTCACCCGTTGCAAATTTTTTAGTAACATCATCTCCTTCAATAATAACTTTGTTAACTAACTGATCAAACCACTCTGGTTTACCTGCAACGTCATCTGTTTTAATTATTGGAACTTTCTTAACACCCGTGGCTAGTTTTAAAGGTTTAAAAATTTTGCCGATGATTGGTATAGATAGAGCTCCAGCAAATAGCTTCATGAAAGTTCTTCTGTTCATACCATCTTTCAAACCAATACGACCACCGTCAGCGTTTAAATCTCTTTTATTTTTACCACCTGTCTGCATATCTTTTAATATATTTTCTAACTGCAGGATTCCCTCATCAGTTAGTTTAGGTGTATTTCTTTTTACGCCTGCAGCATCCTCTGCTACTTTAGTTATGGTGTTAGCCATCTCTTCAGCAGTTTCTCTATCAACTCCTCTTCTCATCATCTCTTCGATCATCTCTTGTCTATTTTGTGATGTGCTAACGTCTGCTTTTCGTATATTCTTAGCTGCACTTAAAATTTCTTCAATCATCGTGGCTCTGCCCTCAGCTGTCTGATCTTTCATTCTTTTTATTAACTCTGGTGCACCGATACCTTGTTTGATATCAAACTTTCTATAAATATTTGGATCATCTAATAATCTATCAAACTGTTTTGGATTTACCATTTTTAACATCTCTGAACCTGTACGCGCTTGATCTCCACCTTTGCTAAAAAATTTCATCATCTCTCTTAATGTTGCAAGACCTTTAGGAAACTTACTACCCATGAAGAAACCAACACGACCACCTGTTGCTAGATCTTCTGGATCGTCATCTGGTTTTTTCATACCTTTAAATCTTTGTTTTGATAGACCTGTGTAAGCTTTATCATATAAATCTAATCTTTCTTTTGTAGGCAGGTCATCATAAACCAATCCCATACGCTCTGCTAAATTTTCTGCAACAAGTTCTGCATCAACTTTTACGTCGTTTGCAAAACCTGGTGATGCATCGTCTATTGCATCATCCAACATCTTTTGCATTCGTAAATTTTTTACTGATTGTTTGTTGTCTTTTGATAACCTTGCAGCGATCTCTGCCTCTGTTTCTACAGCCTCACCACCCATGATCTGTGATCCTTTTGGTATTTCTTTTCCTGCAAGATCAAACACTTTAGCTGATTGTGTATTTCTAATTCCTGCCTCTGCTTGAAGTCTTTGTTTGTTGACAGCTTCTAATTGATTTAAAATACTTTTTAATTCATCTTCGGTTTTAATAAGTCTTGGATCGATGCCATTCTTTAATAACAAATCCATCATTATCGATTCTTGAAGATCTATTTTTTTAGGATCAGGTAACGTAATCATAATACCATCGTCGGTACGACCTGCTGCTAGTTTAGCTAAAAAATTTCTAATGATTGACTTCATTAATAATAATTCCTTTTACGAGTCTCTGCCTTTTCATCTACGTAATCTTCAGGGTGATCGATCAGACCGCCCTGTCTGAATCGCATTATGGCTTGGGTCGTAGAGTCCACCAAGTCATCATGATCACCATATGGGAATGCTGCGCATTCTTCTATGACTTCCTCAGCAAATTTTTGCTCAGGAGCCCATATCATACCACTTTCAAACAAAGGTGCAACAGCATTTACACGAGCGTGCTTGTCGTTTCCTTTTGATGGTGTGAAGTTTACTACAGGTATATCCATCCTCCTAAGCTCGTATGTTAGAGGTAAACCCGATGCTTTTGCTTCAATAATTACAGATTCTGGTTTCCAATACTCGTATTGTTCAAGGGCCAATCTACGTAACTCAGGGAACTCGTATCTACCTTTGATGGCATCTAACAATATAAGATTGGCCCCTTCATCCTCACTGGGATAGAATATACCCCACGTGGTGATAGCTGAATAGTCTGCTGTTTCTTTTTTAAGAAACGCTGTGTCGTAAGATTGTATGACGTGTTGCAGCTGTGGTATGTCCTCGCTCGTATATTTACGCCACCATTCTCGTTTTAATATCGCTCCTTCTTCTGCTGTAGGATTCTGCATCCACTGTGCATTCCATTTTGCAACTGGCAGTGTTGCTTGTACTTTCTCTAGCTCGTCTAACTTCCAATACTCAGGCCACACTGGCTTGGCCTTTGATCCGTGGTCCATGATTGCTGGAAACTCGACCACGTGCCATTGGTCAGCTTTCGCCTCCGTTTGGTTCTTGATCAACATACCTGTCAAATCTTTCTGACTCCATCTAGTCATGACTAAAACTATTTTACCGCCTGGTTGTAAACGCTGACGTGGACCTGATGTATACCACTCGTAGGCTCCCTCTAATGCAGTCTTGGACATTGCATCTTGTTCTGAGTGTGGATCATCAATGATCAATAGATCCGCACCTCTTCCTGTAATAGCTCCTCCTACACCTGCAGCGAAGTATTCACCACCCTGTGATGTCTCCCAACGTCCTGCTGCTTTACTGTCCTCTTGTAATCTTGTTTTAAAAATTTTTGTATAGTCGTCACTATCGATTAGATTCTTTGCCTTACGACCGAATCTTATTGCTAGTTCTGCTGTGTGCGTTGCTTGAATTATTTTTAATTTTGGATCACGGCCCACCATCCATGCTGGTAGCAAGTATGATGCAAATTCTGATTTTGTATGCCTAGGTGGCATATTAATTATTAGACGGTTTATTTCACCCGTAGCTAATTTATTAAATTTATCTGCAATGTGTCTGTGGTGGGACCCCTCTACAAAATCTGGCCACACACATTTTACAAAAGATAGAAAATCTAATTTAGCCTTATTCTGTATCTTTTTTTCTGCATGTAACACTTGAAGTTGTCTGAAGGTTTTCCTGACATCTGCAGGTAATTTTTCTATATTTACCTTATTCAAGTCCATGGTACCAATAAGTTTTCAGTATACACGAATGTGTAAATTAGGCAATACAACCTGTAGTAGTGGGACCCCTTTGTACAAAAAAGGGGGGTGGGGGGTGCGATACAACCTATAATTGAGATTTGTTTGGGACCCCTAGGCCCGTTAGGGCCTAGGGTATAAAGATTAAGCCGCCCAATGATTGACAGCTTTTGCCTTGATTAAGATTGCAGGACCAACAACAAAATCATCATGACCAAATAGATATTTATCCTTGGTAAATGTTGCACGCCACAATGCTGTAGCCTCGGGATTTAATGGTAGATTAATTAGTTTACCCTCCTCGTTGATTAGGAGTAAGTCACCATTAGGAAAAGTAATACACTCTACCATGCCACCAACAAAGTTTGAAACCTCTTTATACTTGGGCTCATCTTTTGCATCGGCTATTATTTTGAACTCATTATCATTTGTATTTATTTTCATATTTATCCTTTCAAGGATTATCCTACAGCATTTGGTCTATTGTTGTCAACTTGTTTTTCAACTATTTCTGTATTTGTATAATTATAACCATAACTAGTTGTATGAGTTGTTTTCTTAGGGTCCTCGATTGGTGTTTCAAGACACTCAGTTCTAGGACCTAGGGCAATGGCTCTTGACCAATGCTTATTCATAAAATCAGTCCAACAGCCTTGACTACAAAAGTGGGACCAGACAGTATCCTTATTCCAATTAGTTTCTCTAATCTTACGAGTTCTTAAAACTTTATTTCCTTTGCCACCTCGCACCCTGTCAAGGGTGTGAGATTTATGGCAGTTTGGTCCATGACACCAATTATACATTAGTGCCTCACCTTCCATGCAGTAGTTGCAGTTCTATATCCATGTGCATCTAAATCATAATAGACATAGTAAGGGACACCTTTTTTAGATGTACCATAACGAGATTTTTCGTCATGTTTCCCCTGTCTTGTAATGTGTTTCTTATCCTTATTTGAGTAGTAAGTTATATAAAAGTTTTTAGTCATTTTTAATTATCCTTTCTAGGGACAACCCTATAGGATTGTCCCTAACTTGTCAACCTTTAATTTACAGAAACATTTTGTTGATTTCTGAACATGGCTATTTTTTCTTCTCTAGTCATTTCGACCTTATCTTCCAAAAGACTTGCCAAATTTTCTGGACTATAAACTGATAGAGCCAAACTACTACTTTCGTTTAAGATACTTTCATTTAAAGGCACTCCGAGTTTATCGGCTAGTGCTTTTGCTTGGTCAAAGTATCTGTAAGATTTTAAACCTAATCTTAATTTCTTCATCTTCTCATTTGTGTATTCAAAGATTTTTTCATGTGCCATGATAACATTATCTCTTGCAATATTATAACTGTTTAAGATTTTGTAATCTGTTTCATCAACTTTAAACTGTCGGCTATGGCAATAACTAGAGCCAATTACCCAAAGTTTAAAATCATTTTCCCACTCAGCATTTGGTTTAATTGCTTGACCTTTATCTTCGTTAGATGAATTACGATAACCTAAAAACTTATCGCATTGTTCTTCACACTCATAGTATCTAGGATTTCTTTTTTCATCACTCCATTGATAATCAAAATCTGGATTAAAACCCTTTGCCTTTAATTCATTTCGGTAATAAGCGTATCCAAATCTTCTCTTATCATCTAAACCAAAATTGACATTAACAGTATCGTAATCATCATGTACATTACCATCACTATCGACTTTTTGATAATTATATCTAAAGTTAAAACAATTATCGTGATGTAGTTCCCCACCACTACTACCATATTTTTTATTCATGGCTCTAACTGTTTCAATATCTTCTTCTGGTTGATATTTTCTTACAATCACTTCAACAACTTTTTTCATCTGTTCTCTTACTTGATTGTAAGTATTTTTTGCTTTATCATAGTTCTGCATGACAGGACTATCTTCTCGTTCCCAATGTGATTGAAATACATTTGCTATCGTATTTCTTTTTTCAGCATTGAGAGTTAGTCTTTTTTCTTTTGACATATTTTTTCCTTTCGTTAATTATTTTTAAAATATCACTTGACAAAGGGATTGTCAAGTATTATATAGGATATGTTAGCCTCATTTGTAGATTTATCGCTACTCAAAACTATAAATCTTCTGGGGACTTGCACCTACAAAAGCAAGTAGGATTAAAGCGTGGTTACGGGTCGTCAACCTTATCTTGCCACGCCTGATCCCTGGACACTCTGGGAGCCCCGCGGGCATTAAACCAAATATTGCTTGAGTGTCCTGGGATTAGCATCTACTCGTTTAGATGGTGCTGATCCCTGATCACATACATGGGCTAGCGAGGTGCTAGGGTGCATGTGATCAGGGATCAGAACTGGGACGGTAAGTATTACCATAACAGCACGCGGCCGCACGCTTCCTGGTGCTGATCTCAAGCAGCAAGCAACAAGCTGCAAGCTTGACAAAGAAAGAATAAAGGATTATATAGGATATATGTTAAAGAAAGATTTAGAAAAAATAGTTGGAGGCCTAAGCAAGCCCAGCAAGATGCCTGGACCTGCTTACAATCTACCTGCATATAAATGCATCACTGGCCAGAAGCTGGCCAAGGTTCCAGGCTCAGTCTGTTTTGGCTGTTACGCTCTGAAGGGTCGATATAGATTCAACAATGTTAAGTCAGCAATGGAACGAAGGCTTGAAGCTCTTCAACATCCAGGCTGGGTCGATGCAATGATACAATTAATAAAACCTCACAAAGAATTTAGATGGCACGACAGCGGTGATATACAATCGCTGGAGCACTTACAGAATATTTTTAGAGTATGTAGGGGCACGCCTGGCACCAAGCACTGGCTGCCGACGCGTGAAGCTCAGATCCTGAAGCGTGTCAAAGTAAACGAAGTACCCCGTAACCTGGTGATAAGGTTCAGCTCTCATATGGTTGACCAGGGCCCAGTATCCTTTTGGCCGTGGACATCTACGGTTACAACCGACGGGCAACACAGTTGCCCGTCATCGAAGCAAGGGAATAAATGTTTAGATTGCAGGGCATGCTGGGACCGTGATATAAGAAACATAAGTTACGGTAAACATTAATGTGGCATCACCCAAAATATTATAAAGAATTACGCAAGCGTAATAAATCTGATCAGGCCATTAGTTTGAGAGAGTCGGAGACGTCCGCTGGAGAACGTGCGCCTGGTCAGGGCCTCAAGCCCCAAGCTGCAAGCGCCAAGCTTCAAGCTCCAAGCGACTCGAACAGCAGGCCACAAGCTTCAAGCCCCAAGCAGCAAGCTTCAAGCTCCAAGCCGCAAGCTGCAAGCTCCAAGATCTGAGAACCACGAAAAAGTTTCACGTCGCCTGAACCGAGGTGCTCAATGCAGATGAAACTATTGTGTGGGTGCCTCACATGGAAGGCAATTTGGTGTGATGAAAAACGAACTTTTTTACCTTTTGTTACTTTAAGCTCTACTGTAAAAAAGTAGCCAGAAGTATTACAGGCCAATACATCAGGAGTGCCAAGTAAGCTATTATTCTCAAGTCTAATCCACGAAATTTGTGGAAGAGATCTTTTAATTTTTTCATAAAATTTTCTCTCGGGTTTCAAGGTAACTAGGGTGTCTACTCTGGAGTGTTAGGCGCGATAATTAACTTTTCTTTTGTTGGTTTAAATACAACACGAATAGAATTTTGTCCAATTATATTTGACTCCTGCACTTCAATTCTTTTAACTTCCTCTAGATGTCCAGCCACCTGCATATAGATGGTGGCGTTAGATACTGCGTTACCTCTCTTACCGTTGGTAAACTGATCAAGGTATTCTTGTAAGTGCTTTACGAACATGCTCTAACTCCTCTCGTAACTCGCCGTTTAATTTTTTATGAGACTCGTTTATCTCTTCTAACTCTCGAACTCTTAGCTGTAATCTTTCTATTTGAACCTCTAAGTCATGAGGCCCTCTATCATCCTTGCGTACTTTCATGATTGACAATATAAAATAGTTACCTTAAATTGTCAACATGGGACTACCAAAGAGATTAACAGAAATGCAAAAAAGATTTGCCGAACTACTTGTGTTTGGTGATGAAACTGGACCACTAACACAGACAGAGGCTGCTGTCAAAGCAGGATACTCTGAAAAGAGAGCACGTGTTGAAGGCTCTGAGCTTACAAATCCAAAGCACTCACCACTTGTTGTAAAATATATCGGTGAACTACGAGAAGAAAGAATTAGAAAACATGAAGTGACATACGAAGGTCACATCGCAGAACTAGGTAGACTCAGAGAGGCAGCTCTTCGTAAGGGCTCTTTCTCTTCTGCTGTAAACGCTGAAACAAATCGAGGAAAGGCAGCAGGACTATACATAGACAGAAAAATAATAAAAACTGGAAAATTAGAAGATATGTCAGAGCAGGAGCTAGAAGCAAAAATGAAACAGATCTTAGATGACTACGCACAGATAATTGATGTGACTCCATCTAAATCTTCTGAATCTTCTTTACCCAAGCCCGAGGAATCATAGTACGGTCACCAAACTGGTAACCATCTTCATCTTTATCGTAAGAAGCAAATAACTTTACAGAGTCTTTATCTTTTGAATACAGCCAACCTTCGTTAACAGGTTTAGCCAACTTCATTCTGTCAAACTCTTTGTCTGTTGCCCAGCCCGAATCACTCACACAGTCGATCCACTCCACTCGGACTTTCGGATAAGGTATCTCGGGAGTTGCATTAGAGGCAGTAGCTTTTCTTCTTTTCCTAGGCATGATTCTGTATAGCATATAGGGATCTAAAAAGTTTAAAAAATTTTAAAATAATTGACTCGCGTGCGCGTAGGGCGTCTGAAAGTACAAAATAATCTGTCCACCTAAACATGATTTGTACCATAATCTGTCCACCCTAAAGTCATATAAATCAATACTTCTAGACCAAAAGTACAAAAGTACACTTTTTTTTGCTACTTTTTTAAAAAATATTTTTAAAACTTTCTAGATCCCTATAGTATTTGTTTTGCCCCATTCTTGCCATAATGTAGCTCCATTACTGCCAACTTATCTTCAGCCTCTGCCATCTTCATCAACAGCTTATCTACCTCTGAAGTAATGTCAGGGTGTTCAGGTATTATGATCTCCTGATCACTGAAGCACTTGATCTTGTACTTAGCATCTTCAATGTCTGCCTCGTACCTCTTCTTTAGAACGGTTCTAAGTTTATCATTCATAGTTTCTCCTGTAGTTCTTTTAAATATTCTTCGTTCTCTTTTTGAGTATCATACTGCTCTTTTTCGTCAAACTTTAGTTCATGATACATGTCCAATCTCTTCAAAAATTTATGTTTGTATTGCCTTAATTCTGCCCCAGTTAAAACAAATTCCTGGTAATATAGGTCAGGTGTACATACCATTATCACACCCTTGTTAATCTTAGATTTATGCACGTAGTCATGAGCCATAGCGTATGCAGCAATTTGTAAGAAATAGTCATCTATCCACTCTTTCTTCTTAGGTCTGTTTGCTTGTTTGAAGTCTACGATCGCGTCCTCCCCGTTGTGCATGCACACCAGATCAGTCTGGCCTGCATACAGCCCAGGGTAATACATGGTGACCTCCGATCCATAGTATTCATCGACTGGAGCTAGACCTATCTCTATCACCTTCTCTGCCATGGATTTAGCTTGGTTACCAATATCTGTGAGATCTTCGTATCCTATTTCTTGTATGTAAGACTCCAGATGTTTATGCATAGCAGTGCCTCTCGCACTCGATAAATTCTTTATCTCTTCAGCTTTCTTCTCGCCAACTTTGGCTTTCCATTCTCTTAAAAATCCCTGGTCCTTGGTCCGTGATAGAATACTCGTGACGCTTGGAAGCCTGTAGCCTGCAACATCGTATATTCGACCACTGTCCTCGTTTATCTGACGGCCGTCTACGTAATTATATTTATTATTCTTTTTCATTCTAAATTCTTTAGTGTGGGCCCGAAGGCCCATCACTTTAAAAGCCCTCCACTCTGAGAGATAGCTTTTTTGATTTGGCGATCCTGTAGTTATATACATCTACAAATTGCTCAATCCATTCTTCTAGATTACCTGGATGACCAAAACGAATATTATATTTTTTCATCTGGGCATAGCAGGTAGTGATAGAAAATTTTTCAAGAGTTGATACTTTTAAAAACGCAGCACAGAATTTACTAATTCTTATAAGCTGTGGTATAAAAGATTTCATCTTAACTAATTGTGCAGCCTTAATCTCTGCAGTTTCATAGTCAAGTATCCTGAAAGTTCCATCTCTAAAAGACGGCATAGGTCCTCTACTGTTACCGATGTTAGGGTCTGGGTTCTTGCCAGCTAACAAAAGTATACCAATAGCGAACGGTAATGGATACTCTTTAAAAAACTTGCCGATTCTTTTGTATGTAGCACAGTTGCCATGGTTCTTATGACTAAAGTGCTTCAAAAAATCTTTATTTTTCCAAGCTTTTTGAGAGTTATTCATTACAGCAACATCTTTACTAGATGACTTAACACTGATAATATAGGCAACAGGAATTCCTAGTTCCTTACATGCTTCAAGCCTATGTTGTCCTTCGATCACTTGCAAATGTTCGTTAACAACAATGGGCATAAGCTGACCATATCTTTGAATAGATATAACCAACATAGCTACATGTCTCTTATCTATATTTCTATTGTCATCTAAGAAAGAAAACTTTGAAAGATTTTTTTCAAAGTGTACTTTAACTACATGTCTACTTCCTGCTTGATCCGAAAAGTCAACTCTTCGTCCAAGGATAGTAGCCATATTGCCATTTGTCTTTCTACTCATTTCTTTTTCCTTTCTCCTGGTTTAGCTATGTAATAGCCTTTATAGAATCCATACACCAAACCTAGGTAAAACAGTATGTTCTTCATTATAGCTTTCATGTTACCTTTTTACTCTTTTTGAAAAGAATGTCAAGTGCAGGCCCTGCATTTGCAGCCCCTGCATTTTAGCCGTTTTTAGCCTATTCCAGGTCGTCAAACCTTTTCTTTTTAGGCTCGTGCAACGAACGATGTACTTTTCTTAAAATAAAAAAAGCTATCGTGCCACCGATTGTTAGCGCTATAACACCCATTAATAGCATACCTAATCCTTGTCCCATGGTCATTCTAAACCCATCGCTTTCTTATATTCTTCTAAATTTACTATATTACCATTCATTACCAAATGATCTCCGTAGTGGTCAATGACCTGTTGAATCTTGGGTAATTTTGTATGTGCATAAGGCCATAATAATCTACAAACATAATACGCATCTCTAAATGTGCAACGCCATCTATACTGCATCAAATATTTTGTGCCATCTTTTCGTAAACCTTTACGTGGTTTTTTATTTAACGTTCCAACACCTAATACTTCATGCACCCAACGCAACACAGACTCGTCCGTCATGGTTATCTCCATCGATAGTCGTAAACTATTAGATGTGCGATAACCTTTGCCTGTGTGTTTCTTTTTCTTTTCAGTGCCTCGTTTAAAATGTATCGAACCCTCACCATCAAATAGTCCAGCAATGTAACTAATATCACTTTCAGATAACATTAGTGCACACTACCACTATCGTCAGAGTCATTAGGAACCATAGGTATATCAACCGTTTCATAATATTCTCCTTCTGAATCACAATCCCAACATTGATGCACCTGACTATTATCTCTAAAGTCTATTGAGGTGTCACCAGTTGCAACTCTAATATAACCGTTACCGTGGCAAGTCTCGCAAATATATTTTTTAACCTGCTTTACTTTTAACTTTGCCATTTAGTTTTCTCGCTTTCTCGTTTGATAAAACTTCTATCGTCTTTGCTACAGATAACTTTGCATCGGGCAATAATACCTTCGACAACTTCTCTAAAATAGCATATGTTTCTTTTGATAGAGAAACATTTTTGTATTTACTCATGTCTGTCATTTTTGTTTCCTTTCATAATAAGTTAGATATATAATATATAATGTAGGATTGTCAATGAAATTTTTATTAACTTTAATAATTTGTTCTCAGGTCGGTAACGCTTGTTTGGATCCGTTCCCTTGGCAAACTACTTTCAATACTCAATACGATTGTTTAAGATTTGGTTATCAAGAGTCTATAAAAAAATTAGATGAAATTGGTAAAGACGAGGTCAATAAATACGGTATATACATTAAGTTTTATTGCTCTCCCTCAGATACCATTTGACAACAATATTAAATTTTGATAATGCGTCGAGAATCTTCTCACCATTACCTACCCTAATTTTTTCCCTCTCTACACAGGGTAGGTGTTACCTACACATACATCCAAAGAACTGACCATCAGCCCACACACCCTCTTTAATTATGTGTCTGTTAATGCTATCAACATATGTTGTAATATTATTTCGTATTACATCACATACATCATAACAATCAGTTACGTTCTTCGCGTATTTCACTAAGTGATACAGCTCGTCTTTTAGAACGATGATATCTAATTCCATTAGCTAACTCCTTAACTTCTTTATACCAAATATTTTTATACTTCTGCTTCTTGGTTTTGTTGTAAAGATTTGCGAGTTCGTCTAGTTTTTTTATCGTCATGCACTGTGGTACCCCACTTCAAAACACTTCGTAAACCAGATGCTTTTATTTCTAAGTTTACTCCGTATGGTCTCCATGCTTTTTTCATTAGATTTAATTCTAACAAAAAGCTAGACCATTGTTTTTGTGAGATACCTTTTGGTGTTAGTGTTATTATTTTATCTTTCATATTCTATCTATATCCAAAGTAAATGTATGACTGATACAATGTTGTGTCAACATACTTTCAGTAAACTTTTCCTTAGTATTTATATCTACTTTAGGCCATTTACTATCTCCAGACCATGCCATACCGCCATATAAACCTGCATCTAATAATGCCTGTCTATATATCTTCCATCTTTTCCAAGATGCATCGATAGCTTTTTGACGTTTAGGAGTCATACGTTTAGGCTTTCGCCAATTAGTATGCTTCATCATTATCTCGTACGCTTTTTCAGTACAGTCTAGTTTATTCGCCATCTGGACCTCTACATGGTTGTTGTCCTAACTCGACCATGATTTTCCATTGCTCTCTGTTAGCAAACCCACATTGGTCAAACTTTTCACATGCTTCATCAGCACTGTCTGCATTAACATACATATTAAAGTTAAATAATACATTGTTAAACACATAAACTCTATTTTCTTTTTCATGATAATCATCATGAGGTGCTGAGTCTTCTAGTTGTTTTACTTTTTTACTTTTTTTCATAACTTTCTTCTTTCTGTGTTAATTGTTATTTGTATAATATATAGGATATCAAAGGATATTTGTCAACCCCTATTGTTTTCTCCCTTGGCGGTTGTATTTTTTATACGATCGTTTCTTGTGTTTGTTTAATGATTTTGAGTGACGTCGAGGACGCTTACGTGGTTTTGGTCTTGGTGTGAAGTTTGTAAACTTACGTTTCGCCATCGCCAAAAAAATGTTTTACAGCAGATGATGATGTTTGTGGTGTAAACGAAGGTATGTAACTTATCTTACCGTTAATATGTTGCTGTAGATCAGCACCACAACTTATACATCTAAAATGCTCGGGTGTTAGTCCAACAAGTATTGTTAATTCATGACAAGTAGGGCACTTGCCGTTTACTATTTCAGCCTGTAATTTCATAGATTCATCGAACATTAATTTAGTATAAGCTTTTTTATACTTTTTTCACCCATATAAATTTCGGTTTCTGCCTTGCTACGAATGCATTTGTATGTGACGTTTTCTGTATATTGTCTCTCAGCGTGGCGCTTGCCCCGAAGGCATGCAGCCATATTAGGTTGAATACGATGCTCCCTGATCTCTGCTCCTACAAACATAATTAGGGCTACCACATGCTCAATCATTGTCCGTTACCGTTTGTGTACTTCATCTCTCTGTTGGCATCTTTTAATTTTTCGATATCAATCAAGACTTTATCCATTTGTTTTCTTAAAAATTCTATGTTTACTTTGTTTAATGCCATAGATTCTATGTGTTTGTTTAGTTTATCCGTGGTCTTATAAAGATCTTCGATCATCATAAACTGCTCAGAATCAGCGGGCAGTGAACCTAGTTGTCCACGTGGCCATTTAATTCTAAACTCTGTATTCTCTTCAAGATCTTTTTCCATGATTTGTATACGAGTGTCTGCAACGTTAAGGCGTTCTATAATTTGAAAATAGCCCATGGTGCCGAGTGCCACGATTATGATCAGGCTGGCAACCGTCTTCATAGGCATTTGCACGGCTGCCTCTTCAGATATGTTGAGCGGTTTCTTATTCATTTTTAGGTTTTGGTTTTGGTATTATAAAGTCTTTTGAGTCCAGTTTCAATGGTGTGTGATTTGCAGGACGTACGAAAATAGCCAGTAGACATATCAAAATTATCAACAGAGCTGTAAATCTGTAATCCATCCTGGCTATCTCCTGAATTCATTACTGTGCTTTTGGTGTAAACAAAGATTTAATTTTTTTATAAACCCAAATAACAACAGCTTTAACTTTATTGTATATCCAAGTTAAAATTTTTTTAATTTTATCAATCATTTTTTTTCTCCTCTATCTCGTAAAAGAAGTTATCAGTGTCTTCTGTTCGCCACTGTTGTGTATCTTCTACATTCCAATAGTTAGTTTGAACCTTCCAATCAGGTATTTGGTCCTTCACCGTAAACGATGGTATGTCCCAAATAAGTCTATTGTTAGGTTGTGCTGCGTAGTTGCCATCATTTAATGCCAATACGTGTGCGCACTTGTGCTCGTGCGGGATCTCTGAATGATCAGTGTCGAGTATATTAGGCTCTGGATGTGCAAAGTCAACAGTAAATAAATAACGTCCCCAATGCCATTTTTTATCTTTACCAATGTATTTTCCTGATTGTGCTTCTAAAATATCCCAACTAGTAACAGCAGGATAATAACTAAAAGAGTTCCAGAGCTGAAGCTCATCAAGTCTTCTCCTTGGGACGTCAGTGACTTTGAATCCACGTTGAATAAACGCCGTAATAGGGAGTCTGTAAAAGACTGCACCGTTTTCCATGATAGCATGAAATAATAAAGCACGCCCAGTGATACATGTAACGCCAAAGATGATGCATTCTTCAACCTCTCCATGATGTTTTTTAAGGTCATAGAGATACTCTCTTCTGATCTGTGCATACTCTACAGGTATATTTGCATTTAAATAAGCCATAGTTTATCCTCACTTTATTGTACCCCAGTTTGGTCCAGATTCATAGTCCACTTTGTTAGGCACTTCTAATTCAACAGCAGACTCCATAATATTTTTTATTTTATCTGCGTTGCCATCAACAGATATATCAAGTTCATCGTGCACTTGTATATGTGGTGTAATACCTTCTTTATGTAATTCTATCATGGCTTTCTTAGTCATGTCAGCTGCAGATCCTTGTATTAATCTATTCAAAGCTTTGTATGTATATGCTCTTCTGATCCCTGGTCCGTGTTCCGCGAGCGCCGCATCGTGAGGCAATGGTTTATGAATCCCGAACTGGTTGGGCTCCCATAGATGAAACCTGCATAATCTACCCAGCAGGGTTCTCACCTTACCACGATCTTGGGCTCTTGCCATTACACTATCCATCATTTGTTTAACAAATGGTACACGTGTATGGTATTGTTTAAATAATTCTTCAGCTCGTTCTTTATTTACGCCAAGCTCTGCTTGTAATTTATTTTTACCCATACCATAAAACAAACCTAAATTTATAGTCTTAGCCTGCTCTCTTGGTATCTCTGCCATGTCAGCTACAATCTTGTGAAAGTCTGCATCACCTTCGTTGTATGCATCTAATACATCTCCGACTGCATACATATTTTGCAACGCAGCATAGTGTACAACTAGTCTTGGTTCTTGTTGACTGTAATCAAATACACCCCAGGTGCAACCTTTCTCAGGTATGAATAGTGACCTGATCATTGGTCCAAGTTCTTTGTTTCGTGCAGGTATCTGCTGCAGGTTAGGGTTAGAGTAACTAAACCTACCAGTCACAGTCCCACCTTGATCTGATCTAAGTTGGTTTATCTCTGCATGTATTCTCCCTTTATGTGAGTGCTTTAATATGGTATCAATAAATGTTGTGTGTGCTTTATTTATTTCTCTAGCACGTGCAATATGTTTAACAACAGGATGTGAGTGATTCTGTAAAAAATTTTTGGTAAAAGATGGAGCGTTGGTTTTTTCGGTTCGGTCAAAAGGTAGGCGAAGTTTTTCAAAGACTTGCGCAATCGATCGAGCAGCCCATATTTGGGTATCCACTCCTGTTTCTTTTTTTACTTTTTGTAGGCATTCTTTTTCTTCTGTTAGTAGTTTGTGTTTTAATTGACTCGCAGCTTCAACGTCTACTCGCACTCCTAAAAAACGCATATCGACGAGGCAAGGAAAAAGTTCTGTCTCTAATTTAAATATATCCTCTATGTCTTGTGCATAGATCTCTTTCTTCATCTCCTCCCACAGGTCTAGTGTGAGTTCTGCATCTCTCTCAGCATATTCACCCACATACATTGCAGGTAATTTATACATCTCAGACTTAGCATCTATGCCCCATTCTTTGGCTGTTTCGGCCAAAATAGCCTCATTTTTGCCCTTTCCGAGGTAATCCCTACCCATGGAGCCTAAATCGTAACGAAAGCGATTCTCGTCCACGAGAGAGCCAGCAATCATGGTATCTACGATCTCCCCTGCTATATCTAGCCCTGCAGCTCTAATAAAACATACGTCATACATGGCATTATGAAATATCTTTCTGGAAGGCAAATTTAGAATGGTTCTAAAGTAGTCCATCACTTTTTTCTCATCCATATTACCACCGCCTTCGTGGGCTATTGGATAGTATCCTGACCAGTCTGTTACAGCTAAAGCTATGCCAACTATTCTACCTTTACCTGTAACAGAGCCAGATCCCATGGTTTTTAACTCTGGATCCTTTGTCTCCAGGTCAATTGCTATATCATCATAACTAGATAAATCTTTAAACTCTTCGGGCGGCAACCACTCTACCTGCGGTGAGAACATGGGCTTTTGTATCATGAGTAATCTCTCTCCAATATCATTTCTAAATAGTGTATGGCTTTCTTGATATCTTCTTCCTTCCCTTTTGACTGATGCCTACAAATATATTTTATAGCATTGCCCTCCGCAAAAAGCAATTTGTTTTCGTTTATAAAGTGTGCAGGCTGTATACGAAAATTTTTATAATGTTTCCCGCCTACCTGCTTTTCTAATGAATCGTATGTTGATTCTTTAAACATATCTTTGTGTGTCATAAATTATATCCTTTGTATCTTTGTTTTGGTTCTATAATGTGTAGATGTTCCTTGGTCCTTGTTGCACCAACATAGAACAATCTATTCTCATCATCTGGGTTTTGTTCGTATGACTTCATTGTGTTTAAACTTAAATCTGTAAGCAACACAACGTTCTCACACTCACCACCTTTTGCACCATGTATTGTAGATAAAGTTATTCGTGGTGCTTCATTTAACTTCTCTCCATTCTTTCTCATCTTTCTTAAATAGTTTACATCTCGTCTTGGAGCTGCATCAAATGCTTCGAACCAAACAGCATCTGTTTTTAACCCATAGTGTTCTTTCAATCTATCTATGTCATAAGTCATGTCTTTAACCATGCTTTTTAATTTATTTTTATCTATGTTCATGTAGCTATATATTCTTTCTACTTGATCGTAAGTCAGAGGTTGTCCCTTTCTTGCACTCTCCCAGTCTGTTGCTGCTAAATGTAAAGTGTGTTCTCTTTGTTTTCTAAATTTATTTTGATAGTAGTAACCTTTTAAGTATAAATCTTCCTCCAGGTCATCTAACATGTATCTAGTTCTAGCTAGCACTAGCCAATCACCTGAAGACATATTAATCTCTTCAAAGTTATAGTATCTAGATAAAGATCCTTGGTGTGTTTTTGGTTGCCAAGTTTTATCTATTCTTGTTTTAATTTTATTTATTATACCCATAGCCAACCCATGCACCTTCGCAGGAATCCTGTAAGATTGCTGCAAAGGTAGCATTTGTCCTTCCTGTGCTATGAAAGAATCTACGTCCGCTCCTGCCCATCTAAATATTGCTTGGTCGTCATCACCTGCAATAAAAGAATCTATTGTCTTTCGCCAAATAGTTTTAGCCATGTGCCATTGCATTTTAGATAAATCTTGTGCTTCATCTATAAACACAACGTCAAACTTTGGTACAGCGGCATCTGATTTTGTAAACTGCATAATCATATCGTTGAAGTCAATAAGGTTATGTTCTCGTTTGTATCTCTCTAGTTCATTTGCAATAATTTTTAGTTTATCTAATTCTAGTTCTTGATTGTGTTCTTGTAGATTATATTGATGCTCTGGTGTTATCTCTTTTAGTTTTGCAAGATTAATAACACGCAGGTATTCACTATCTGTTGTAAAGATACCGTTGTGGTCATTCTCATACTCTGCATATTTTATCTCCTCTTTTATTCTTTTGCCAAAGTCTTGGTAGTGTCTTCGTTGCATGACATCTTCTTTTTTAATACCTAGTCTTCTAAAAGCTAGAGAGTGCAGTGTTCTAAAATATGGTAGATCATCTTCTGTTAAATTAAATTTTTTTAAAGCTCTGTCTCTTGCTTCGTATGCAGCCTTTTGTGTAAACGCAAAGTATCCTACTTTATCTGGCTCTGTGTGTTTTAAATAATCATCTACTTTGTTTAACAAAGTTGTGGTCTTACCAGTTCCTGGTGGTCCTAATACTATTGTTTTCATTAGTATGGTGCCTCCTCTTTTAACACCTTTTGTTTATACTCTTCCTCTTTAATTTCAAATTGTTTTACTACATATACGGATAGTTTATTTTTACCTATACGCTTGTCCTCACACCCACATTTTTCTCGTAACATTTCTGCGGTTCTTGAGTATCCAAGATCCCATCTTCTTCTCATCAAATGATTATGATAAAATTTATCAAACACAAAATGATGGTAGCCATTATTAGTCCATGTACCACCCCTTGGTAGATCTTCTTTTGAGTCTACTGATACTCTATTTAAACAATATTCCTCTAAATGTTTTTGTAGTTGGTCCTCTGTACGTAAACCCTCTGCAGGCTCTGTTATCTCTGCATTGTTTAGTAATTGGTTTGTAACAACCACCCAGTCTTTTTCTTTTAGTGTTGGTGGTCTAAATTTTAATTGCACCATACAAGACTCCTGGAATAAACTTTGTTGTCTTAAATGTTTTACACTTTCTAATTTTAATCTTTGTCCATCTACGTTCATGTAATAATATGGGTCCTCTAAATCTATAACTTGCAGGTCAGTCAAGTTAGGAAACATTATCTCTTGTCCTATTCCAAACTTTCTAGTTCTACACAAGGTCTTATCACAAAGACTGCACATAGGTTCATCTTTACATTTGTATCCCCATTCTTTTTTATCGTGTTGCTTTGTGATTACATCTACTTCAGTATCTGACAATGGTTTGTCCATTGCAGTCTCGTTGAATACAACCACTTTTGACTTCCAATTATCTGGCCATTTATTTTTTGCGTACACACCGTAGTGAAACAATGCATTGTTACGTCCGCCTTCACCAACTTTATTTTGTGCCATAAGTTCTATACAAGGTGGTCCATCAGAGTATGGAGTCTCTGGTCTTTTAATTTGTAATTCTTCTAGTTGTTGTGGTGTAATTTTATTATCAGAGTGTAGTTTACAAAAACCCTCTAGACTAACAGCTTCTCCTGCTGCATCAAAGGCATATCTTGTAGTGCTGTCACCATTAAAGTATGGTAAATTTAAAAAATTTCCTGTATCATCTTCCGATTTTAATTCTGTTTGCTTTGGAAAAACTTCTGATCCACTGTAACCTAACACAGCTTTTATTTGTGTAAGTTTATCCTGCATAAGTTTTGCAGTTACATAATTATCTGTAAATAAAAATACGTGTGCACCACCAGACTTTGATCTACACACCACTAACGGTAGTTGTAGATTAATAATTTTGTTAACTAATTTTTTATGATCAAACCCTGCATAAGAATCTATATCTATACAGCCCCATCTACACACGTTGTCATCATTGATAGGTATAATACCTAAACTATCGGCGCCTTTTAAATGCTTTGTCCATAGTTCATCAGTGACTGGTTCTCTTTTAATAAATGATTTGCCTTGAACTTTAGTACCATCACCATTTGAGTGTCCTACTTTAGTGACACCGTGAGCACGCTCTAATCCTGTAAATATTTGTTTAAAACTTTCTATCATATAGCACATTTAACGTGGGCGTATCCACGCTAGCTTCGACGCCCACGACCTAGGATTCTAGTATGGTTGTTTGGACTCTGCCTCTTCCGAACCGTGTTTAGCTTGGATCTCACCCTTACCTACACTTGTTGCAAAAGATTTTGCCATGTCATAGATACTTTTATCTTCAACAGGCCCTGCTTTTGCTACATCCCAACCAAACCATGTGCCTTTGTCGTTAGACATCTGCACGGTAGATAGTTTATAAATGTGGCTGTAAGTAGGCGGTGTAAATAAACCGTTCTTGCCCTGCATTTTAATACCCATCATCATCGAGTTCCATTTTCTACTAACTTTTAATTGCGTAGATTTCATAGAAATCAATGCTGTCTCTGGATTGTCACCAACAATAAGTACAAAATGACTAGCGGTATTGTCTAGATAGTTACCGTTTGGCAATCTATCTTTATAGTCTTTACCTCTAGTAGTTTGGCTTACAATATCACTATCTGCCTCGTGTATTGCAACAGGTGCACCACTACTCGTGCCTCTGTCTTGCCATTCAATGTACTGTCTTTTATAGTGACACGGTATTACGTGAATAGTGTCATACAATTGATTAGTGACAGTATTTATTATTTTGCCTGGCTCTGCGCCCTCGACATACTTACCATCTCTTTTGTTTACCTCTGGAGATAGTTGGCCCAAAATTTTTAAGAAAGGTAACGCAAGATCTTCTTGCGATATATTTTGAGCACCCATGTTTGCATCAGCTTCAAATAAATTTACTGCTAATGCTCCTTCTTTTTTTTCTGCTACTTGGTTCATGTTACTTGTTCCTTTTTATTGTAGTTTTATTCTCCGAGAATACCCCGAAGATTTCCGTTGGCATGTCTTTACCTGCCTCAATACGCTCACGGACTAACGCTTTCAGAGTCATGGGCTCTACCTTCATCTTTTGTGTCGGTTGGAACCCTTGACCCTTCGCAAGTTCAGCATAAGATGCTGCCTTGTTATCTTCGTTACGACCAAAAGACACCGAGATCTCATTCTTAATAATATCTCCTAGTCCATTGTTACGAAGCCAGTTAAACGCCGCCTCTTTGTTTGCTTCCGTTATGGTAGCACGATACGACGTTGAAACTTTTAGATGTGATCCATCCTGAAGTTTTAGTTCAGACAAACCCATCTCTGACATCATCGTAGGTATCACTTCACCTGATATAC
>Ga0209348_1000376_pt1 | contig 24210 bp, 10 predicted proteins | sample ETNvirenome_2_30_FD_184065 | JGI IMG/M metagenome (GOLD analysis project Ga0209348, IMG submission 184065) | Marine viral communities from the Pacific Ocean - ETNP_2_30 (SPAdes) (version 2) | ecosystem: Environmental > Aquatic > Marine > Oceanic | place: Pacific Ocean | collected 2013-06-22
CACACCGTTGCACTTTCGGTTATAATAAGTGTATAGCAAACCAATTCCCTTTCTAAAACATGCGTAAAATTGAAATGATGATGAACTCAGCAATCAGATACAGAAAGAACTTCTCATCTGGTAATACAACAGTTCGTGCTTTCAGAGAGTCAGTTGACGTTTTTCTACACGGGAATCACATTGCATCACTTGATACAGCAACCCACTCTCTCACTCTTAAAGATGGCGGGTGGCAGTCTAACACCACGAAGTCAAGACTTAATGCACTGCTTCAAGAGTTCGTGCCTAGCATGCGTATCTTTCAAAACGATTGGACATGGTACATCTCCGACAGTTTAGACGGTTCGAAGCAGTTGTTCATCTCAGGCATGGAGGTTTAATCCAATGCCTTTAACACACATCGAACACCCAGAAGACACAATCCTTACAGGTGACCTATCCGTATTAGATGCGTTCACAGCAGACAATCATTATTCAGTCAAAATTGATGGGTCACCCGCCATCGTATGGGGAACTAACCCAGAGAATGGAAAGTTCTTCGTCGGCACTAAATCCGTATTTAATAAGAAAACACCTAAGATAAACTACACGGTCGCCGACATCGAAAGGAATCACCCTGACTTTGAATTACAGTCAATCCTGATCCGTTGCTTACACAGTTTACCACAGACAGACAGGGTTTTTCAAGGTGATTTCATCGGGTTCGGTGGTTACCGTGATTACAAACCAAATGCGATTAGTTACACACTTGACGAAGTAACACAGGGTGCGGTTGTCGTTGCACCACATACAGCATATGCTGGTGAGGTTCTTAAACATATGATACCCTACCCACTTCGTGAGAAGTTATCTTCTGATGGTGTGACTTTCATTCAACCCAATGCGTGGTTAAGTCAGTTCGGATCAGCAATGGACATAAAGACGATGGTCGGGTTTGCTAAACAGATGGCAACCTTATGTGAGTTCGCGACACCGAAGGAAGCAGAACTTCTTAAAAAAGATCTAAATGCGTATATCCGTGACGGTGAAGAGGTAGTAGCAGAAGAGTTTGCCAACTACCAACTGGTTCGCTTATGGTGCTTAGTTGAGAACATTAAGACAGAATACATGAAACTCATGAGAGACAATTTCAAATGTGAGTGCTACTTGGGCGGCGACTATGTAGACGGTGAGGGATATGTCATGACAGGTAGGCATGGCACATATAAATTAGTGAACCGTTGGGTGTTCAGTCATTATAACTTTAATATCATTCGTTCGTGATATCAGCAGTAAGGGGGTTTGATGCCCCCTTATATAAAAACGCACTGGGAACCTAATCTATAAACGACCCAAAGAGCGAGAGTAATATAAAACAGAAAACCAAAACATAAACCAGTGAATGTAAAAAATTTTTTCGCTATATAAAAACGAACACAGGTTTCGTTATAATGAAAAAAAATCTCGACAATATTTTTTCGACCATAGAGATCGACCCAGTTACTGATCAATACCATATTACAATCCCTGAGGAAATCATACACGAATTTGACTGGTATGAGGATATTGTGCTAAAATGGAACATCGACAACGGAGACATCTTTCTAACAGAAGCAAATGACTAAGACTCAAACAAAATCTTATCACATCTATTTGAATGAGAAATGTTTATTTAAGAATTTGAACGAAGAAGAATTTAGTATGATATGGAGTAAATTATATACATCTTACTGGGACGACGAGTTAACATATACGGAAATCACGAATGAAGACGACTTAATTGCCACAGAATCCTCTTATTGACAAGGACTATATAATGGTGTATGATATGAATGTAATTACAACACATTATGGCAAAAGGATTTACAGTAAAAGCAAAGACTCCTACCAAACAGAAGAAACCAGAATGGGACTATGATAAGGCAAGAGAATTAATTAAAGGCAAAAGCGTTGTCTTTTGTTTGCCAGGTCGAGGAGTATCTTTCACATTTTTAAAAGCATTTGTTCAACTTTGTTTTGATATTGTTCAGAGTGGTGGATCAATACAAATATCTCAGGACTATTCATCAATGGTCAACTTCGCAAGATGTAAGTGTCTTGGAGCAAACGTATTAAGAGGACCAGAGCAATTACCTTGGGATGGTAAGTTGCAGTATGATTATCAGTTATGGATTGATAGTGATATAGTTTTCAATAGTGAAAAGTTCTGGCAACTTATATTAATGGATCAGGATATTGCTGCTGGATGGTATTGTACAGAAGATGGAAGAACTACCTCTGTTGCACATTGGTTAGAAGAGGATGATTTTCGTAGCAATGGTGGTGTGATGAATCACGAGACACTCGAAAGTATATCCAAGCGTACAAAACCTTTCACAGTTGATTATACTGGTTTTGGTTGGTTACTTATTAAGTATGGTGTATTTGAAAACAAAGGTTTACCATATCCTTGGTTTGCTCCAAAGATGCAGGTATTTGAATCAGGTGAAGTACAGGATATGTGCGGCGAGGATGTCTCGTTCTGCTTAGATGCAAAGGATGCAGGTTTTGAGATCTGGTGTGATCCAAGAGTTCGTGTCGGACATGAGAAAATGAGAGTGATCTAATGTCTGACCTTTATAGTATCTACATTCACGGTGAATGCAAGTTCTCAGACCTTACTCAACATGAATACTTTGATATTATGGAAGACTTAGCAATTGAATTTTATCAGACAGGCAAACCAGATCCTTCTGAAATACACACTGAAATACAAAAAGGAAATTAATTATGGCAGTACGCACAAAGGTTGGTGTTCTTGGAAGAGAAGAAACCATTACAAGACCGAAGAAAACTCGACAAGGAACAGGAAAGCATACAAAGTATTCCGCAACGTCGCGTAACTCGGCTCGCAAGAAGTACAGAGGTCAGGGTCGTTGAACTGTTGGCACTGTGGAACTGAGTTGATTTGGGGCGCGGATCACTCGATGGAAGATATAAATGATGGAGAAGAGTCTGAATATGACTTTTTCTCCAATTTTACGTGTCCAAAATGTAATTCATACGTCGAAGTTTATCATCACAAATAATGTCTTGTTTAATTACGAACTTACCTTCCTATGAAGTATGGGTAAGAAAGGAATATTTAACCGACCATAAGAGTGGTCATGGCGAATTTGTTAAAGGAGTCTGGGTTTCTGCGAAAAGTATACCTGGTCGTGCCTTTTATTTTGAAACATATCTACCAGAATATGCGGCAATGTTCGATAAACTGCCAATTTCCGCTTTTCTCTCGTCTCCGGAGATACCCGATCCGGATATGACACTGCATAATCTCCAATTTTGGAACTGTATGGACTATGGAGTCGTTGCAGTACAGAAACAATTCATCGGAAGTATGCATTATGAGGTGTATACAAGGGACTTTGGTAACCAAACAGGCACTTATATCTGTACTTTGGACAATTATCACCAAGATGTAGACGCAATTGACTACTCAACAAGTGAACAACCTGCCGAACATAAGTCTCATAACCTGTTAGAACTCGATAATGGGCAATTTTGTCTCTATCCAAACAACAGAATGAGGATTTATGACAACAGTATCACTCCTGAGACACCAAAAGTGCCCGATTTTAAGGTTTCAACCGTATATTATCAGGTTGAAAACGGTCATGATCGTGATGGATTAGGTTCAGAAGAGAATTATTTCTGGAAAACTGCAAAAGAAAGGGCAGTTGGTGATGTTGGAGTCGGAAATACTGCAATTGAGATTGATATTGAACCAGAATTAGGATGAAACACGTAAAAAATGCTCATATGGGTCAACATTTACTTGTTGAAGTGTATAATGTGCCCTATGAAAAGTTAAATGATCCATTAAAACTCAAAGAAGTGTGTCTCAAAGCATGTAAAATTGAAAATTTACAGGTTTTGAACAATTATACTCATCAATTTGACCCACAGGGAGTGACTTGCACTGTAACTTTGGCAGAAAGTCACCTCTGCTGCCATACTTGGCCAGAAAAAGGGTGTGTAGCGTTTGATATTTTCACTTGTGGGAACAAAAATCCAAGAATGGTTGCTTTATGGTTGCTTGAATATTTCGATACAGAAGATTATGTGATGAAAGACATAAATAGATAATAAATATACTTAAAAATGACTGAAAATACCTCAAAATCGAATTCAAACCAAAAAATTTTGAAAGAATTGATGTATGATGATGGTCAACCTCTTTATGAAGACGAGGAAGATCAAAAAGAATTGTTAAAAGAGTCATAAATAAATAAAAACTGTATAAAAATGGCAATCACAAGGATATCAAGGTCTTTTAAGGACATTAGTCTGTCTTTTGAGCCTCATCCTGTGACAAAAGATCTTCCTGTTCTTAAAAATGAGAGAGCAATCATAAGATCAGTGAGAAATATCGTTGAAACGATACCTACGGAGAAATTTTTTAATTCTACATTCGGTTCTGACGTATATCGTAGTTTATTTGATTTTGTAGACTTTGGTACTGCATCAATAATACAAGAACAAATAAAAACTGCTTTACATAACTTTGAAAGAAGAATTAATAATGTAAAAGTTGAAGTAGAACCTCGTCCTGATGATAATGATTTTGAAATTACAGTAATTTTTGATATTATAGGTCAAGATTTCCCTAAACAAGAATTTTCATTCATTCTCGAAGCAACACGATAAAAAATGCCAACAACAAAGTTTACAAATTTAGATTTTGATCAAATCAAAACGTCAATTAAAGATTATCTACGAGCAAACAGTGATTTTTCCGGATTTGACTTTGAAGGATCGAACTTTTCTGTATTACTTGATACATTAGCGTATAATACATACATAACTGCATTTAACTCAAATATGATCGTGAATGAGTCTTTTCTGGACTCTGCAACGCTCCGTGAGAACGTTGTTTCACTTGCACGTAACATTGGGTATATACCTCGATCAAGGACTGCTGCAAAGGCACAGGTATCCTTTAAGTTAAATTTAGGAACAACAGAACCAAGTTCAAATACAGTTGAACTTACGAAAGGTATTGTATGTGTTGGAAGCGTAAATGATTCATCTTTCATATTTTCAATATCTAATAATATTGCTAAACAGGTTGAACAGGAAGGTAATGATTATATTGCAAATTTTGATAATCTTACAATAAATCAAGGAACATATTTAACCAAACAGTTTAAATTTGATAATTCATTAGATCAGAAGTTTATATTAGATAATTCTTTCATAGATACATCAACAATTCATGTATATGTTAAAAAAGAAAATGAAAGTGGTCTTGGATACGAATATTATATTTCTGATGATATAACCGATATTGATTCAACTTCCAGAGTATTTTTCTTACAAGAGGTTCAAGATGAAAAATATGAAATTAGATTTGGAGATGGAATATTAGGTAAAAAACTAGGTAGTGGCACAGAGCAAGATGGAACAATAATAACTGTTGATTATATCGTATCAGATGGTGTTGATGGTAATGGTGCATCTTCTTTTTCATTCTCTGGAAATGTAATTAATACCGTAACAGAAAGTTCTATTACTCTTGCATCATCTCCCGTAGTTACAACAATAACAAAATCGGAGGGTGGATCTAATATTGAACCAATAGATTCTATAAAGTATTATTCACCTAAAATATACTCTTCACAAAATAGAGCAGTTACTCCCAGAGACTACGAGGCTATAATAAAAAGAATATATCCAGAAACAGAATCAGTATCAGTCGTTGGTGGTGAAGAATTAAATCCTCCTGAGTTTGGAACAGTTCAAATAAGTATAAAACCTAAGTCTGCAACATATATTTCAGATTTTACAAAGTCTAGAATTATATCTCAGTTAAAAAAATATAGTGTTGCTGGTATAAATCAAAAACTGATTGATTTAAAAATATTATATGTCGAACTTGATATATCAACATATTATAATTATTCTCAGGTTTCAACCGTTGATACTCTTAAAACTAAAATTATTAATGCGTTAACTAAGTATTCACAATCTATAAACTTCAATAGATTTGGAGGTAGGTTCAAATACAGTAAAATGTTACAAGTTATTGACAAAACTGATACAGCAATTACAAGTAATATTACAAAAGTCATAATCAGAAGAGATTTGAAGGCAACGGTTAATCAATTTGCACAGTATGAACTATGTTTTGGAAATAGATTTCATGTTGATCCAAATGGGTTTAATATCAAGTCAACAGGATTCTTTGTTCCAGGTGAATCATCTCCTGTTTATATTACAGATATTCCAAACGCAGATGGTCAAACTGGTGTATTGTCAATTGTTAAACCGATTGATGATGGTGAAATCAGAGTTGTAAGTAAATCTGCGGGTGTTGTGGATTACATTCATGGTGAGGTAAAGTTGACAACAATCAATATAATATCCACTGTTAAAGAAAATGATGTTATTGAGATTCAAGCGTTTCCAGAATCGAATGATGTGGTTGGTTTGAGAGATTTATACCTCGAATTAAGTGTTTCAAAAAGCACCATAAATATGATTAGGGATGTGATTGCATCTGGTGACGAAATATCAGGAACACAGTTTGTGAGAGATTATTACACTTCAAGTTATTCAAACGGAAAATTAATAAGAGAATAATATGATACAAACAGGTATTGAATCGAGAGTAAAAATACAAGATGTAATATCTTCTCAGCTTCCAAATTTTATTTTGGATGAAAGTCCAAAGACTGCTGATTTTTTAAAACAATATTATATTTCACAGGAATTTCAAAGTGGAGTAGTTGATATTGCTGAGAATTTAGATCAATATTTAGATTTTGATAATTTAACTCCTGAAAAATTATTTAATGACACTACTTTATCCGTTGGTATAGGAACTCAGGAAGTAAATTCGATTTCAGTTTCTAATACAAAAGGATTTCCTAATCAGTATGGACTTCTAAGAATAGATAATGAAATTTTAACATACACTGGTCTTACTACAAATACATTTACAGGATTAACTCGTGGATTTAGTGGTATAACAAGTTACCATGATGAATTAAATGAAGAGGAGTTAATATTTTCAAAAACAAATGCTGGTGTGCATACAGCAGGTACATCAATTCAGAATTTAAGTTCATTATTTTTAGATGAGTTTTATAAAAAGATAAAATATACTTTTGCACCAGGATTTGAAAATTTAAATTTTGATAAAAATTTAAATATTGGTAATTTTTTAAAAGAAGTTAAATCATTCTATGAGACAAAGGGTACAGATGATGCTATAAAAATATTATTTCGTGTTTTATATGGAGTAGATCCAAAGATTATAAATCTAGAAGATTTGTTGTTTAAACCATCAGCAGCAGAGTATCTGAGAAGAGAAACAGTTATAGTCGAAGTTTTATCAGGAAATCCTATTGGATTAGTTGGACAAACAATCAAAAAAATAGAAAAGTTAAATGATCCAACAACACAAGCTTCTGTATCAGAGGTAGAACCATTTACAAGACAAGGAAAACAATACTATAAATTTTCACTTTTTATAGGATATGGTGGTGCATCTCTTGTAGAGGGTAATTTTAAGATTACATCGAGTAGTAAATCCGTTGAAAGTATATCAATTGGTTCTTCGGTTCTTACAGTAGATTCTACCATTGGATTTCCTTCTAGTGGTACAGTTTTATCTGGAATTAATACAATCTCATATAGTGAGAAAACAATAAATCAATTCTTAGGTTGTGCTGGTATAACATCTTCAATTTCACCATCAGATAGTGTTTTTTCTGATGAAATATACTTTGGTTTTGAAGATGGTGATTTAACAAAAAAAGTTGAGTTTAGAATCACAGGTATTTTATCAAAGTTTAAACAAAAATCAGAAAATATAAAAGTCTCAGAAGGAGATATCATCACAATCAAAAATTTAGGTGATAAAGTACTTAATCCTACAATCAAAAATAGAAAAGAAATTTTTGCTAATTCTTGGATTTATAATACATCATCATTTATAGAAATTGATGCATATGATGGCAGTAGTACATTTATATTAAAAAAACCAATTGATAGATCAATCTTCAAAGTAGGTGACAAAATAGAATTTGTAAATCAAAGTAGACCTGATGAAGTCATTTACCCAACTGCAACTGATCCACAACCATACGTTAAAGATATATTTGGTTCAACAATAACAATTGAAGGTTTGCCATCAAATGGATTTCAAGGAACTACTTTAAAACGTATAAGGACTAATTCAAATATAAGAAGAAAATTAAATAAAGCAAAAAGTATATCTGCTATTGTTAATAATAACCCATTACCACCCGTACCTATAAAATATGATATTACATCAGATGTAACAAATGTATATTTTGATGATGACAGTGGATATGCAGCATCAAACTCATTACCATCTGCGAAAAATTCTAGCACACCAAATGCTCCGTTTTTTGAAGATATAAATTTTTCATTAAATAAAGTTACATTTAAAGATTTTCAAGATTTAAATCAAACCACTCAAAAATTCAAAACAATACAAATTGATGAACAAGGTAAAAATATTAAACTCATAACAGGTGATAAAGTATTCTATCAGTCAAGTGGTCTTACTTTTAATTCAGTTGGAGTTGGTCAAACTGCCCAAATCGTGGGAATAGATACAGGAGCATATTTTATTCAAATTGTTGATGAAAATACTAGCAAAATAAGATTATACTCATCGAGATCATTTATACCAAGTGGCACGGCTTTGGAGTTAGATTTTCCGAAAGATAATGAGGGTAATGTAATTAGTGAAACACATACATTTACTTTATATTCACAAAGATCAAATTTAATAAGTCCTGCAAAATCTTTAAAGAAATTTCCCTTAAAACCCAGTTTAAAGGATGGAGGTGTTGATGTAACTTTACCTGGCACCATTGGTAAAATGATAAATGGTGTAGAAATATTTAACTATAAAACAGATGATAAAATATATTATGGACCACTAAGTAATCTTAGTGTTTTATCAGGTGGTAGTGGATATGATGTAATAAACCCACCCAAGATAGATATTGAAGAGGGTGTTGGAACTGGTGCTACAGCTGTTGTTAGTGTCAAAGGAAAAGTAGTAGATGCTTTTATTGATCCACAAGATTTTGATATTGACAAAGTAGTTTCTATTGGGATCACTGGTGGAAATGGATCTGGTGCTGTTTTAGAACCAATTATAGGAACAAGATCACGACAAATAGTGTTTGAAGCTGTCCCATTTACTTCATCAAATGGATTTGGTGTAGATAGCACTGAAAAATCTCTCACATTTAAAACTCGTCATAATTTAAATTCTGGTGATAGAGTAATATACAGTTCTAATAGGCAAGTTTCAATAGGTCAAATTGCTGGTACTTTCGTACCAAATCATGAATATTTTGTAAGTGTTGTTAATGATAAAACTGTTCGATTTTACGAGTCTCAAACAGTGGCAGCAGCTGCTAAAGATAAAACAGATGCGATCGGTATTGCAGTAACAGCGGGAGGTATACAAAGACTTATTGTTGGATCTGTTAATAATACGATTCTAGGTGTGAACGTTCTATCCGGAGGAGAGGGATATGAAAATAGAAAGTTATCAGTTCAACCATCAAATATATCAACAATTTTTAATAAAATTAATTTCAATAATCATAATTTTAAAGATGGTGATAAAATCGTATATGAACATGATGGCACTACAATTACAGGATTATCAACAGTACCAAATCAGCAGTACTTGGTAACAAGAATAGATAGTGATTCATTTAAATTATCCGATGCTGGCATTGGTGGAACATCATTAGTCAATTTTAATCAAAAGATATTTACCAATTTCGAGTCAACAGGTATAGGTACACAGATATTTAAATATCCAGATATAGTGGCAACAGTTGAATATCTAGGTATTGGTTCATTTGGAACAGAATTAGTTAATGCAAATATCACTCCCGTAGTAAAAGGTGAAATAAGTGATGTATATTTACTTAAAAAGGGATCAGGTTATGGATCTAGTATTCTAAATTTTGAAAATAGTCCAATTATTAAAATTAAAAATGGTACTGATGGTTCAACTCCTGAGATAAAACCAATTATTAATTCAATCACTGGTGGAATATCAACAGTTTCAATCGGTAACTCAGGAACTAATTACTTTTCAACACCTGTAATTGAAGTAATTGATAGTTTAGGAATTGGTAATGGTGCAAAATTAAGAGTTGTGATGAATAAACAGAATGGGGAACTAACTGGTTCAATAGATCATGTAGAAGTTATATCCGCTGGAATTGGTTATTCAGAGACAACTACATCAATTCGTGTAATTCCATCTGGTGTTAATGGTCTTATAAGTGCAAATGTTAGAGTTTTAAACGTAAATAATAATTTAAAATATGGAGATAGTTTGAGTAGGTTGGAGGAACATGAAGGTATTTTTCAAAATGTTGTATGTGGATTCGATCGTATACCATTTAAAGATGAAGGATTTACCGCATCAAAAATAGTTGGATGGGCATATGATGGAAATCCAATATATGGTTCATACGGATATGTAGATCCTGAAAAGAAAACTAATAATATTAAGTTATTAAAGAGTGGATATAGAGTGGATAATAATGCCATAATTGATAGACCAGTTGGATTTGGCACTGGATTTTTTATTGAAGATTTTGTTTTTGATGGTAGTGGTGATTTAGATGAATTTAATGGAAGATTTGAAATAAATGATGATTATCCAAATGGTGTTTATGCATATCATGCGACAGGAATTATTACATCAGGAAGTTTTGCTCCAGCGTTCCCTTACTTCATAGGTGATAAGTATAGATCAAAATTTGAAAAAGATAATTTAATAATTAATCAATCATTCGACTTCTTTAACTCATCTCTAAGAAGAAATACTTTCCCATACAATGTTACTGAAAATAACGCTGGAAATGATTTTATCAGTGAAGCAAATGCGATAAGGTCACAGCAAATTGAAATAGAGACAGTTGAATCTGGATCTGTAAATGATGTTGAGATAATTGAAGATGGAACTAATCAGAAAGTTGGTGATGTGTTTAATTTCAATAATACAGGAACTAATGGTGATGGACTTATTGTAAAAGTTGAATCAATAAAAGGTGAATCAATAAACAGTATAACATCATTTTCTTTAAGTTATAACCAATCTGCTATCACTAAAAAAGATAATAATACTTTAAAAATTACAACTCCCGACAGTCATGATTTAACTAACGGTGATTTGGTAGTAATATCAGGTTTAACATCATCACTATCACATGTAAATGGATCATATATCATAGGTATTTCATCAATTGTTTCCTCTGCTATTTCTCCCATTATTTCAAATGCAGGTGCTGCAACAACTGAGATTTACACTGATATTGCAACTGATGTAAAGGTTGGAGACAAAATACGTGCGGGAAATGAAACACTTACTGTATTAAACACATATGATCAACCAAATATAATTACCGTTCAGAGAGGTAATACTGGTTTATCACATACAGCAACAACACCCATTTATGTAATACCAGATTCATTTACAATAAAAAAATCTGCTAATAATTTTAATTCAACCGTTAACCAAAAAGTATTTTTCAATCCTATAAAGTCAGTTGGATTTGTTGGTGCTGCTGCTACTGCTGGTCGATCAAGAGAAATTGTATTTACATTTGGTGAAACAAGAATTACAAGAACGATTCCAGCAAAAGGAATATACTTAGAAAATCATCCATTTGCAACAAATCAAAAATTAAAAGTCATAACAGATGGTAATCCGATAGGTGTATCGGACACAGCTGCTGGAACAATTTCTGCCATGCCAACAACTGTTTTTGCAGTTAGGAAAAATAAAAATGTTATTGGAATTAAAAAAACTATTGATGGAGATGAGGTATTTTTACATTCATCTATCAGTGGTTCAGCAGTTGCTAATAAAGACACATACGCATTTGAAAGTGTATTTGTTCAAGAAAAAGTAAATGTTAAGAGTAATAAGAATATGGTTACCTTGGATTCAAGGTTCCATCAACTAAAAGATGATGATTTCATAGATTTAAATGTAATTACAAAAACATCAACTGGTATTGGAACATTATCAGAGGTGATAGTAAAAAGAGATCCTTTAAAAGATAGTTTGATTTTAGATCCAGTTTCATGTGAAACGTCAGGTATTACAACGTCCTTACCTCCTGTGGGTGTTCAAACAGGTGCAAATGTAATAACATTAGATAATCATAATTTTACAACAGGTCAAAAAGTAAATCTAATTTCATCAATTATTCCCGTAGGTTTAGGTAATAGTGATTATTTTGTAAATGTTGTTGATGATAGAACTTTCAGTTTATGCGATTCATTTGAAAATGCAACAGCAAATCCTCCAATAGTTGTTGGTATTTTATCAGCAACACAATCAGGAATTCATACATTTACTAAAATAAATCCACGAATATTTGTTGAAAAAGATAATGATTTAGTTTTTAATTTATCAGATTCATCTCTATCTGGATACAAATTTAAGGTATATTATGATAAAGAATTTAAAAATGAATTTGTATCAACTGGATCTAGCCAAGGTTTTAACACACCAGTGGGAATCATAACTGAGGGAGAGACTGGTTCTAAATTTACAATAGGGTATGGAAAAAGTGTTCCTGATAAATTGTACTATAATATTGAAAAATTAGGTGTAGCAGTGACTGCTGATAACACTGTTAGACATTACTCTGAAATTGAATATGTAAAGAATAATTATAATGGTACTTTCAAAATATCAAATGTAGGTATTAACACATTCACATTTAGCAGTGTTAATGAATCGTTTAGAACTGTTACTGACAAAACAAATTGTAAAGAATTATCTTACAGCACAACATCGGGAATTGTTACTGGTGCTATCAACTCTGTAAATATAGTTTCTGGCGGTTCAAATTATAAAAAATTACCTACTTTTGTAAGTATTGGCACAACCACTGTAAATGATGTAAGTGTATTAGTTAAATCTAGCAACGTTGGTAATATTAAAAAGACAAGAGTTATAAATGAAGGTTTTGAGTATCCTTCTGATCCCACTTTACAACCAGAAGCACTTTTACCTAAATTTATCCAATTAAGAGGATCAAAGGCTATTTCAAGGGTTGATGTAGTTAATGGTGGTGCTAATTATATTACTCCACCAAAACTAATAGTTGTCGATACAGAAACAGGAGTCCCATTTAGTGATAGTCTATTAACTGCAGAATTAACAGCACCAAAACTTACACCAGGATCTTCAATATTAAGTGTAAATATTGAAAAATCACCATCAGGTATATCTGTTGGTAATGTAGGTATTTTTGCCATCGATAATACAAACGGTGTAAGTATTCAAAAAGTAAATTCTACTGCTGGAACATCGACTTTTGATATTTTTATTACCACACCAGCGTTGGGATATACTGTTAATCCTTTTAAAACTGGTGATACTGTTTTCATTGAGGGATTACAAAAAGTTGGAGTTGCTGGATCTGGATTTAACTCCTCTGATTATGGATATAAGTTATTATCAGTATCTAATTATGTGGATAGTGGAACCTTACATAAGGTAACAATAGATGTTTCACAATATACTTCAAACACTGGTGTTGCAGTTACTGATGTGGGAGGATTTGCTGACATTATTAATTCTAATGTGTATCCATCATTTAAATTAAATTTAGTTGAGGCAGGATTTAGAATTGGTGAAAAAATAATTATAGATGATATTGAAAGAGATTTGACAGTTGTTGGATCGGGTGAAAATTTTGTTAAGTTGCAAGGTTTATATGAATTAAGTGCAGGTGATATTTTATTTGGATCTATTTCTAGAAATAGAGCAAAAGCAACCGATGTATTTAATAATCAAGGTCAATTTGAAGTTAATTATTCATTAATAAAAGATTTAGGTTGGGAGACTAATGTTGGAAAACTAAATGAAGATATTCAAGTTTTACCTAATAACGATTATTACCAAAATTTAGCATATTCTATTCAAAGTCCAATTGAATGGGATGATTTGAAGAGTCCTGTTAATAATTTGGTACACACATCAGGATTTAAAAATTTTGCAGACACTGGAATTTCATCTTCCTCAAGTGCTTTTCCGATAAGAGGGAGTGCTAAGATAACAACTTTCTTAGATGTTTTACCAACATTTGCTGAGACAGTCAGAGTTGATACAATATACAATTTTGATAGAGCAAGAGATATATTTGTTGGTACTGGTTCAACCGATTTGAATATAGGTCAAAGATCTAAATTTATACAACTAAAAACTGTTAGTTTGACTGATTTTATTCAAGCAAAAACAAATAATGTTTTGAATATTGATGATATTAGTTCACGGTATTCCAATTTAAATAGTGATCCAAATTCATTCTTAGATGTAATACAGGTTCAACCTGCTGATGGTTTAAATAGAGTTCTTGCGTTGGTAAAAAATCGTGACAATACTCAAACACAAATCGCAGAATTAATTATTTTAAATAATAACACTGGATCGTATCTTCTCGAAAGAAGTAAGTTAAGTTCAGAATCTGATTTTACAAAATTTGAATTAAAAACTGCATCCGGCAAAAACTTTTTAAGATTTACTCCATCAGATCAATTTAAATTTAATGTTGATTATGATATCAAGCGAATTGAAACTAAATTTAATACGACCTTAACTGGAACAGGAACAAGTTCATTTGGTTTTGCAAATATAACAGGATCAGTTGTAAATGTTGGGGGTACAACTTCCTCTATTACTACTCCTATCATAAGCACACATGAATCTGATGCCCTATTCATAAAAACACAAGTCACTGATACTGTGACTAATGAAATGAATTATATTGAACATTTAGTCGGAAGAGATGCAACAAATACATTTCTTACAGAAGCGTATTTTGATTCTAATCAAGGGACATTTAGTTCAAATATTTTAGCATCATTTAGTCCGTCACTTTCAGGAGTTGGTAATAGTATTTTATCATTTAATGTAACAAATTCAAGATTAAATCCAATTAGAGTTAGATCAAATATTATTGGATTTGGTTCTATAACTGCTGGAATTGGCACGTATAGATTTTTAGCATCAGGTCAAGGTGATGGTAGTGAAAGAACACAATTAGTTGAATCTAAATTTGATCAGAAAACAGGCATAAGCACGATTGCTACGTTAGATAAAACTAAATTTATCGCTTTAAAAGCAACTGCCCATGTCGCAACTGCAACATCAGAAGCTCTACATCAAGTATATGTTACACATAATGGTACTGAGATATTTACAAGTCAAAGTGAATATCTATCAGGAGTGAATGGTTTGCAGCAAAATAATAATGCTAATTCTCCCTTAGGAATAGGAACTTTTCATGCCAAGTTTGTAGGTGATAATTTTGTTCTTGAATTCATACCAGATAATACAAATGGTATGAAAACGGTAAGATCTCTAAATGAGGTATTTTATTCATTTACTGATGAAAAATCTCAATCAGGATTTGTCAATCATCCAAATTCATTAGTATTTGGAGCACTCACTCAATCATCAGACATAAGTTTCTATAACGCCCTAAATGGTGACCGAATAAACAGAAGAAACTTTGAATTAACAAATAATAATACTCCAATTTTTGCTAAGACATTTGATCCATCGGATACATCTATCGTAAACATCGGATCTGGTAAAACATTTACAATTAAGGATCATTTTTTCAGAACAAATGAAGAATTAATTTACACACCACAAGCATCTTTTGTTGGTGTTGGCACTACTGCGATGGTTTATAAAATTGGTGCTGGAAGCACTGCTTTTCTACCATCAAGAGTATTTGCAATAAGAGAGAATGATGATAAATTTTCAATATCAATAACAAAAGGAGGAGATGCTGTCACACTTGTGGATGCGGGAGAGGGTAATAATCATCAATTTGAAATGGCAAAAGGTCTTTCAAAATCTCTAATTACAATTGATGGTTTAGTCCAACATCCAATTGCTCAAACAGATTTAGTTCATCAACTTGTAGGAAATATAAGTGCTGCTTCATCTATATTCAGATTAAGTGGAATATCATCTATAAATCTTGAAGATATTATTAAAATAGATGATGAATACATTCGAGTAACAAATGTAGGACTTGGAACAAATATAGTAGGTCCAATAGGAATTGCAACAGACATTCCAGCAACAATTCCTCTAATACAAGGTCAAAGAGGTTATGTTGGAAGTTCGGCTGCCACCCACAGTAACTCAAGTAATGTCAATATTTTTAAAGGTTCTTATAATATTGTTGGTAAAGAAATTCACTTCACTGAGGCACCAAGAGGTAATAATTCAATCGATGTGGATGAATCAAATTTACCACCAGCAAGATCTGATTTCGAAGGTAGAGTTTATTTAAGAAATGATTATAGTACAAATAGAATATATGATGACATTTCAAATAAATTTACAGGTATAACATCATCATTTGAATTGAAATCAGGTGGATCAGCAGCATCAGGTATTGGAACTATTGGAGGTAATGGCATTCTCTTTATTAACAATATATTCCAAAGACCATCAACTGATAATAATTCAAGAGGTAATTTCAAGATTATTGAAAGCGTAACATCTGGGGTAACTACAACAACAGTTCTTTTCTCCGGAATCACAACAGTAGCAGATGGAAGTCTTATTACAAGTGATACAGATATAAATCAAAATGAATTACCAAGAGGTGGGGTTATTGTTTCTCTTGGATCAACAGGAGGATTAGGATATGCACCATTAGTTCCAGCAAAGGTGAAACCTCAGGTAAACGCAGGTGGAACAATCACATCCATAGTTGGGGTAGGATATAGTGGAGCAGTTAATGCAGCATCATCAGCATCATATGATAATGAGACAGGTGAAATGGAAATATTTACTACTAATAAACATTTTTTAAGAGTTGGATATGATGATGAAGTTATCTTATCAGGATTTACGTTTAATCCAAGTATATCACTAATAAATCCCATTTCGAATGATAAATTCTCTGTTATTGGTATTACATCAGAAAAAGCATTTAAAGTTAAACTTGGAATAAGCACTATCTCACATACTGTTAGTGGTGGAACTGTTCGACCTTGGTATGGAGATCTGACATTTGGTTCAGGATACAATATAGGTGTTACAACAAATGGTGTATCGGTCGCAGCAACGGTGTTTGATCCTGGTTATAATCATGATTTTGTAAGTGCGGCAACAAATGCAATTAGTGTCACTGGTGGATCTAATTTTACTCCAACAGATGCAACATATGACCCAGTGACAGGAGATTTAGTTTTATTCATAAGTGGTGCTGGAATTCAAACACATGGGTTAACTGAAAGTAATACTGTGTCAATTGCCACCAGTTCAATATCATTCACTTGTTCGAAAGACAATTACTTAACAATTCATCCTTATCCAAGACCAACAGATCCTGTTGCAGGAATTGCAACTGCAATCACATCATATAACTCAGATACAATCACAGTAAATGTAGGTTCAAATGTAGGTTCAGGAGCGCAAGTCACTACAACAATCGGAACTGGTGGTGTTCTATCATTTAATGTTGTTAGTGGTGGATCAAATTATAAAGAACCAGAAATTTTTGTACCAAGTCCATCTTATGATAACATGAAGATTGAAGGTGTTTCAAGAGTCGGTTTTGGAACAGGACCTGATACAGGAATCGGTGCATTAATTAGTGCAAGTGGAGTTACAACAACAGGAGTTGCAAATTTTGAATTAAGTAGGAATGGGTATAATTTTAGAAAAGGTGATAAGTTTACACCAGTTGGTTTGGTTACTGACAAGAGTTTATCAAGTGCCGAAACTTTCGTCCTTGAAGTTAGAGAGGTATATCAAGATAATTTCTCATCTTGGCAATTTGGAGAATTTGACTATATCGATTCAATAGCACCTCTACAAGACGGATCTAGAACAGTATTCCCATTATTATATAATGGAGAGTTATTAAGTATAATAGTAGATCCAGATTCAGATGTTATTGCTCAAAATATTTTACTTATATTTGTAAATGGTGTACTTCAAAGACCTGGTGATAACTATCAATTTGATGGAGGTACTCTATTATCATTTACCACTGCTCCATCAAGAGAAGATGATGTTGCGATTTATGTGTATAGAGGAACATCAGGTGTTGACACAGTTATAAGCACAGATATCAACAAAACCTTAGAGGAAGGAGATGATGTCCAAATAGTAAGAAGTCCTGGCATAAGCACTTCTATCTCGCAGGACGAAAGAACTGTATTCCAACTTACCAGTAAAGATAGATTTGAAACTAACCTTTACACAGGGCAAGGAATAGATGATATTAATTTCAAACCTCTAAATGTATATAAGCAAAAGGTAGATAAAATTATTAATGGTAGAATTGTTCCAAAAACAAGAGATTCAATTGAACCTCAAATATATCCTACTGCGAAGGTGATATCAAGTATTGCTTCTAATTCTGCCCAAATATATGTTGACAATGCTGATTTCTTCAACTATGAAGATGAGGGAAGTCCTGACTTTAGAGTTAAATTAATTCCCAATACTACTTTACCAACAGTTGGTTCATTAACAGCAACAATTTCTAATGGTCAAGTAAATGCGATAAGTATTGCTTCAAGTGGAAGTAATTATACATCTGCACCAACTATTAGCATCAGTGCTCCACCATCAATTGGAGTTGGAGTTGGAACAACTGCTACTGCAACAGTAACAGTAGGCAGTGGAGGTATTAATGGATTTACAATAACAAACGCAGGTTTTGGATACACAGTTGCTCCAAGTGTTCTTGTTAAACCTCCTGTATCAGAAAAGGAAATAATTAGAGTTCAAGCAGTTACTGGTTTTTCTGCAACTATCACTAGAATAATTGTAGGTGGAAGTGGTAGCACAACTATTACATTTAAAGTGACAAAAAATGATGGTACCAATTTTTCTGGTTTATCTAGTGGTGATTACATATTCATCAATAATACGACTTATGGTAATGGTGTTACATCATTAACACAAACTGGTAATTCTAATGTGGGTGTCGGTACGACATCTTTTGATAATGTATATCAGGTATCAGCAGTTAATAATGTTTCTGGTGCGAACGCAGACGTGGTATGTAAAGCAACTGTGACTGCTCCGGATAATTCATTAGACACTGGTGCTTTACCTAACGTTGGTACTTTATCATTTGGTAAATTATCATCTCTAAATAGATCTAGTTCACCTCTAACAGTAACCATTTCAGGGTTTACAGTGAACTCAGGTTTATCTACATTCCCATCAATTCAAAGGTCGAGTGGAGATTATACTCTTAGAAATACTGGTGCTTTACCTAAGACTCCATAAACTGTTATAAATATATAAAAAACTATAAATATGCCAGCCGTAGTTACAGATCAATTTAGAATATTTAATGCAAATAATTTTGTTGAATCTATATTAGACTCATCAAACTCTTATTATGTGTTTTTAGGTTTATCAAATCCAATCAAAGATACTAATCCTGGTTTTGGTAGAACAACCACTGCCAATTGGCCATCTGATCCAGTCGATAATTTCCAAAATCTTTCTCACAATAAAGACACAGTATTGTTTGGTAAGAAAATTTCTACTGGTAATATTAGAAGAGTGGTTAAAAGAAATAATTGGGTCGCAAACACTAGATATGATATGTATCGACATGATTATAGTATAACTAATCCATCTCCCAATTCACAACAAGCAAGTCTTTATGAATCAAAATATTATGTCGTAAATAGTGATTTGAGAGTTTATGTGTGTATTGATAATGGATCATCAGGTGCAGTAGGATCTGATTCAGCAAAAGGTGGTAATTCACTCGATGAACCAACTTTTACTGATACTGAACCCTCTGCTGCTGGTACAAGTGGTGATGGATATGTATGGAAATACCTTTTCACAATTTCTCCAAGTGACATTATAAAATTTGATTCGACAGAATTTATAGCGTTACCAAATGATTGGCCAACATCAACTGACTCTCAGATTCAGATTGTAAGAGAAGCAGGAGATTCTCGTATAAACAATAATCAAATTAAAAAAGTTTATATAGAAAATAGTGGCAGTACCACTACTCCTGTTTATCAACAGGGTGACCATTCTCTGGATATTCTAGGAGATGGAACAGGTGGAGTTGTAAATGTAACCGTCAATACGAGTGGAAAAATTACTAAAACTATCGTTACAAGTGGTGGAACTGGATATACTTATGGTATCGTGGATTTAGATCCAATTCATGTTACAAATTCGATTGCATTGGTGGATAGAGCAAAATTAATACCTATAATACCACCATCAAGAGGACATGGATTTGATTTATATACGGAATTAGGTGCAGACAAAATTTTGATTTACACTAGATTTGATGATTCTACACCAGATTTTCCAACAACCACAAAATTTTCACAAGTCGGAATACTTAAAAATCCTTCAAGATTTTCAGATGAAAGTTCAGTTTTTGATGAAATAAACTTTTCATCTGCCTTTGCGATGAAATTAACTGGTAATCCTGGTACAGTACCTGCTGTTGGAACTATCATATCTCAGGGATTAGCAAAGGGATATGTCACGTCATATAATACACAGACTAATGTCTTAAAATATTCGAGAGATAGGTCTTTGTATTTTGGAAATGATACACCAACAAATCAAACAGATTATATTGGAATAAGTTCTGCTAGTAAAATAACTGAATTTACTCAGGGCGGAGGAAATGTAGATCCTCTTGGAATTGGGATATCATCTTTTAGTGGTGGAACTTCTGTTGTTAACAACAAGATAGTTGATCTAGGAGTGACTTTCACAAATGGTCTTGCAAATCCTGAGATAAATAAACAGACAGGTGATATAATTTATATTGATAACCGTGCCTTAGTTATAAGGGACGCAAGACAAAAAGAAGACGTTAAAATCATTCTGGAATTCTAAAAAAAATGGCACAAAAATCAAATTTAAATGTTAGTCCATACTTCGATGACTTCGATTCAAACAATAATTTTTACAAAGTATTATTCAATCCGGGTTTTCCAGTTCAGGCAAGAGAGTTAACTACTTCACAATCAATTTTACAAAATCAAATTGAAGATTTTGGTAGTCACTTATTCAAGAACGGTTCAGTTGTTATACCAGGCAATATAGTATTCGATAGTAGATATCATGCGGTTAAGTTAAATTCTGTCAATTTTGGAATAGATGTATCTCTTTATATAAACAATTTTATTGGAAAAACAATTACAGGAAAAATATCAAATATAAGTGCAACAGTTGAAAAGGTCGCTTTACCAACTACTGATCCAATTGATGATATTACCATATACGTAAAATATATTGATGGTAATGATAACTTTGAAACAAGTTCATTTATAGATGGAGAGGCACTTATATGTGATGAAAATGTTTCTTATGGTAATACAACAATTCAAGCAAATACAGATTTTGCATCGTTAATTAGTGTAGATGCTACATCAATTGGATCCGCTGCATCTATTGGTAAAGGTGTTTATTTCATAAGAGGTTATTTTGTTAATGTATCACAACAAACATTAATACTTGATTATTATACTAATACACCTACTTATAGAGTGGGATTGAAGATTACAGAATCTTTTGTAAGTGCAAAAGATGATCCTTCTTTATATGATAATGCGAAGGGTTTTACTAATTTTGCTGCACCAGGTGCTGATAGATTAAAAATAACTCTTTCATTAACTAAAAAATTAATAACTGATTTAGATGACACTGATTTTGTTGAATTACTTCGTGTAACTGATGGTAAAGTAAAGAAAATTCAAACAAAAACTAGATATAATTTAATCAAAGACTATATTGCAGAAAGAACTTATGATGAATCTGGTAATTATACAACAAAACAATTTATACCTTCACTTCATAATTCATTAAATGATAAAATTGGTAGTAATGGAATTTTCTTTGATGATCAAAAAACCGATCAAGGAAACACTCCATCTGATGATTTAGCAGTAATTAAATTATCATCAGGTAGAGCATATGTTAGAGGATATCAGGTAGATAAACCATTTACTTCAATTGTTGACGTAGAAAAACCAAGAGATACTGAAAAAATAAACAGTGTATCAATTCCATTTACATCACCAAATAAATTAACAGTTTATGCTGTACAGGGTGTTCCAAAAAATGGTGAGATCGTAAAACTTTATAAAAATTCTGAAAAAAGTATGCAAAGGGAAGGTGAGCATATTGGTGATGCAAGAGCATATGGATTTAATTTAAAAGATGGTGAGTATAAAGATGATTCTAGTAAGTGGGAATTGCATTTATATGATATTCAAACAAAGACAGATTTAATTTTAAGTAGAACACTTGATGGAAGTGATGTACCTTTATCATCCTTAATTGTTGGAAAAAGTAGTGGTGCAGTAGGATTTGCTGTAACAAATGGAGCTCCGAGTGGTGTATTAAGTGTAAGACAAACATCTGGTAAGTTTTTAAGAAATGAATTATTAGAGATAAATGGAGTTGATTTTCCTGTTGGTGTTGGAACAGTCAATTCATTCGGTGTTGAGGATATAAAATCTATTGGACAAACAGATGTGGCAGATTTTCCACAATTCTTTGCAAGAACTGTTCTCCAAAAAGCACCTCTACCAAATGGTGTTAGTGAAATTTATGTGGGTCACACAGGTATTGCAACTGCAACAAATGTTGCTAATGGATCTTTTACTGGTATAAAAACAGATTCTATCATAAGATATAATAGTCCACAATTTTCTAATGAAGAAGTCTTTAATAGAGTAGTGTCCATCTCTGCTGATGGTAAGACAGCAACATTAGAAGCAATTGGATCTGGAACCACTAATGTTTTTACTGGATCATTACCTAAATTAAGTGATGATAGTTTTTCTGTCAAAGCATTTTTAGGTGTGCCAATTATAAGCACCAATGATACTGGTCTGTTTGCACCTTTACCTGATGTTAATATTGCTTCAGTTGATTTAGATAGATCTAATTTATTATTAAGTAGACAGATTACAGGAGAGGCAGTATCTGGTAATCAATTAGTTATAAACACATCTCAATTAACAGGTATAACTGATGTAGCATGGGCAACATTTGATGAAGAAAGATATTCAATTCATTACCCCGAAGCATTTTTTAACAATGCAGGTGATAAATCAGTTGGTAAAATAACTGATGATACATTTGTATTAGCGGGAAATGCTATTACAATTTCTGGTTTATCAAATCATGGTTCAGGTATTGTTGTAAATACAACTGCTCAACAAAATTTTGTTGAAAGTAAAGTAAAAACATATAATCGAAGTGTAAAATTAACTGTAAATAAATCTAAAAATGCTATTTCAGGTATGACCACAGCAATTGGAGATGGTACAACAGCACTTGCTGATGGATTATTATTCAATGATTTTTTTGGTTTAAGAGTTCAAGATGAAAGAATATCATTGAATCGTCCAGATGTTGCTAAGTTAATTGCAGTATACGAGTCAGTTGATGGGGACGCACCCACATTAGATAAATTGAAATTTAGTGCATCAATCGCTGTTTCAAGTAATTGTGTAGTAGGAGAAACAATAAGTGGATCTGATTCTGATGCAATAGCACGAGTAATTTCTACAAATGCAGGTGGAGATGCAAACAGTATAGAAATTGTATACCTTAACGATGCATCCTTTATTACAGGAGAGGTTGTAACATTTAGTGAATCAAATATTGAATCACCTGTTGAAATAATAACCATTGGAGTTAGAAAAGATCTAACAACTTCGTATAAACTTGATAAAGGTCAGAATAGAGAATTTTATGATTATTCAAGTATTGTTAGAAATCAAGGTGTGCCAGAACCAACTAGACAACTGTTAGTAATTTTCGATCATTACACAGTTCCGACTAATGATTCAGGAGATGTATTTACTGTTTTAAGTTACGATGATGAAAGGTATGCGACTGATATTCCATTCATCGATCAGTTTAGAGCATCAGATACTCTTGATTTTAGACCAAGAGTTGCTGACTTCACTGTTGATACAAAATCACCATTTGATTTCACTTCAAGAACTTTTGACAGTTCATCCAACATATTTCTAAAAACAGGTGAAGGAGCAGTTATAAGTTATGAGTATTATCTTCCTAGAATTGACAAGTTATATTTAAATTCAAAAGAGGAATTTATTGTTCAAAAAGGTGTTTCAGCCAGATATCCAAAACCA
>Ga0209348_1000377_pt1 | contig 24208 bp, 39 predicted proteins | sample ETNvirenome_2_30_FD_184065 | JGI IMG/M metagenome (GOLD analysis project Ga0209348, IMG submission 184065) | Marine viral communities from the Pacific Ocean - ETNP_2_30 (SPAdes) (version 2) | ecosystem: Environmental > Aquatic > Marine > Oceanic | place: Pacific Ocean | collected 2013-06-22
TTGTAGCTGCTCGTTTCTTTTTATTGGCTGCTGCTAGTTTACGCCTACCCTTTGCAGTAGATTTTAATTTTTGAATTTGTTTTTTTGGTGCGTAAACTTCTCCAGTTTCAGATGATTTTTTTCCGCTAGGAGTAGTCCACTTTTGTTTTGTCCATTTTTTCAGACTTCTTTGTGATTTTTTTAGTGGCATTATTCTTCATATAAATTATTAAATGTTATTTCAGGGTCCATATAACTTTCATGTTCTTCCGCTGAATGTAAGTATTGCGAAGGTTTAAAGTCTGGTGGTCCCTCTCCTGTAACCCATAAAGCAGGGTTTGTAACTCTTACTCTATTATTTGGTAAAGCTATTACATTACCTTTCCATTTACAATCTTCAGTTATATACATTACATGAGATTGTTTATGTTGTGCTGGACAATCTGCTATTGGATGATCTGTATAGTCAACTGTAAATAAATACTTAGACTTATAAAACTCACCATCTATTTTTGCTATCCAAGGACTAGAGCTAGTTCTATCTAATATCATTGTTGCATGATGTCTTGACTCACAATCCCAAGGCTGGGCTAAATGATTTTCCATAGGTTCAGGAAACTGATCCATACTTATATCTGCTACAAGTGCTTGTATCGGCATCCTAGCCCACATTGCACCACCATGAACATTAGGTATTTCTTCTTCATACAAGTCTGCTTCACAGCCTGTAAAAACAACTTGAAAAGATAATGACCTATCAGGAATAGTATTAACTGCTATTGCTATAGCATGTAAAAACTCACCATGATATTGTTCGTGATTATGGGTAAATTCTTTTCTTACCCAACATTTAAAGTGAGGTATATTGTCTATTAAATAAGACACTATTTATATCCGCCACCTTTTGCTTTGTATTGTTTTGCTAACATTTGAGCTTTACGAGCAGACCATTGACCGGGTCTGCCACCTTTTCCTCCAGCTTTAATTTTGTTAAATAATCTTTTACGCATAGAAGGTTTAGTATAATTACCAGCTTCATTCACTTTACTTTTTGTCTTTCCACCTTTTTTCATGCTGATAGACTCTAAAGTTTTGGCTTGACTTGCATGTGTCTTACTTGCTTTTTTTAAACCTTTTATTACTTTATTTAGTTTCTGTGCTCTGCTCATAATAATTGACTTAGTAATCCTATGCTAGAAGTTATCATTAATACATAAAGACCCCATATCATATTTTCTAGTCTAGCAAATCTAGCTTGTCCTTGATCAAGTCTTTTCTCTATATTTTCATAGCGTATTGCACATTCTTTCTCATGTGCTGCTACCTTCTCGATAGCTGATGTCATTTCTTTTTCTTTTTAACTCTTACTGTTTTGTAAGCCTCATTAACATCTGGTGTAGATTTATCATCTGCTACATATCTACCTTTTTTGTTTCTAGCACGAACCTGTTTGCGTTCAGTATTAGTAACTGTATCGACAAGTTTTTTCCACCAACTCATTTGTCTTTAGCCTTCCAAATATTAAGAGCACACCAGTCAACTAGCATATATACATGCCTAAACCAGTGGTCGTCTTTAGGTGTTGGTGTAATAGCTGCAACTCCTGAAGCTACTGCTACAATTACGCATAACCATAAAATTATTTCCATATTTTACTCCTCTTCTTTTTGAATCTCGTCTGTTTGTTTATCAACATTTTCAACCACAACATCTACCACATCTTGAGTAGCATCAGCAACTGTGCCTACTACATCACTTACATCATGTAATGCTGCTGCTGTAACATTTCCTGCTGTAGAAACTGTGCTATCAATAACACTTGAACCTAAATCAATACCGCCATCAACAACTGCACCAACAGTTGCACATGATGTTATAAAAAATGCTAAAGCTAATAAAATATAATTTTTCATAATTTTCTCCTATGAACTTGGTGGGGTTGGAAACTCGCCTAATGGTCTAACTGGTGGGTCATCATTGTTATATACATACAATGCTGCTAGTGCATCTACATCGCTTACTGCATCTATTTTTGTTTTCATAGAATCAGCAGTTGTTCTCACACCCGTTCTAAATGTAGTCCAGTCCGAGGGTATAGCTGTACCTGCTTCTTCTTTTCTAATTACTAACCAGTCATTAGATTGTAATAAAGCATAAGCCTGACCATTCACTGATTCTTTGTGAAGAGTTTTTAAACCTTTAACTAAATCTTCACCTGAACCACTATCATCTAATGATTTTGCCGTAGCTGTGCCGTAAGTTGCTGTTACAGTATTATTTGCAAATGCAAATGATTGTTCTGTATTTATGTAATACTCTTTATCTTTTTTATTTGTATCATCTTGTACTACCTCATAGATACCTATAGCTTCTAATTCAGATTTACTCCACATATTAAAAATATTTTGGGGGTATTGCACACCACCAATTTTCATAGGTTTAGATGATTCTATAACCTCAGTTATGTTGTTTGATTCTACTAATGCCCACATAATTAATTCCTATAATATACTATACTGCTGTTAATGGCACTCCGCCACTACTCACTGTTGGTTTTTCTGCTATCGCCCAATAAAATAAATCTCCATTTAATTCACTGTCATTAGACCTCATTTTGACTCCATTACTTAAAAAATCCACATATATATCATTAGCACCACCAGTAGCAGAACCCTCTGCTGTTCTTGTGTGCATACGCATAAAAGGTTGTGCACCACCATTTTGTGTTTTTCTTTTACTATCTATGCAAAACCAACCACCAGTTGCATCATATCTTTTATATATAAAAAATCTTGGTTTAAATCCTAAATAAATAAATGTGCCATCATCAGCCTGATTATTACCATGTGTTAAACCTGCTCTTTGATAGCCTTGTTCATCACCAAAATGCCATGCTACATAAGATTTAGCACCTTGAGGTCTAAATACAGCATTAACATCTTTACAATTTATAACTGAAGCTGTTGGTGCAGCATCAAAAAGAACACTTGTCGTATAGTTACCTGTAGAAAGAAATCCTCCATTTTCGTATCCTAATTCATTATGTAAAAAAGACATAGGTGCATTACTACCAATCGTTTTAGATTTTATAAAAGTAAATGCAGGTATCTCACCTAAACCATGCGAAAACGAGCCAAAGCTAGTTGAACCTTGATATTCTGATATAGATATATTAGCAGTTAAATTCTTTTGCACAGTAGATTCAGATGGGTCATAACTTGTTGAACCTGCTGCTATAGTTTCAGTTGTGCCGCCATTTATTTTCCAACACCAAGCAACATAAGTATCACCATTGGTATTGCCCTCTGCATTAGCACCTAAACTAAATCCATCACTATCAAATGAAGTAATACGATTAGTTGCTGATTGTTCTGTTTCTTCCCAACTATCTGTATTAGAACCATTTGTCATTATTTGCTTACCCGTTCCTCTACTAGAATCAGTTATAACATGGTCACCTGATGCGTTTCTGCTTTTAAGCCAAACTAAATCAGGTTGAAATCCTACTCCTGTAATTGATTGAGTAGAACCATTACCTGTATAAGTCACAACATTAAAATAACTTTCAGGTGTATCTATAGTTGTATAAGCCATTATCCGAACTCCGCAATATTTTTTGTGCAAATAGAGTAATAATTTACACCACTTAAAACTGGTGAATAAACAAAATTTCCATATCCATTAGCGTCATTGTAAGACTTTGTGTTGCTTATTAAAGTGTAGCCACCAAAGTTAAACTCACCACCATCATCCTCGTATTGTGCATTACATGGAAAAACAAAATGACCGCTAAATGCAGAATTAAAACTAACTGGTTGTGAAAGTGTGCCACTTAGAACTGAGCCATTTCTAGCAACTGTAAACTCTTGGTCATCAACATTCAAAAACAAACCATAAATATCATTAACAGAGGTTGTTCCCCAACCAGTGCTTTCATTTGATATTTGCGAGCCATTAATTCTTTGATAATAATGTGCTGCTGCATATCCTATAACAAAAGTTTGGTCATACAAAAATTGTGCATTAGTTGCATCATCACTTGTATCAGGAAATGTACTTGCTCCAAAAAATCCAAATTCTGTACTTGTTACTTTATATTCGTAATACCATTTACCATTTTGCACACCCAGACTTCCATAGGCATTGTTCCAATTTCCACCACCGCCTGCAACGTGCATAGCACCTTCATTGATAGTTGGTTTATTATCAGTCTGTACTAATATATTAAAAGTGCAAAAATTGTTAGTAGGACTATCTGTTGCTTGGTCGGCTGCTGCTATGTTATTTAAATTAAAATTATTACTGTTACCACTAGAATCTAAACCTAAATTAGAACTATCTTCAAACTTTAAATGAAATCCCTCACTACCATGACCGCCTGTATATTGTTTTGGTTTCCATATACCGCTATCTTCATCAAACTCTCCAAATTCTGTTTGTGCTACTTGAGTGCCATCTACATAATGAACTTCTGCAAAATAACCATTAAAACCATAACCACCTTCAGTAAACCAACCAAGTTGCATAGTAGTAGAACTAAAATTTCCTAAAGTTAAATCATCATTTTGACCAGGATAGTTTGCAGTTGTAAAGCTAGTATGTTGAACACCATTCCAATATATTTTTACTCTATCTGAAGCTGTGCTTTGTGTTGTGTCTATTGCAACAACAAGGTGATACCAAGCGTTAGAATCTCGAAACAATCTGTTTTGATCCTCAATCTCATAAGTAGAGCTTCCATCAGTAAGTCTTATATGAAAATAATTTGGTTTAAATCTAAATCTAATATTGCTACCTTGCGAAATAAATATTTGGTCATCATCTATTTCTGTTCTTTTAAGCCACATAGAAATAGTCATAGTTCTTCTACTTCCATCACTACCTGATGCAGGTCTTTGTAAATATTCTGTATTATCATCTTCTAGCTTTACAGAATTATTAATATCAAAACCAGTCGATATACTTCCACGATTAGCTGTTCGTTGTAAGGTTTCCATATTAAGTTTGTGCTAAGTTTTGTACTCTTCCAATTTCTTGCCAGACTGAGCCGTTATATCTAAATGCTAGTATGTCAGTTTTATTAGCTGTAGCTGTAATTGTAGGTGCTGTTGAAGCAGCAAATTCAAATACAGTATTCCAAGCAATCGTTCTTGCTGTACCGCCCTGTGCTATCTCTACAGAAATAATTGCACCTTCTACTGCATTACTAGGTGCTGAAAAGGTTGTATTTTCTGTGGTTAAATGAAAAGCATTAGCTGCTGCTGCTGCATCCCAAGCAACTGCATTAGAGCTTGAGGTTAGTGCAACCTGTGTAATGTTAGCTGAAGTAGATGCTGTAACTGCTTTTGGAAAAGTAGCCTTTTGGTTTTCGTCTATTGATATAGCTGGTGTTGTACCAACTGTTGATCCTAAACCAATGACTAAATCATCTGCTGAGTCGTCTAAACCCACATAGTAATCTTGAGCATTACCATCAAATACTAATTTAGTGTCAACTGCTGCACCATCACCAATAGTTACAGAGTCATCATCTATTGTGAGTATGCTGTTTGTGCCTACAGTAGAGCCTTCTCCAATAACTAATTTATCAGCAGAATCATCTAGTGCAATATAAAAGTCTTTAGCATTACCATCATAGATTAACGCTGTATCAACTGCAGCACCATCACCTAAAGTAACTGTATCATCAGTAATTGTAAGAATACTATTTGTTCCTACTGTTGATCCCTCGCCAATTAATAACTTATCGGCACTGTCATCTAAACCAACATAAAAGTCTTTAGCGTTACCATCAAATACAATCTTAGTATCTTCTGCTCCTGCATCTCCTATTGTTAGAGTAGGAGTTGTACCTTTTAGAGCCATAGTTTGTGCAACAATATCACCTGTAGTTGAAGATGCTGCTTGTCCTACACCAATAGATTGAGCAAACTTAATATCTTGGTTTTCATCTATTTCAATAGCAGGAGTTGTACCTACGGCTGAACCAAGACCTATAACTAAGTCATCAGCACTATCATCTAGTCCTATATAGTAATCTTGAGCATTACCATCAAAAACAAGTTTAGTATCTTCAGCAGTAGCATCTCCTATTGTTAGGGTTGTACCATTTACAGATAAAGTATCTGTGACTTGTAAATCTGTAAAAGCATCTAATACGGCTGCTCCTGAACCTGCTCCATCTAACTGAACTACCGCTACTTTTCCATTTGCTATCGTTACATTTGAGCCTGAACCTTGAGAAATAATAATATTGTAAGGTCCACTACTGCCTGAATCAGTAGTAGCATTTTCAATAATATGCACCCTTTTCATGGTGTTTGGACCAATCGTTATCGTGCAATCAGAATCTAAAGCACCTGTGTACTTTAAATATATAGCTCTACCTGCATCAGAGCTTCCGTCTGCAACAGTAGTTGTATGAGTGTCAGCATTAGTAGTAATAGCCTCAGTGCCTATTCCTAGAGCCTCTCCAATAAGCTCTAAATTGGTATTGGTACTGGTTCCCCAAGTACCTGACTCATCACCAGTTGCTATTTCTTTTAATCGTAAGTTATTTACATAAGTTGCCATATTAAGCTACCTCTTCCCAATTTGGGTTTTGTGTTGTACTAATTATAGAATAATTTGGAGTTTGTGAGTCATCAATTAATCCCCACACATTTACTCCTGTTAAACCTGTTGTTCCTGCTATACCTGTCACACTAACATCAGCATTTGCTTGTGATGTTATAGTTCCTAATCCTGATGTACCTGCAAAACCCGTAACACTAAGATTGTTATTAGTAATTAAAGTTTCATCACCAAGATTTATAGTTGATGCTACTGCCGATACTCCTGTAACGGCTGCTGCATTTACAGCTACAGAACCTACTGCACTCGTAGAAGATTCACCTGTAACTGCTAAAGTATTATTTGTTTCTAAAGATTCTGTGCCTAATGCAGTTGTTCCTGCTACACCAGTAACCCCTACCTCTCCACCAGCACTTGTTGCAACTGAAGTAATAGCAGTTGTGCCAACTACTCCAGTTACTTCTACAGGTACAGCCTCTCCCCATGTCCCTGAACCCCATGTGGAACGACCCCAACCTGTAATATTAGCCATGTTAAGCTATTCTAATAATTGCGTTAGATGCGTCTGCTGTTGGAAATTGAATTGTAAAATCACCTGCTGTTGATGTTTTATCGCCACCAAAAGCTAAAACACATACTGCTGGATCACCTGAAGCTGAATCATTAAATATCATACAACCATTTGCAGTCACTGTTGCATTAGAAAATGTTAAATCTGCAAAATCAGTAAACGCAGTTGTGCCTGATGTCGTAGGATCAACTCTGGTTAATGATGCACCCTTAGCAGTATAGTTAGTTCCTGATGCTTCATTTGATGTTGTGTATGCAGTTGTAGATGCACCTAAAGAAGCACTACTAGTATAGAGTGCTAAGTTAAATGTGTTACCACCTGAGTTTTTAAAATTATGCACACCCTCTAAAAGTTCTTTTTTAAAGGAAGTACACATAGCTTGTGAAATCGCCATTATAGTCTCCTAATAATATCAGCCATATCTTTATGACCTTGTTTTTCTAATAAACCTGCTACAGTAGCTCTATCACTAGCTATAGCTTGTTTCATATATAATAAAACAACTGTTTGTATAGCTTCTTTAAATGCTTTTGCCTGTGCTTGAACTACAGGATCAGCATTATCACTAATACTTACAATCTTATTTACTATTCTTTCTGTCCAATATTCAGGACTTAAACCTTTATTTTGTGTAGTTTCTACAACTACATTCCCTATGCTTGATTCAACATCTACTGTAAACATTATGTCCTCTGCACTCTAACCACATCATCTCTATAGGTATCAACAGTATTATCACCTTCTCCTAGATTTTTTAATCTTACTAGAGCTTCCATAAATCTTTTTTCATATGTTGCCATTAAATCAGGATCGCCTTTCATATAAACATAAGACTCTAGCAAAGTTCCATATAGTAAAGCATTTTTTGCGTTAGTTGATAGCCATGTTGTGCCACTATCTCCACCTGCTGTTATTGATGCAGGTCTATAAAAATAATGCAACTCAACTACTAAATCAGCATTTGGAGTTGGTCCAACAATAAAAGTTGTATCATCAAATAAAGCGTAATGTTTTGGTATTCCTGTAATACTTGCATTTGGATATGCTTCTCTTACAAAGTTTACATCTTTAAATAAAAGAAATGATTGCTCACTTGAACTTGTTAAAGATAAAGAAAAACTATCTAAAAAATCAGAAGGTGTTGCAAGGTACTGATTTCCCGATGTTAATGTACCACTAACATTTTTTCTAAATACAGGAAGATTAATAGTTTTTAATATTCTTTCTTCTGTTTGTTCTATTAATTTAGGTAAATCAGAAACAAATTGTGTTTCTGTATTTTGTAAATAATTCTGAACTAAACTTTTTAATTCTGCGTATGTCATGTGTTAATTTGACCCCCCATGCCTGAGTGGTTAGTACAATAATAATATAATGTTGGAGCACCAGATGCTATCTCTATTTGTGTATAAGCACCTGCATTTCCTGCTGTTCCGTTGGTTGTAACTCCTGTTGTGTATTCTGAACCACCACCATGCGTACCATCTGATGTAGTAGAAAATCTTAATGGGTGTCCACTATTACTACTATCGGATTGATCAAATCTATAAGATTGTCCTTCTACTAAATTTAAAGTTGCTGCTCTGCTACCATTAACATAAAAATAATTAGAACCATAATAACTAGCCACTGTAATTGTATAAGTAGTATAAGATGAAGCAGGAGTTGAAACAGTTACTGATCCTAAACTTGTTGTTCCAGTAGTTGCTGTTGGAGTTGCTATATTAGATGGTGATGGAGTAGGTGCTGGGGTAGGTGCTGGAGTTGGAGAAGGAGTTGGAGAAGCTGAAGTAACTCCTGATAGAGTTATTTCACCTAACTCACCTCTCATATCCAAACCAACTGTTCTTGAACCTAAAGCTGTTATGCCACCACCTACAGGATCAAAAGCAAATAATCTTGATGATGCTTCTTCTCCTGTATCCACTCTAGCATCATATAAAGCCTGTGGATCAATAGTTGATACACGATTTACATCAAACTGTGGATGATCAGGATCAAAACACTCAGGACATACTCTTAAACCATTTCTAACTTTGTTTTCTGTTTCATATCTAAGTTCTTTTAACTTAAATGTAAAACCACATCTATCGCATATACCTAATGCTTTTCTACCTTGAGCATACATATTAGTTGTAAAAACTGTAAGGAACAAACCTTACTGATGCTCTTTCTCTGTCTGCATCACTAACTTCATTCCATAATTCTAAATATCTTTGTCTAAGCATTGGAACTTTTGCAGTAGCCTGTTCTTTCTTACATGCAATATTGTATGCCAATCCGTATGTCATACATGGTAAATATCTTGTAGGCACTCCAGCGTTATTACTTGCTGGTTCTCCTGTATCTTCTATTTTTTTAATATAGTAATAAATACAAGTATAAGTTTCTGCACCATCAGGTGTATTCCATAAAGTTAAAGTAGGATTATCTACACCTTTATCTAAATAATATAAACTAGGTTTACCTTTAGAAAGTTTATTAGCTATATGTGTGTATTCACTTACAGATATCCTTCTAAGATTTTGATCGAATTGTTTTGATGTATCACCTGAATCAGTTCTAATAAAAGCCTCTACTATTTCTAATACATCTGTTCCTAAACTATAAGAAGATGTGCCTTCAGTTAAAGACTGTGATCCTGACTCTATTGAAAATAAATTAGTGCCTTTATTTTGCCATTCAAGAAATAATAAATCTAAGGCTCTTCTAGCTGTTCTATAGTCATAGCCTGAACGCATCTCAAGTCCGCACAACTCGTATGCTTCTTCAATAATATCAGATAAATCTAAATTAAATGATGTTGTACCGCTACTTGCCATGCTTTCTCCTAATAGCTTCCTTACCTCTTTTTGCTATGGCTGCTTGTGCATCTTTACCTGCAACCTTAGCTCTTTGTTCCATTACAGTTAATATTTGTATTTTTCTAGCAAAAGGTTTTTTTATTTTTTTAACCTTAGCTACTGTTTCTCTAGCATCAGCAACAGAAGCATACTTAATACTTACAGTATCCTTTGGATTTTCATCGGTATAAAGTCTGCGACCTGAACCTTTAGGTTTTTTACCTGTTCCTACTTTTGGGTCTTTTTTGCTTCTCATTTGTTCTATGTGGAACCTTATTCTTTTTTGATGCTGGTGCTTTTAGTGTGCTTTGTTTAAAAGCAGTTCTGGACATTACCATTTGACTTTATCTGCCCAATAAGCTGCTGACATCTTACCCTTCTTGATGTTCTTACCATGTCTAGCTTTAAAAGACTTTCTTTTAGCTTTCATGCGTTTTGATTCACCTTTCTTGGGTTTACCAGCAGTTCCTGATAATGTTCCAACCTTTTTGCCTTGCTGTCCAAATCTAATAGTTTTTATCTTGTTGCCTTCTTTTGCAACAACTATATGAGATTTTTTAGGGTGGTTTGGGGTACGCTTTGGTTTATTGTACCCCGAAACACCTGCCCGTTTTAATCTTGAGTCTTTGGAAGCTCGGCTCACTACTAGACTCTGCCACCTGTTTTTCTTCTAACAACTTCGTTGTAAGTAGGAACAGTTTTACCTGTACTCATGCCGGGACCTTTTTTTGGTTTTTTTGGCATACCAGCAGAACCTCTTCCTGTAGCTTGACCACTACCTGTATTTTCAGTATTAGTCTTAGGTTTTGTTCCACCTCTTACACCACCAGTAGTAGATTGTCGTGATCTAGTTACTGAAGGAGTTGTAGTTGTTTTTTTAGTGGTTGCACCTGTTTGACCAGTTTTAGGAACCGAAGGCATTGTTCTTCTAGTAGTAGTGCCAACACCGCCAGTCCCTTGTCCACTAGTTCTTGATTGAGTAGTGCCTGTACCTCTAGTTGGTGCTCTTCTTGGTGTCCCTACTTGTTGATTTTTAGGGGTTTTCGGTTTTGAAGGAGCACTAGCTGGTTTCTTTTTAGGGCGTTGAAAACGCACTCCTCTTATAGGAGAAGCCATTATACTCTACCGCCAGTTTTCTTTTGAACAAGTTCGTTAAAAGTAGGAGTCATTTTAGATGACATCTTAGATGACATTTTAGAACCACTTCTTCTACCGCCTCTCAACTTTGATGAGTACTTAGATTTTTTATTTTCAACTTTTCTAGCACCTTTCATCTTTGATCCGTATTTACTAGTTTTTGCCATTTTTTTTCACCTTTTTTGTTGTTGATTTTTTAGCAGGAGCTTTCTTAGCAGTGGTTTTTTTAGCAGGGGCTTTCTTAGCTTTAGGCTTTAATTCCTTCAGCATAGCGTCAGCTTCCTTTTCTCGCATAGGACCAGCTACTAGTTCTTCTCCATTCCAAATTAAAAATGCCGGATCACCATTAACAAAGTGTCCGTTCTCTTCTTTTCTATAAGACATAATTCACCTTAATCGTAAGATTTAATACAATGCAACACGATAAGATATGTATCTCCAGAACTATGTCCTGTAGTTGTAAGATTAATATCTCCGTTTTTGCCTGAACCTGATGTGTTCTGCAATCCACCAAAAGGTGAAAAGTCTAAAACACCATCAGCACTTGGGTTTAATTCTAAGCACAATGTATCTGATGATGCGTTCCAAAATAAACCTATCTTAGTAAATCCTAAAATAGAGTAATAAACTTTTTGTAACTTAACACCAGAACATGCTTTACCATCTAGCGTACTAGATTTTAAAGCACTCACATCAACTTTAGCGACAGCACTTTCACCTGTGCCATCGCTAACATTTGTAAGCTGTACTATAAAATCTTTATCACTATCTAAAATAGTTGTAGATGTTACTGCATCAGCCATAATTTACTCCTATTAAGGTTGGTCAGTAAATGCTGGAACATCTGCACCTTCTTGGTTGCCCCAGATATACCAGTTAGTTGAATCTTTAGCTAAGATGTTGATTTCAAATAAACCAAAGTCAGTTAAAGTAAGAATGGAGTTTGAGTTACCATCAGCGTAAACAGAAACATTATCTGCATTAGAGTCTAGGTGAATAATTCCACCAATGAAGAAATTAGTATCTGAACCTGTATCAATGATAAGGTTTTCTGTTTCTTCTGCTGCACCACCATAAATAAGTTTAAAGTACACACCAGCAGAAGGGCTTGGTAATGTAAGAGTTCTGTCTGCTGTAATAGCTGGAACTACATTAGTACGACCACCATTTGCTGTTGCTGTAAGTGATGTATCTGCATCAGTTAAAGCTACAGGTGTGACCTTCATACCATCACCATCTAAAGTAAATTCAGTAGTAATAGCACCTGTTGTTGAATTTTTTGAAATGACTGTAAAGCCATTCTCAGACCTGACTGGTCCGTTAAAAGTTGAGTTTCCCATAGTTGTTACCTATAAAATTCTAGCGTCTTGGTTTGTCTGCTAGGTCAGTCGCTAGATTAATAAAATCCCTAGATACGAAAAAAGGGGAGCATTAGCTCCCCTATAAGTTTAGCTTGAACCGGGTGATCCGTAAATACCAAGAGGATCAGATACACCAAATGAGTATCTTTCTCTTGCTTTATACCTCACATTACCAGTATCAAAATCACCATCCATAGAAGTTTCCATTCCAGTTCTATTGAAATGTTTCATTCCATTTGGAACATCAGTGATTATGAAGAAAGCATTAGTATCGGTTAAATAATGGTTAACCATGTAACCTTCAGGAATAGCTCCGTTAGTTACAATAGCGTTAACATCATTATCTGAAGTACCAACTCTAAATTGACTTTCTAAAAGTCTTGTCGCTGTAAACTGCAATGCAGATGGAACGATAAGTCTTTTTGGTCTAGCTGCAATTTTAAGACCTCTTTGATCTTTAAAAGCTGCAATTTCAATAATCGCATTTTCTAAAGAAGTTTCATTAAGGTCTGCTGCTGTGCTAGGTCTATTAGAGTTTTTACCACCATTTACTAATGGGTGACCATCACCACCAGTTACACCATCTCCATCAGCAGTAAATAAGTTTACGCCATCTCCAGATTGGAAACTGTTAGTAAACCCATTATTGAGTGGATTCGCTGCTTTGACTTGCTTAGTGTAAGCCATAGCTCTTGCGAGTGCTTTAGTATATCTAGCAGATAAAGAATCGTAGAGGTTATCTTCGATTGCTTCTTCTGTAATAGCAAAACCTAAAGCAATGGTTTCGTGGTTATATCTTGCTGTAAAGCTCTCTTGTGCTGAATCGTAAGTGATTGCAGAACCTTCGTCTTTAACAACCGCCTGACCAAATCCACTTAACTGAACTTCTTCTTCGAATGAACGATCTGAATTTTCAGTTTCATAGATCATGGTGTGCTCATCTTCGTACTTTTCGTACTCCAACCCAAACAAAGCGTTTAGTCCGGGTAGGAGTTCTTTTAACATTTGTGCTCTTGAAATAGCCATATTATTCTCCTAAATTAAACGCCAGTTGTGTTATCGAGTTGATGTCCAACATTAAATTTAACGATGACATCGGTGAAAGAATCACCAACAGAACTATCGGGTCCGTCAACGAACTCCATAATTCTTAATGGTAATGTATTGGTTGTAGCAATGGTAGATGAATCTACTGCATTTTTACTACGACCAATCGTAGTGCTTCCTGCGGTTTGAACCACAGCAACATTGTTACCTAAAGCTGTTTGTGCAAGTGACGCATCACCTTGCATTTGCATTTCTAGGTAAGGATCATCAACAACATACGCACTGATATCACTAGCAACAGTTGATGCTGGATATGTCTGTGAGAATGTTTTTTGATTTGTATTTGGATCAGTGTATGAAACACCTACAAATACGCCTATGGGAGTTAATGAAGTAGTGCCGGTGTCTTTTTCAACAGTTCCAGAACTTACTATCTTTACAAAATCTCCATAGAATATAGCGGTACCATAGTTGGAGGCTATTTTATAGTGTCTAACTTTTCCTGTGAAGGAACCGCCAGAACTAATACAACCTACAGGCTCGGCACCCATTGGGGTAGCTGAACTAGCCATATAATTCTCCTAAAAGAGGTTAAACAACAGCCCCAAGTAAAATATTAAGTGTTACTTAGAGCCACCAAATGTAGTCCTACTTTTGCGATCTGGTTGTAACAGAGGCATACGAGGATCATTTTCTTTCATAAAGTTATTGTCAACGGCTTCCATTTGCTCTGCGGACATCTTTCTGTAGTACTCATCTCTTTGCTCCATAAGCTCTTTTGGAGCTTTACAAAGTAAAAGACCACCTACTTCCAAATTACCTTTACTAGCCCACTCTGAATCCACATCACAAACTAAGTGTAGTTCAGGGTGATCCTCTGCTTTCACAGGCTCCCATCCTTCTCTAAACTTAGAGCTAACATTAGTATTGTTAGGTTGCCCTAAAACACTTGTAGCTACCCACCTAAATACCCATCCGTCTTGCGGTGTAGGGCTAGGTAGTTTCGATTGTGGTTCCCAAGATTGGGTTCTTGCAGAAGCCTCTCTGGACTCCGTATCTCTTGCTGCTCTAGTAACTTCTTCAGTTACTTTATTTTCATCTGCCATTATCTATTCTCCTGTGCGAGTTGTTTGGCGTATTGCTCTGGTGTTAAACCCAAACGCCTTGCGAGGGCGACTTGAGTTGCTGTTAACTGAACTTTGCGAGGCATAGCACCATTGTTTCTTGTTGCAGGTGCTACGACATTCGATGGCTTTTTTGAGGTCTCAGTTTCCACTTCTTCCTGAATTACTTCAGTTTCAGTGGCTACAGCACTTGGTTTACCCTCATAAAGCTCAGGAAATCTTTGGCTCATTCGCTTATCAATTTCCTCGTAATACTGATCACTGTTAGGATTAACTCCTTCAACTTTGATTAATCTCTCATGGATTCCATAAGCATAACCTGTTGCTTCAGGATAATCAGGATTACTAAACCATTTATTATCTTGCAACCATTTAACTTGCCTACTATCTAAGGTTTGTTGTGGTGGTTGCTGAGGTTGTTGAACAGGTTGCTGTGCTTGTTGTTGCATTGCTTCCTGTTGTTGTTGGTAATAATTTAGCTTTTCTGTAGCAGATTTTAAATCAACTTGTGCTGCAAGTATCTTTTCATTTGCTGCTAACATAGCATCGCTATTACCAGCTTCATAAGCCTCTTTAAACTCAGCTTTAGCTTTCTCTAACTCAGCCGTTGACTTAGCAGAGATTTGCCCTAAAAGAGCTTCTTCACCTTTATTAATTAAAGCTGATAGCCTTTTATTTTCCCCTTGAATCTTCTGAGCATAATTAACAGCTTCTTCTCGTAAACGATCTGATGCTTCTTTGGCTCGTCTTTCTTCGTGGTACTCATACTTGAGTTTATCAATTCGCTTTTGAACTTTATCGTTAATGCCCTCTATTTCTTCTTCTACATCATTCTTTGCAGTTTCTGCTTTAGGGGGCTTACGATCTTCAGGTGGTCTATCATCAATGACTTCCACCTCGACTTCTTCATTTTTGTTTTCTGTTGAGTCATCTTTGCTTTTACCGATTTGATGTTTGACTCCAAAAAACTTTTCTTCTTTGGAAGTTTCTACAGGTTGTTCTATTGCTTCTACCTGTTCAACTTCTTGATTTGCGGTATTATTTTCAGACATATTAAATTACCTTTACTATTCCTCTTGGGTCTTGAACAACAGCTTCTACACTATCGTCATTGATTAAACGAAATTCTTTTCCATGCACCATAAATCTAGTGCCTGAATAAGAACGCATAATAATCCAATCGCCCTTTTCACAATAAGGACCATTTGGAAATCTGTTCTTATCTTGATAACAATCATCACCCATTTCTAAAACAAACCCAACGATAGAACCAACTTCTTCTACTCTACGAGTTTCAGATGCTTTAATAATTCCACCTTTGGTAGTTTCTTCTATATCGGGTAATGCGATTAGAATTTTGTAACCCTTTGGAACAGGGAGTTGTTTAGCTTTGTCTGTTGCTTCAACCTCTTTGGGTTGAGTATCCTTTGCAGGTTCTGTCATGTTTTCTCCTTTGCACTAGATTAAGGTCTAGGTCCTTGCGTCAGTTTTGACGATTTACTATTTCTAGCAGATCGAGTATATCTCTTTCTACTAAGGCAAGTCCAGATATCACACCTGTTAAATATCTGTATTCCTCAAAATTTTTACATCCACCGCCAGATAAATGATCAGCGTGTTCATTCATATGCTCACGAATCTTCTTTTGTATAGCTTCTACTATATTTTCAGTTGATCCACTCACTCATCTTCCAGTAATGTTTCTGCTATGTCTCTACCTATCTTAGCACCTTCTATTTGCTCTTTGCTAGATATTTTTTTGTTTTCTGTAGCAGCTTTTAATCCGATGTTAGCACCCGCTATGCGTTCTTGTGAAGCAATTCTTTCTTTTTCCACTTCATTAGTTGCTTTAGCTTTTTCTAAATCAAGAGCCAGTCTTTCAGCATCAGCTTTCATTTTTCTTTGTACTTCAGCTTGTCTGATATCTAGTTCTCTTTCTCTTTGTTGTAATACAGGGTCTTCTAACTGTTCTCTTATTTCTTCTTGTCTTTCATCTGCTTGACTTGTGGCTAATACTCTTTCAGCAGCTTCAGATACAAGTTCTGATAAACGCAGTTCAATATCTTCTGGTAGTGGTTCATCAGGTGGTGGTAGCGGTGCACCAAGTTGTTTTTCAATTTCTTTACGATATTGAAACGCTATATGTTCTGTGACATGCTCTGTGAAGGCAGCTAAGATAGAGTTAGCGTTAGGGCTTTGTCCTACCATTTCTCTCATCTTAGGATCGTTCATAGCAGCCATATGCACTTTAATGTGTGCTTCGTGATCCTGATACATAAACGCTTTAACAGGTTTTCTGTTTAATAAGTTCATGTTTTCTGATACTGGATCAGTTGGTGCTATCTCAGTTTCAAGCGGTACAATCTTATCTGCATCTCTTATGCCTAATACATCCAACATCTGTCTATGGAGTTCTTCCATGTTATACATCTGCGGTGCTTGTTGTGATAGCTGTAGTGCAGCTTGATACTGCATAATCTTTTGTGCTTTTGTGGAAGCATTGGGATCAGATACAGGAATTACATCAACCCTGCCATCAAAATCCTCTTTTATTAATTCTTTACCCTTAATGTTATAAGGATACTCTGTAGGTCCATAGTCAAAAATAATCTTAGATAAAATTCTAAGTTCATGCTTCATGGAGTTATGAATCCTGCTTTGTACTGATCCTATAACTTTTAGTGATCTTTCTAACAATGCGAGTGTGGTGCCGACTGGAGCTTGATTATTCATGTCTGAGACTTTCATATCAGCCAATGAAGCAAACCTTCTACCTTCTTCAACTAAATTTTGAAGTAGGGAGTATAAAGTAGTAGAAGGCTCTTTGTAGGGGAGAAAGGTAATATTATCCTTTATCGCACCACCCGGCACATCCACATCACGAAACTCTCCGGGCATGATAGGTGTATCATCGCCCTTAATTCTTAAACCTCTTGATTTTAAACCACCCGGCAGGTTAGATAATGTACCTGCATCAACGAGTTGTCTTAATAAACTTGTAGCTGATTTAGCTATGCCACCAATTAAATGTATTAAACCAAACCCATAGAATCCCATTCCGGGTAGGTATTGATAGTGAACAAAGTGTTGTCTGCGTTTCTTCAAAGGATCATCTTCAATGTAGTTCCTTCGTATCGCTAATATCTTGCCTGATTGATAATCTAAGGTAACAACATAAGGTAATGCTATACCTGTAACTTGTCCGTCTTTTCTATCTTCAAAACCTTTCAGGTCTAAATCTACCATCATTTCTAAAATGGTATGACGATTATCATTTTCGTATGACTGTCTTTCCCCTGTTAGTTCGTTGTACTTTGACTGAATCTTAGTTAAATCATCTGAAGGTTCTTGTAAATCTACATCTCTATAAAACCCTATAACCTGTAGCTTTTTAATATCATTCGTGCTTTTCTTCATTATGTGAGTAGCACGATCACAGGTTGTTAGATCAGATGCACCATAACTTACAACAAAATCTTCTGCTGGAACAAACATACTTGCAGGTCTGTCTAGCATAGGATCAAAATAAATCTTTCTAAAAGCAGAACCTGCTAAGGGAAGATTGAATAAAAGTTTTTCTGTTTCAGTACGATACTCTGACATTTTATCTGTCAGTAAGTAATTAAGATAATCTTTAACTCTAACAGATTGATCCTGACTACCTTGATCTATCTCACCTACAATCCTGACATCTACAGGACCTTTAGCTGGAAATAACTCAGTTATAGTTTCAGCTTGGAATCTAACCACAGACTCTGTTAGTAATGGGTGGAATACACCACAAGCACCCTGCCAAGGCAAAGTTCTTTCTTCTATCTTTAGCCCTAGTTGGTCTAAACCTTTAGTGTAAGTATCTTCCCAATCTTTGCGTGATTCTTTATCAGAATTAAAATACTGTATTAGCTCTGAGGCTAATCCTTCTAGTTCATCGTCTTGCATGAACTCAGCTATGTTGTCGCCAAAGTTTGGAGTGCCTAACTCAGCACCTTCTTCAAAATCTATAATCATCCCCCCATCTTCAGTCAGTAATGCGACCTCATCAGGGTTAGTTACTATAACTTCTAAAGGAGAATCCTTAACTATTTTGTCTGGGGTTTTTAATGGTTTTTCTGCCATTCAATCTCCTAATAATAATTCGCTTCTCTTGGGGGTAAATCTTCGTCTGGCTCGTCAGAGTCTAAACCAATAAACCCACCTTGTCTAAATCTAATCAATGCTTGTGTAGATGAATCCACTAAATCGTCATGGTCACCAGACGGGAAAGAAGCAAACTCTTCGATCACTTCTTCTGCAAACTTCCTTTCTGGTGCCCATACGATGCCTGAGGCAAACAGATCAGCGACAGCATTAACCCTAGCTATTTTATCATTTCCTCTGCTTGGGGTGTATTCTGAAACAGGAATACCCATTTGTCTTAGTTCAAATATTAAAGGCATACCCGCTGCTTTGGCTTCAACAATAAATGCTTCTGGTTGCCATAGCTGATACATATCAAATGCTTTTTTCTTAAGTTCAGGAAACTCCAATCTATCCTTGAAAGCATCTAATAGTATTACTTGGGGTTGTGTTACCCCCGTGTCGTCTGGTTGATAGAAAACACCCCATGTCGTACAAGCTGAGTAGTCTGAACGCTGTGTTTTTAAAAACGCAGTATCCCATGACTGTATAACAAAGTCGCACTGTGGGGGATTGTCGTACTCCCAAACACGCCACCATTCTCTTTTGATGATGGCTGATTCTTCTGCGGTAGGGTTCTGCTGATATTGAGCAGACCATTTAGCTAAAGGCAGTTCTGCTCTTAGCTTTTCTAATTCTTTAATATCCCAAAACTCTTGCCACAAACTTTTACCTGAGGGCAAGATAGCAGGGAACTCTATAACTTCCCATTCATCAGAGCCGTCTCGTTGTGCAGAGGCTTTAAGTATTTGTCCTGTTAAATCTCGTTTATGCCACCGAGTCATCACAATGATAATGGCACCACCGGGCTGTAAACGCTGTCGTGGTCCAGAAGTATAATATTCATAGACCTTATCAAAGACAGAGGCATCGTTGCTTTGTCCTTCTTGTTCAGAGTGTGGATCATCTATGATTAACAAATCCGCACCTTTACCAGTCACAGCACCGCCTACACCAATCGCAAAGTATTCTCCGCCCTTATTGGTATTCCAACGACCTGCTGCTTTAGAATCGGATTGCAGTCCTACATCGGTAAAAACTTTCTTGTAATCTTCTGAACCCACAAGGTTTCTAACCTTACGACCAAACCCCACAGCTAATTCTGCTGTGTGAGCCACCTGAATGATCTTCTTCTCAGGAAAACATCCTAGAAACCATGCAGGTAATAAATATGAAGCAAACTCAGACTTCGTATGACGAGGGGGCATATTAATAATCAGACGCTTTAATTTACCTTCCTTAACTCTATTAAAAGCATCAGACATAATCTTATGGTGATGTCCTTCAATAAAAGCAACCCACATCTGTTTAACAAACGAAAGGAAGTCATCTTTACAACCCTCTTTCATTTTAGCCTTCTCGTAGTCAGAGAGCAGTTCTAAGAGCATCTTCTGTTGCTCTACGGGTAATTGGCTTAGTTTGCTTAAATCAAACAATGGTGGCACCTCATCTAATCAGAGAAATATACATAAGTGTAAGGAGTATGTATGAGGTATGACAAGATGCCACAAACCTTTCCTAGTATTAAACTAGGTAGTATTAAACTATATAAACTAAAACTTAGTTTTAAACTAGCTAGTTTAATACTAGTTGATCTGCCGATAGCTCTCCCTATTATGTGCATACTTTCACATCTTCACTTGTTCGTCAACACTTATTTCAACTTTTTTGAAGGGGCTTCTTCTTGTGCTCATCACAGTACGCCATTTATTCGGTTGCATAGTAACCCACCCATTATCTTCTAATCTCTTTAACATAGCGTGTACTGTGCTCTTAGAAGATATTCCTAGTGTGTAAGCTAAAGCATCTAGTGATGGTCCACAATTAAACTCTTCCCAATATGCTTCTATTGCTTCTAATAACTTTAATTGCTTTGCTGTCATTGTAGTTTTAGCTTTCTTTTAGTTAATACAATCAAACATTTAAACTTAGTTACAAAGTCTGAACTATATGCAATTAACATATCTTTTAACTGACTATCCATTAATTGATCAAACTTCATAAATATATGTATGGGGTGTATGGGACCCACGAACATTATACGAACATTCTAAAAAAAAAGCCAATCCTAAGTTAGTCGGAAAAGAAAAAAGGGGGTACCCCTATGAAAATTATGAAATTATATGTGCAAAATAGTATGTACCCCATAGTCAGACAAAAAATTTATACGGGGGGCTGGGGGGGAGTGGGGGTTCGCGTGTGCGTGTGTGTGCGTGTGCGTGGGTGCGGTGGTTTATTTCGCCTGTGGTGTTATATTCCGTGAAAGTGAGTACTTACTTCTAGCTACCAAACATTTGTTGAATCTTTTGTTCCAACTCAATCCTGATCTCATCACTAGTTTTATCATTGGTGATACTCTCAACTCTCTCTGTGAATAGTGCCACCTCAGATACCTTACCTAACAATTCCAATGCCCTGATCCTAGCTGACTCGTTATTATCTGTGTCAGTAGCTTCTTTCTGTAGCTGTTCCATGATGAACTGTCTTAGAGAGATAGCTGAAGTAACCGCATACTCATTCTTACGCTTGATTCCCTGCTGTATCCTTTGGGATACCTTAGGGTTGCTCATTAGCTTTGATGCTTCAGTCCATACGCTACTGTCTTTCATATTCTCTACGCTATATGAATCCCTGTATGACTCACTTGCTGTCTTACCTGAGATAACACCCTGACAAAACTTTTCCTGCTTGGGAGTTAGCCCTGATATGTTGGCTACTTTGTTTCCTGATTTACTCTTATCTTTACTCATATATCTATGTATTAACGGATTAATATTTAATTTTTTTTATGTGCCTGTTGTTAGTACTTACTATCATGTAATGACTATTATCCGCTTACTTCGTAAGCAACACAACCTTTTGGGGCGAACATTGGTAGAAATTATTTATCATTTTTTTCTTGACACTTGTGGGGTAAAGCCTTAATCTTGTTTTTGTGTTTGGGGTTGTCGAGGTTTTTCTCCCCTCTCCAAACCGCCCATAGTGGGACTGCTTTTGTCCCCTAGAGTGAGTCTCGCAACGATGATCTCACGATGTTGGTTGCCTAGAGTAGCCAACGACACTAGGGACTCTACCGCAACGAGGTAAACTAGGAATCCTCACCACGAAAAATCCGCCTTTCAAAGGTTTGTGCGTTTACCTAGTGTCCTGATAGTGTTGGTCACTTAGGCTCAATACTGCGATTGTTGGGTTAGTAGCGTTTCCCCCTTCGCAAGTTTCTAAAGCTGATTTGATCCCTACTGAACACAAGACAGGGTGTGTCAACGATGAGACAGTCTTTGATTGTCTTTGATGTGCTAAGGGTTGCGGTGTAGCGTTGCTTTTCTCTAGGGGCTAAATTGTGGCGTGTGTAGTGACCTGATCCCATGTTGAAATTGTCTTGATAAACATATAACAAAAGGAGTAAATATGTATAAAGAAAAAATAAGAGTGTCTAAATTAGAAACAATTATTAGGAGAATGAATAACAATGTTTATGAATCTCAAGAAGAACTTATGAGAGCAATTTTAAAGGTTCTTTGTGCTAATAAAGAAGAAACGAAAATATATCCTATGTCATGGAATAGTGACTATAACTATTCTAATGTAGCCTTTGAAGATGCTGATAATCTTCTAAGACTTGTTGATTTAAAAAGATCAATTCATGGAACTATTGTCGATTCTCTAACAGGTGCTGATTCTGAATTAGATGATCCATATTGGCGTAAACTGCTGAGTTAAAATCAACTGATGAGCAACACAGATCAAGGGGGTTCGCCCCCTTGAGTGGTGGCGAAACAATGTAAATTGTCTTGATAATTCATAAACAACGAAAGGAGTAATTATGAATAAACCTAAATGTGGAAAGTGCGATTCACCAATCGCTTTTGGTAAGCATACAGGGGAAAGAAGATTTTGGGATAACCAATGGGAGTTTTATTCCTGCGGTGGTCAAAAATTCACCTCTGCGAATGATTGGTCGAATCCAAAATACACTTGTGGGGATTGTAATAACAATCCTGATACAGGGTTGCCTGTTGGAAGTTCTTGCAGGTAGCAAAAAGAGGGGGGGACTTGTTCCCCCTCATTTTATTAATCGTGTTGATAAACAAAAGGAAATAATTATGAAATATGTAAATGCAAAAACAGTAGCAAAAAAAATGCGGACTTATTTAACAATGAGTGGATATGCAAACAAGGTTGAAAAACTATCACTTGTTTGTAGAAATGATTTAGAAAAGATATTGCCTGATTATGTGAGTGGCGGTGATATCTCAAAAGTTTTAAACAACAAGGAGTAACTATGACAACAATTAGTAATTTAGAGTGGAAAATTCGTGTTCTTAATGAACATACGAATAATCCTATTGAGCCTTATACAAAAGATAAAAAATCTAAGGAGTTAAAAGCCAATATAGGAAACTATCATTTATATAGAGCCTATGGTGGTTTTGCTTTACATCAAATTTGTAATGAAGGTGGCGGAACAAATAACATATTTAGTTTAACAACTAAAAGAGAACTTTATGATCTGATTTGCTCAATGATTGAAGGTGTAAGAATTGGTAGAAACTGCATCATAAGGAATTTATAACCAACTATTAACTAGCTAATATTTAAAAGGAGTATGTATGAAAGCTAAAAAAATAAATAAGAAAACTGCATGGAAAAAAAAGAAAAGCTATGCACCAAAAAGAAAACCAAAAACAACTGCGATGTTCATTGCATATCAAAAAGCATTGGATAACAAATTGTATGAACTAATGAATGAACAGTATGTTTAGTCTATAGGGTGTGGAGTGTTTAAGAGTGTGAGGGGATTTTTTTCCTTTTGTTTGTTTATCCCCTCGCACTTGCCCTGTACTGTCGTATAGCATGGTAGCTATGCCTGAATGAGATACCTCGAAACAGTACTTGTTTAGTTTTACTAATGTTTCAATTCATATAGGAGTATGTATGAAAGCAACACAGCTAGAAAAATCCTTAGCTAATCTTATTGCTATCAATCAACCTGCCTTTATTTGGGGTGGTGTTGGTATTGGTAAGTCTGAGATTGTGCATAAGGTTGCGGACTCGCTAGGTTTTGCGGTTCGTGATGTGAGGGTGGCTCTGCTTGATCCTGTTGATCTGAGGGGTGTTCCCTCTGTTGAGAATGGGACTACAAAGTGGAATCCACCTGTATTTTTACCAACGGAAGATGATCCCAAAACTCTTTTGTTTTTAGATGAGTTACCGCATGGTAGCCCCTCTGTTCAAAATGCTCTGTTCCAACTAATCAAGGACAGACAATTAGGTGAATATACTTTGCCTGAGTCAACTGTCATTGTGAGTGCAGGTAATAGACTGCAAGATAGAGCAGGTGCTAACAGGGTTAATACTGCATTGGGTGATAGATTTATTCACCTTAACTTAGAGCCT
>Ga0209348_1000379_pt1 | contig 24153 bp, 46 predicted proteins | sample ETNvirenome_2_30_FD_184065 | JGI IMG/M metagenome (GOLD analysis project Ga0209348, IMG submission 184065) | Marine viral communities from the Pacific Ocean - ETNP_2_30 (SPAdes) (version 2) | ecosystem: Environmental > Aquatic > Marine > Oceanic | place: Pacific Ocean | collected 2013-06-22
TCTGAATTGGATGGGCGTGATAGAAAGCTCATCAATTATCTTATCAGACACCGCCACACTTCTACTCTTGAGCATAACAGTGTTACCTTTAAATTTGTTGTGCCTCTTTACGTGCGTTCTCAGCACCATCGCCATAGAACATGGTCCTACAATGAAATTTCTCGTAGATATACCGACAAGGATTTACAATTTTATGAGCCATCTAAGTTTAGAACTCAACACAAATCAAACAGACAGGCTTCCAACCCAGAAGAATTAATAGACCCTTCTTGGAGTCGAATCTACAATACAGTAATTCCCACTAGCATTAAAACAGCATCAGAGGTTATAAAAGAGCATCACAAAAACAGCCTAAAGCTTTTTAACACTCTGATAACTAAAGGAGTCTGTAGAGAACAAGCCAGAGGAGTCCTACCGCAGAACTTATATACTGAATATTACGGGACTGTTAACCTTAATAACCTTCTTAAGTTTATCGACCTTCGCACTCATGAAGGGGCCCAATGGGAGATTCAAAAAACCGCAGAGGCATGTTTGGAAATCGCTACTGATCTGTGGCCGATCACGGTAGAATCATACAGGAAACTGCGAGGTGCAACATAAGTTCAAAATAGGCGATCTAGTTGAACTTAGCGACTTCGGAAAAGTCATGGCCGGAGATTGGGAAATAAAATATGGAATAATAGTTCGGGGCCCGTATAGCATGGGTCTTCCGGGCTCAGGGGAGCCGGAGGGCTTCTACACTGCCTATGACATTATGCTGGGAGATGAACTAATTAAAAGGATACCTACACAATTTATTTTAAGGATGGACAAAGATGAAGAAGATAATGAACGAGTGGAAAAACTGGTTATCGGAGACGGCCCCGACAGATAAGGCACTAGGAGAGCCAGATCGTGAAAGATCTGGACCGTATGACAGGGCCGCCCGCCAAGTAGAGATGGGAAAGGGATATAGGCAGGCTGCAAAGAATAATATCAAAAATTATCTCACCTCTAGTAGAAGCCCTGACTTCCTTTCTAATTTGAAGGATAAACTAAGTCCTGATGAAATTCGTAAAATCATTCATGATATCAACACGATGATATGGATTTATGGTGGCAACACGGAATACGAAACTAGTATTTCGGCAACTGTATACCAATCAGGCGATAAGTATGGCACAATGTATGACAACCAACCAGATGTGGTTGGAGATCCAGTTAAAAAGTTAACAAAGGTTCTAAAAATACTTGGTGCGAAACCCAGCGGCGAAAAGCCCAGCCCCGCTAGAATATTAGATGTATACATATACTACATTCATCCAAACTATCATACGGTCATAGAGCCAAAAAAGCCCAAAAAACCAAGTTCAAGATTTTCCAAAGCTTTGAGTATGAGCCCAGAAAAATTAGCACAAATGAATAAAGACCTTTACAAGAGGAACAAATGATAACAGAGTATCATTTTGATAAGATAAATGTTGGTGGATCTCTAGAGTGCTTATTGCATTCATTTATAAACAACGAGCAGGTTCTATTGTTGAATCCGATATACCCATTTGAGTTGGCGGAGTTCAGCCATGATCTAGATTTAAAATTTCTAGGCTACGATAAAAACAGATCGATTAAAAAATCAGAGATGTGGGACCGCTTATCTTTCCTACTATCAATGTCTGGGCAGATAGTGTTCCCCAATATCGTAAAGACATTTAGGAATGATAAAAATAGGTTTATTCTCGTCACAGAATTTAACAAAAGAATTGCTATGATAGCTGATGAAGTCGCTGTCTGGGAAGAAGAGATCGAAGGGCATGTTAATGTTTATGACTGGTTTCATGTTAGAACTGGTAACAATCATTCCTTTTCTAAGATAGAAGACAGCAGATATGACTTTATTCACACGCTTCACTTCTATCCGGCAAATAGGATTGGTGCCAATGGCGTGACAAAGGATGTTTGTGCTGAGTCTAGACTACCTGTGGATGTTGTTAAAGACCCAGACTTTACCGAGGGCATCGCCCGGCTTAAGACTATCAAAATGATGAGAGATAAGGGAATAAGAGGCCAATCTAATGGCTACGCAAAGAATGGAACCCAACTTCACTACGCCATCAAAGTGGAGCATACTCACAGAGAAATTGTGCATGACTATCAACCATTAAGGACAATAGATGAGATACTACAAGATAAAAGACAGGAAGGTAAAGCATGGGAATTAGCGAAAAGGCTTTTTCGTCACAAGCAAATTTCCATCTTGCAGGGATCATACCGGTTGCCGGTCAACCTTTAGAATACAGTATGCCATATCCTGATTGTTTGTTGCCTATAGCGCCAGACTACACAATGATAGAGGCTGCTGTTATGGAAGCAGCCTTTGCTGGTTGTGATACGATTTGGATTATATGTAATGACGACCTCGCTCCGATTGTTAGATACAGGGTCGGAGATTACATCCAAGACCCCATACATTTTTATAACAACTTTGGTGCCAGACCAAATGAACGCAGGAAAAGAATACCAATATTTTGGGTCCCGGTGCATGCGAAAGATAGATTCAAGAGAGATTGTCTTTCGTGGTCTGTTATAACTGGTGCCCTTTCTTGTTTAAAGATTGCAAGTCAGTTATCTAATTGGTTAATACCAGAAAAATATTATGTTTCTTTTCCGTATGGAATCATAGACCCTCGCCAATTACAAAAGGTCAGAGGTAACATAAGAAACAAAAGTAATTTCTATGTCACGTCAAAAGGCAAATCCGTTCAGGACAATAATTATTCTAGCTTTACTTTTGGCAAAGAAGAGTTTATCATATATCGTAAGAATGTAAGACAGGGAACAGGAAAGTATACAAGTGAAGTCAAAGACGAACGAGGGCTCCCCAGATCAAAGCTCCCCATTGAAGAACGCTGGTCTGCAAGATATTTTGATTTACAAGATGTCTTTAGGGGTGTCGATATCAACGATGGGTTTCAATTTGAAGTCGATGAATTTCATAATTTAGATAATTGGGAGTCATACAGAGAGTATATGAACTCAGACTTGGCAAGAGATACGCAAAGACCAACAAAAGAACTGTTTGCCTATAGGGAATTTAACCGGATAGGTCAAGACATAGAATAACACATCAAAAAAGATTTTTAAGTTTTAGGATTACTGGATTAGCGTACGTCGACGACTAGTTAAAGTATGTCTCTAATGGAAAAGAAATACAAAAAACTAGTCAAAGAGTTAGTATTTGTATATACTGAGTTGGAATATGTTAAGGAGGTTCTATCTCAGGCTCATTCTGATTTCGAATTATATTATCAGAGATATTGTGCAGAAAACAATGTGCCTATATCTGATCTTAATGAAAAGCATAAAGATAAAGTAAAAAAGTCTATCCCACAACCAAAAGTTCAGGAGGTAGATGAATCCGGGCTTGTAAAGCCAGAACCACCACCGCCTCCTCCTCCGGCAAAGATACACAAAGTCTTCACAAAAATGTATAGGATGGTTACTAAAAAGATACATCCTGATAAATTCTCCAATAGAGAAATGACACCAGAAATTGAAGAAAAGATTAACATGTTTAAGGCAGCAACCGAATCATATAATTCAATGAACTGGGGCAAATTTCTTGATGTGTGCGAGAAGCTTGATATAATGCCAACCAGATATGAGGGTGTTAGCGCTTTGATTCGCGACGAAATATCTGATATAAATAAGGAGATAGTAAACAAGAAACGCACATTTAGTTGGAGAATGTATGATTGTGATGATGAAGAGTGCAAAGACAGAGTTGTGAGAGAATTTTTATATCAACTGTTTAGATACAAAGTATAGTATAGGAACTGGAGAAATTGAGATATAGATTTAAAATTGGAGATTTAGTTACTGTAGTGGGGTTAGACAATATGTTTGGATATGATTATATACAGAACGGCACAGTTGGGATTGTTACTGAGTTGTTGTATGGGTGCCTAGATATTGAAAAGGATGATTTTTATTTTGACTATAAAATTTCTATTAATGGTGTTGAATATTCTATGTTTGAAGAAGAGTTAGAGGTGTTTTTCGAACCTTGTAGTTCCTGCGAGTGCGATCCATGTGATTGTGGGTGGGGACATGACGAGGATTTATGACAGAGGTGCTAAATGTAAATGTATGCTTTTGTGTTTTTAACAATATTTTGGGTTTTTATAGGATTTTGTGTTTTCAGATACACTAGATTTCCAGATTTATAGTGAGGCTTTATGAAGAAAGATTATATAAGATTGGTTATTTCCGACTTACACATCGGAAGCCACAACTCTAAGGAAGAGCAGATCTTGGAGTTACTACAAACAGTTGAGTTCGATGAATTGATTCTCGCCGGAGATATTATCGATTTTATTAAAGTGCCAACCTTCACGAAAATGACCGCCAAAATTTTTTCATATTTGAGCAAACTAGACAAAAAAATTACTTATATTATAGGAAACCATGACATATCTTTTGCTAGCTTCACCGGTCAAAGACTGTTGAATATTGAATTTACCAATCATTGCGAGTTTGTATACGGGGAAAAGAAATATAGGATTGTTCACGGTCATGAATTTGATAGTGGTCTTGTTCATTGGCCCGTTTTTATGAACTTTGTATCTATTATTCAAGATTGGCTTGAAAGAACATTCGCATGGAAATTGGCTTCATGGTGGGTTGATCGCCGTCTCAAGAAAAGAAAACTTAGAAGAATATGGGACATCCTAAAGTGGAATAAGGACGCAGATGTTTTTATTATGGGCCACACACACGTCCCCGAGGTTGTAATATGGGTTGACGAGAACCAAAAAATAAAAACATATGTCAACTGTGGAGACTGGGAAAGTCATATGACATATGTTATTATAAAAGACAACGAATTGAGATTAAAAAAATTTAAGCCATCGCAACCAAAACCATTAGGGCGAGAAGAGCAGCAATCAGAAAGCCCATCGGAATCAAATTCGAAACCACGACAGGGAATCCTTGATAAACCTTCGCATCGTTAATGGCCATAGCAGCGAGTAAGCTTATTACACCTCCGAGTATAATAAGAAACACCATAGCAAGTCCTCCATAGTAACTAGCAGCCCATCGTTTATGGAGAAAGATTCTCTTTTTATTTGACAAAATGATAGAATGAGTTAAATTAGATATATCTTAATCATCGGAGGAACAAATGATTGATTTAAACAAAGTATACCATTTTTCTTTAAAAATACCAAAAGTTGGCGACCTAACAACAGAAGAAATAAACGAAGTTTTTCAAGATGGCCGACAGGCTTCCCCAGTTTTGGAGAGGCAATTGGTTAAGTGGTTCCCTGAACTAACTCATATCAAAGGCTGCAAAGACCATGACCACATAGATACACAGGGCAATAAATATGATGCTAAAAACTTTACCAAGAGAGGTTTGAAGTTTATGCCATCTAAAATGATTGGAGTTGGAAGGTCTTTTAATAAGAACGAATTCCATAATAAGGCTAAAAACTTAACTTATATTGTGTGCGACATAGTTGATTTTCCTCAGATTAAAGTTGTCTTCAAGAATGGAAAAGAGTTGATAAAAGAATATCCAAACGGTTCTGTTAGCATATCAAAAAGAAAGGAGCTTTTTAATGACTAAAGCAATTCACGACAAATATTTCACAAGCCCTAGGGTTGTTCGAGAGTGCCTTGAGTCCATAGATCTAGACCAATACGATCATATATTGGAACCATCAGCAGGTTGTGGCTCATTCTTCTCAAAGCTCCCAAAAGAAAAATCACATGGCATTGATTTATCGCCGGATATCCCAAGCATTGTTAAGCTTGATTTTTATAGTATAGGTAAAGTAATTGAGTTATTAGATTTGCATCCGAATAAAGATAAAAAATATTTATCAATTGGGAACCCGCCATTTGGTAAGGCATGTTCAATGGCAATAGATTTTTTCAATGGTTGTGCCGTTTTTTCTGATGCAATCGCTTTTATCCTACCCAGAACATTTCGCAAACCAAGTATAATTAACAGGCTAGATAATAACTTTATACTGAAGCACGAAAGACTTTTAGCTGAAAATAGTTTTTATGTTTTAGATCCAACAAGTGACACTTTAGTCAGCGAATATGACGTCCCTTGTGTGTTTCAGATATGGCACAAGAGCGAAAACAAAAGAGAAAAGATTCAAACTATCACAAAGTGTAAGGAGTTTGACTTTGTTGATAAACCAAAAGCAGACTTTGCTGTGAGACGTGTTGGAGTAAAAGCCGGCAGCGTCTATGATCCCCAGAAGTGCAGCCCGGAAAGTCATTATTTTATAAAAGAGAATGTCACTGGTGTTCGTAAGGCCATTGAGAAGATAGAGTGGGATTACTTTAGTCCCAAGTATGACACTGTTGGCAACCCTTCAATTTCAAAAGATGAATTAATAAAATATTATAAAAAAACCCCTTGACAAATGTCTTGGGGTTTGTTATATATTATATACAATTTAAGAACTCGGAGGTTCTATATGAATAACATTAAATTTGTTGGTCTTCACGCTCATTGTGGAGTTGGCTCACCCTTTGACGGCTTTGGTTTCCCTGCTGACCACATGGATTATGCTCATCAAAACGGTTGCGAGGCCCTCGCCCTAACCGACCATGGAAACATGAATGGTATGAGCTATCAAGTTCTTCATGCCAAGAAGATGAAGTCTCAAGGTAAAGACTTTCGTCCCATCTTTGGTGTTGAAGCTTACTTTGTGCCATCGGTAGAGGAGTGGAAGAAGACCTATGAAGAGCACAAGGCTGATAAGAAGAAAGCCCGTGCCTTATCCAAAGAACAATCAGGCACCAACATCGAGGCGGAAGGTGCTAGTAAAAGCAAAGGCACAGCCATCAACCGTTCTCGGCATATTGTTGTTCTTGCGATGAACCAAGAAGGACTTAATAATATTTTCAAGATGGTCTCAGAATCTTATACTGGAGACTATTTCTATCGTAAGCCAAGGATTGATTATGCACTACTTAACAAATATTCTAGCGGCGTTATTTGCCTTTCCGCTTGTCTTGGCGGTATATATGCTGGTTGCTATTGGGCCCATCGTGAAGAGGGCGAAGCCGCTGTTCTCGAAGCTATGCGAGACACCACCAAAAGAATGGTTTCGATCCTCGGCGACCGTTGGTATGGAGAACTCCAATGGAATAACGTCCCCGAGCAACATGAACTCAACAAATATGTTATCCAAATGCACAAAGAATTTGGAATCGAGTTAGTATCAACCGCTGACTCTCACTACCCAAACCCAACAGCGTGGAACGACCGTGAACTATATAAGCGTCTGGGCTGGCTAGGGCGTGGCAAGCCCGAATGGCTTGACATGAATCTCCCCACTTCCGTTCAAGAGGTTGGATATGAGCTATATCCCAAGAACGGACAACAGATGTGGGAATCCTATAAAAAATATTCTAAAGAATGTGGAGTTGAATATGACGATAAGCTTGTTCTTGAATCGATTGAGCGAACTCACCAAATTGCTTTCGATCGTGTTGAGGGATTTCTTCCTGATGACACCGTTCGTCTACCTGACTTTGTGGTTCCTGCTGGATATACTGCCGATGACTATCTCCGGAGGATAGCCACCGAGGGTTTATTTAATATGCTGAAACTCAACAATAATTTGAGTTCTAGCGAAAAATATAAACAAAGACTTGACCACGAACTCAAAGTTATAGCAGACCGTGGTTTCTCAAAATACTTCTTAACAATGAAAGCTATTGCGGATAAAACAAATGAAATACAAATATCAGGGCCCGGCCGAGGTTCTGCGGCTGGTTCTCTTGTTGCTTATGCTCTTGGTATTACTCAAGTGGACCCAATTCGTTATGACCTCCTCTTCTCGCGTTTTCTACGGAGTGATGCTACTGATTATCCTGATATCGATTATGATGTATCTGAGCCAATGGCTCTAAAAGAGAAGCTTATTGACGATTGGGGCAACAACGTTGTTGTGCCTATCTCTAACTTCAGCACACTTCAGTTGAAGTCTCTTATTAAAGATATCAGTAAGTTCTATGATGTTCCGTTTGTGGAAGCAAACGCTGTCACAAACAAGATGTTATTCGAGGCAACACCTCTTGCGAAAGCAAAGCATGGCATAAAAGCTGGTGTGTATAACCCTACCTTTGATGAGGTAATGCAGTATAGCGAATCTTTGCAGAAGTTCTTCTCCAAATATCCAAAGATTAAAGAGCACGTTGTTGGTCTTGTGGGACAGGTGCGACAGGTTTCACGCCACGCTGGCGGTGTCGTGATCGGCGAAGACCTAGACAAATACATGCCTCTTATTTCCTCAAAGGGAGTTCGGCAAACACCATGGTCAGAGGGCCAAAACGTTCGGCACTTGGAGCCAATGGGCTTTATTAAGTTTGACTTGCTTGGTCTTTCAACACTCCGCATGATTGAGGATTGCATTAGTCTTATTCTAAAGCGCAACCACGGAATCGAAAACCCAACATTCGAGGATATAAAAGATTATTATGACACCCACTTACATCCAGATGTAATAAACTTGGAGGACCAAGATGTCTATGAAAACATATTCCATAAAGGCCAATGGATCGGCATATTCCAGTTCGCAGAGCAAGGAGCCCAGAGCTTTGCACAAAGAGCCAAGCCAAGATCCATTATTGACATATCTGCTATTACTAGCATATACCGTCCCGGTCCTTTATCGGCTGGTGTTGATAAGCAATATGTAGATGCCAAAGAAGATCCCTCTTCGGTTAAGTATTTGAACAAGATTGTTAGAGAAGTAACAGAAGAAACTCATGGCTTTCTGATATTCCAAGAGCAAATCGCCATGCTAGCGCATAAGTTAGGTGACAATTTAACTTTGGATGAGGGCAATCTGTTGCGTAAACTACTTACCAAGAAAGGAACTGGTAAGGGCCATGAGGTTAAGGAACGGATACAGGACAAATTCATCAGAGGGTGTAGAACTAAACGGATTTCGGAAAAGAAAGCAAACGCTCTCTGGACAACTTTTGAATACTTTTCAGGCTATGGCTTTAATAAGTCTCATGCCGTTAGTTATTCCATTATCAGCTATCAGTGCGCTTGGCTATGTCATTATCACACTGCCGAGTGGACTGCGGCGTTCCTCGAAAGAGAACCAGAGTCCCGTAAAGAGAAGGCCATAAACCTCGCAAAACAGCATGGTTTTTCCATCAAAGACATCGATGTGAATACCTCTGGCATGAGGTGGGAGATACTCAATAATAACACCCTTGTTGCGCCTTTAACGACGATTAAGGGCTTGGGTGAGAAAGCCATCGAGCAGATTCTTGCCAACCGCCCGTTCAACACGGTGGAAGACTTTATCTTCAATGAGAATATTGTTTACTCAAAGCTAAATAAGAAAGCACTTGATGTCTTATGCAGAGCCGGAGCCCTAACAGATATTATTGACGAAAGGTTCACAGGCGACAAACACTTCTGGTCAGCAGTATGCGTAGATCGCCCAAGAAAGCTCAAAAACCTTGAGGAAAACATCGAGACGTATAGACCGGAAGGTTTCTTCACAGAAGAGGAAAAAATAACCTTTTTGAGCGATTTAACGGGCATCTTTCCCATGTCTAAGGTCATCACACCAGATGTTCAAGCAAGGATAGATAACTGGTGTGCCCCGCCAATATCAGAATATGATCCCGACCTTGGTTATGCTTGGTGTATACCAAGAGCGGTGACCAAGAAGAAATCAAAGAACGGACGTAACTTTTATGTTGTTGAAGTTGTTGATTCAAACTCGGTTCTTACAAAAATACGATGCTGGTCAATCAACCCAGAGAAAGACAAGTTACATATAAACAGGCCATACATGATAAAGCCGAAGTATAATAGGGATTGGGGCTTTAGTTCATATGGCGCGGTTAACAATTCATGGTTTTTGTTGGGATAAAGACTTGACAAATATTCAAAACATGTTATTAATACAATATTGGAGGTATATATGATTTTGAAAAACACAATAAACAGCTTACAAATTAAAGTGAAGAAGCTACACCCAGATGCAACCATTCCAACTTATGCTAAACTTGGAGATGCAGCCATGGACTTGTATGCAATAGAGAAGGGATTGGCTGATGGCTATGGTAATATGGTTTACAAAACTGGATTGGCCATAGAGATACCTTATGGTTTTGTTGGCTTGATATTTCCCCGTTCTTCAGTGTCAAAGACCAACCACATGCTTAGAAACCATGTTGGTGTCATAGACTCCGGGTATCGCGGCGAACTTATTCTAAAGTTTGGCTGGTTTTCTCAGGTAGATGAACATTCTGCCTGTTCCGTTTACGACAAGGGTGATCGTATTGGGCAACTTATGATAATTCCTTATCCACAAATAGACTTTATTGAAGTGGAAGAACTATCTAATAGTGACAGGGGTGTTGGTGGCTTTGGGAGTACCGGATCATGAATAGGAAACAACGCAGGGCACGACAAAGGGCCTTGAAAAAGGCAAAGGTAGACAACTCATTCGAGACCAAATTGGGTCTGTTTGATTTAATACCAGAGGATTGTGTCATATGTCATGCTCCATTCGACAAAACAAGTAAAGAAATGGTTCAGACTTGGAATGTCTCTGTTCGAGAAAAAGAAAAGAAAGTTAAGGTCTATTGTCCAGAGTGCTGGAACAAGGCAAAAGACTTATTAAACGAACTTGGGATTAAAAGTAATGAAGAACAAACCAAAAAAGAAGACTAAAAGATTAGTATTTGATGATACTGATTCGAGGCATGTTCAACTAAAGATTAGGCTGGATTATGACGGGCTGACTCAAGCAGAGTTTTTCAGATCTTTTATAACTGGTTACTTAGACAAAGACGAGTTTGTCATGAATTATATAAATCAATATAAGGAAAACAAAAAAATACAAAGTAAAAGAAACCTTAAAATTATTAACAAAGACTATGAAAATTCCCACAATTTAATGTCTAAATTTGGAATAAAAGATGAGGATCTGGAAAGTATATTTGATCTTATTGCAAAAGAACACCCAGATTTATAAATTTTAAGTAATTTATGAATTTGCGTTCTATTTACTACTGAAAACGTTTTAAGGAGATTTATAATGGCTAAGAAAAAACTTTTGAATGAGGCAACAGTTCGTCGTTTCATGGGACTCGCCGGGATGGAATCCAATCTTGTTTCTAACAAACTAACAGAAATGTATGGAAGCAAGAAGATGGAAGAAGATTATATGGAAGAAGATCTATACGAGGAAGAAGGTGATCTTCCACCAGAAGCCGATGAAAAGCCCGAGTTGGACGGCCCAGAAGTGGATGCTGGTCCTAAAATGGATGATGAAGGGGATCTAGATGAACCTGAAGTGGATATGGATGATGAGCCCGAAATGGATGATGATGTTCGTGAAATTTCAGCAGAAGATGTTGAAACCCTAGAGCAGCTTGCTGATAAACTTCCCGACATTGTTGCAAAACTGGCAGGTGAAGGCGGTATGATGGGTGACGAGCCTGAAATGGATGATGAAGCTGAAGTTATGGAAGAAGACGAAGTTCTTGAAGGTGTAGAGCTTGAGTTGTCTGAAGACGAAATCGTTCAAGAAGTTGCTAAAAGAGTTGCTAAAAGAATTCTAAAGGCTAAAAGAGCTAAAGCTCAACTTGATGAAGCTCTTGGCAGAAGCACGAAAAGAACCACTAAGTAAATTTAGTTTAACAACTTAAAATATTGTATATGGTAAAGGACGGGGGCTATAATCCGTCCTTTTTTATTTGGAGATTTAATGGAACAGCAATTATATATTTTACTTTCATTTATTAGCGGCGTAATTTTCGCCAATCTATTCACAAAGATAATGCGACTAGGCAACTCAGCTATCGCAGTGAAAGCCACAATAAAAGATTGCTTACAAATCATGTCAATAAACATACAGTCTGCAATAGAGGCATACGATATCAAATACCACGCACTAGAGATAGCAGACAAAGACCCTAAGTATATTGAATTTCAAAGAAGAATAGATAAGCAACAGCTAAGAACACTGCAAAAAACAATAATTAGGAACTTTATTGTAAGCATACCACCAAGGTATGAATATCTACTAAAGTTTGATGATTGGGATTCTGCTATGTCTTACTTGAGTAAAGAATTAAAAAGGAGACAGTCATGATTAAGATAACAGATAAAATTAAAGAGGCACACAAAGCAGATGAAGAAGGTGCGCCAATGCCAATGATGAGCCCGGTTGATGATATACGGACACTGGCTTTATTTGGAGATGTTGATGAGGAAAAGTCAAGTGATTTATGTATGGGCTTTCTTATGCTCACAGACTTTTCACAAAAAGAGCCGCCTTATTCACCAATTACTTTTTACATATCGACATACGGTGGCTCCGCCGATGAGATGTTTTCAATCTACGATATGATGGGAGTTACTAAATCCAAGTGCGAGATTGAAACCATTGGTTTAGGAAAAGTAATGTCGGCTGGTACCCTACTCCTAGCCGCCGGTACAAAAGGGAAGAGAAAAATAGGCCGCCATTGTCGAGTCATGATCCACGCAGTAGCGGCTGGCTCCTCTGGAGAACTGCACGATATTGAAAACGAGATTAAGTCAATTAAGCATATCCAAGAACTATATATAAATGCACTTTCAAAAGAAACCCATATGACAAAAAGAACAATTCAAAAGCTGTTAGATCGCAAAGTAAATGTATATCTAACAGCAGAAGAGGCGGTGGAATATGGTATTGCTGATGAAATTATAAATTAAGAGGATTTTTACATGGTTGATAAGATTTTTTATAATGAAGCGTCTGCTGCCAAGCTTGGATGGACGCCTGAATGGTTTGGGGCTTACGATTTTGATGACAATCTGTTAAAGAAGATCAGGACTTTTCAGAGGGAGCATGATTTAACAGCAGATGGCATGTGTGGCCCGGCAACTTTCAGAAGGATCTGGTCCGTTCGAGAGGCAAAGCTTGAATCGTTTGAGCAAGCTGAAGTCAGAGAGGGGGATTCTAATCACATTATTTACAATAACGAATACTATCCAATCGATTGGCATAAAGTAGTTTTGCCGTTTAATGCCAATGGCTTAAAACTGACCAAGGGCTACAAGAAGATGACTAAGCAGCGCAAGCCAAAGATGTTCGTGTCGCACTGGGACGTCTGCCTTAGCTCAAAGTCCTGTTGGAAGGTGCTTAATCGAAGAGGCCTTAGCGTTCACTTTGCAATCGATAATGATGGGACCATATACCAATTCATGGACATGAACCACATAGCTTATCATGCTGGTGGCAAGCACAATTCGACCACGGTAGGGGTCGAGATAAGTAACGCCTATTACCCAAAGCATCAAGGCTGGTACAAGCGCAATGGCTTTGGGGAGCGACCAATCATCGAAGGGCAGAAGGTTCACGGCAGATCAATGAAGCCATTTATGGATTTTTACCCGGTCCAAAAACAAGCTCTTAAAGCTCTCATGAAAGCTGTTCATGGAGCGATGCCTTGGATTCCTTTGGAGTGTCCCCTTGACAAGAATGGCGAAACGAGTTATGCTTTAGATACAAACGCATCAAAGAACAGATACAATGGATTTGTCTCACATTATCACCTTACAAAGCGGAAAATCGACTGCGCTGGTCTTGACTTGAAAACACTCTTAGAGGAAATTAAGAATGAAGATAACTAATGAACTATTAGACAATCTAATAGCAGAACAGGTAAACCTAAAAGAGGACACCTATAATTTAGATGACCTGTTTGTTGCACCCCAATCTACACCGAAAGGTAGTGTGAGTTCGAAATCCGCTTTCGACACATTGAGAAGACTTAAAGATCCAAAAGCTGAGTTAACCGATGAAGACTTTGATTATCTTATGGATTTACTGGATACAGACCCAGCCAAGCTCGACACCAATATCGAAAGCAAACTTATAGCAGTTAGGAAAGCAGCTAGCAACGCAGACCTGAGACAAAGAGCGGATGATGTTCTTCAAAAGCTGTATGGCATGATGGATAAGGCAGCCTTGGGTCAACAAAGTGTGACCCAACCACAGATTCAGACAGCTAAAGCCGCGCAAGGAGCCTTTAACTCTGAGGTCGATAATATTCTCAGAACCTTTTTTAGTGGTGGTGAGTCCATGATGGACAGGATTAAGAAGATCAGTGAGATTTCCTTAAAATACTACGAAGCTGCCACTGGAAAGACTCCAAAAATAAACAACGCAAACAAGAGAGAGATGCTAACTGAGATTATGCTCTTGGATTATTTGGCTGAGGTGACTAAGTCTTTTGATTCTGGGGCAGGTGGTTATGTGTTTGAGTATTTCTTAGCTTTGTTAGGCGGCGGTAAAGTAACTGGAAAGTCTTCCGGGCCCGGCCAAGGAATGGGAGCCGTAGATTTTGATACATCCACTGGAGAGCAAGGAAGTTCTAAATACTATCGAGACAAGTCCAGCATGACACAGGCCGCCGGAGGTTTCGAGATTGGTGTGCCGGTTACATATATTATTGCTCTAAAGAAGCAAACTGCCGGCCAAATCAAGAAAACGTCAGCAGGAGCATCAGACCCAGCCAAGATAATGGCGCTTGATATATATCACATTAAGATATTGAGAAAGAGTCAAAAGGAATTTAAGATCTACCCCTTAACAGCAGATGGCAGGGTATCGTCAAAGGGAAAAACCCAAATTATGACAGTTGACTCAAAAGGCAATCTTTCATCTTTAGACTTGACATCGGTAACTAATAGCAAGAGTTATCTGGATACAATTTACATTGCCTCTGTTCGCACAGAGACTTTCAAAGATATGGTTTATGATGCTGTTTCTCAAAGTAATCAAGAGGTGATATCCTTTTTGGAAAACTATGTTTCGTCACTGAGAACAGCAGAACAAAGTTGTAAAAAGTATGCCACCCCAAAAGGAACAGTTCAAGACGGCCAGAATGCTTTTGATGCCCTATTTTCTGCCGATGAGTATTTGGAGGAAATTGTTTTGGCGTTGGACCCGAACAAAACCATACAAGGAAGTTCCCAAGCTCAGTCGGTAAATGAAAATAATGAAAAAATAACACCAGAATTACTTGACAAATTGATAAAAGAGGTTATATTAAACTAGTAACCCTAACTTGGAGTTATTAATGAACTCACCACATGAATTATGGTTGCGCCTAGACAGCGCAACCGTGATGTTGAAGAAGTCGTTGTATTGGATGACTTCTCTTGATGAAGAAAAGAAGCATGTCAAAAATGCTATTGAAGAACTCGAACAAGCAAAGCGAATACTGGAGGCTAAGTCATGAAGCATTATAGTAATGGCCAAGAACTTAATACCAAGATCCTATCTGGTATAAATAAATTAACTGATTACGTATCTACTACCCTAGGCCCGAAGGGGCGTAACGTGATACTGTTTCACAAGGAGCAGGGCATCCCTGTAATTACAAAAGATGGAGTGACTGTCGCAAAGTTTGTTGACTTTGAAGACCCCATTGAGAATGTGGGAGCACAGATTGTAAAGCAAGCAGCAGAGCAATCAGCATCCAAAGCTGGTGATGGCACAACCACAGCCACTGTTCTAACCAGAGCAATCCTTCAAAAGGCACAGCGATATCTAACTGCTGGTGTATCGCCAACAGAGATTAAGCGTGGTATGGACAAGGCAACAGAAACAATTGTCGAGCGGCTCAAAGATATGGCGACCCCAATCAGGTCCCAAGAAGACATCCAGCACATCGCAACCATTTCGGCTAACAATGATAAGGCTATCGGCACCCTAATAGCGACAGCGGTTGACTCCGCAGGGAAAGACGGCTCCGTCCTTGTTGAAGAGGCTCGTTCGGTAAATACCTCCCTTGATCTGATCGAGGGTTTTCGATTCGACTCGGGATATACTTCTCCTACTTTCATTAACAATGAACGCTCTGGCACTGTAGAGTATAACAATCCGCTTATCTTGGTCACAGACGAGAAGGTTGAAACCATTGAGCAAATACTACCAGCCTTGGAGATTGCTGCGAGAGATAACAGTCCTTTGCTTATTGTGGCTGATATGGAGGGCCAAGCTCTTGCGGCTGTCATCGCCAATGCCGTTAGGGGAACTATGAAGATAGCGGCAGTCAAGCCTCCGAGATATGGAGAAGAAAGACGCAGTATACTGAAGGATATGGCCACGTCCACCGGGGCCCTGTTTATAACTAGAGAGAACGGAGTGCCATTACATAAGATTCAGTTAACGCATTTTGGTGGGTGCAAGTCCATCTCAATAAACAAACAATGGACAACCATGGTTGGGGGTAATGGTGATGAAGAAAAGATTGAAAAGCAAATTGAAGCTCTTAAAACAGAGATACAGCAGACAGACGATCTCAAAGCTTGCGAGAGATTGCAGGGACGTATCACTCGTCTTGCTTCTGGTGTTGCTGTTATCCGTGTGGGGGCTGCTACTGAAGTGGAAATGCTTGAAAAGAAACACAGAATTGATGATGCTCTTGAGGCTGTTCGCTCCGCCCAAGAGGAGGGCATCGTAGCCGGAGGAGGCACAGCACTTATTCGTGCAACAGATGGCCTGTTTATTGAGACAGATTCTGAAGAGCAATCTCTTGGCGCAAAGATTATTCTTGAGGCCATTGAAGAGCCACTGCGACAGATGGCCAAAAACGCGGATAAATCGCCTGATATTATTGTCAGTAGGGTAAGGCAGGCTGAACCCGAGAAAGGCTATAATTTCATGACTGACGAGCTTGTAATGATGCTAGAGCATGGTATCGTAGATCCTGTTAAGGTAACTCGTTGCGCTCTACAAAATGCTGTGTCGGTTGCATCGACCCTGATTACAACCAGTCACGCCATTGTTTCCTGAGAACACTATTTAGGTCGGAGGGTTTTGATATGACCAATGAACAAATTACTCAGATTACAACGGGCATCTTGGAGATCAAAAATGATATTGAAAGAATTGCTGAAAAACAAGATGAAATGGTTAGAGACATGAGGGATGTTAAAAGTGCTATTTACAACCCAGACTCTGGTCTCTATGCAAGATTGAGAGCTTTGGAGCAGTGGAAACAAGCACAGTCAAAAATACAATGGGGTGTTATTATGGCAGTCGTAGGTCTTGTAACTACAACCCTATACAAAATGATAATGAATTCTTAAAACGGAGGAAAACATGAAAGTAAGAATTATACAATCTGTAGAATTAAAAGAGATGCCAAGTAGGTTAGGAGATATGACATCGGAAGTTCTTAAAAACACCAAAGAGGTGCAAAACCTTGCTAAGGAATGTGCCGAAGTAGCAGAGTTAGAATCACAGTCTGTTTTTAAGTATCAATTGATGAAGCAATGCCTTTCCAATCTCAAGGCTGAGGTGCAAGCACTGGAGCAAGAGGTTTCTGACCTTGACTCTATTCTGGATGGATACATAAACATACTTACAGGTGATCAAACCCCTGCGTCTCCAACTCCAGTTCAGGCTCCTGCCCCGGTGCAAGAGGGTAAAAGCGATGCTGACAAAGGGTGATCTCGTAAGAGTAAAGCAGGGCGCTTTTATGTACCCTACAAATCTAGAGCCGTGGTTTATCAAAAAGCTTAAAGAACCCCAATACGGTATAGTGTTGGAAAAAGAAAAAGCAGATGAAACGAGGGTTCTGGTTGACGAGAACGCATGGATAATAGAAGATAAATGCCTACAACTAATAGGAGAGGATGATGTTTATAAAGCTAAACAAAGTAAACAAAGGTGTAAATGATGACTTTTACTTATCGGAAGTCAGGGTAAATGTTTCCCATATTTCATTTATAGCAGAGAATCAAGAAGTTAGAAATATGCTCGTAGAGGGCAAAATCAACATGAACCTTAACAAAATGGCAAGGTTTTCGGATGTTTCTATAACCGGACCATCAGGACGTCAGACAATTACTGTTGTCGGAGAGCCTGAAGTTATAGAGAGCAAAATAATATCACAAAACAAACAACTATTACGGGGATGATATGAACGAATATTATAAGATTTATGCGTGGACTGATTGTCCTTATTGCGTTAATGCAAAGGAGCTTCTGGCCAAGAATAACAAGCAATTTATGTTTTGTTGTATTGACGAGTCAAAAGATCTATTAGAATATATAAAAACAAATTATAATTGGATGACAGTTCCAATGATAACAAAGCACACAAGAGTAGGCCCCAATGAGTGGTCTGAGGAATTTATTGGTGGCTTTTCTGATCTTGAGAAGCGATTCGGAGGTAAAGATGAATAAAGGGTTAACTAATAAAGTTGAGAAGCCGTGGGGTTATGAACTCCGCTGGGCTATTAATGAAAAGTATCTTGGAAAGATTCTGCACATAAGCAGAGGAAAAAGGTTGTCCATGCAGTATCACAATGTAAAGGACGAGACTGTTTATGTTCTTAATGGCCTTCTTATGGTAGACATAGGGGTCGGAGCCGATGGCAAACCTGAGTCTACTGTGGTCCTTAAAGAGGGCGAAAGTATGAGAATAAAGCCAAAAACGATACACAGGTTTTGTGCCCCATCAGATGGATACGTTAGGATCATAGAAGTATCAACCCCCGAGATAGATGACGTGGTGAGGATACAAGATGATTATGGAAGATCTTGAAGAAAGGGCATCTTATTGTATATCTTGGGTAGACGGCTCAAAAAAAATAAAATGTGTTTTTCATGGTAAACATCGAGGTTTTTTAATATTTGTCGATGAAAACAGCATGAAAGTGATTTGTAGACCATCCAGTATAAAAGAAATAGCTAAAAATCCTGCTTAAAGTTGGTAGCTTTAATAGTTATTATAGGAGGGTTTATGGATATGTGGATGTTTTTAGTGTCGTGCTTATTGACTATGGAGGTTGATGAGAAGACTACCGTGGTTTCTTTTGAAAACAAGTCTTTGCCATCATGTAACCAGAGACTTGTAGCTGGTTTGGAGAGTTCTGTTCGTATAGGATTTGAGGTTCCCGAAGGTTTTGCTGGCTGGGGATCGGGCAACTATTTCAAGATGGGTAAGCACAAATTTATAGTAACTGCTGCTCATGTTGTAGAAGAAGGTAGTGTTTTTGTTTTGGATGGGGAGAAGAAAGTCCCAGCCGAAGTTGTCTATAAAAACACTGATAGAGATGTTGCAATCATAGTTACTTCAAGCGAGTTGTCTATAAAGGCAAAAAAACTCAAAGTTAATGATAAGCCTAATATTGTTGGGGAACTGATTAACTACACTGGATATCCATCAAACCTTGGTAAATCAACCTACACTGGTTTTGTTTCAAAGAGCGACAACACTGCATTGATAATGCAATCTTTCGCTCTGCCGGGATCGTCGGGGTCCGTGGTCTTTGATAAGAGAGGGAGGGCGATAGGTGTAGTGTCTGCTGTCAAGTTGTCTCCTACCCCCCTATCCCCTTACCCTGAACTGGTAGAGACTATTGTCTTTATTGAGAGGATTGCATTTATCGATAAGGAGTTTTTGAGAGAGGTGTTTATGGATGGACATCGAAGGAGGTAGCACCGTATACCCAGTAGGGACCCTTGTTGAGGACACGGGTAAACTTGGCGTTATAAGCAAGATAATACAAGCAGGTGCGTTGAAGACTGAATGTGCTGCGATAAGGTGGCGCATGAATTATGAGATATGCTATATAGATGGAGACGTTCAAATATTAGGACATACTACTTTAGTTAAATTGGTAGAGCAAAATATAATTAAAATCTTATCGTAAGGTATTACTGGGAGGGCCCTATGTGGCTAATGAAAGCAAAAATTTATATAAAAAAGGTGATTTGGTTATTGTCGATGACGAAAAGGGATTTAGGGAGGTCGCTGTTGTGATATCAGAATCTATACCCATGTATCACAGAAAATATGAGTTTTATCAAGTGTTCTCAATAGTGGAGGGTTGCCTATATATAGTGCCATGTGATTTGGTAATAAAGAAGCTGGAGCCATAAAAATGAAAGACAAGATACTTAAAATTGGAGATTTGGTCATGCACAAGATAGATAAAAGGCTTGGTGTTGTAACATCAGACTGTTATCCTTTTGGCGGTGAAATAATCGTTGGTATAAGTGTTTGTAAAATATCTTGGCTGGATACCTTTAACGTAAACCTGATGGATATCAAGCTCCTTTCTAAGGTTAGTTAGGGCAATAGATATGGATTTTGGAACCACTCATATATTCAAGAGCTTTTCGAGTTCAAAAGATAGGGAAAAGTGGTGGATCGGTAGACTGGTCAAGGTCAAAAAAAACCTAAATACCATGTTTATGAAGACCCCATCACCGGATGAAATAGGTTTAGTGATCGGCATACAGCACACCGGCATTGGTTATCATCTAAATGTTTTCTTTGTCTCGTTTAATGCATGCAGTTGGATAATGACTAACGATGTTTATTCCATGCCGGACAGATTTTGACCTACCCACCTACTACCTACTATGATATATTTTCAATACAACCGGAGACAAAATGCACAGAGAGTTAACAGTTTTAATCTTAATATCAATCGTTATTGTGATTTTAGACCCAGTGCTCTTATTGCTTCTTGTTTCTCTAATTACATTAACACTACTACTATCGCTTGGAGGTGACAATGAGTAGTTTATTTTTTTCTGGTGAGAAGTCTTCTAAAGAAGAGGCAGTTGCCGCCCTGATGGAGGAGATGCCAGACTATACCGACGAGAGGTTCTGGGTTCGCTTTGAAAGCGACGATACGAGTAACCACTTAACAGCTATAATTGAGAGCAAGTTTAATGCGACGACCCCGGATTTTAAGCTGAAAAAACAGCTTCCACCAAAGTATATGGGACACAGACTGATCATAAAGTCAGTCCCGACTGATTATATCGACGCTATTTTGTTAGCGAAGGAGAGAGACGATGCTTAAACCATTCAAGATAACCAAACAACATCTTAATGAATATGAGGAGCTATCCTCTTACGATCTTGGAATGTATGCGATAAGGGCAAAAGAAGACCAACCCTTGCTTGTGTACGAAACAAAGCAGATTGCTAATAAAGCATATAAATATTTTGAAAAAATGAACGCGAGGTAAATAATGTTATATATAATGCTCGTTCTTGGTTGTGTAATTAAAATTATTGAGCCTGTATCAGTTCAGCCACCGGAGCGAATAATCATTCATGAACCACCCCCTGAGAGGGTGATAATACAGAGGACTGTTATCATAAACAAAAATAAAAGAATCGTTGTGAAGCGTCCAAAACGAAAAAGAAGGCCAAAAGCCACCCAGATAAGGAAAAATCGTCCAAAATTGAGACGAACTCCACCGAAAAAGATCGAAAAACAGAAAAAGCGGTCAAAAAATGACCTACCCAAACAAAAGAAAACCGAATAGATTATATTCATAACCGAGAGATCTGATGAAAATTGGAGATTTAGTAAGGCTCAGACCAGAATACAATGATGTGGGCTGGGTTGACGTTCTTTTTATCATAACAAAAGAAGATAAACAAAATGGCATGGTGGTAATTTCTACCGCCGATTGGTCTTTTCCAATGCCCGAGCACTTTTTGGAGGCAATAAATGAACAGTAAAATAGATGCTATTAAAGAAGCAATAAACTTTATTCAACATAACTGGATTGGCAGAACTGGAGTCTGGCAAGGCGATATTATTGATTTTGTCGGCGCAGTCATTGAGTCCAACGTAACTCATATTGACGTCAGAGAGCTTATAAGTGCAGCCAATAATGGCGAGCCAATTCCTGTTGAAGGTCTTGGTGGGACTATTAAGAATAATAAAATACAGACTGTATGGGTGACAAAATGCATGGAATAGAATACGGAACTGGGCATGTCCACTGTAGCTTCTGCTTTGGGCGTGGGCACAATATCACATCTTGTCCTCATGTGGTAGAAGCTTACGAAAAGGCCAACTATGACATTCTGACCCACTACCCCGATGGCACCCCTCTGCCTGATGATTGTCATCCGTGGGAGAGGTGCGGTAATTGGCACAGCTTGTGCCATAAAGAAAGAAAAGCCTTCACTGAGGTAGAGAATAGAAGGATCAGAGCCTTGAAAAAGAAAAGCCCAAACCGCAAAAGAAAAAAGCCTCGCTGCTCCTTTTGCAGGAAAGAGGGTCATCGTAGGCCCAATTGTAAGGTTAAGAGTAAGTTCGCCAAGACAGTTTACAAAGCCAATTCAACATGGAGAAGGTGTTTTGCAGATCATGTTAACGATATTGGTATTGGTATAGGTGCCTTAGTCAGGGTTCCCACTTCGGCTCTTTACTGGGGTCACCATCGTGGTGACTCTGCGTTATGTATGATAACTGACTATACTTTTGAAAAGATGCACGTATTTTGCGCCCATAGTCATAGAGATGACTGGCGGACCAGCCCGGAAATTACAATTATGAATACTACTGACAGTGCAGAATACAAACTTCCTCTCAATAGACTTATGGCTTTTACGACCACCCCTTTGGTTAATTCAAATCTGTGGGGACAGAACCACACCATAGACGTAGTTTCGCCTGTTAAGTGGAATCCATCAGAGCAGTGGCTAAATACGAAAAGCAACAAGGAGTTGGAATATTTGATTAACAAAATATCAGTTGCAGATGGCACCTTCCGCAACGTAACCAAACTAATTAACGCTTGGAACATAGGAGATAACAATGAATAAAATAGTTAGAAGGGCAATAAGAAACTCAAGACAAAACAGTGAGTATTTTATAAGAAAAAAAACGAAAGAAAAACAAAAAAACAAACCTGCGGAGGAAGAAGGATGATTGTTGGGGATTTAGTCTATATCCACCCAGACATACGTAATTTTGGATACCCAGATTGCGGAATCGTAGTGGATATGTCCGGCCAACGTCCTAAGATAGCATTTATAGACGGTAGGAAATTGAGTGTGGTCCGAAAATGGATAAGCAAAACCCCTTGGAGTGTTTGGAGTCAAGCCAGTGAAGAAGCTATGTGGAGAGCTTGGGGCCATCACTAAAATCGGACAGTTTTTGACCTACCCACCTACCCCTGATTATGCTATATTACTATCACAACCAAGGAGAACAAGATGAATATTGACATCAACAAAATCATTAAATACGAAAGCGATGAAATGGATCAAGAGGAAGTGATTGAGTTTTTCCAAGAGCTTATCAACAGTGGCTATGTGTGGAGATTGCAAGGTCATTACGGTAGAACAGCACTTAGGTTAATCGAGTATGGTCTGTGCGAGAGAGCTTTAACATGCAAATAGGTGACTTAGTGAAGATTAAGCCATATTGTTATTGTGGTGGTGAGATTGGGGTTGTGGTAAGCGGCCCTGATGAACTTAACGCAGTCATAGTATTCGTTTCAACCAGCGGCCAGCTTGTAGGCTCGTTAGCTGCTAATCTGGAGAAGATAGCATGAAAGTAGGTGACTTAGTAAGAGCAAAAGGAGAATGGGTGCGAAAGAATCCTTGGATGAGGGGCACCCTGATCGACGATACTCCAGAAACGCTGGGGTTAATCACTCGCTGCATAATCAACTCAAACGGGACTGATTATAACCTATGGACAGTCGAGTGGTTAGATGGCCGCTCAAGTGAAGTCATGGGGAATAAACTGGAGGTAGTATAAAAAGCGGACAGTTTTTGACCTACCCATATACTGCTGACCATGCTATATTAATAACATAACCAAGGAGAATACAATGAAAATCGGAGACTTAGCAATAACAATCAAAGGCAACCATTGCATTATAATCGGACTTCATGAAAAGAGTTACGGTGCTTGCGAGTGGTATAACATAAAGTTTTGTTCGACCGGCGTAGTACGCAAGGGATACCCAGCCGAATGGCTAAGGAGAGCAGTATGAAAGTAGGTGACCTAATAAGATATAAACATCGGTATATCGGAGAGCAGTTCGTGGTTGTGGGTGTTCGCCCTCGCCGTTACCGTGAGCTTGCCATGCATCCAAAAATCAAATGTGTATCAGCAAAAACCTTGAAAGAGACTCGTTGGTCTTGTTCATCAACAGTGGAGAAGATAGCATGAAAGTAGGTGATTTGGTGACCCATCGGCCAACAGAAGCGGTGGGCATAATCGTTCAAGTCAGTGGAACCAGTGTTTGTGTAGTTTGGAACTATGATCCGCTTCACAAAGACGAGGGTGAAGAAGAGTGGATAAGTAAGTTTTTTATCGAAAAC
>Ga0209348_1000380_pt1 | contig 24136 bp, 27 predicted proteins | sample ETNvirenome_2_30_FD_184065 | JGI IMG/M metagenome (GOLD analysis project Ga0209348, IMG submission 184065) | Marine viral communities from the Pacific Ocean - ETNP_2_30 (SPAdes) (version 2) | ecosystem: Environmental > Aquatic > Marine > Oceanic | place: Pacific Ocean | collected 2013-06-22
TTCTTTGAACGGTGTCCATAGTAGCGTTTACACCACCACCAACTAAGAATCCAATCAATGCTGATTCAGCCATGCCCTGAGTTATGGGTCTGTCTTCATCATACTTTCTCACATATCCAGCTATTGAGTTAATTAAGCCCGACTGTGTTGCTTCCGTAAGTGCTTCTCCCGCACCAGCGGTAGCATACTGAGTGATGCGCTCCATAACTTTTCCTGCTGGAATGGGTCCGCTGGCGAAGGGTCTAAGTATTAAGCCAGCCCCCAGTCTTTCTGCGAGTGCAATGGGTATTGCGCCAACAGCTCCAGCCTTGTTGGACTCCGACATCTGTTCATCACTTGCATCTTCAGAAGTAATTCCCCTAGTTGCCAGATAATCATCTCTAACTTGTTGACCAGCAGAGGATAAGAAAAATGCGCCTGCACCAGATTTTGCCAGCAAAGATGGTTTTCTGGAAAGAATAGCCGCCCCCAAGTATGGAAGGGTGCTACCCAACCCAGAGGACAACTTATACACGAAGTCCGACTGCAACTCATCTGGAGTATCTCCCATGATTGCATCGTTCACATCTTCTCTAAACTCACCTATCTTACGCGCAAAATCATAGTCCCCAGTAAACTCTCCTATAGCTGAAGCAAATCCTTCGCCCGCACCCAGAGTAATATCCACAGCGGTAGCTGGGACGGTTCTCAAGTAATCTCCAATAGTTATATCATCGTCAGATGGGTTAGATGCTCTTTTAATTACTGCATCGTATTCCTCTGGAGTCAAAACTCTAGCTTTGGGTACTTTAGTTTCTTCTACAACTTTATTGTAGCTTTCTTCAGAAATAATCTGAGCCATATTTATTTAATTTCTTCACTGCTGTATCCAACATGAGTTATGTCTCCGCCAGCAGTTATATTATATACTCTTCCATCATCCGCCTGAACCCCTACATATCCCAGAGGAGATTTCTTTGCGTCCTCTATTGATTGCTCTAAAATGTTCATTACATCCGATGGGGGCGACAAGAAATACTCACTGCCCTGAACTTGTTTTAATTTTTTATAAAGCTCGCTGTTTGGATTTAATGGGTGTTCTTTATCTGACCCCCAGAATCCTCCGTCTTCAACAGTGTTGAATGTAAATGTTTCGGGATCAAAAACCAAATCAAATTGATCTTCTGCATTTGAAATAAAGGATTTTATTTCACTGGGCTTTGGTCTTGGTGGAGCATCTGGAATTAGGTCTTGCCTTTTCTTTTCTAGTTCAGCCGCTTTGGTGCTTATGTCTAGATCGTCCTTAATGCGGTCGATTTCTTTTTGATTTAAAGCACTTTCTCGCTCTTCTAACTTTTCCCTGACATAATTCCTAACTCCAGCTTCAGAAAGACCTAGGTCTCTTGCCTCTTCTTTTAGCCTATTCTCTAGGTCTCTTTTTTCTCTGTTTGCCTTTGTAGCTGGAACTTGAACACCATCAACGCGAATCATAGCTCCTCCGCTTTCTTCACGATCCCTTCGATCTTCTTCCATGCGACCCCGATTTGCTTCAAAACTTTGGTCGCTTTGAGCTTGGGCTTCTCTGCGCTCTTGCAGGGCTAAGTCAAGATTGCTTGGACGCTCCTCTCTTCCTATAGTGCTGGGGTCAAAGTTACCGTCAGCTACCCTTTGATTATATTTCTCAAGTATTTCTGGCTCAAATACATCACTGTATCCGCTTTCTATATTTTCTGGATCAAACCTTCTACCCACTGATGCCGCCAAATCTGTGGCTTTTTGTCGCATCTCTGGAGTCAGTTCTCTTCCGCTATCCTTAAACCTTTGGAAGTCCGCAAGCATCTTGTCCGCAATGCGACTCATGCCAGTTCCTTCGACCTCGGGTGCTTGGGGAGTGAACCCATAGGGATCGCTGGGGTTACCTTTGTTGACAATTACGCCCTCACTTCCCCCTACGCCTAGTCCAGTCACAGATGGCTGATTTAACTGCCCCATCATTCTGTTAAAACCTTGTAATTGCTCTTGGGTTGGAGTAAACCTAGTTCCATCCTCTCTTTCTTGGACTACCGTTCCATCGGGCAGTGTAAATGTTGCTCTAATGGGACTCCGATCTCTGTTCCTAGGGGACTCAATTACCATATCGTCCTCCCGTGCTAAATCATTTTTAGCACCTTGGCTTAGAGGCTCGTAGCCCACTATTTTTTTTCTACCGCTTCTTAAAGTTTCAAAGATTGGCTTGTTTACATTCAAGCCATCTTGCATTGCTTTGCGTTCTTTTAGGGAAAAAGCTGGCAGAGAACCATCTCCGTATTTTGATTCTCCTATAGCTCCCCCTATACCTTCTCCAATTATGGTATTTAAGTCTCTACCATCCTCTGTCATTGCGCCCGTAAGCTCATTGGCTATTGCGTACGCGAACAAGGGGCTGGTTAAACTACTTACTACTGGGGCTTTTATGGGAGACGTATTTGCAACCCTTCCCACTTTAGAAATGGCATCCGTAGCCCTATTGGTGTTTTGCACAAGGGGGCTGTTGACGATTTTGGATACGTCTCTGGGCGTGTTTAGGTACTTGCTTGTGCTCGCGGCTACCTCAGTTGCTATAAGTGGGTTAAGCAATTTATCATCAACCGATGAGTTTATTTTATCCCTTGCCGCTTCAGCTAATTTTTCCTGATCTTTGCTTAAGTTTCTTTTTCTGGGTTCTGCCATAATATTCCTTTTATTGTATCATTAAATGTTTAATCTGGGTATTCCCAGTATGTAGGTGCTTTAATTGTTATGTTAAACGCGGCTTCAGCCTCACACTCACCTTCTCCCGTATACACTATTCCCGCTCCGTCGTCGTCACGAGTATCAACGTCGTATGTATTGCTATCTGAATCGGAATCCGAGTAACTAAGCGTAACATTGCCTCCAGAACTACCTATATTTATGGGTCCGCCAAATGCAGTTGCAAAAAAATTAAACCCCCCAAAATTTACCGTGTTACTCACTTTAGTGCCTTCCCACTGACTAAATTTGTCTGTGTGTTCTATACTTGATATGCCTCCAAAGCCCCCACCAAAAACATTTGCGCTTATGCCTTGTGCAAGTGAATGAGAAAGTGGAACCCTGCCATTTCCACTTGCGCTTACATGGATATCAAAATTGACTAAACTTTCAAATCCATATCCCACGAATTCACCATAAGCATACATCTGAAAAAAGTTCGCAATAGGAGGACAACTAACCCTCACGTTTATGCGATCATTAACATAATAACCGTAATAATAATACAAGCCCGCAGTGCCGCTTGTCCCTGCGTGGATGCGAGGAAATATTGCATTTCCAGTAATACTATCTTCTTCATCATCATTAGGATTTTCCTTCATCTCCGTAACGTAATGAACATTATTATCAATAAACGGAGTAAAGGAACCATAGATGCTGTCCTGCTCCGCACCAAATGTCTTTCGACACACTCTTTTTGCGGGTTCTACGGGTTCAGTTTGGTTATAGGGACCTGTGCTTAACTTAAGCGTATCATTGAAACTTACGGATGAGGGCGATGCAGTACCAGAAAACTGATCGGCTACCGAAAGCACATAAGAGCCATCGGGTTGCCTTGTTTTTATGATTCTCTGATAATCACCCGTCATACTGGAACTGGCACTGTAGGATGCACTACCAGATACCTTTAAGTTTTTCATCATCCAATAGACATAAACAGCTTCCCTGAAAGTCAAGGGATGGTAGCCAGTGATTCCAGTGTATGCTTCCTCTAGATCATTTGGATCTTCGTCTCCATTTGGAGTTACATCCCGACGATAGGGGCAAAAGACTCCGTATTGATCAGAGCCAAATGCCCCTAAAGTACTGAATTCCTGACTCATTAGTAATTTGTGCTTTAAATATTAAAAAGCAAAATACTAAGGAGTTGCATCATAAAGCATATCTATGCTTACAGTGGCTTGAGTTGAGTCTGAGTTTACTACTCGTATTTCAGCAATGTCTCCTTGACCGTAAAAATCTTCACCTGATAAAGCGGTTCCGAATAATACTTTTGATACATTTGGTTGTAGGGGTATAGAAACACCTAGACTATTTCCAGTGGAATCTAGGGGGTCGAAGGATCCCGCTTTGTCTGACTTGATTGCCAAGAATACTAGTTCCGTAGAAGCATTGTTGGCAAATACTTCTATGTCCACCGTAGCGGATCCGTTAATAGTTTCACTGGCAGACGATAAAGCACTCCCAGAAAATTCTTCTGTTAGGCTATAATTTCCAGCAGTGCCAGAAAACGATTTTGTTGATGTGATTGTTAGTGACATGATTATTTAGTTTTTGTTGATGATATTTGTTTGTTTGTTTGTTTGATTTAAAAAAATCAAAAGTTTTTTAGTGGGTATTGGCAGGGAACTGAATTAACACAAAACATACTTAGGTTGTAATATCCGCCTTGAGACAGGGGTTCCCACCCATTTGATGATGAATCTTTTTTGGCTAGCGGTAATTTCCATTTAGTTTGTCGCCTATTAACGCCAGCTCCGTCAAATTCAATTAGTTGGGACATGGGTGTTTCTGGTTCGTATTCATCTATAAAATCTACAGTGTCTACAGTTGGAAATCCAGAATTAGATCTTACGGTGGCTTCTAATGTTAATCCTTCGCTGTTATCTTTGTGTTCTCTAATTTTATCCCAAATTTCAAATTTTTCTACTCCGACTATGCAAATCTCGCCAGTAACATCAAGCGGAACAGGGAAAGAATCATCCGAAGTTGCTGGAGTTTTACTTTCATTTTCTTCATCCCTGAGGTCTGGATCGTTGTCTTTGTGTTCATCTATAATTTTCTGAGCTTCTTCCTCAGTTAAAATATCTCCCTTTGATCCGTCTACAAATTCTTGGAAAGTTCCGTCGTCTAGTCTTTCATATCTAATGTCTCCCCCGTCGGGGGCACTTCCCCTGCCAATTTCATTTAATTGGCTTAGAGTGCTTTGAGGAGTGCTGGGAGGGTCTTGGAAAGAATTAGTATTGCCAGAAGAAATATTTAAGCCCAGCAACATATCTGCCTCTGTAAACACATCTCCCTTTGATCCATTTATAAACTGTTGAAAATTTCCGTCGTCCAGTCTTTCAAATCTAATGTCCCCTCCATCTGGAGCTTTTCCTTTTCCTAGTTCATTTGCACTTTCTTTTATTTCTTGGGGTGTGCTTTGTGGAAGAGGTTCTCCTATAAATGGATTTTTTACCTGAGGAATTTCAGGTGGAGGACTCTCAACGGGTGTTGTTTTATTTTCTGGAACCTTTGGGGTTTCGGGAACCTCGGGAACCTCAGGAGCTTTGATATTTTTAGGTGCTTCTGGAACTTCGGAATTTTCGGGAACCTCAGGAATTCTAGTATTTTCAGGAACTTCAGGAGTTTCGGTATTGCCAGAAGCCTTAGGAACTTCAGAAGTTTCAGGAACTTCGGGAGCTTTGGGAGCTTCAGGAAGCTCTGGTGCTTGAGTCCCGCTCTCGGGAATATTACTTCCAGCATTTAGAGTCGTATCAGGCGGGGGAACTTCGCCATTATTTGCAATTGCACCTATTTCTTTTGGTTCAGAATCATTAACATTATCATCAGTTTTGCTATGTTTTTGTGCCTCCGAATTTATTTCTGATTTTAAAGATTCCGCCAATGATTGCAAATCAGCCTTAATGCTCTCAAACTCTCCGCCCAATGAAAGAGAAAAATTAAATTCTTGAGGAACATCTGCTGGAACATTTTCATCGTTTTCTTTTGGTGTGCCTCCAGCAACGGGAATTGAATTTACGGCATTTGATATACTTCTTACAAAACTTGGATCATTTGAGATTAATTCTTCAACTTCTTCTTTAACATTAATTTTTTTAAAAGAGGAAGCCTGAACCACTCTGTCAACCAATCTGCGAGAAGGACGTTGATCATCCACCTCTATTTTATAGGTTGGCTTTGATTGTTGCTTGGATGACATATTAAGCAGGTTGTGCTGGCAGGTAGGCTTCTTCTATTTCTTGAACCCAAACTCCGTTTCTCCAATGAGATGCTCGTCTTGATATTTCTGTGTATGAACTCCAAGGAAGTGCGGCAGGAGAAGTGGCATCAACTTGTATTATTCCTCCGCCATTTAAATTGACGTTTTGAGCACTACGCAAGCACGCTTTTAAATTAAGAGTAATAATCTGCTTCCCAGTACTTCTAGTAGTACTGTTACTTGTGCTTGTACCAGTATTTGCACTTGTGCCAGTGCTCGTACTCGTATTAGTGCTTGTTGAAGTCCCAGTGTTTATGCTTGTGCTATTTCCTGAATTGGAGCTACTGCCCGTAGAGCTTCCCGTAACACTTGAAGTACTGTTGTTATTGGAAGTTCCATTGTTAGAGGAATTAGAATCAGTTGTATTGGTACTATCGCTAACGCTTGTAGACTTTCCATTGTTCTTGGAAGTACCAGTACTTGTTGTAGTTCCAGAGCTAACGGATGAATTTGTACTGTTAGATGTCCCAGCGTTTGTTGAGGAACCAGTAGACGTAGATGTGCTCGTAGTATTAGATGTTCCAGAGCTTCTCGCAGTACCAGTATTTGTTGTAGTTCCAGTATTTGTGGAAGTAGATGTACTGCTATTAGTAGAACTGCTACTAGAGGTTCCAGAGGAAGTCCCTGAACTTGTGTTGGTAGAAGTATTAGTAGAAGTGCCAACAGAGGTTCCAGTTGAAGTACCAGTGTTAGTGCTTGTGGAAGTTGATGTACTGGTAGATGTTCCAGTGCTTGTCCCTGTTCCCGTGGCAGTGCTGGTAGAAGTACTTGTGCCTGTATTTGTTCCAGTACTGCTAGAAGTGGTTGTACCTGTATTTGTTGCAGTATTCGTAGATGTTGAGGTAGATGTCCCCGTGGATGTTGCAGTACTTGTTCCTGTATTCGTAGAAGTGCTTGTGCCAGTACTAGTGCCCGTTGCAGTGCTAGTACTTGTACTTGTTCCAGTACTGGTACCTGTATTAGTGCTAGTGCTTGTACTTGTTGCTGTGCTGGTGCCCGTATTGGTAGATGTACCAGTAGAGGTACTAGTGCTCGTTCCAGTACTCGTTGAGGTGCCAGTGCTTGTTCCAGTACCAGTAGATGTATTAGTGCCAGTTCTTGTGCTTGTTCCCGTTCCAGTGGACGTTGAGGTACCTGTTGAGGTGCTAGTGTTTGTACTTGTGCTAGTGCCAGTATTAGTAGAGGTTCCAGTTGAAGTACTAGTTCCCGTGCTGGTAGCCGTTGAGGTAGAAGTACCAGTACTAGTGCTTGTTGAAGTCCCAGTGTTTGTTCCAGTATTGTTACTATTACTAGTATTTACAGTATTGGTAGTTTTATCGCTACTTAAAAGTGCATTATTTGTTACGTCCTTTGTATTTCTTTCAGTTGCAGAAATATAAACTGGTTTATCAATTGCACTTTGAGTTGTAGTATTTACCTCAGTTGAGGAATTCCCATATGCAGTAACTACTGAATTAAGATTGGTATTACCTTGAGACTGACCCTGATTTTGGCTCTGTGTTTGGACCTGATTTTGACTCTGGGTCTGACTTTGACCTTGAGTCTGGCTCTGAGTTTGGTTTTGGTTCTGGGTCTGGTTCTGAGACTGGTTCTGACTCTGATTTTGGCTTTGAGTCTGGTTCTGAATCTGATTCTGTCTTTGAGACTGATCTTGGCTCTGGCTTTGAACTTGATTTTGATTTTGACTCTGAGTTTGACTCTGGGTTTGGTTTTGATTTTGAGTCTGGTTTTGGTTCTGACTTTGGCTTTGATTCTGGGTCTGAGTTTGATTCTGGGACTGACCCTGACTTTGACTTTGACTTTGAGTCTGAATCTGATTCTGGGCTTGACTTTGGTTTTGAGATTGAGTTTGTGCCTGAGATTGAGATTGATTTTGACTCTGGTTTTGTAGCTGGCTTTGATTCTGGGTCTGACCTTGAGACTGATTCTGTGCTTGAACCTGAGATTGAGTCTGCGATTGATTCTGAGATTGAGTCTGCGATTGATTCTGAGATTGTGACTGATTTTGAGTCTGCGATTGATTCTGTGTTTGAATCTGACTCTGATTTTGAGCCTGACTCTGAGACTGACCCTGACTTTGGTTTTGAGTCTGAGATTGATTTGTACTTTGACCTTGAGTCTGAGATTGGGACTGAGTTGTGTTCTGAGTTTGATTTTGAGCCTGACTCTGGGACTGACCCTGACTTTGGTTTTGGCTCTGGGTCTCATTCTGAGACTCGGTTTGACTTTGAGACTGACTCTGGCTTGAACCCTGTATTGAAGATTCATTTGTACTTCGGTTTTGGCTCTGAACCTCAGATCTGGCTGTACTTTCGTTTTCGCCATTAACTGTAGATAAACCTTCGGTCTGATTCTCGGACTGCGTAGAGTTAGAAGAAGTCGCGCTTACCTGAGATGTGCCACTTGTACTATTAGTAGAATTGAAAGTACTGTTACTTTGGGTGCTACTTTGGCTCGTAGTCTGGCTTTGACTTTGACTGTTGCTCGTAGTCTGGCTTTGATTATTGCTAGAGCTAGTGCTATCGCTATTACTCGTGCTTTGTGAAGTGCTTGTATTATTAGAAGTAGATTCACTCTCACCAATAGAAGTTCTTTCTGAGGTTATTAATTTTTCTATTGCTCCAGAAAAGGGTCTATCAAAAAATACTCTTTCGTTGCCACCGCTTACATCTGGTGGAGGACCCCAGTGAAAACTCCTTGTTATTTTTATTTTAAGAGGAGATGTAGGAGCGTTAATGTAGTTGGCAACTAGTACTTCATTTTCGGTTCCAACGGATTCAATGGATTTAAGTTGGGTCGGAAAAGTAACATTTCTTCTTTCATACCAAACTTGGGATGCTATTGCTTCCGCACTTGCCTTTGTTGCAGTAAACTTTACCGAACTAAATGAATCTATGGGTTCAACCTGAACGCTTTCTGTCGTTCCAACGCTTCCAGTAGCGTCGCTGGGTGCAACTACTTGTCTTTCAATAGGCAGTCCGACTCCGTATCTGGAATCTATTTCAAATATTTGTGTAGCGGGAAAAGAGGTCGTCTCTAACCTTACATACGTTTGTATGGATTTTTTAATTATTCCATCGTTATCAATCTCTTCTTTTTGCAGTAAAAAATTAGAGCCATCTACAAAAATAGTTGATCCAACGGTTCCTGTGGGTATGTCAGCCGCAGTTAATGTTGTTCTTACAACACTCGAAAGCTCGCCCTCTTGAGTTATAAAGGCATCAAACTCATCAACCTCAAACGTGTAGACGATAGTCTGCAAGCCGTTAAAGTTTTGATTATTTTGGTTAACCAATTTGTGACTGCTTGTTACTTGGCTTAACTCACTCGTTACTTCGCTTTCAGACAAACCCAAAGCGGTAATCACAACTCGTTGAACACCACCTACTTTGGGAGTTTCAAAATTTAAAATACCCCTTTGAGAAAAAACTTGAGTTAACTCAGCAAAAGCACCGTTATCTTCTAGCTTTGCGGAAGCCAATACCAAAGTCCCAAAAGTTGAAGTTCCAACTACATCACTTGACGTAGTCCCAGACTTCGCCCTAAAAACTTTTGTAACAGTCTTTAGTCCATTTTGCTCGGTTAACTCTAAGTCATCGTCAATTTGGACAAAGGATTCAGTAAGGGTTTCATAGGTTTTTACAAGAACTGGGCTTTCTGTATTTGCGGTAGCATTAAAACGATTATCAACCTCAACAGATATTAGTCTACAATTTGTGTAGCCCTGACCAACTATTTGCTCTCCAGTTGTATCTAGGTCACCAAAGTCCCCCATTAGAGAACCCAAGTTAGAATTATCTACATCTTCTCTAGTAAATTTTTGAAACCTACGAACTACCCTGATTCTACCGTTGAATAGTTTTGTGATTTCTGGTATGTCACCTCTTTGATGTATATTTTCGTTTCCTAAACTCATTTACGTTTTCGTCTAATACTTTCTACACGCCTAGGCTTGCCTGCTGGCTGACCTAGTCTTTTTTTCTGAGAAACTCTTTTTCTTTTTTGAGAAGTAGTAATTTCTGAAGCAGTTGCAGGTGTTTTCTTGCTCACACGCTTTGATGGTCTGCAATAGGGCGTTCCTCGCTTTTCTCCCTTGCGTCTCCCGCAGGGCTTCCCCGATCGGACATCCACCCACTTTTCCTTGAACCACCGCTTGAGAGCCATCCCCTTCGCTGTTTTTCTGACTGCCATTTATTTCCTGCGTTTTGTTTTGGCTTTTTTGTTGCCCCAATTTGAAGCCCCCACTTTTCTACATTTAGCTATAGCTCCACTGGCATAGGCACTTGGAAATACCTTGTATCTTGATTTAACTTTTCTGTAACAAGCGTCCTTGGGCATTACTTACACTTTCCCTTTTTGCCCATCTTGCCCTTCTTTGGCGGACGACCTCTTGTAGTTCCGTAAGTTCCTTTTCCTCTTGGCATAATATTATTCTCCTATTTTATGTGTTTGATGAAGGACTTTATCTCAGCGATAACTCCATAAATTATTGATTTGATAGAGCATAGAACTCTGTCTTTAGTTTTACAGATGAAACATTTCATAATTATTTTTTTCTTTTGTTGTGAAAATCAAATAGGACTTTTACTTTTTCTGATAGGGATTCTAAATTGTAGTGCATCCTAGCCAGTACAATAATAAGCGTAATAATTCCGATTAAAACTGGCGTAAGGGATGATATGACCTGCAAAAATTCATTCATTTAATAGTTGAGGATCCAAAATAAAATCCAACAATGGCTAGAACTGTTTGACGAATCTCTGGCAGGATTAGGTAGCCATTGAGGGTTTGGTATTTAACTCCTCCGAATAATCCAAAGAAACCCTTCGTCTCTTGTCCTACAGTAACACCCTCTGGGCTGTGAGCCAATATAAATGGGGCTATAACGACCGCGAACAGGACGGTGCATACGATTACCCGTCTGACCCACTCTCCGCCCCTTGTGGCGGCTTTTTGGTGGCTTTCGTCAGCCGCGGCTTGCTTCTTAAGCATGGAGTCCACGGTATTTTGCTGATTGGCTACAAGCTGTCCAATTAACTTGAAGATAAAGCCAGAGGCACTTCCGCCTAGCATAGCTATGAGTTCTGTGGTCATAGTTTTTCCATCTCCTCTTCTAATTTCTTAACACGATCTTGCAAAAACTCTATCTGATTATTTTGTATAATATCAGCAGGTAACAAGCCTTCTTTTTCCCAATCTACAATCCATTTGCCATTTGCCTCTACATCACGAATAAGCATACTTTGATCATGCTCCAGCATTGTTAAACGCTCAACAATATGAAAGTATCCAGTAACAGCAATAGCGGTTCCAACCACAAGAGCCAATAAATTTCGTAAGGGAATCGTAATGCTTGTATTATCGTTTATGCTTGGCATCACTTTTGTAAAAGTTCTTTTATTAATTTGTAAATAGAAAGTCCTAAAAACAAAAAAGTCATTATTCCGACAACCAAGCTAACTGCTGTGCTGATACTCTGAAGCCCCATACAGGCAAAAAATCCCGTTGATCCCACTGTTCCTCTAAGCATCGTTTCCATCATTAAGTCATATTAAAGGTTTTCCACCCAGCACCTCCGCCTACATAGCCTTGAAATGTATGGGTGGTGGCATCATAAATTATAGTCCCATTGCTTGGGCTTGTGGGTCTAGTGTCTTCGCCAGAACTGTTATTGCTTTCATAATGACCAACCCTTACAAAATCTTCAAAGAAAGCTCCACCTACAACCTTGATTCCTAAATCTTCTTCATTGTTGCTATTATTTTTTCCTGCTACAACGTGCAAGGCAACGGCATTACTAGAACTTGGGTCTTTATTGATTCCAATTCTTGCACCAGTATAGCCATCAAATTTTTGCACAACAAGCATATCTTTTGGACCCTCGGTTGAGCCATCAAAATCTCTAAATCTATGCTCTTTGGCATCATAATTTATTGGCTGGGCGGTTCCAGTTGTAGTTCCCTCGCACTGTATTTCATTTGTAACAATTTTTGGTGCTGTTGTTGTTCCCGTAAAAGTAGGATTAAACTTGTCTGCCTTGTCCAGCATTTGCACTCCCAAGTCCTCCATATCGCTTGTAACGGTTAGAATAGAATTATAATTGCTATCTATATCAGTAGTGTGATCACTTACGGTGGATGATATACTTGTAACTTGACTTTGGCTTGCCGCGCCCATGCTTGATCGCATTGAATGCTGAGTCGTTGATTTTAAGAGTGCATCTACGTCAGAGGATACTTTATAATTGGTGGACATAAGAGTTTAATTATTAAGGAGTTACGTTTTGAGATACCACAACAGTAGTATCACTAACGGATAGTCCAAGTGTTAAAGACATTTGCATTGTATTAGGCGTTGTATAGTTCGATTGAACCAGCGGACACTGTAACCGAAGTAAAGTTGCCGTAACTAGTATATCCAGCGGGCAAAGTGCCAGTTAGTCCAGTTGAAGCACCAGTCTTATTAGAGCAAGTAAAAGCATCCAGAGTTGCTCCTCTTGGACCAGCGACGATAATTGCAAAGTTGCCAGTAAATTCTGTGCCCGTACCAGAGGTATCGGTAGCAATTACACTGCCACGCTTGCCTAGACTTTGTTCTGTTATTGCAGGAGTTGACATGATTATATTATTGTTGTGTTGTAGTTTGTGCCTATATTTTTTACGATATAGGAGTTTGCGATATTTTGATCTGAAATTTTAGCCAATTCATCTTCTAAAACTGAGTTAACTAAAGCTAAGGACAATGTGAAGTTTGCATCACTTGCGTTTTGATCCACACTGCGTTGCCAAGTATATGCAGTAAGATGAGCCATATAGGGCATAAACTCAGCGGGTATTGTTTTAGAAACATCATCCCCCGTAGTTAATTTTACATCCAATACTTTTTTATAAACAACATAAACTGTTGTGTCATCCTCAGAGGAATCTGGTTGAACATAAAATCCGCTTCCCTCTGGGGTTTCATATAAATCAGATGTTAGTATTCCAGCGTTACCAGTTATCGTTGCTCCACTATTATTAACAACGAACTTGTATTCTCCCCCTCTTTTTTCTTGGGGATTATTTTTACATATTTTTAAATATGTATCAATAGTGCTAGACCCATCTTGGGTTCTTGGAACTTGGTTTTTGTTGGATACCGTTCTTTCTTCTCCTATCACTAAATAACGCTCCCAATAGTTACTTGCCCGATATGCTTTATTTGCCGCGTAATTCCACAGGGAATTTATTCTTCCGTAGCTTGCGGATGTGGTAGTGTATTCTCTACCTATTAAAGCAAAAGTTAGGTCTTTAAGCTCTTGGAGTGTTGAGTCTTGTAGGGACATTATATTTTATTTGCCGCCATTCCGTTGGGCAAAAGAACCTTGTTATTTAAATATTTAACAAACTCGTGATCATTGGAGAATCCTACCCCATACTTTTTCTGCATATGATAGTATTCATTCATAGGAACACTGCCAATGTGTTTTCCAAAGACTGGGTGATCCTTGCCCTTGTAAAATTTTGTGGCTTTTCTGGCTTGACGAATCCTCTGCTCTTCTGCTTTCGGATTGAAAACTTCTTTTGTTTTTCTGTTAAGAATCTTAAATTGATTCTCAAAGAGTTCTTCTTCTGATAAGTTTTTTGACATAACAAAAAGGGCTGGGGGTGTTAAACCCCCATACCCAGAATTGTATAGGACTTATGCGAAGTCGATGATCTTACCTAGACCATTTGGTCCACGGCAGATTAGAGTTCCCATTGCGTCGATGTAGCCACGAGGACCTCCACCTTGGTCTTCCAACATTGTTGAACCCATGCTCATTGCTTCTGCGTATCCAAGTAGGCTTGGGTCGAGAAGGTATGCACGTTTTTGGTCGGGCAATGTCTTTGGATTAGCGGAGATGATCTTTACGATACCGTAAGGACCTTGGAAGATTTCAACATTGAAGTTAACATCTGTGCCATCACCTTGGTTGAAGTTCATTGAAGTTGGGCTTACACGAGTAAAACCATCGATGATAGCGTTACGAACAGTTGTGCCAGCAACAAGAACGTGGTCGCCTTGCTCACCAGTTTCTTCAAAGATGCTTGTAAGCATTCCGTTGAAACGAGACTCAGTGAGTTCCTTAGTGGAATCACCAAGAACGGATTCTGGTGGTGTTTGGAAGGTAGAAGGAACTGCTTGAACCTCATCCGCTGTTGGAGAGCTATTGATCCATTGACCTAGTCCACGGAACTTGCTTCCCTTGTTTGGATCACTTCCGTCAGCAGGTGTGCCAGTAACAGCAGAATTGTCAGAAGCGATTGATGTCTCAATGTCCCGAAGGAGTTGAGAAGCCGCTTTTTCTTCAGCTTCTTGGATTTTAACTGGAGTTACAGAATCGAAAACCTCTTGCTTCTTGGATACGTTGAATGTATCGCGGAAGTGCTGGATACGATTACCCAAGCGAGTGAGGTTGCCGAACTGACCGACGAATGCGTCGCCACCAGTGTCACCAACGTCAGCACCTTCGATGATAGCGTTATCAGCTACAGCGTCACGAAGGTTGTCAACAGTCCATTCGACAAGATCAGCAGTTGCGCCCTGCTTTGGGAGCATACCATAAATAGGAGCTTGACGAGGAGCAAGAACAGTTGTTAGGTCCAACAACTGCTCACGATTACCAGATGCGGACCCCGTAGGAGGTCCAGAATATGTATTATCAAATGCCATGATATTATATTATTTTAGTTTGTTTAAGTGTAACGAGAGTTTATTTGAATTTGTCGGAGTTGTCTAGCCGCCATAAGATTTCCTTTTTGAGCCGCTTCTCTCAACTGTTTGATTTTAGTATTCTCCTTAGTTTGCCTTGAGTTACTGGCATTATTGCCACTAACAGCATTCTTTGGAGCTTTTCTTGGAATGATTATTTTTTTCTTTTTGGTGGTTTTGGGTCTTACCATATTAGAAGCCGCATGAGCTAACTGATATTTCAGTTTAGCAAAAATGGCTGGAGCTAATTTAGATACGATAGCCAAATCCTCAGAATTAATCATTCTTTGGTACTCTAGATAAGTTTCTGATGCGTCATCATTTAACCAAGAGAACTCTTCTTTTGATTTGGATTCCAAGTCAACCGCCTCTTCTTTAGCGGTTTCTAGCTTCCGTAAATATCTTCGTTGCTTTGGCAACTCATCTACTTTGTCCTGCAAACTAGATATATATTGAACAATGTCAGTACGAGTGTACTCATTTCCATTATGTTCAAATGTATCATTGTCTCCAGCAAGCCAATTTTGATAAAAACGAATATTGTCCTTGGTTTCCTTTTCAATGCTATCTAGCTCTTCGTGTGTTTCTACATGAGCTAAAGCACTTGAGGAAGCAATGACTTTATCTAATCCGCCCGAAAGGGCGGCATCCTTACTTTCTATTTGGCTTTTGAGTTCTTTGATCTGAGAAGTAAGTTCTCCAATTCGTTTACCACTACCACTGCCCATTTTCTTTGCTAGCTCACCAAGTTTTTCTGGTGGTAGCACTTCCATGGCTTGTATAGCGATATCCGACCTAGAGTCATCATCTAGCTCATCCCAATCAATCTGTGAAAGAACGCCTTCGCTTTCCTCTGCCTCCTCGGTGGATTCCTCAACTTCGGCTGATTCAGATTCTTCCGCTTCAGATGCCTCTTCAGCGGGTTGTTCTTCCTCAACTTCCTTTGATTCCTCTTCCGCCTCGGGCTTCGGAGTTAGCTTTTCCACTCGCGCCTGACGAATTTCTTCTAGCGTTAGTGGTTTGGCTTGTTCGACTGTCGATACTTCTTCTTCTTGGAGGGCTGTATCGTTACCCTCTATTGCGGTTTGTTCATCCATAATACTGTTCTGCCGTTTTACGCCAAGCAGTGAGGCGAAAAAAATATTATATCAAAGAAAATTTATTAGTAGCCGTAAACCGCTTTTCTGGCTCTTAACATTTCTTCTCTTGAGTATCCACTGTAGGCTGGACTCTTTGCTTTAGGAGCAGATTTTTTTGACCCTGCTTTTCCTCCTAGGTAGCCAGCTCCGAGTGCACCAGCGGTTGTTGCGTAGGGTTTTACTTTTTTAGCAACCCTTTTAATTTTCTTTTTAGCTTTACTTCGCAACGAAGGAGCACTTGCGCGACCAGCTTTAAATGCTTCAACCCCAGATGGACCCTGTTCTGGGGGTACTATCTTGGCAACCTTTTTAGCCTTGGACTTAGTAGCTTTTTTAGCCGCTTTTTTAACAGCTTTTTTAGCCGCTTTTTTAGCGGGAGTTTTTTTGGCTACTTTCTTTTTGGCAACTCTAACGGGAGTTTGGTTTTCTAATTCTTTAACACCCTTGGCTCTAGTTTTTGCAGTGCTCTTTTTTACGGCTGGTGCGCTTGATGCTTTTCCGCCAGCCTTAACTGCGGCATCATTTGCTTTTTTTTGAGCAGTAGTTAATGGTTTTTTCGGAGGATTGGTTCTTGTTTTTGAGGGCTTTGAAACCGCCTTCTTAACTGGAGTTTTTACCTTATTTGGAACAACTTTCTTTGCTCCCGTAGCCTTTCGTGCGTTTACGGTACTTGTTTTCTTGGGGGGCGAAACTTTAGCTGTTGCTGGCTTCTTAATTTTAGTAACCTTTACATTGGGCGGAAGAACTTTTGAGTTATCAAAACCCTGCTTAGAAACCTGCTGTTTAGTTTGAGTTTTGAGAGCCTTTGCTCCCCTAAGAAGCCCTTTAACTATTTCCTTTCTTGCCATTACCTTGATTTCCTTTTTCTTTTAGCCATTTCAGTTACAACACCCGCGGACTCCACTCGATCTGGGTATCCTCCTTTTTTCTTTGCTTTGGGGATAGTTCCCAGAGTTCGCCTTTGATTTACTCCACCGCGGATAAGGCGGATGCCTGCTTGAAGTCCTGATTTAAATAATGACATTAGTATTTTCCTTTTTTAGATTTTGGTGATGATTTTTTGCTTCCGCCTTTACCAGCCCAGAGTTTAGTGCAGGCTAGGTGCTTTGCTGTTCCCCACTTTGCTGTTGAGCATTTGTGGCGAGCTTTAAATGATTTTCTTGCGGCTGGTGAATAGTTGTGTCCGTATCCCTTTGCTCCAGCGTGAACTAACTTTTTCTTTCCACCCCTGCAATAGAGCTTCATAATTTTTTTTCCAGCTCGACTGCTGGGTCGGGTTTCCCCGCATCTCATGCTGGACTTAGGATTAGACATCTTCTTGTGGACTAAGAGTTTTTAGCAAATAATCGTCCTCTATCATACCACCAAGTATTTTAGCGTCCGCTCTTTCTGAGGCATCTAAACTTTGCTCTAGTAGTTCAAACTTAGTTTCTCTGCATTGTTTTAAAAATTTTAATATATATTGATATTGTTCGTATTTAGAAAGAAAACTTACTGCTTCTGACAGGCTATCAGTTTTTTTAATGGACATTATGATTCTTCTATGTTCTGAGTATTTACGTTACCCATTTGGGCGGGGTTTGCACCGAGCCTTCCGATTTCTGCGTTTTGTTGCTGAACAACTTGCTGTTGATATTGTGCCGCATAATTTTGAACATTGGCAACAAAGCCAGCGTCCTCAGCCATGCGTTTTTGAATATCCTCTTGTTGGGTGTATTCTTGGATAACCTGAATTGCAATTTGACCACCATTGGGTCTAGCTCCCACTGGAATGCCAGCATATATCTTAGTTAGGTCGTCAGTAACATCCTTGATCATTTCTTCTTGTCCTTGACCCTCGGGCTGGATAATAACGTCCGCTATGCTTGGATCAATGGCATTTGCCGCAAGTTGCTCTGCCGCCTGTAGGTTAAATGTATTGCTTGGAGATGTTCTGGCTAATTCTAAAATAGCAGTAATCTTTGCTTTCATCATCTCTGGATCTTGGTTTTGAATATCGAAGGATATGCAAACATCTATTTCCTCGTCCTCTGGAGAGCGATAAATAACCATTTCATTTGGATATCCAGTAACTCTAAAGAACTTTTCGTCTGGTCCAAATACCAAGTAAGCCTTGTAAGCAAGTTTTAGTATCTCAGAACAATGTGTTAAAAACTTGTTAATAAAAAATTGTTGTCTTTGCTGACTGAGTGCGCTGTTTTCATTTAGTCCTACTAGATCCATTGCTTCCTGCTGTACATACTTTTCTAGCTGGCTAGCCGCCCCAGATGTATTTGGCACATTCATGTACTCAAACTTTTCGTTTTGCCTAACTCCTATCCAAGCACCTGCTCCCATTTGGGCTGGAGGTCTTCCTACTGGGTGGAGAAGTGGGGGTGCGACGGACATTGCCATTTGATCACTCCACCCATCTCTGAGCGTTTTCATTTGTTTTTGTGGACCTCTTAGCAAGTCGCCAAATGTGTTTACGTCGTATATACGCTTCCCAGCATTGCTTAGTCTAGTTAACACAAATGGATACTTGTCGTAGCCCGAAAGAAGCTCGTTGCTTAGATAACCCGTCGTAAGCCTTGGATTCCAAACCGTTAAGTAGATTCCTTCAGAATTACTCTTTTCGTCAATAAGTCTGCGATATGTGTAAATAATTTCAATTAAATCCTTGGAGTCCACCATGCCAGACATACCATAAGTAGTGCTACCTCTGGATTGGGTAGATCGCAAAGAGCTATATGTGGTCTGGTTCATGCCAGAGTAATCAAAGCCCCGATAATTGTCTATTAGATCCTGTGCTACTTCAGCATCCCAGCCCTTTGTTTCTACGCAGTTTTCTATTTCTTGGGGCGTAAGAAATGCCCTCATGTGAACTCTAGGCGATCTTTGTATGTCGCTAACGTAGCTGGGTATAACAATATCAATATCTGAAAATTTTGTTTCTACGAAGGGCTGTGATATATCTTTTTTGGCTACTGGTATTTTTGCTACTCCAAAATCTCTTAGTTCCTTGAGTGCTTTTTTAGCATTAGGAACATCAACGTAATCGAACATATCGGTCATCATTGCGATAGTCTCCTCGTCCCTATTTTCGTCGGCTAGAAGCTCATATAGTTCGGGGGCAATTTCGGATATTAATTCCAAGTTAAACTCTTCGTCGTGAGTTCTGGATTTCATTTCCCAGTCAACGTAAGTAATAGCGATCCCTTTTTCCAGCAGGTTATTTGCCGCTGTCTCGCACTCGGAAACAAAATCCCGAATATATGTCTTTTGCATATATTTTAAAAACGAAGAAATTGTTCCAGCTTTTTTTACATCCGAGGACTCTACTGGATATGCCCGTATATTTGCCCTAGATAGGGCGTTCATCATTAATCCAACGTAGGTTGTAATGCACTGTTCAATTAACCTTACTTCTGTGTCACAAGCACCATCCCAAGGGAATGCGTTGTCTCCAGATTTTGTAAGTTGATTGTTTTTACCTCGCCATTCTGCGTTTCTATTGTCGTAACTATCTTGACACTGAGAAACGTAAGCGGACAAATCCGTAACATCGGATTCGTAGTCACTTTTCAGTTCGTTTATATCTGGCTCAGAGGTAACATAATATGCTTCTAGCTCTTTATCTTCCATGGATTTGAGATTATATCACAGTTGTTTTTATTTATTAACCTGACTTTAATGTTATTTAAAAAAGTATTATACCACAGCCTATCTCTTCCAATTATATCCAAAAAGTTATCCAAGGGGATTTCGTCCATTGAGTCCTTGGCGACCCTGTGAAGGATCTCCCAATCAACAAACGCATTTGAGTGCCTGCTAATAAACTTTTTTAATTCTTTCTTGTCTGAGGATTTCACGCTTATAAATTACTTCGTGTCTATAAAAATCTTCTCCGTTCTTATTTATGACTTGAGCTTTAAATACTAGGCTTGGTCTCATTAAACTCCTGTGAGTATGCGGAACGGAAACTGTAACTTTTCTGACGGGTTTTTCTAATAATTTGCAAAACCAAAACAATGGGTTTGGTGTGGGACCCAAAACTTGAACTTTAACAAAATTTGGCTTGAGAACCCCTTCGTCCATTTTTTTAAAATACTTATCAATCTTGGATGCGCCAAAATTTGATATTTCCCTTGTTTTTTCGCAATAATCTTCATCACTGCACACTTTTTTGCGTACCTTGCCTATTTGCATGGGAGTAACTCCGTATTTTTCTGCTAATTCTTTTGCTTTCATTAATATCCTCCTGTTGATCGAACCTGCTCAAAGTCAGCGTCCGTGTAATGTATTGGTCCATCTCCAGCATTTGCCATTCGCAAATACCTAATTAAATCAAAAAAGTCCTTGAGTGCTTCGTCGGACTTTCCTTGAGCATTGTAGTGTATAAGGCTATCTATTAAATTTTCGCAGGATTCGTGTATAAAGCAAAGAGGTTTATTGGCATCATCCAGCTCGTAGTTTGGATTATAAGAAAACCAATCGTCGAGTGCTTGAATGCCCACGATTTCTTTTCTGCCATCCGAGGGGACAAAATCATAACCGAACTCAGAAAAAGAAGCAAATAGGTCTAAGTTGTTTTCATTTTCTCTAGCAAAGTATCTGGAATCCCCTATGCGCTCAAATACTTCAATGCCCAGCTCTTCTTCGATTTCATCAAATAAAGCGCAGTATCCCTGTATGTCGTATCCTATTTTCTTGGAAGCTGGACCGTATTTCCACTTTTCTCCAAATAAAGCCCATTCTCCGTACTGCGATCTTTCTGGGAACTCCTTTGAAATAAATACTTCACCCTTTTTGTTAACTGAAGCCCAAATAGCACAGAAGTTTCTGGCTCCCGCTGGATCAACTACTTGATAGTGCGTAAAGTCATCTCCAGTAATATCTGGGAAAATCCATCCTTCAGAGTTTTCTTCTTCTCCTAGAACTTGAACTTCTGTAGAAAACAGGGGCAGAAGTGAGGTAATGCTTTTGACTGGGATTCCATATGCGCGTACCATGATCTCTTCGTCTGGGCGATCTATTAAATCCTTTTTAATACGCTCGTATCCCCCAAAGGGGTTTTCATCCGAGTGCAGATAAACAACAGCGGCATCTCTGGAGGGCGCATACTGAACTACTGGAACCTCTTCATTCCTTAGGAGTTCTGCGGGCTTTGTAGCCAGCGTCCTTGCATTCTTCTGATATTCTGCCACGAAGGGTGTAAATCCGTCAATTGGCGTAAACCCCAATAGCATTTTTGAATTTCTAGTAGCCAGTCGAAATCGCAGGGTATTTACTAGTGTTGCGTCCCCCAAATATTCGTCAAGCCAGCTACCTATATTTAGCTCTGGGCTTCCCTTGAATCCAAATTCAAATCCCTCTAGGATAGTTTGATTGTTAGAAAACTGAGTATATGTTTTGAAGTCCACTCGGGTTCTAGTGTCTGGAAAAATAAAAGAACTGCCAGTAAACCCATTTTGCATACTGAAGTTGATGTAGCCCTCTATGCTTTTGGTTTTTTTCTTAAACTCCTTGGGCATCATTTCCCATACTGAGGCTTGCTGAACCTTGACAGATGTATCTGCGTTCTGGCTAAAACAAACAATATGCCCGTCTGGGTTACTAGTAACAGCCTCCATTACTAACTTTGCACACCCCGTAGTTTTCCCTGATCTGTTGCCTCCTAGAGCCAGAACTTCATTATATTTCTCTAAACCCTTTCTAATTCTGCCCCAGCCCTCCAAGTCAAATCCATGACGCAGGGGATCCTCCTGTGATGCCCGTATAACGCCCTCACGCACCCTATGAAGCTCTTGAAGGGCTTCTGGGTCACTCTCCCCTAAGATAACGATTTCTTCGTCTGTGGGGGCTTCTATGAGCGGATGCGGAGTAAAGGTTAGTTCCATTATTTTTCTCCCAGCCAAAACCCTTTATCTTGCAACCAATCAATAATTAAATGAATTCTAAATTCGTCTGTGGGATTAACTACGGAATGTTTTTTGGCATTGTTTAATTCGTATACTTTTCCTACCTCCAAGTGAACTGGTTCCAAGTATTCACCAACCAAGAATTTAACATTATTGCTAGTAACCAAAGGAATGTGTGTCCTTCTTACCTTCATTAAAGAAAGACCCCCGTCGCAGTGCGGAGGTATGCTTGAACGCGGATTTAACCTAGTAATAAGAACCCTTTGAAACTCTCCACTTCCAAATTCTTTTTCATATAAGGGCTTCAAGTCTTTTAACACTTGCTCAAAACCCAAAGAATTGTAATTTTTTTCGTGTTTTTTCCCTTGTCTATCTTCTTTTAAGCATTCTTTATCCCAGAAAATATTTAAAGCCTGAGTATTGCTGTGAACTTTAAATTTTTTTGCTCTCCACGACTCTTCCAACCAGCGGTTGGAGTCCATGTTGTTTAATTTTTCTATTAAATCCTTGGGTTCATACCCTCCTATTTCTCTAATTTTAAAAGGCAGACTTTCCTTCGCGTTATAAATTTCTCTAGGGTTGCTCATAATTTATTCTTAAGAAATCCTCTTCGTATAAGGACTTAATTATTTCCCTTGTTTTGTCCGTATGGAGATATTCATACCCATTTTTACCGTTTTCTCCATCGTTCCAGTGGGGTATTTCTAAATCTTCGGGCAATCCCATATCTGCATACACTTGAGAGTTATCTTCTCCTAGTTTAATGTACTTTACATTATATTTATCTGGGTTAGCCCAAAGAGTCTGGGGTATATAAAAACGAAGACCTCCATTTCTTTGTTTTCTTGTAGTATTTGGGACATCCTTGGGTCCATAAAATTCAAAGATTTTTTTCCCTTTCCTTGTTAGTATATGTCTGTTTTCATTTAAGTATTCTACAAAATATTCAAAATCCACATTAACTGGTTCACGATCTCTATTTACCATCTTTTTTTGATGAAAGAAAGCAGAGGGGACTCTATCCATTGGATTCCTAGCTGTTTGGTATATTGTCCAATCTTGTATGTCTTGTATGTTATAGAATCCAATAGCTTCTTCAATATACATATGAATTATGTTTGGACCGCGCCTTGTGTAAGGCTCAAAACCACAGAAGGGGTTCACAAAAACGCTTTCAAAGGAAACAGTTCCAGTTTTGGGCGGTAATATTACAAGTTTTTTGTCTTTTCTATTTATCATTTGTTTTTTCCTCTATTACTTGGGCTTCAATAGATCCCTCTTTTATTTTTTCTATGCGCTTTCTAGCGGCTAATAATGTTTCATTAAAGTCATCCACTGTATATGTGTTATTTACATCTACGACTTGGGATGCTTCGCCTCTAGCTGTCATAGCCTGCCTTTGGGAGTTTGCTTTGGCTATAGATATTTCCTTTAAATCCCTGAACTCTGGTTCGTAGCCTCCCTCTAGCTTCACCCGAAGGGCATCAATCATATCTTCTTCTAGGGACTCTAGGTTGATGTAGCTCCTAGCCGCTAGCTGTCCTCCTAGCTCCCTGAAGGAGTTTGTGTAATCCGCGTAGTCCGCTAGAACCTGCACGACCGTGTTTCTAGACATTGAGTGCCTGCGAATCATATTTGTCTGTGAACAGCCCAGAGCGTGAAGATAGAGTATCTTAGCAACCTTTTGTGGATTGTGCCTAGATAGGCTTTTAATCCTATTAGCTTCCTTGGTGCTCTGGATTTCCACAATAGCATTTGATATGCTTTGCATTAACTCATCTTTTTCTTCAACAGCACTCATGTTTTTAAACCCATTTGCAATTTTGTAATTGGCTTTACCGTAAACCCATTTGCAATTTTGCAATAACCAATTGCAGTTTTGCAACACCTATACCATTATACATACATTATAATAATAATAATAAGGGTAACGATGATCATAAAAGCCGCGAACTTTAATTCGTAATCGTTTAGCATAGAGCCTTAGTGCACTGAGATCCGTGGATTGTCAAGACTCAATGAGGTATCAATTTTTTTGAGGGGTGTCTTATATATATGTAAAAAAAATAAAGACAACAAACAGCAACCCCCTCCCCCCGTCTTTGCTGTGCCAAAACCAAGGCTCCCGCTTCCGTAAGTCGTTGATATTGAGGGACTACTATGGACATGAACATGGCGCAATCGTCGATGAGAGATCCCATGAGTGATATATTATGACTGCACTAGGGAGATGTATCACCAGACTACTTTGTGGTATCACATTGGATGCACATTTCCCACATAAATATCCACACCACACCCATACCCAGATCCGTAAGTCGTTGTATACCAACACTATGGACACCCCTATA
>Ga0209348_1000381_pt1 | contig 24100 bp, 30 predicted proteins | sample ETNvirenome_2_30_FD_184065 | JGI IMG/M metagenome (GOLD analysis project Ga0209348, IMG submission 184065) | Marine viral communities from the Pacific Ocean - ETNP_2_30 (SPAdes) (version 2) | ecosystem: Environmental > Aquatic > Marine > Oceanic | place: Pacific Ocean | collected 2013-06-22
CTTTTGGTATTAATCAATTAGCGAGTGCCATAACAGTTAGAGGTTTTAATTCAGCAGTTGCGGTAGGTGATAGTGTATTTTGGATGGGATATGATAGATTTTATGTTTATGATGGTCGTGTTCAAGTAATTCCTTGTTCTGTAAGAGATCATGTGTTTAAAGATTTTAATGAAACACAATCTGATAAAGTTTATGCAGGTATAAATTCAGCTTTTGGTGAAGTGTTTTGGTTTTATCCATCTGAAACTAATTCTGGTGCTAATGGTGGTACAGATGAAAATGACAGATATGTAGTGTACAACTACGATCAAAAAATATGGTATGTAGGTAATCTTGCAAGATCATCTTGGGTAGATAGAGGTGTTTATCAATATCCTATGGCTACAGATTCTAATCTTGTATACAACCATGAAAAAGGCAATGATAATGATGGCACTGCATTTACATCATTTATTGAGTCAAGTCCGATTGACATACAAGATGGAGATCAATTTGTGTTTTTAAGAAGAATGATACCAGATGTTAGTTTCGATAATAGTGATACTGGAATTAGCAATGACAACAAACAAGCGATATTCTCATTGAAAGCACAAAGAAGTCCCGCAGGTGGATTTATCAAAACATCCACAAATACTGTAACTTCTTCTACACAATTAAATCATCTAAGATTGCGTGGAAGATCTTTTGGATTAAGAGTCGAGAGTACAACGCAAGGTGTTAATTGGAGATTAGGAACAAATAGGGTTGATATAAGAGCGGATGGTGACAGATGAGTAGACAATTAGTACCACCAAATTTTTCTTTGCCACCAGATGAATATGATGTGCAGTATTTTAACGAAATGGTTAGAAGTTTGAGTCAACTTGTAACACAATTGCAAAATCCTGGAGAGCTAAGAGGTACTAAGATTACTTTGACGGATTTGCCTACAAGTGATACAGATTTAGAGGTAGGTGCTTTATTTAACGATAATGGGACTATAAAAGTTAAGACATAGACGAATAAATAAAATTGAGGTAAGATAATTACATGAGTTTAGGTGATTTATTAAAAAACTTAGCTCCGATAGCTATAAGTGCATTTGCTGGACCTGCAGTAGGTCAAGGCATTGGTCAATTATTTGGAACCTCTGCAATGAATCCTTTTATTTCAAGAGCACTAACTGGTGCGGTCACATCAAAGCTAATGGGTGGTAAAAGTAAAGATGCTGTTAGAAACGCTCTACTTGCTGGTGTTGGCGGCATGGCTTTTGATAATTTTACTGGACAAGAAAATATTGCGTCAGACGTTGCAAATACACAAAACGTAAGAAGATCACTTGATCAAGGAATATCTCGTAATCAAGCAATTGATGAAGTGGCAAAAAATGCATCACTGCCAACCGAACAAGCAACAAAAAAAATAGCAGAGGCTTTTAAACCCAAAACATTTAGTGGTGAGTTGTTACAAGCTGCTGGAGTGGGCGAAGATAATTTGTTGGCTCGTCTTCTAAATACAAGAATGGGCGAGGGTTTGACTGCAGGATTACTTGCACAATTACTTGCTGGAGATGATGAGGAAGATACAAGAAGAGAGTTTGAAAGAAGACCATTTGGACAAGGAGGGCCAGGAGGTCAACTTGGTGGTATTAGGTTTGCCGCGGATGGAGGTCCTAGTGATCCTATGAGTTTTCCTAGAAGAAATGGTGGAATAGACCCATCAGAGGGTTCTGGAACAAAAGATGATGTTCCAGCTATGTTAATGGCTGGAGAATTTGTCTTAACTAAGGATGCCGTAAAAGGTTTAGGTGATGGCAATCAACGTAGAGGAATACAAAGAGCCTATAATATGATGGATAACTTGGAGGCTAGAGCATAATGGCAGTGCAAACAGTTGAAAATATACAAAGATTACCACCATTTTTAGAGGGTTTGCAAAAACGTCTCTTACAAACTGGTTTTGGAACTTTTGATGGAGCAACACAAACTGCTCCGGGATTATTAGATAGACCTTTAGGATTGCCTGGATTTCAAATTGCAGGAGCAGATCCTTTACAAGATAAAGCCACGCAACTTGGCGAACAGATGGTTGGAGCTTATCAACCTTTTTTAAGAGGTGCGGCAGATCAATCACTAGCAGCACAACAAGCTTTAACTAGTGGTTTAGGTTTTTTACAACCTGAATCAATTAAAAGATTTCAAGATCCATTTCAAGAGCAAGTTATTGATGTGGCAATGCGTCAACTTAACAGACAAGCCGACATGAGAAGAGCAGGAGCAGATGCCGCCGCGGTGAGATCTGGTGCTTTTGGTGGATCAAGAGAGGGTGTGCAGAGAGCAGAAACAGAGAGAGGTTTGCAACAAGTTAAAGGTGACACTTTGTCAAGACTGTTATCACAAGGCTTTGGACAGGCTCTCAAAGCGTCACAAGATGCAGGAAGATTGTCTGGTGGTATTGGTCAAGCATTTGGAACATTAGCAGGCACAACAAGTGATTTAGGGCGTTTACAACAAGCTTTAGGTCAAGCAGATGTATCACAATTATCACAGTTGGGTGCTTTAAGGCAAAGACAACAACAAGCAGGACTTGATGCACAAAGAGCTAACTTAATGCAACAAGCACAAGAGCCTTTTACAAGATTGCAAATTGGTCAAAATTTATTACAAGGTATGCCAAGTGCAAGTATTCCATCTACATTTCAACAAGCTACAACGCCAGGTGCAAATCCATTTTTACAAGGTGTAGGTGCATATACAACATTATCACAAATAGCACCATTTGGTGGTGCTACAGCTACAAGAGGCTAAGATGGCACCAAAACAAGGCTTAAATCTTGGAGATACAGACACTTTACTAACAAGTTTAGGATTACCGACTCAACCTAAAACATTTGCAGAATTGTCTAAAGTGTATGGACAAGGTATTCTAGGTAAAGGACCTTTAAAAGATAAATTTATACCACCTGTTGGAAGATTTAAAACTGTTCCCGGACAATCTAGGGGTATGGGAATTTTAAAAGATTTAGGAAATGTAGGTTTAAGTGGTGTTGATTTGTTAAATCAAGCTATTGGTGGTATTAGTGCTGTTACAAATCCAGCAGGTAATATTATTGGTGATTACTTATCTCAAGTTGATCCAGAAGCATTTAAAATGCAGACCGAGGGAATTGGTGCTGGTCCTGAGTTATTTCTTCCCGGACAAGATCAAGAATTAAAAGGTAATATTGGTGCAAAGTCAATGGCAGAAGTTCCGGGTATGGACATTTTTACACAACAAGGACAAGATCGTTTGACATCTGAAACATCAGAGGCAATTAAAGATTTAATAGGTAAAAGTGTTGGTGATGTAGGTGCCTTTGATCCACAAGGTGAGGTTGATCAAGCAACTGTAGATAAAATAAAAGAACAACAACAAGCAGAAACAGACAAAAAAGATATTGCTCCAGACCCTTTCTTTGATGGCGATGAGGGCGATGGAACTGGAGAAGATACAACAACCGAAGTTGAAGGTGCAGATACTGCGGCTAAAAAAGCAACTGTTAAAGCCTTAGACTCATTTCTAGCAGAGGCAAAACCGGGAATAAGTCCTAAAACATTTGATGAATACATTAACGAGTTTGGAGAAGCTACTGGATTAGATGTATCTGGTGAGGCAGATACAAAACAAGCACTCATGTCTTTTGGATTAGCACTTATGCAAAATAGAGCGGGTAAAGGCTTTGATATTAGCAAGATACTTACATCTGTTGGTGAGGCAGGCGAGGCTGCAATGCCAGACTTTAGAAAAGCAGTGACAGAGGCAAAAGCAATTAGAGCTAAAGCGGGTGCTTATGCTTTAAGTAAACGTGATGAAGATAAAAAACTTGCTATGAATAAAAAAGCTTACTTTGTTATACCAAAGGGAGATGGCACTGCTAATACAATTACTAGTATGATAGCAGGTGGTAAAGGCAGATTGACTAGATTAAACAGTTATGAACTTAACAGTTTAGACAACAACGCAGATTTTAGTAAGCAATTTGAAATTGTAGACGCAGATTTTTATAAAGATTATGCAAAAGCTGCCATTAATGCAGCAGGTAAAAAGAAGTTTTACCAAAGCAAAGCCGTAGATGTGCCTTTGTTTGCTGAAGCACCAAAGGGCTTAAGTTTTAAAGCACAACTAATAGATGGTAATGTTGCACCTGCTGGCACTGCACCATTATTTATTGATAGTAGCAAAAGAGTTGTTGGCATGATCCAAAATATGGAAAGAAAAGTTGATTATAATGCTAAACAATTTGAAGAGTTAGCAAACTTATTAAATGAAACAGATGTAGATATATTAGATCAAAGTAGATCTGCTATTAAACAGACATTAAGAAATTTTGGATTAAACATCGGTGATACAGATCCCGTTAAGAAAATTAAAACAATTATGCAAAGATTACAAGCAACCAACGCGGCAGAAATTTTACAAGAATCTGGAAAGACATTATCAGACGCAGATAGAAAATTTGTTAGAGAAATTGTTGGTGATGTTAATTTCTTAGAAGGTGATGAGGCTGTGCTTAGAGGTAAGTTAAGCAACTTGTTTAATGTTATTGTTAAGAGAGGTAGAGAGAATATTAAAGACGCTTATGACACTTTAGGAGCTCATGGTGTTAATATCGATAGAACTAACATTACTGCACAAGGAACCACTATGGTCAAAGGTGAAGATAATGTATTTAGATTTAAAGTACAAGGCACAACATAATGGCAATTATTAATGTTGAGACACCTCAAGGAATAGTCAAAGTTGAGATTGCTGGAGATACTCCTACAGAACAAGAAACAAATGCAATTCGTTCTCAATTTTTTGCAACACCAGATAAAACCGAACAAACTTTTGAGGATTTGTTAGCACAATCAGCCAAAAAAACTCCTCAAGGTCAACCAATACAAGCGAATTTTGACACAAAATCTGGCATACAAGATGCAGGATTAAGAGCCTTACTGTCTAGTGCAGAAAACAATGCAGAAGAAGAGAATATTCTTGCCACACAAGGTTTTAGTAGAGAAGATTACACAAGAGATAATAGAGGTAGATTAGCATTAACGCCTAGTGGTGCTAGAAAAGTTGGTGTTGAGACAGATAAAAATGTCCTTATTGATGAAGAAGGTTTTAGCAGAAACGATCTATCTGATTTAGCAGGCATTATACCAGAACTTGGATTTGGTATTACTGGTGCAATTAAAGGTGCTGCAGTTGGATCAACAATAGCTCCTGGCATTGGAACATTGCTTGGTGGAGCAATTGGTGCATTTATCGGTGGTGGTGGTGGCTCTCTTGTAGAAGAAGCTATCGAGGGCATTGCTGGTGTTTCCGAACAAACTGCTGGAGAAATTGCAACAGATGCATTGGTTGAGGGTGGTATAGCTGCAGGTGGCGAACTCTTGTTCGGCATACCTTTATTAGCTTACCGAGCTATAGCTCCATCTGGTAAAAAATTTATACAAGAGGCAAGTAAAGAAGATTTAAGGATTACTGCCGAGGGTATTAAAAGAGGTTTAGAGCCTACTATTGCACAAATAAAAGGTAGACCTATTGCAGCCAAGTTCCAACAATTACAAGAAAGTGTATTAGGTGGATCACCAAGAACACAAAAAATAGCGGAAGCTATGGAAAAAGAGATAGGTGAACTAAACAAGCTTATAAGTCAAGGTGTGACAGAAGGTAGTGAAAAATCAGCTGGTGAGTTGTTTATTGAGTTTGAAAAAAAGTTTGGTAAAGAATTAGCTAAAAAACAAACACAAGCTTATGGATCAATTATGAGTGCTCTAAAACAGTCTGCCGATAATTTAGCAGGTGGTTTAGAGCGTAATCAACTTATAGATGATAATGTTTTTAACTTTGTGCAACAATCTGCAAAGAACTTTGAAAATACTATGTCACAACAATGGGCTACTATAAATGAGGTCATTGAGACATCTATTGGTGATGCTAGAATTATACCTACTACCTTAGTTAAAGAAGTTGCAGATGTGGCAGAGAAAAAATTTGCAAAAGCAGGAACTGGCAGACTGTCTACTGAAGAAGGAACAGTAGGTCTAAATCTAGTAGAAGAATTAAGAGCGTTAGGTGACAAAGCATCTTTTACAGACGCATACCAATTAAGAAGAAAACTTTGGGATCTTAAAAATGCACCAAAGACAGAGGCGGAATTAACACAAAAAGCTATTATTGATGGATCTAAAAATTTATCTGATGCGTGGGATAGTGCAATCAAAACAGTTGACAACTTACTTATGGATACAAATATTACCGCTTTGACAGATGATATTACTAAACAACTAGGTTCAGAGGCGTTTAATAAGATTAAAGTTGCATCTAAGTTATTACCAACAGCAAGAAAACAATTTAGAGAGGGTACAAAATTATATGATGATATATCCACAACTTTAGGATCAAAAGATTTAGTATCTCAAATGAGAAGTGGAGCTTTTGACATCACAAGACCTGGAGCTTTGTCTGGATTAACTCAAAAAGTTATTGGTAAGGGTGGCACACCTACTGGTCTAAAGAGATTAAAAAAAGCGTTAGATGACACGCAATATAATCAAATAAAAGGTCAGATGGGTAGAGATTGGTTGCAAAGTGCCTTAACCAAAACTGGCTTCGCATCAATCAAGCCAACAAATTTTAAACCAAATGAATTTATAAAGTCATTAGATGATTTAGGTGAAACTGGCGTAGAGTTATATGGTAGGGCAGAATACAATAGATTAAAGCAAGTTGCCAAAGGTTTTGAGGACTTAAAACTAACAAACATTGATGAAGAAGTTTTATCTAACGCTGTTGCACAAGGTTTGGATCAAGGTGTGGCTACTGCTATGCGTGGTGCTTTAGAAACATTACAAGAAACATCAAGATTAAGAGATAGAAGTGTTTTTACTAAAATTAGAGAGAATAAGCTTGATCCAGAAGAAGCAGTAGATTTTGTAATGGCACCAGGCACGACTCGTGGTGACATTAGAGCTGTTATGGAGTTTTTTAAAGACAGTCCTGCAGAGTTAAAAACTATTAGAGGCACTTATGTAGAAAATATGCTTGATAATGTTGGTGCAGTAACAAACGCTGATAGTATGAAACAATTGGCTAAAAACATTGCAAGAGCAGATAAGAGCAATAAGTTAGACATAGTATTTCCTAATGTTGGAGAAACTGCTGGTCAAGCACAGAACATTAGAGATTTTGGAAAAATATTAAACAGAATATCATCAAACATTCCAAAAGGTGATTTGGTTGCTCAAGGTATATTGGCAAACATATTCAACAATGTTGGAAGAATTGCAAAAATGTTTGTTCTTGGTCAACTATTTACTGGTAAAAAAGCTATGAAAGAAATAGTTGAGGCTGCTAAAAAATTAGATGATACTGCTAGTCCAACTGCTGAACAACAAAGAGTATTTTTAGACGCTGTGGCTAACGCCTTTAGACCTGGACAAGCAACAACACAAGTAATTCAAGAGGGTGTAAGGGACACATCAAATCAATTACAAGCTTTATCTGAGAGTAGTGGCATAAATCAAGCAGTTGGTAACATTGTAGGTCAAACGACTAATCAGATTAGAAATGTGCAACCAGTAAATCCAAACACTGCTGTTGGAAGTATAGATGTAACGAGTCCAGGTACTGGAGCGGCTTTAGGATTGACACCAACAGATCAAGCAATAGCAGCTAGACGTAAGCCTCAATCACCACTATCAGCTAATATGGAACAATTTGGAGAATTATTTAATAGATGAACATAGATGAGTTAAGAGAAGAAATAGCCACTGATGAGGGCAAGGTCATGTCCGTGTACCTTGACCACCTTAACCTACCAACGCTAGGAATCGGCCACCTTATAAATGAGTGGGATGAGGAGTATGGCAAACCAGTTGGTACAGAAGTATCAGAAGAGAGAGTTAACGAGTTGTTTGCAAAAGATATTGAAACAACAATATCAGAGTGCAAAGAGTTATTTGAAAACTTTGATAATCTACCAAATGAAGTACAAAAAATATGTGCAAACATGATGTTTAATATGGGCAGACCTAGATTAAGTGGCTTTAAAAAATTTCGTGCTGCAATAGCGAACAAAAACTGGCAAGAATGTGCCGTTCAGATGGAAGACAGCCGTTGGCACAAACAGGTAACAAATAGAGCGAATCGCCTAATTTCAAGAATGAGAGCGGTCGAGGGTACCTAATCCCAAAGTCTTGACGTTACTATTTAAATCTTGTTTTTCATATTCTTTATCAACTAATAATCCAATCTGTTGACGTATATTTCTACGCTCTTTATCGCATATAGCTTTAAGTTTGTTGTAAGTTGGAATGTCTATTCCTATTGACTTGAATTTTGATGTGTCTGTCATTATACTACCTCCATGACCTATACATACCCATTTATACCCAAAAAAAATAGAACAAGCAACAACAAGTATTTTGCAAAGAAAACAATTGCTATGGGATTAAAGTTTGATAGCAGATGGGAAGCAGAGCGTTGGGGTCAATTAAAAGCTATGGAAAGAGCTGGTGTAGTAACACAATTGGAACGTCAAATTAAATATGAGTTAAGTATTAATGACGTAAAAATTTGTGATTATATCGCAGATTTTAGATATCTACTTGAAGAAGAAGATGGGTTATCAAGATTAGTTATAGAAGATGCAAAAGGCATTCAAACACCAGAGTTTCGTCTGAAAAAGAAGATGATGAAAGCCATACACGATATAGATATTTATCTTTCTTTCAAAAAAAAATAATAAAGTTTATTGACAACTAGGTTATGTGTGCCTATGTTACAGGTATCTAGTGTCTATTTTGTATAAAGAGAAAGGAATAATTATGGATTTAGATTTTTTACATATGCCTTTGCAGGATTTGTTCAAGTATCGTGAGGACTTGAAGAACCAAATCCAAGCGTTAAAGGATAAACAAGCTCATCTTAATGATGATCTTGCAATTAGGTTTGGCAACACTGCAAGAAATAAACTTGCAGATGATGGCAAAGATTATGGCTCTGTAACATTACATGAGCATGGCTATAAAGTTAAAGTTAGCTTGAGGCAAAAAGTTACTTGGGATCAAGAGGGTCTTGCACAGTCTTTGATGGATATGAATCAAGATGATGCAAGGCACTATGCTAAGATTACTTATGGCATTGATGAGCGTAAGTATAACAATGCACCTCCTGCTATCAAAGCAAAACTACAAGAACACAGAACTGTAGAACTTACTGGTACATCTGTGGATATTACGGAGGATAATAATGACTCTTAAGATTATTACTGCTGATGAAAGATTATCAGAAAAGCGTGGTCATAAGGTTGTGGTTTGTGGTCAAAGTGGTGTGGGTAAGACAACTCTTGCTCGCACTCTTGACCCTGATACTACTTTGTTTATGGACTTAGAGGCTGGTGATGCGGCTATTGAGAGATGGCCTATTGACGTTATTAGACCAAAAACTTGGGAAGAGTGCAGAGATTTTGCATGTTTCTTAGGTGGTCCTAATCCAGCTTTAACACCAGAGCAACCATATTCAGTTGTGGAATATGAAAGAGTTTCACAAATGTATGGCGACTCAATTGAAATGATGAAGAAGTATGACTCAATCTTTGTAGATAGTATTACTGTGGCAGGTAGATTGTGCTTTCAATATTGTTTAGGACACCCTGATAATAAATCAGATAGGACTGGCAAGATTGATACAAGAGCTGTTTATGGTATGCAAGGTCGTGAGATGATGTCATGGCTAACACATCTACAACATATTAGGTCTAAGAATGTTGTCTTTGTTGGCATCTTAGATGAAAAGGTTGATGACTATGGTAGAACTTTGTATGAGTTACAAATTGAAGGTTCTAAGACTGGTCGTGAGTTACCTGGTATTGTAGATGAAGTTATTACTATGGCAGTAATGCCAAGTGAAGAACATGGGCCATATAGAGCCTTTGTATGTCAAACACTTAACCAATGGGGTTATCCAGCAAAAGATAGATCTGGTCAATTAGAAGTAATTGAAGAACCACATCTTGGTAAGCTATTGGCAAAAATCAGTGGTAGGTCAAGCGGAGAAAGGGATTTAAACTTCGTTGACCCTAATGCAATCAAATCTAGCGAAAAAGGAGATACTAAATGATTGATTTTAATGAAGTCCCAACTGGTGGTGGCGGCGGGGGAGATTTTGAATTAATCCCTGCTGGTACTGTAGCTCGTGTTATTTTAACTATGAAAAGGGGTTCTGAAGTTATCCCTGATTACTCAACACAACCTATGTTCAAGCAAGGTCAAACTGGTACTAAGTGGCTTGAGTGTGAGTTTACTGTTGTTGGTGGCAAGTATGACAAACGTAAGTTTTGGCAAAATATCATGGTTGATGGTGGCAAGATTAATCCTGAAAGTGGTATGCCTTGGTGTAAAGAAATTGGCATCAGAACTTTTAGAGATATTATTAATAGCACTTTTGGTCTTGATCCAAACGACACCTCACCAGAGGCAGCCATGAAAAGAAAGGTCAATGACTTAAACGTACTTGATGGTGCAGAGTTTTGTGTCAAGGTAGCCGTTGAAAAAGGTAATAATGGTTATGCAGATAAGAATAAGATGATGGTTGCTCTTGCTGTGAATAGCAATGAGTATATTGGTTCTGCACAAGCACCTCAAACTAACAACCAACAACCTCAACAACCCAATGGTAATAGCCCATTACCACCTTGGGCAAAGAAGTAGGTTTCTAGGTTTCTAGCGGCAGGACTACTTTCTCGTCTGCTAGAGTCGGTTTGGGTAGCACCGATGCCGCAAAGCTACCCATTTAACTAGGAAACAAACATGATTTTAAGACCATACCAAGAAGTAGCAGTAGAGGATGCCTCAACTGCACTAGACAAACATAAAAACACAATTGTAGTTGCACCAACTGGTGCAGGCAAAACAATTATGTTATCTGCCCTAGTTGGCAAGAGATACAAAGTAGGTAACAAGGTTCTTATTCTGCAACACAGAGATGAGTTAGTAAGACAGAATAGAACTAAGTTTTCTAAGGTTAATCCTAACATTACGACTAGCATTGTTGATGGGTCAGAAAAAGACTGGTCTGGCAATACGATATTTAGCATGGTGCAAACGCTATCAAGAGAGAACAATCTAAACAACATCAATCACTTTGACTTAGTTGTGGTTGATGAAAGTCATCATGCAGTAGCAGATACATATATGCGTATCATTGACAAAGTTAAACAAGCAAATGAATCAGTAGAGATTGTTGGCTTTACTGCAACACCTAATCGTGGAGACAGAAAAGGTCTTAAAAAAGTATTTACCAACTGCTCACATCAAATTGAGATTAACACATTAATTAGAGAAGGCTTCTTAGTACCACCTAAAACATACGTTGTTGATGTAGGTGTGCAGAAAGACTTACAAAATGTTCGCAAGACAGTAATTGATTTTGATATGTCAGAAGTTGAAAAAATTATGAACAAACGTGCCATTAATGAGAAGATTGTTCAAGAATGGCAAGACAAGTCTGGTGAAAGAAAGACAGTTGTTTTTTGCAGCACAATCACTCATGCACAAGACGTTTGCGATGAGTTTAGGAAGAAAGCCATAAGAGCAGAAATTGTAACTGGTGATACACCAAGCGAACAACGTAAAGAAATATTACATGATTTAGAACATGGTGATGTCCAGGTTGTGGTCAATGTTGCGGTATTAACAGAAGGCTTTGATGCACCACCAATTAGTTGCATTGTTCTTACAAGACCATGTTCATATAAGTCTACGATGGTGCAGATGATTGGTCGTGGTCTGCGAACAATCAGTCAAGAAGAATATCCTGGAGTAATCAAGAAAGATTGTATCGTTTTAGATTTTGGCACAAGCGTTCTTACACATGGATCACTTGATGAAGGTGTTGATCTTGATGGTGCTCAAGCAAACGTAAATGGAGCAACACCACTTAAAAACTGCCCAGAGTGTCAATCTGAAATCCCATTATCATCAAGAGAATGTCCTATCTGTGGACATGAGTTTGGTACTCAAGACAAAGAAGTTCTTGATAACTTTACTATGACAGAAGTTGATCTTATTGATAGATCACCATTTAGATGGCTTGACTTGTTTGAAAACAATAGATGTATGATGGCAAGTGGTTTTAATGGATTTAGTCTTGTCGCACATTTAGATGACCTATCTGTGGCTCTTGTAAAGCGTAATAAAGGGCGTTTAAGGGTTGTTAGCGTTGGAACTAAGGAACAAGCAGTTGCGTCTGCTGATGACTTTCTAAGAGGCATAGAAGATGGTGATGGTTCAAAGAAAGGTAAGAGATGGTTAAATCAAGGTGTGAGTGTAAAGCAGAAAGACGCATTAGCACAATTAGGTCAGTTTGTTAGACCTATGGATTTTAGTTGGAACAAATACAAAGCAGCATGTTGGTTAAATTATTTGTGGAATAAAAAAGAAATTGATGCAAAGATTTTAAGCTATTACGAAGGAGATGATAATGCAACGTAGTGAAGCATTGAAAAAAGTAGACTTAATTATTAATGGACCAAGAGCTAAATCTCATGGAGATGCTACAGAAACACATACTTATATAGCTCAAATATGGAATATATTATTAAGAAAAAAGTTAAAAGAACCACTTGATATACATGATGTATATAGAGCTATGATTGGCATTAAACAAATTAGAAACAGTCAGAATCCAAAAGTCGATGACAACATGATTGATATTATTGGATATGCGGCATTAGCAATAGAGGCAAAAGATGGCAAGAATGGTAATTGAATACACTATCCAAGAGGAAAATAAAGTTGGTATTGAAAACTTTAAAGATGGCAAGATGTTTGTTCAGTTTAGTTTTGATGATCACCCAGACGTTACTGCACATAAGATGCAAGATGCGTTGATTAATGTGATGGATAAAAATAAAGATTACGTTTTAAGTATAGTCTTCATTGCTAAATTTGAAGGCGTAACAATGGCAGAGGGTGCTCTGTATAAAGAAGGAGAAGGTAGATGGATAAACCCACAATCGGAGACGATTCACTAAAAAATTTAACTCAATTATTTACAAGATTTGGTTGGGATAAAAAGTTAAGCGAACTAACTGAAGATGAGATAGTCGCAACAATATTGATTATGCAATTTTCAAAAAGGATAGATTCAGATGAACAATATACAAAAGACAGACTCGACAAATTACTTCTTGAGTATGTCTATGAAAAGCAAGACGACACAATCAATGAAGACGAAATACCTTTTTGAAGAAGTTATTGACGAAACTATTGTAAACAAAAACAGAAAAGAGCCTAGACGTAAGTATTTAGGTGCATCAATGTTGGGAGATAAGTGTGCAAGAAAGATACAGTATATTTATACTGGCTGCGAACCTGATGAAGAAAAAAAGTTTAATGCTAGAACTTTAAGGGTCTTTCAGTTTGGACATGAGATAGAAACAAGTATGGCTGGTTGGATTAGAAATGCAGGATTTGACATAAGAACTATGGATAGTAATGGCGAACAATTTGGATTTTCCATAGCAGATGATGAGATCAAAGGACACATAGATGGTGTAATTTGTTCTGGCCCTTTGAATGTAAGTTATCCAATGTTATGGGAATGTAAGTCTGCTAATGAGAAAAAGTTTAGAGATTTTAAGATGAAAGGTATAAAAGCTAATCATACTTATGAGGTTCAAGTTGCGTTATATCAAGCATATATGGATTTAACAGACAACCCTTGTTTGTTCACAGTTATTAACAAAAACACTAGCGAGATATTCTATGAGCTTGTTCCTTTTAATCAAGAATTAGCACAGTACGCTAGTGATAGAGCAGTTGATATATTAAGAGCATCAAAGCAAAATGAAATGCTACCTAGAATAGCACAGAATAGAGATGTATTTGATTGTAAATGGTGTCAGTTTGCAGACACATGTTGGGAAGATGGTTGATGGTGACACAGAAGGTAGCAAAGTGCCACCATCAAGGGGGATGGTAATGAACATTATAAAGTTTGGCAATAGTAAAAGAACTATGGATGCAAAGGAATTAGTTGAACTAATTAGTGAGAGAGTTCCTGCAAATGTTCAGATTAATTTATTAAAAGACACTTATCCACAAGGGGTTGTTAGAGGAGATCAATTCACTATTGGTTCACTTGGTGGTGAGGCAGGCAAGTCTTTGAAAATAGATATTAATCCCAAATCCCCATACTTTATGAAAGGTCAAGACTTTAATGGTTCTGATGGTGTTGGAGGTATTGTTAAGATATTGATGGAGGGCAGAAATATGAAGTTGCCTGAAGTTAAAGAGTTCTTTGATGATTATTTGAGTGATGACGCACCAAGACCAGTTGAAAAGATTAGTTCTATTGTTGATCCAAACATACAACAAATAAATTTAAACACACCATACGATAGCGAACATAAATATCTTAATGCACAAGGTGAGTTATTATGTCTCGTTCGTAGGTATAACACTAAAGATAATGATGGTAATCCAGTTCTTGATGGACATGGTAAGCCGAAGAAAGAATTTAGACAATTTACTGGTGGCAGTAATTATCCAAAGATGCCAGACGTTAGACCTTTGTACAACATACCGAACATTGTGGCATCAGAAAAGATAATATGGGTAGAGGGAGAGAAATGTGCAGATGCACTTAATGGGCTTGGTTATACTGCTACATGCACTATGGGTGGTGCGGGTATGCTTTCAAAGAAATCTGCAAATCTATTTGACTTTTCTCCGTTGCATGAGAAAGAACTGATAATATGGCCAGACAATGATAATGCAGGTCGTAAATTAGCAGAACTTGTCCAAGAACTTGCATTAAACGCTGGTGTTAAATCAGTTACTACACTTACACCACCAAGAGGTAAGCCAGAAAGATGGGATGTTGTTGATGCAGTTGCAGAGCAATTTAATATAAATGAGTTTTTAAACACCAATGTTAAGCAAGTAAAAAAGAACATTAATCTTCTTGACGATAGTTTGTTAATAAACAGATTTGTTGGCGATGCACCAGTACAGAAGTTTCTAATAGCGAACACATTGCCATTAGCTGTGCCAATTATATTCTCTGCTGCAGGTGATAGTGGTAAAGGTATGATGACTCTTGATCTAGCCATGAAAGTATCAAGTGGTCAACCAATGTCAGAATCATTTGGTGGCACAATAAGTGAGTTTGGTAATTCAATTATATTTACTGCTGAAGATGATGAGGCAGAGATGCACAGAAGAATAGAAAGACTTGATATAGACAACCAAAGATCAAGCTACGAGCATGAACTGCGAATCGTGAGTTTGCCTAATGTTGGTGGTGTATTTCCCATACTACAAGAAACACATGATGGCTACAGAACAAGTGATGAATTTGATAAACTTTACGAACAAATACTGCAAATGAAAGATTTAAAACTTATAGTTTTTGATCCATTAGCATCTTTTGTTCACGCAGATGTTAATGCAGATCCAGCGGCGGGTGCAGCACTAACTGGATTACTTGCACAGATAGCTACAGAAACTGGTGCGTCAGTTATTATGTGTCATCACATGACAAAGATTAAAGAAGACACAGTTGTTAGTACGCCTGAACAAGCAAGAAATATGATTAGAGGTACGTCAGCATTGGTTGATGGTGTTCGTTGTGCCTTTGCATTATGGCAAGTAGATGAGGCAACTGGCAGAAGACGTTGCCAAGATTTAGGCATAGATTATCAAAGAAATAAATGCTTTGATGGTGCAGTAGTAAAATCTAATGGTCCAGCAAACAGAAACATTAGGCATTTCATTAGAGATGAGTTTAGTGGATTGTTGTTAGATAGAAGTGATGATATTTCAAGATTACATACTGGCTCTAATAAAGAGATAAAAAAGAGTGCATTGTTTAATTGGATTGCAGATTGTGAAAGAGAGGGTAGGGCTATGACACAACAGTCTGGTGCAGACGCTATCTTACAACGTATGTCTGCTGATACAGATGCACCAAACGTGCTTAATAATTGCACACAACGTATGATTGATGGTCTTGTTAGAGAATTGATACAAGAGGGTAGAATCGCCAAGTATTCATTTAGCACAAGTGGTGGTCGTAAGTGGCTTGGCACAATAGATGGCGATATGAGTAGAGGTGAATACGAGGCCACTACTGCGAGGGATAATGTATAAACTTCCAGACAATAATTGTGTAATTAGCTTTAGTGGTGGCAGAACTAGTGGCTTTATGTTGAAACAAATCATTGATAACAACAATGGTCTACCAGATAACGCAGTGGTTTGTTTTGCGAACACTGGCAGAGAGATGCCACAAACACTTGAGTTTATTAATGATTGTTCGCTCAACTGGGGAATGAAAATTGTCTGGTTAGAATATGATTTGAATGATGAGAACAAGCATATATTTAAAGTTGTAGACTATGAAACTGCCAGTAAGAGAGGCGAACCATTTGATAAATTAATAAATAAGCATCAGATGTTACCTAATCCATTAGCAAGATTCTGTACTGGTAGTTTGAAAAGAGACACTATAAGTAAATATTTAAGAAGTCTTGGTTGGAAGAGATGGCACAACATCATGGGCATAAGGTCGGATGAGAAGCATAGATGCAAAGATGGTTTTCAAAATGGCTTCTATCCACACTATCCAATGGTTGAAGCTAATCACAGTTTGCGTGATGTAGATCACTTTTGGAGCGAACAATCTTTTAAACTTAACTTACCAGTTGTTAAAGGTAAAACCATCAAAGGTAATTGTGATTTGTGTTTTCTTAAATCTGAATCACAACTTGCATCTATGGTCAGAGATCACCCAGACTTAGCTCAATGGTGGATCGATGCCGAACAAAGACTTAACAAAAGGTTTGAACGTAAGAGAAGCATGAAAGAGTTTGCTAAATTTGTTAATGCTCAACAAGATTGGATATTTAATAATGAGGCTTATCTTTGCCAACAAGATGGTGGGGAGTGTACAGGTTGAAGATAGTAGATTTATTTAGTGGTATAGGTGGATTTAGTTATGCCGCCGAACAAATAGTAGGTGGCTTTGAGACAATAGCTTTTGTTGAACAAGATGAATATTGTCAAAAAGTCTTGCGTAAACATTGGCACGATGTACCAATATATAGTGATATAAGGAGTTTTAATGCAAAAGAATACAAAGACGCAGACATCGTTGTTGGAGGATTCCCATGTCAACCCTGGTCGGTTGCAGGATCTCAAAGAGGCAGCGAAGATGACAGAGATCTCTGGCACGAAATGGTTAGGGTTATTGAAGACATACGGCCTAGATGGATCATTGGCGAAAATGTGTCAGGCTTTGTTACAATGCCAATGGGTCTCAGAAGAAGTCTCGTTGACTTGGAAAGTATTGGGTACAAAGCCATACCATATCTTATTCCAGCTGCAGCCGTCGATGCCAAACATAGACGAATGCGATGCTGGATTGTGGGCTACTCCGAACACGATGGATCATCTACCACCACGTTCAGAGGAGGGAACAACCAAGTTAATGGAAGGTCAACGCAAGGGCAGAACCAAACCAGCGAACTTGAGGGAGCAAGTAGACGAACAGACAATGAGTTTGTACAAACAGACATCTTCGACCTTATGGCCAACACCGACAACACAAGAGATAGAACACCCACAAGCGGATTTGACACCGAACAACAGACGTTTGAGCAAGGACGGGCAGACATCTCACAGTTTGAACCTAGCGGACAGCGTGAAGATGTATCCAACACCGAGAGCAAGGGATTGGAAAGACGGATACACAGTACCGCCGTCAGTTCAAAAGGGAACGAGAGCACACACTTTGGGAACATTTGTAGCAGAGAAAGAATCAATGTGGCCGACACCGACAACAAAGGGGTACGGACATGCATCAATGGGTCAGACGATGATCTTCCGAAAGAAGGTGGAGAGGGGAGAGTTGACCGAACAACAAGCACAACAGATGCTAGGTTGCACACTAAGACCACCAAGAATGGAGAAATGGGATTATCCCAAAAAGGAGATGTTCCCTACGCCATCGGCAAACGAAGATGCAGCGGGTCGACCAGGGGGGAAGATGCAAAAGATGTTAGGCAACCATCCTTCCGTGAGAGACCAGTCCTCTGGAACGCTGAACCCAACGTGGGTAGAGTGGCTAATGGGGTATCCAACAGGGTACACCGACTTAGATGTTTAGGGAATAGTATCGTTCCACAAGTGGTAGCTAGAATATTTTATGCGATAAAGGAGGCGGATAAAACTGATGAAAAAATACGATAGATGTTGTGAATGTTATAAGTTGCTGCCAATAATAAAAACCAAAAGAAAGTATGGCACTCTTTGTAAAAGTTGTGTCAAAGCAAAATTACTTACCATGCATAACAACAAATCAGATTTTAAACCTATGCCTGATGTCCATACCGAAGAAAGATTTGAAGATGATCCTAGAGCACTTGAAGAAATAGAGTATGGTAAAGTATACAAAACCAGCACCCATGTATTTAGTAGAAGTATTTTAGATGATATAGGTTGACATGAGTGCCTATTTTGATTATATATAATGTATAAAGATGGTGATCATCGATCACTCCTTTTGTTTTAAAATGTTTGTTTAAAAAAGACCTAGCTAAAAACTGGGTCTTTTTTTTGCCTTGACATTGGCATTGACTTCCTATTATAACTATCCTATACTAGCAATTATGAGGAATTATTATGTCAAAGTTTGAAAAATTTGTAAAAGATGAGTTTGTTAATAAACCATTAATGGCAAGTGAAATCATTGGTGCTATGTCGCAACCAAAGAGAACCATCATGGGTTATCATCAACATTCTTATGCCGAGGCGGCAATCAGAAAATTACAAGTTAAACTGGTTAATGCACAGAAGTTTGTTATCAGTAATGATCTCATTGATCATGCCATCGAGGCATCATTATCAAGACCATTTGTTTTGAATGAAATGATTAAGGGTGCTATCCCACCATTTAAAAATATGTTTATTGAGTGGGATGAACATTATCGTGTCTATGCAATGACTAAATTGTATCATAAGCATTTACCTCAATATAAAGATAGGATTGAACCGCCTAAAGATTACATGGATCGCCTTGGCTATCATATCCATCAAAGAGATACTGATCCCAATGGTAGTTTAACTTTTGGCGATAAAATCACTACTTATGAAATGTGGTGTTTGTTGCCTAAACAAGATGGAGAAAAAGAAGGTAAATGGATTATGTCTCCCATGTCAAATACTATCATCAATGATGAGTATTGTAGCCATGATCGTATGTACCAACATTTTTTAAACACCATTGTAAAAGAAAATACTTTTGGTGATGAATACATTAAACCTAGATTGGATAAAAATTTTTGGATTAAAGAGCAAGTAAATGAAGCAGTTAAATTAGTTGGGCATCCTTACGTTTTAAAATATTTTGGTGAGTATGATGATAATAGAGATTATTGGAAAGCCACTTCAGTTGATGGCAATGTAGAAGATTATAAAGTAATGAACGAAGTTTATTCACGATTAAATACCACTCATTCAAGCAGTATGGATTGGATTGCTGGCAAAGATGAAGTTAAAAATGGTTATGTTCAACAAACAATGTCAGATATTGCAAGGACACATTTAGCTTTATTGCAAGGTGGAGATATGAGATTTATTGTTAGTGTCCTATCATTGCTTAATTATGATCTTATTGTTCAACAAAAACAACAACCTGCAAAGAATAAAATTACACACGTTAGATATGGAAAACGTGTACCACTTAATGAATATAATCTTATCAATATTGATTTGCCAAAGCCTAAAGGCAGAGTTGTATATGAAAAGATTTTTACTGGTCATGGAACGCCAAAGAGATGGCACATGAGAAGAGGTCATTGGAGACGATATCGTGATGCAAAAGGTAATATCACGAAAAGAGTTTGGATTGACCAATGTGAGGCTGGCAGTAAAGAGCTAGGCTCTAAAATTAACGACTATAACTTACAAAAAGCAAAAGGAGAGTAGTATGACTGCTTATCAAAACAATCTTTTAATTGAAGTAGAGGAATATTTCGGTACTCTATTAAATGACGATGGACTAACAAACAAACAAGCGTTAGCCCTAGTTAAAAAAAATTATGGCGAACACGGACATGAACATGTTTGTGATTTAATTAAGGCAGAAGAAAAATTAGATAACGGAGATTATTATTATGAATACTAAATATTTGAAGTTACATATTCATAAAACAACTATCCACAAAAAGCCGAGCATCTTTGTTCGCTACTATAGAAAGATTGTTGAATGGTTAAAATGTTTCTAATGATTTGCGTTGTTTGGATTGAAGGCTCAAGATACGAAGGTGGTCAGACCAATTGTATGATGCACATCAGCAAGGTTGAATATAGCAGTCTTGATGAGTGCAGAGCAGATTTAAACAATAGCAAAAGACTGGTCATTGATCGCTTGAGAGATGAGTTTGGCGATGGACCTGAAGATTATAACGTACAAGCTAGTTGTATGAAAGCTGTTTGATGTTGGTAGTCATAGAATCGCCCTATAAGGGCAAAGTTAAACAAAATGTAGCTTATGCACAAAAGTGCATGAGCGATTCTCTTTTGCGAGGTGAATGTCCATTTGCCTCGCATTTACTTTATACACAAGTGTTAGATGATACAGTTCCTGAATTAAGAAGTATGGGAATGTCAAGAGCATTTGAATGGTATCGCCACGCAGATCTCATGGCAGTTTACATAGATAAAGGAATATCAAATGGCATGAAAATGGGCATGGAAGTAGCGGAAAAGCTCGGAATAGAAATAGTTTATAGGACATTAGATGGAAATAATAATAGAAGGTAGCACAGTTTACAATGGCGACTGCTTAGAAGTCATGGAGAAAATAGATAAGTGTTCGGTTGATAGCGTGGTAACTGATCCGCCGTATCACCTAACATCTATTGTTCAGAGGTTCGGTAAAGAAGATTCAGCACCAGCTCAGTTCGGTACAGATGGAGCATTTGCCAGAGCGTCAAAAGGTTTTATGGGTAAAGAGTGGGATGGTGGCGACATAGCTTTCCAAGCGAACACATGGCGTAAATGTTATGAGTTGTTGAAGCCTGGAGGTCATTTGATAGCGTTTAGTGGATCACGAACATACCATAGAATGGCAGTTGCCATAGAAGACGCTGGATTTGAAATTAGAGATCAATGTATTTGGTTGTATGGTAGTGGGTTTCCTAAAAGCCACAATATAGGCAAAGAAGTTGATAAGAAAATGGGTAATCAGCGTGAAGTTGTTGAAACGAACAATAGAATAGCTACTAGCTTGGGTAATGGTCTTAACATGGATGGTGGTATAGCTAATAAAGATTACAAATATACGCAAGGCAATTCAGAATGGGAAGGTTGGGGTACTGCGTTGAAACCTGCACATGAACCTATGGTGTTAGCAAGAAAGCCTTTGTCGGAGAAGTCGGTGGCAGACAACGTAATGAAGCATGGAACTGGTGCGATAAATATTGATGAGTGTCGGATACAAGGCGAGGTCAAGCACCCAAACACAATGCCAGACTTCCGTGATCAAGGCGAACAAAGTAAGGCTGCAATCGGTGTTGATAAGCTATCATTTGGTCAAACATCTAACGCAAAGCGTAAAAAAGTTGTTCGTAAGGCTCGGACAGCAGATGGCGTGTGGACTGATGATAATAGTGGCATGAAGTCGGAGGGTTCGGAGTTTGCAGATGCAGATCCAAGAGGGCGTTGGCCGAGCAATATTATGCACGATGGCAGCGAACAAGTGCAGCAAATCTTTCCAACAACGAGCAGCACGGAGGTCAGCAGACAGCGAACACACAAGGGGATTTGGACTGCTGGTGAGCTTGCTGATACCGAACAATTCATGCCAGCTTATGGGGATCATGGCAACGCTTCTCGGTATTTCTACTGTGCAAAGACATCAAAAGATGAGCGTAAGTCAGGACTGGGAGGTGAAATTAAAGCGAACACTCACCCAACAGTTAAACCAGTTGAGCTGATGCGATACCTTGTTCGCTTGGTTACGCCCAAAGGAGGACTGGTGCTCGATCCGTTTATGGGTAGTGGATCAACTGGCATGGGTGCAAGAGAAGAAGATTTTAGATTCATTGGCATAGAAAAAGAAGAAGAATACTACGAAATCGCCAAGGCAAGGATAAAAAACGTAAAACCCCAGTTAAAATTGTTTGACATATAGGTAATGAGTGCTTATATATATGGTATAACATTTTAACAAAAGGAGAATCTGTTATGAAAATTGGAGATAGGATCAAAGTAATTGATCAGGAAATTTATGGTATGTGTGTTCACATTCATAGAAATGAAGTTGTAATCGAAGACGAAGATGCAGAAACAGAAGACAATCAACTCTGTTTTAAAAAATCAGAAGTGGAGTTAGCGATTACAGATGAAATGTTAAATGCGTTTCTTGGTGATTCATCTAACAAACAAGCTAGGATTAATCTTAGACATGAATGTAAGCAAGATAAAGATGCTTACAATGATGTAGTAGAGTATTGGGAGATGATTAACGATGTGAGAGATCATGTAAAGGGGATTGCATAATGGAAAACTTAGTAAAAGTTAAAGTCTTTACTAAAAAAGATTTAGAGAAAGTCAGTAAGTTAATTGACGATTTGTATTTTGATTACGATAGAATGAGTACAAGTGGTCAAGAAACTCTTGATAAAATCTCAAGTACCTTAGAGGAGTTATCATAATGTTGTATGGTGCGTATGGTGCAAATCTAAATATGTCCAATATGGAAGTGCGTTGTCCTAAAGCAAAGCCTATGATTAGTTTTATGCTTAAGGACTATAAACTTGTATTTAATGGTGTTGCAGACATCATTAAGTGCAAGGGTGCAGAAGTGCCTATTGGCTTATGGAAGATTACAGACAAGTGTGAGAAAGCCTTAGATAGATTCGAGGGCTTCCCATATCTGTATAAAAAAATGTATGTCAATCTTGATATTCCTGGAGCAAAGGGTAAGTGTATGTTCTATGTTATGCGTAGAAAAGGGTTTGGTGTTCCACCAGCTCATTATTACAATTGTCTTGCACAAGGCTATGAAGATTTTGGCATGGATAAAGACTATTTGTGTTGGGCAGTCCGTGAGGCAGAAGAGTCACAAGGTCTTAAACTCAATCTAGCAAAAAAAGTGTCTAATAATGATGATTTAGAACTTGGTGTAGATTGGGAATACGATTGGGATGGTAGTCATATCCCATTAACAGACAAAGCAAAAGGGAGAATCAATAATGGCTAAATTAAAAGTAGGTCAAAGATTGGCTGAAAATGTTGTTGCCTTGCCACAAAATGTTGGCTTGGCATCAGATAACCAGTTTATGCTTGACGGATACACTAAAGTACGATTCCCACCTAATGCCTATGGCAAAAGTAAAGGTGTTGGCTCAGAGCGAATGTGGGTCAAGATCGTTGATGGCGATAGCCTAAATGGTGTTGGTGTGCTTGAAAACGAACCTATGTATAGCGATTTCAAGTTATATCAAAAGGTAAAATTTGAGGAAGATGAAGATGGTTTCCCAAAATTCCAAGAACTTGCCTAGAGTTCGCTGCACAAAGTGCAACGAGCAGATCCTGCGTAACCGAGAACTGGTTGTTAATAAACGAACAATCTGTCTTGGTTGTGCAGTTGAAATGGGTTTAACTCAAAAAATTAAACTAGATATTAATCATAAAGAGAACTGTTACAAACGTGCAGGATTAGGCGATGATGATTGTCATTATTGTTGGGTTCAAACGTGGGGAGCAATGCGTGATTTAGGCTACGAGTGTACCGATAATGGCTCGTGGTATAAACGAACAGATTTCCATAATGTACTGGTCATTTATGAGTAATTTACTTACCACTTACCAACTTACTTGGTAAGTAAAAATAGAGGGAAGTTATAAGTCATTGATAATATTAGATAAATTAAATCAACTTACCGAACTTACTTTTTACCATTGCAAGTTAATTTTAGCTTGTAAGTCATTGATTTCATTGGTACTTACCAACTTACCGAACTTCCCCCCCTATAGGGGGTATAGGGGGGTGGTAAGTAACCCACCCCATACCCTATATT
>Ga0209348_1000383_pt1 | contig 23929 bp, 42 predicted proteins | sample ETNvirenome_2_30_FD_184065 | JGI IMG/M metagenome (GOLD analysis project Ga0209348, IMG submission 184065) | Marine viral communities from the Pacific Ocean - ETNP_2_30 (SPAdes) (version 2) | ecosystem: Environmental > Aquatic > Marine > Oceanic | place: Pacific Ocean | collected 2013-06-22
CGAGAACGGTGGTGTTAAGACCAATATTTATCTGAAAGGCTGCCGTGCCGCTTGAACCGCCACCTGCGGTGCTGCCAGAAGATGCAGCGCCACCTGTATCTATTGTAAAAGTAGTGGTGCTTGGAACAGACGAAATTGTGTGCTCTTTGTTAAGTTGACCTGTTGTTATACCGTCTGTAGCAGTAAGACTGGCGAGTGTAACAAAATCCCCGGTTATCGCGCCATGTGCCGCTTGTGTTGTAACAGTAACCACACCGCTACCTGCCCCGCCTGATGTGTTTACAGGGTTGCTGCCCAATGTAACCGTGGATCTAATCGGTGTAATGTCACTAAAAGTGCCCGCGTTCTCCAACAAAACTTTTTGTTCTGTGCCTATAAACAATAGGTTTTGAGAAGTCAGTGTGACAAAGTCAAATATTTTACGAGGAGTACCAGTAACTTGTGTGTTTGATACACGAGTCCAACCGCCTATACGCTCTGCATATCCTGCTCTGAAACGAATCTTATCGCCGTTAAACCAACCGCCTTCGTTAGAGTAGTTTGTACCCTCTCTGTTGATTCCGGGTTTGAACTGTAGTTTGCTTAGAGGCATTCATCAATCCGCATCTGCTATGGTTAGAGTGCCAGCCGCTACTTGTTTTTGAATTTCTGCGTAGTGGCGGTTGGCTGGGTCAAGTGGAACGCAAACAAGTACACCATCACAAGTAACTTTTATACCTTCTTGTGTATTTTCTGGTGCGGGAGATGCTTTATTATAATATTTTGCGTTTTCAAAAATCATTTTATAACTCCGCATCCAGTTTTAGGCTGGTGACATAGGCGTATGAACTTTCTGCCGATACATCACCAACAAGCCCTACATAATTTCTATGGTCGTTACCTTCTGCTGAAGGGTAACTGCCAGAGGAAAAAGAACCATTAGTTGTTGCAGTAACAGTAACAGTTGGGTCTGCCCTCATTGTTGTTGGTAATGGTATACTTGCTCTTCTGTAATGCCCTGTTGAATCAGTGCCTAACGGGTGCATCCAAAAATAATTAGAGCCACCAAACAAAAAATCGTGATAATATCGCTGACAATTGAGTAACGTAGTTCCTATGTCCTCATGCTCAAAAGCCGTGGCTACTTCTCCAACCTCAACCTGCCAGCCCGTCATGTCAAATGTAGCACTAGCCGTATTAGACCAGTTTTGTGCAAAATCGGCTGTCAAATCGGCTGTGTCCACAGTTTGCCAAGCGTCACTCGTGTGTCCTGAACTTGTATAATTTGTTCCATAATGAACTATTATATAACAGCGTAGTCCAATTCCGTTGTCATTAGTTACCGTGATTCCAGAATTGCCGGGAATTGTCGCAGTTACTTTTTTCCATGTATCAGCTACTAAAGTAAATGTGGTGCTAAAACTTCTTGCTGTTCCATCATGGGTTCGTAAATGTATATTATAGGTTCCAGCTAAACTAGACCTTGCCCAAAATGACATTGTGATAAATGAACTACTAGAGGTAGCATCCCAACCTGAAGTGGCTACGTTCTGTGCTTCAATCTCTTGGTTTATCTGTAGGTAAGCATTTGTAGCTGACGATGTACTTGTATTAGCACATCTAAAGAAAAACCTATGACCATCATTATACGGACCGCCAGAAGTCAATGCTTGTTGTGATTGTGTAACGGAAGCACCACTAAACTCTGCCCGTGTTCTATCTACAGTTTGATAACCGCTTGATGTAGAACTTGTGGCTCTTTGTGCAATTTGATTAGAACCATTAATTATAAGATTGGACGCAGTTTGCGCTTGACCTGAACCAATCAGTGCGGCTAGTTCTGCTGCTTTACTCATATTTAGCCTCCGATGCTTGCGGCATCATCCCTTGCTTTACGGTTTTTGTAATCGGAACGAGCTAATACCAAAGCAACAAAATCAGCTTGATTAGAAGGGATTGGATCAGTAAAGCTGTCGTCATTCATTAACTTAGTTGTCCACTCTGACTGCATTCGTTTCCAACAGTTATTGATTTTGCCGTCAACTGCTGCTTGTATCCAAGTATCAAGCCCAGCATTATCACTGTCATTGTATAAATCGTTGCTTAAAATTTGTTGTTGAAGATCAGTCAGTACAACTGACTTAGTATGATTTGCCATTTTATGTCTCCTTTATGACAGGGTTATTTCGCCCGATTAGCTTCCTCATGGTTTTGTAGGCCAAGTAACATCATCCAGTGATGTGGCTGTCTTAGTTATGTCTCGTAGGGATTGGCGATAAGTTTTCTGTGCATCTGTCATGGCAGTTGTATCTGACATATCCCACCAGTCGGTTTCGGCAATACGCTTGTTACGTTCTGTGCGTAGTTCTTGTAGCTTAAATTCAGCAATAAGTTCAGCTTCTTTGGTTGCTACGGCAGAAGCATCCCAAGATACCACCTTACCATCTTTATCTGTCGCTACAGCATTGTCGCCATCACCATTTATAGAGACAACATTTGCGTAAAGACTTCTTATTGCTTCATGTCTCATCCGGCAATCTCCATGACGGTAATAGAAGAAGGCATCCGTGAGGCATTATCATTATCCAAATCATAGACAGTTCGACCTATATAAAATGCACCACTGCGAGTTTTTCCTTGTAGTTTATATGTTGTGGCACTTGTGGTGCTTGGTGAATCTAAAAAACAAGCGTGATTAGAACCCGCAGCATATTGTGTTGGAGAACCAGAACTGTAAAAACCCGTCATTGAAAATCTTGATTTACTTCCATCCGCATCACCTAAATAAATTTCGGTTGAACCTCGCACAATACTAAAACCAACCCCTGCATCAGCACCTGTCACTGCACAATTCACAATAATAAGAATTTTGTTTGAAGTTGATGATGGGGTTATTGCAACACTTAACCCCGTAATATCAACTAAGGACGTACTGCTAGATGAAAACGTATCAGTTTTCGCGGCGCTTACAACTTGCAACACAGCCCCTGCTGGCATCCCTGCATCACCTATTTTAGTTAAGGACATCTATTTTCTCCTCGATTAACCAAGTAAAATGCCTTGTATGTAAGTCAATGCTGAATTGGACACTACTGTCGCGTGATTATTGGTTCCTGAATATTGTTGATATTGTAGGTAGGCTTCATCGTTAGCATCTAAATCAACAATCGCTATGTTATGTGGGGCTGAATATGTTTCATCTGAGGTGATATCTACAATTTGGTCGTATGTTCTATTACTGGTGTATATTCTGTAATAATAATAAGTTGCTCCCGCATCAGAACTATCTAATCTAAAAGCCCACTTAATTAAATACTTGCCAGTGACAGGCGCAGTAAATTTGTAAGTGCTCGTATTATAATTTGACCCTATATCATAAATTTCAGTATTAGCAGCGAATGTGGTTAAGCTAGTGGAATTACTCACTGCGATATTACTATCGGGATAAGCGTGAAACGCTGGCTGTGCTGGCTTTAGCACTTCGCCATCACTACTGATAGTCATACGAACATCATTACCTGACCTAAAAGATAAAGTATCAGTATCGTGTGCATATCTAATACCAGCTATGTCAGCATCAGCCGTATCGCCCATGTCGATAATTGATGTGCCAGAAGTACCAGAAATTATTTCCATCCTAGCACTGCCGCTATCAGATATAGACAGTAATTGTGATGGTGAAGTCGTACCAATACCAACCCGATTTGCACTCGCATCGACAAACAATGTGCCACTGTCCACAGTCAAATCATCTGACATAGAAACAGCACCACTAAACGAACCGCCATTACTTGCGCTAACAGTGTCAGCTACCCCGAACGTATCAAACACCAACATTTCAAGAACATCATCTGTAGATGCACCAGTTGTTAGTACAACACTTGTCCCTGTTGTAGACGTATAGTCTGTTACAGGTTTGAGGAGCACACCATTTTGATAAACATCCAAAAACAAACTATCATCATAAGCTAGGCTTATGCCGTTGCTGTCATTACCACTAAACGATGTTTGCCCAGCCGTAGCAGCGTATATATATCTGCGTCTTACTCCAGCCTGTAATGGTCTTCCTATGTATGGCATTTTATGGCATCTCCGGCCAGCTTACATCATCTAATGATGTAGCAGTTTTGGTTATATCTCGTAGGTCTTGTCGGTATTTCGTTTGTTCTGATGTCATGGTCAGGTCACTAGATGCCCACCAATCTGTTTCTGCAATAAGCCTATTACGTTCTTCACGCAATAATCGCATAGGCTCTGCTGCTTTAAGTTCGTCTATTTTTGTAGCAATGGCATCGTCAGATGGTTGTGGTATATCTTTACTGTGCCACTCTATTCCTGTCCCTCTTACCGTATATTCGGCTGTAGGTGTTAAAGCACATAAGGCTGCAGATATATTTGTCATTGTTACGTCCCCACTGCAGTCATTCTATGACCATCGTAATTGTAATAAATGTTTCCAGCGTAAGTCGCATTGCCATCTGCTTTTCTCACATAAACAGCATATGTATGGTCTCCGGTGCCTAAACTGCTATCAATTGCTATTGTAGAACAATTCATAAGTGCTTCTGAGCCACCCGACACAACTCCCACTCTAATTGACCCAAAGTTAGCTGCACTAGGGGCGGTTCTTTGAATCCTTATATCAGCATGAGCATGACTATTTTTGTCTATTCGCATGGAAGCATTATTAAAAATTGTAAGTTTACTTAGTGTTGCGACTGTTGCGGCTGGTATTGTAATGGTTGCGCCTGTTGCAACATAAGATGTTGAAGTCGTGGTTAAGCTATTGTCTGCAGCTAATTCAGATGTGGTGAAGGATTTAACAACGGACGTAATGCCAGTGAGGGCAGAGCCATCGCCAGTAAGAGTCGTTGCTGCCACCGTACCAGTTACATTCACATTGCCACTAAAAGTACCTGTAGTCGCTGTTAGTGCAGATGTAGATGGGTGTGCGACTGTAGCTGATACCCGTGCCATATAATTTACAAAAATATTGTTGCCCGAGTTACTAGAAGGAGCAGCAGTAAAAGTTAGTGTTTTGCTAGAAACTGTATATGACGTTGTATCTTGTATAACACCATCCACACTAACTAAAATATCTTGGTCAGCACCTACTGGGAAAGTAAGAGTAAAAGCTGTTGTGCTACCATCACCACTAAAATGATCGACAGCGGGTTTACTTACAAACTTTTCAGCAACCTCATTACCCAGATACGGCATTAGGTAATCTCCATTATACTCGCAACAGTATCTAAACTATTAGCCACACTTGATTGCACTATTAAACTGTGGCCTGTTTCCATAACAATTTTGTTTCCTGCCATATACTCAAAGCTAGAACCAACTGGTATTGGGATATCTTTTGCTAGAAAAACCATATCACCAGCATTAAGTTTAATGTCTGCAAGTATTTGAGTTGATCCAGTGTTTGCCATTGTTAAACCAATTACGACTGTAGTGGTAGAAGCTGGCACGGTGTAAACAGCCATGTCTGAATTAGCTAGACTGCTTTCACCGTTAAACACCTTATTTTTAAAGGTATTAGCCATTTTCTACTCCTTATACATCATCAAGCAAAGCGCATACGATGACCTCTGCGGTTGATGCAGAAGATATAGCATGAATATCTGCTACTGTTGTGTTAGGTAATCTTGCTGCAAAAGACTCGCTTGGACCTATGGTAATCCCGTCTGTTGCGCTAGATGAGGCTGTACCAGCATCCAAAACTATATAAATACTACGGCTATTAGTGTCTACATTTTTGATAAACAAAAACTTTACCTTATCGCCTGTAGCTACAGCAGTCGGTGCAGTGTCATCATCAACGGCTGTGTAATCAAGAAAGTTTCCAGCAATTAAATCTGTGCTAGAGTTAGATACGCTAGTCTTTTTGTAATACCACTTATCGTTGGCATCATCAGGGGTAACAGTCATGCTTGCCGAAAAAGTCTTTGCGATCTCATCTGGCAAAACTGTCACTTGCATTGTCACTTGAGCATCATTTGCCATCTTATACTCCTATCAACCAAGCGCGATTGCTAATGCGGTCGCTGTGCCAGCAACCTCTGTGTTATCTGCAATATTCAGTGAGGCCGCAACCCCAGTAACAGCGGCTCCAGACCCAGCCCCGTCACAAAACACAATGTCAGTCGTTCCATTTGGTATCGACACTGTGGCTCCTGTTCCTTGTTTTATGGTAGCTGCCCTGCTACCAGTCAAAGAATTTTTAATAATAAAGAACTTAGTAGCGGTATTTGGCGCAATAGTCACGACATTTACACCGCCTAGATCAGATCCACTATCTTTGAGATTGATAACCGCAAACATTCCAGTCTGCACATTGCTTTGCCCAGACGTAGGAGAAGCTGCTCTTATCGTAAGAGTTGTCGTAAGGTTTGAAGCGGTTAAATCTGAAGCACCTAAAACTCTGTCAAATATATCAAAATTAAAATTAGTAACATCTCCCCAGCTACCCGATAATTCCCCGGTAGCGGGTTTTTCTATACCTAAATTTGTACTAAATGAACTTGCCATGCTTTACCTCTATGCCGCCTTCTCCGTCCATAACGGAGTTTGTGACGGGGTTACATCCCCCCAAACGGTTGTAACCCCAGCCACCACGCCCCAATTCGGAGTTTGAATTGCTGTTACATCCGTGTACACGAGGACTATACCAGTATTTCCCGTCGCTGTAACCCCTGTAACTGGATACTTGGTGTTTTGCGTTGCGGTGCCAAGAGAACTTGTTCCTGCATTACCGGTTGCAGAAACAGTAGATCCCCCTGCCTGTGTGGATGTTCCTAATGCGCTAGTGGCTGCATTACCGGTGACTGTGGCCTTTGCACCTGCCGCAACCGACTCATCACCAAAGCTGACAGTAGCTGTAACCCCAACCCCTGCAACATTTGCAGAACAGTTGGTTGTTTCATCACCTACAGCACTTGTTCCAACAACACCTGTAGGCGATATAAGACCCGTACCTGTGACGGTAACAGAATTTAAGAGACCTGAAGCAACAACACCTGTAGCCACACCATCAACAGAGGGTATGACAAGTACATTACCAAGTGCAGTTGTTGCGGCAACACCTGTGACAGTGACAGGTACGGCTTGGTTCCAAGCACCTTGACCCCAAGTGCCTCTACCCCATCCCGATACAGTCACCGTGTCACTCCGTTACGCTATACGAATAATAGCGTTACTTGCGTCTGCTGTAGGGAATTGAATAGTAAACGTGCCAGAAGTAGACGTTTTGTTTGAAGAAAAGTCTAATACCGCGACAGCTTTGTTACTGTTTGTGCTATTGTAGATTAAAGCGCCCATTGCTGTGATGGTTGCTGTGGTAAAACTTAAATCAGAAAAATCAGTAAACGCCGTGGTTCCTGAAGTTGTTGGAGCCACTTTAGTAAGTGTTCCACCTCCTGTTGCGTATGTGCCACTAGAAGCTACTTCACCTGTTGTGGTAAACGCCGTGGTAGCTGCACCCAAAGTTGCTGTAGTGCTAGACTTTCCACCGCTGCTTTCCGCGTATAGGGCAAGTTTAAAAGCATTACCGTTTGTTGCGAAATTGTGTGTGCCCAACATCAATTCTTGCTTGAATGCGGTACACATTGCTTGTGCTATTGCCATTACAGTCTCCCTATAGCTTCAGCTAGTTGATGTTGACCCGCCTCACGGACCTTCGCGCAAATTGTAGCACGTTCTTCCCTTCTAGCCAACTCTACATAATATTGCACTAAATTTCTTACTTTATCTTTAAAAGCTTCTGCCTGTAGTCGAATAGGCTCTGGAGCTTCATCAGATATGTACATTATTTTATTTGCCGCCATGTCTGCAATCTGATCATTAGATAAACCACCGTTGTCAGATGAAACAACATTAACGGACCCTACTGATCCAACATTAACTTTAAACATTATCATGTCTCCCAAAAATAATAGGGTCCGACTCCACCGGTTCTGGTGGTTTTATTTCAGACTGTCTTGTTATCAAAATATTACCGTCTTGAACTGTTTGCACCAAGGGATCATTTAATCTATGGTAACCATAGAGTTTTTCGTTTTCTGGAACATTTGTGTCTAGCAGGCCAGAACGGTGTGCAATCTCTAATTTAATTCCCTTAGACACAGCTATCGCGCACCAAAACTCTACACAAGCTCTTCCGGATTCGGCCATGTTTACATTTTTGTAAGTAAAATCAATACCATACAGGCATATCTTTTTTGCTTTTTTCCATACAGCATATGCGACAGCATACGCTACCGTGTTGTTAAAATAACAATAACCTGTTGATTTAACTACCTTTTCTAAAGGGTACAACTCAATAGTTGGAAAATTCGCATGTTGCATACAAGAATATATTGGTTTTGTGTTTTTAGCTAAAAATTCTCTGGCTATACCCGTTTGTGACCCCGCGTTTTCGGTATCTATAAAACGAGTAACCGGGTCCATCATAAACGTCCTATCAACGTGTATGATACCGCCGATACAATTTATACCCCAGATTTCATCAAATTCGTGAGAAGCCACTCGTGCAGCTATGTAATCTGCGTAGCTGCCGCCTAAACCAACAATAGCAATTATCATGTACGGGGCCTTCTTGGTAGCCCCTGTCTGTTAGCGTCATCGTTCTCTCTGGACTCACCTAAATCTTTCAGGCGAACCAAAGACTCTACAAATCTTTCGCTGTACATTTTAAGAACGTCGGCCTCACCTTTCATGTAGGTGTAAGCTTCAACTAAACTTCCATACAGCATTGCGTTAGGGGCATTAACACTTAGATATGTCGTAGTAGAATCTGACGAAGTAGAAACCACCGTTCCCGTAGCCCCACTGGTTGCTCCAGTGACCGTTTCACCAACTGTAAAATCCGTGCTTGGGAGCACAATATTAAAAGTCGTGCTACTAACAACAGAAGAAATTGTGGTGTTGGCCCCACTAGTTCCTCCCGTAATTGTTTCATTAGCCACAAAAGTTCCGCTGACACTACTCAATGTCAGTACAACCTGACTTTGTGTCAAACTTGTCGGCCTATAGTAATAATGTAATTCAGCAGAATATGCTGCATCAGGTGTCGGTGACAGCAAAAAGTTCTGAAAATCATAAATGCCATAGTATCTAGGCGTTCCTGTTGTTGCAGAGTTTGGGTTGTATTCTTGCAAAAAGTTTACATCCTTAAATAACAAGAATTGTTTTGAGCTAGAGTTTTCAATAGATAAACTAAAAGAAGCCAGATAATCATCAGGTACAGCTAAAAACTGATTACCTGACGTAGTTGTTCCAGTCACATTTTTACGAAAAAATTCTAGATCTACACTTTTAAAAATACGTTCCTCCGCGGACTTAATAAAGTCCACAAGATGAGCCACAAAAGTAGTTTCTTGATTCTCTGTATAGTCTTTTATAGCAGACTTTAATGTAGTGTATGTAAAGCTCATGGTGTGTTCGCCTGTCCACCCATACCACTATGGTTCGTGCAATAGTAATACAGTGTTGGAGCCCCTACGGCAACTGTGATTTGTGTATACGCCCCAGATGACCCCGCGGTGCCATTCGTTGTTACACCAGTTGTGTACTGAGACCCGCCACCATGTGTTCCACCAGACGTTGTTGAAAATCTAAGGGGGTGTCCTGAATTACTACTATCTGATTGGTCAAAACGATACGTGCTTCCCTCTGATAAATTAACTGTATCCTGTCTAACACCATCAATATAGTACTTATTAGCACCTAAATAAGATTGGACTGTAACAGTAAAGGTTGCGTTTACACCTGTACCTGTGCCAGTAGCCGTTACCGTGCCAACAGAACCTGTTCCAGAAACACCTGTAATCGTCGCACTGGTTGGTGTGACAACATCTCCACCAAGAGTTACTGTTCCTACAAGTCCCTCCGCTTGTGGAACTCTTTGATACTGCAAAGTTACTGTGCTAAAAATGGGAAATTTTACCGTGACAGGTATGCTATTATTATTAGGTCTAGGCTCTTTTAAAGTCTGTGGATCGTGTATTTTACGAAAAGGACCTAATTGAGGATGTTTTCTTTCAAATTCATCCTTACCAACAAGCAAACCATTCCACTCTTTCCGCATATCTTTATAGCGATATTCTAAACCGGAACGGTCTGATATGGCTTTTGCGTACTTTCCTGTGGCATATCTAGCCATTAATTTGTCCTGAAATAAGCGTACTCTGGTGTAACAGTAAAGCTGGACCGGTCACGATCCTCTCCCATAGCTCGTTCAAACTCTTCTTCATAAATAGCTTTTAACATTTGAGTGCGGTTAGGCGCTCTTTTTAAAGATATATAGTAAGCCAGCCCCGCTGCTAGACAGGGATAAAACCGAAAAGGCATGTCTAAAGTGTTTATTGCAGTATCCGCGTCATCCATACGTGTAAGAGCGTTATATACAATTACATCTGTGCTGTTTTCCGGAGTGGGCCAAATACGTAGACTAGGCGTTACTTGCCTGTCTAGAAAGAACTGTGTGGGACGACCCTCCGTAGATTTTTTTGGAATATTTAAGTCATCGTCCCGGCTAACACGAGTCAAAGCAAAGTCTGTACCGCTTCTTGTTACCACAGCGCTTAATATGTCAATCACATCTGCGGATAAAGCATATGTTCTAGTGCCAGAGGTAAGAGCTTGTGTTCTTTGTGCAATAGTCCATTGGTTCAGACCTCGGTTAGCCCACTCTGCCAACATAAGATTTAATGAACGCCTCGCCGTAACTAAATCATATCCGGTTTTTACCTCTAAACCGCAACGCTCAAACGCTTCTTCAACATACTCAGCTACGTCTAGTTCAAAGTTTACGCTTCCTGATACCGCCATTATTTATCCTTCGCATATAAATTGTCGAAGATCTGATTTACATCCATTGTATAGTCTAAATCAGATTTTGAATAGTGTATATGCTGTGAGGGTAGAAAATCGGGTGCCCCTTGCCCTGTTTCAAACCATGCTGGGTGTGTAACACGAACACGATTATTAGGCAACGCAACGATATTTCCCGTGTACGGACCAGCATCTAAAAGCTCTAAAACGTGACTCTGTTTATGCTGCGCCGGATCGTCCGCTATCTCGCTTTCCGTGTAATCTACTGTAAAATAGTATTTAGCCGGAAAAAACTCAGGTCCTATTTTAGCGATCCAAGGGCACGGGTGAGCGCGATCTAAACGATAAACTGCGTGTGTATGGGACATACAGTCCCAAGGTTGCGCTAAATGGACAGGCATAGGTTCTGGCCATTCTTCATAGGGCGTGTCACCCGCAAGAGCCGTTATGGGCATACGAGCCCACATGGCTCCCCCGTGTACGTTGGGATCATCCGTACCGTCAGACTCACAGCCGGTGAATATCATCTGAAAACTTAAACACCGGCTAGGCATCGTAGTGACCGCAATTGCCATAGCGTGAAGAAACTCGCCATGATAATTAGAGTGATTACACGTATATTCTCTCCGCACCCAACACTTGAAGTGCGGAATATTACTTTGAAGGTAGGGCAAGGTCTTATACCTTGCCGCCCTTTGCCATGCCCTTCTTCTTCATCATACCGCCACCGGCCATCTTTTGGACCTTGCCACCTTTAGCCATGCCCTTCTTCTTCATCATACCGCCAGCCATCATTTTTTGGACTTTACCGCCTTTGGCATAACCTTTTTTCTTCATCATGCCGCCACCGGCCATCTTTTGGACCTTGCCACCTTTAGCCATGCCCTTCTTCTTCATGGTAGGGGCTACGTTACCAACGAGTCCAGACGCATATTCATCCATTGTCATAAATTCTTTTGCCATTTTAAGCTCCTATGCTTGACTTACAGAACCTTGGGTTCTCTTTCTACGGTTAGCCATAACAACACCACAACCTCGTGATACTGCGGTCCCCGCAACTCTCTTACCCGTAAAGGGCCTTTTGGGCTTAGTTACCGCCCCACCGTTTTTTAAATTTGTTACCTTCGCAGCTTTTGTATTAGCGACCGTAGTTTTTCCCTTAGATCCTGCTTTTTTCTTCTTACGCGCTGTCGTAGCGCGTTCACTTTTGGATAAACTATTAGCTTTAGATCTAGGCAAGCAACGATCAGGGTTTTTCTTATCTTTTGAAGTACCACATGGGCCTTTGATAGAGCCATCAGTTCCAATCCTTACCCAGTCTTGTTTCAACCAATTTTTAAGTTGACCCATTACGTTTTCCGTTTCCGCGTCTTTACCAATTTAGACAGGGTTTTTGCCTGTCCTGCATGTGCTTTGGAAGCCTTTCTTAATTTCTTGGCAACTTTTTTGACCTGCGTTTTAGCTCTCCCTGTCAACATTTATCGTCCTTTTCTTTTTCCGCCTTTTGATTTTTTGGCGTAATTAGGATCTTTACAGTACTTTGATGCAGCCAAGTTTGCATACGCTGACGGGTATGTGTCAAATGTGCGTTTAGCCCACGCCTTGCCTTCGGGACAGATCTTACCACCACTTTTCACCTTCCCTCCTTTTTTCATACGGACAACACCTTTTGAAACGCGTTTGGGTATAGGACAGGCCGCTGCCCCTATTCTCACTGCACTGGTCATTTAAAACACCTTCTGCACAACGGCGGCTGCAACTATTAAACCAGCTATGCCCCATAAACGCATATCCAGTTTATCTAGCTGTTTCTGTATTTCAGCATAGCGACGATTACACTCTTCCTCGTGCTTTTCTAAAAGTTTTAAAACATCGTCTGCTTTCATTAACACTTCCATCTTCTACGAGCTTGTCTAAGCCTACTATTTGGATTTTTAGCGGCTTTTGGAAACTTCTTCATCTGTCCAGCAGATCTAGCACAAAATGATTTACGACGCTTTGCATCCTTACTGCCCGGTTTAACTTTTCCTGTAACGGCAGTTTTTAGTTTTGATCCGGGATTGGCTTTTCTATATGCCGCAACTCCAGCTTTTGTCATTCCCGCCCCAGCTTTGGTGGGACGGAAATTTTTCTTGTTGCGCGGCGGCATTTTTGCTTTACGCCGTGCCATTTTTACCTCTTACGCATATTTCTTACGCATATACAGCATAATTGTATACGTGTCCGCAGAGGAATGACCAACCGTTGTAAACAAAACGTCCCCGGTTTTACCACTTCCTGCATTGTTTGTTAGACCGCCAAAAGAGTTATAATCGTGATGACCGCTTTGGTTTTCACCCAACTCTATACAAAAAGCATTAGAAGTAGCGTCGAACAGGATCTGTACCTTCATCCCGTTACACTGCCACCATATACGCTCTATGACGACCTCACTACACGCAACACCATCTAAGCTGCTAGCAAGAGCAGAGACATCTACCTTTTTTACGGCAGACTCTCCACTCCCGTCAGAGACATTAGTAAACTTCATAACGGCATGTTTAGGGCCATCAATCAGAGTTTGTGAGGTTACTGCATCTGCCATGTAAATCTCCTTTTATGAACTTACTAGGCCACCTGAACGTATTCAATGATGAACGTAAAAGATCCTGCTGTTGTTGCATCTTGTGTATTTGTAATGTTACAGAAAATGGTTCTTTCAGTAGAGGTATATTGCGGAGAAACTGGAGCAGTAGCTGCATTCTGTGTTGTTGAAACCAATGTGGTGGTTGTTACGTTACCAACAACGACCGTTGTTCCACCGTCAAGAATTTCGTCAGTTATCGCTGCAACAATCTGTGCCCCTGAACTAGATGTACCTACTTCATATCCAATATCACCCGATCCAATAACAGGAGCAGTTACACAGAAGATTTTTATGTCAGTAATGATCGTGTTAGCTGGCTGAGTGAACTCACCGATAGAAGGACTGTCACCGGCTGTTGTGTTTACTGTTACACCTGTTGCAAAACCAACGTGTTTTACGAATTTGTTTGTGATAATGCCGGTAGAGGCAATAGAAGAGGTTTCTGTTATCGCACCCGTACTTGAGTCTTTATTGATAACCTTAAAACCGTTTTCAGAGCGGACTGCTCCGCTGAAAGTAGTGGTAGCCATTTGAGTCTCCTGTCTTGGCTAATGTCAGCCGCCCAATGCAACTGTCAGGAAATAAAACAACCATACAACAAAAAAGAGCGGCTGTGAAGCCGCTCTTTAAAACCTCTACGGGAGGAGAGGTTGTTAGGCTGCGCCCGGTGTTCCAAATACACAACGCCAATCAGAAACGCCGAAGCTGTAACGCTCACGAGCCTTAAACCGCATGTTTCCAGTGTCAAAGTCACCTTCCATTGCAGTCTTGATTGGAGAACGGTTGAAGTATTTGAAACCGTTAGGTGCATCGGTCTTGATGAAGAACGCATCTGTATCAGTCAAGAAATGGTTAACTACTGCCCCTTCAGGAAGCATACCCATGTTCTTAATAGCATTTGCGTCGTTATCAGCCGTTGCTGAACGCAAGTTTGAGTTGATCACACGCTCTGCGATAAACTGCAATTCTTTCGGAATAATTAGTTTGGTTCCACGAACTGCAATTTTCAGACCACGCTCGTCAGTCAGACCTGCGATATCAATCAACATTTGCTCAAGTGAAGTTTCGTTCAAATCAGCAGCAGTTGACAGCAAGTTACGCTGGTTGCCTGAAAGAGATGGGTGTGATGAAGAACAAAGTGCTGCACCGTCACCGATTGCAGATGCGCCTGTGCTGAACGCATTGTTCAGAATAGCCGCAGCTTTAATCTGCTTGGTCTGGGCCATAGAGCGGGCCAGAGCCTTGGTGTAGCGAGATGCCAAACGGTCATACAGATTATCCTCAATGGCTTCCTCAGTAATTGAGAACGCCAAAGCGATTGTCTCGTGTGTGTACCGTGCTGTGAAGGTCTCTTGAGCATCGTCAAAAGAGATGGCTGCGCCCTCTTCTTTAGTCGGTGCTGTTGAGAAACCCCCAAGCATCACTTCTTCTTCAAATGAACGGTCTGAGGCTTCTTCTGCAAAGATCTCAGCATGTTCATTCTCGTAACGGTCGTACTCAAGCCCAAAAAGTGCGTTTAGACCGGGTTCTAGCTCTTTAGCTAGTTGTGCTCTTGAAATAGCCATTTGCTAGCCCTCCTATATACCGGTATTCGCTGCGGTGCCTACGGCAGCAGCAAAGCCTGAGTTAAACGGTGCGTTCAAACGAATGATGTACTGGTGACCCACTGCCGAATAATCCGTGTTGCCTTCCTCTTCGTAGAGTCCAACAATACGAACATCCAAGCCTGCGGTTGTAGCAGCGGTACTAATATCAAGCATATCCGAGGATTTACCTGTATTTGTGCTACCGTTGTTAACGCTCGCCATGTTACAGTTAGCAAAGACATCTGCCAACGCGGTTGCCCGGTCGGTGTTGGTGCCGTCGGCTACTACAACATATAGCTGCATTGGATCATCATACACATAAGCTTTCACAGGAAAGTTTGTGTTAACGCTTACGGCGTTTGATCCGGGCCAATAATTAAGGTGGGTGTTCTTACCGGTTACGGAATCAACATACTCAACACCACCTAGAACACCAAGAGGAGCTACTGCCTGATCGGAAATAGCAATTGTGCCTCCTGCCAATGGGATAACAATCCCACCGTTGTAGATAGCAGTTGTGTAGTTGTTAGCAATCTCATACATCGTCGTAGCGTTGTTATTGGGATTACCGCCCGTTTTACCAATAGGACGAAGGCCAAATCCACCTGTTAGGGTATTTGCCATTAGTTACTCCTATTTGACAAAGAGGTAGCCATCATTTCTGCGGGCCACCAAAAGTTACACGAGATTGACGATCAGGTTTATTGATCGTCATGGTTGAATGTGCATTCTCCCGCATCATGTCAGAGTCTACTGCCTGCATCTGGTCAGAACTTCTAGCGTTGAAGTAAGCTGTCCTTTCCGCAACAGTTTCATCTGGGATACGAGCTAGCATTAAACCACCTACTCCAAACACACCTTCATACTTGCCTGATTCAATTACCGGGGCCTCAAAGTCTGGGTACTCGTCCCTACGAACAAGCTCATAACCCTCACGCATTTTTGCGCTGATGTTTTTAGTATCGTCAAAACCACGGGTTTCAGCCCTGATCCAACGATGCTTATAACCATCCGGTGCAGGTGGTGCATCCAACATAGACGGGGGAGCCCACGGCTTACGCTGCGCCGTCTTCTCCCTAGTTTGGTTTGCGCGAGAAGTACGTTTAATTGTACCTTCAAACATTTCGTTTTGTTCTTCAGCCATTTACTTACTCCTTCACGTATTTCGCGTATTCTTCAAGCGGCACACCCAATTTCTTCGCTATTGCGACTTGGCTAGGGGTGAGTCTAACCTTTTTCCCACTACTGCGCCCAGATGATGACCGGGATACGGAAGCAACGGTCTGAGCGGGCCGTCTGCTTTCCCCGTTTTTCAGCTTATGCGGAAACTCTTCCCGCATACGCTTGTCTAACTCACTATAGTACTCATCGCTCTGCGGGTCAAACCCTTCATTTTCGATAAGCTTTTTATGAACCCCGAAAGCAGCATATGTCATAGCCTCATCAGTGCCGAACCACTCGTTTCTCGACGCCCACTGTTCCGCCTTCGCGTCCGGACGGCGAGGTTGCTGCTGTGGCATAGGAGCATGGACCTGTGCTTCCTGCTGCGCTCTAATTTGTTGCGCCGCCCTCTCCTGTTGCGCTTTAGCTTGTTCCGCGCGATCATTCTCAATCGCGAGTCTCGTGATCTTTCTTTGCGCCTCAACAACTCCATTCGTGTCACCAATCTCTATGGCTTTGGCAAGTTCTCCTTCAGCAGAGGTCATCTCGCTAGTAACACGGTTACTATACTCGTTAACATAATTAGTGTCCAAAGCGTTCATGCGGCTCTTTAAACCGTCCGCTTCAGCTTGAACACCTTGAGCGTATCTCAGAGCTTCGTCTTTCTGACGCTCGGCCTCACGCATTTTCTTAGTCAAACGATCTATGCGTTTTTGCGTATTACTTTCTGCTTTTTCAAACTGATCGTCGCTTGACGCCTCCACTTCAGTTTCGGCGGCCTCTTCAGCTTTCACCTCAACTTCAGTATCTTGTGTATCCTCAAGCTCTAATTCAATTTGCTGCTTATCTTCTTCTGCCATATTCTGCTCCTAGAAATGAAGAATGTCTTCGGGTTCCATAATTTTAGCCAGCACCTCATCATCGTTGAGTATACGGACCTCCCCGCCATCAATCTTGAAACGTGAGCCAGAATAACGAGCAAACATCACCCAATCACCCTGTTCACACCAAGCTCCGGTGGGAAACTTTTCTGAGTCCTTATACGCTAGAGATCCAACTTTAAGGACGTATCCTACTTGTGTAGAAACCGTTTGTTCTTGAACAACCGCATCCGGTAGATAAATACCGCCATCTGTTTTACCCTTACCTCTGTAAGGTAAAACTAACAGACGCCATCCTGTCGGAGTCGGCATTCTTTCTAGAAGGGAAGCCCCAATCGCTTCGGGGTCTAATACTCTGTCTTCGGGCTCTTTATAAGCCTCTGAAATTTTTGCAACACCTTCAGATGCTGCTTTTAAATCAACCATTGCTTTGCTCCTGTTTATCTAGCAGGCTCTTGAGTTCCTGTTCCACATGATCTAGGGATTTTAAATTACCCATGAGCTCACGATATTGCTCTATGCTACTTACATTGTCATATATCAATAAATCATAAATAGCCTGCCGTCTTTCTTTAATTATACGGAAAACGGCCTCCGCAAAATGTATCTCATCCACTCGTATATCTCCGCGTTAAATCCTAGGTGTTCTTATAACACACTATTCGGATTCCGCAAGAGCTCTCATCCTGTCTACCAGACGTCTGGCGCGGTTTGGAACCTGTGTATACCAACGTGAATCCACCATCTCATCTGCGGCTTTGTTCCAATCTCTAGCGTCCACACCAGCCTTCATACCCTTAAATTTGGAAAGACGCGGTCTGCCCATATTGAACATCATGTTGCAAATGATGTGTTGCACCTCTTCAGGCAGGTCTTCAAAGTCTTCATAAAGAACTTTGCACTCGTCAATCGTAACGGCCATATCAAGCGCAAATAACTTGCGAACCCGCTCTTGTTCAACAACCGTACCCACGGGCTTACCGTACTCTTCGTCGGACTCAAGAATTAAATGACCGATACCACAGGTTGGTAAATTTAGATGATCTAAATAAATTTCGTACTTGCATCCTTCGTCTTCCGCGATCTCTTCGCGTAATCTATCTTTGTTCATTTTTTAAATCCTTTTAGGCCGCGTATACCAAAGGATGCACCTATGCTGGCGTACATCGCCCATTGGAACCACTCTGGTGTACGAGACAAAGCCGCAAACCCGTCTTCAACATATTCTTGAGTAAACGGAATAAAGCACATGGCAATTATGGCTATGAACAAAATAGTCCACGCCTCATCTTTCCATGAGTTATCAGAGGCTTGCGCCATTATTTTTTCCCAGCCCGCCTCATGCGTAGCTGCGGTAACCATAACCTGCGCTTCTGCCTCTGCTCGTGCTTTGGCTACAGCGCCCTTGGCTTTGGTCTGTTCAATCTTTGATTCCATAAAAGAACCAGCTAAAGATGCAATAGGACCAATAAGTGCCTGTATCATTCCACTATCCTCACAATATAATTTGTGCCGTCTGCGTTCTTCGATACCTCAACCGTCTTATTTTCACAAGCATATCGAACAGAAGAGGTTTTTTTATACAGATTACGTTCAATAGTACGCTTTGCTTTGAGGCATTTAGCAATTTGCTCAAATGCTGTGTGTTCTGTAACGTCACCGCTCATGTATAGTATCAGTGTAATTGTCTCAATTACCACGTTGGGCGTTCCTTATTTTTTCAATCTGTGTCTCAATATTTGTTAGTCGCTTTTCATAAAAGTCCAACGTCAGTTTTTGTTGTTGATCATGCGGTAGTTTTCCTTGGTCTGCTTGTTCCTGTAATTTAGCAAGCTGTTCTGATAAATGTTCAATCAACATAAATTGTTCTGAGTCAGCGGGCAAGCTACCCATCTCTCCTCTTGGCCATTTGATGCGGAACTCAGTATTCATGCCCAGATCTGCTTCCATCAAGATTATCTTATTCTCAATAGTATTAAGACGCTCAATAACACCAAAATACGCCCATGTGCCAACGGTTGCAGCTATAAGCAATGCAATCAGGTTGCGGATAGGCATGGCTAATTCAGTATTTTCACTTAACTTGGTTGCCATTACTTACACTCTGCTTTACCTGCACAGTCCTTTGGGAAACAATGCATGGCCATCTTGTAATGTTTGTTATCGTAAGCGGCTGACCAGCGCTCATCCTCCAACATCCAGTGACATTGTTTTCGGCTCATGGGCTGCTGTAACGCCATCTGCCCGATATAGTGATCCGTCACCCCATCATTCCCCCACATGGAAATTACCAAGATGTACTCTCTCAAAGCCATTAATATAACTCTTTGTCTTTACTCACTTTTACTGGTTTGCAGTATGCCGTCGCCTTATGTTCTGAGGGAACTCTGCTATAATGCTGATAATTCCCATATCTCTTTGTTACCTGTGATGCGAAAAAATTGCAATCTGTTACTGAACGGAAGTACATGTCTTGGCTTTGAACTTTGCCGCCAAGAACCAAAACAAGTAAAAAAGCGTGTACCACTTTTTAACCTAACGTATAGCCCGCAATAAAAGATATGGCCCATAACGTAATAATTATCTCTTTGACATCCATGTCGTCATCCCAATATATGCCCCAACTATACCACTGCCGCTAAGAAAAATTAAATCTGTGACTCCGGCAAGACCCTCAAGCTTTTCCGCAGAACATAAAGGAGAAGCTAAAAAGACGGCGTATAGACCCATAAAAATCAAGGTATATCGGGCCATACGCAACTGAGCTAAATTTTTACGAAGTTCTGTTTCCGTCTTTTTAATCTCTTTAATATGACTGAGCTCATCGTCACTCACAATTCCGTCACCGTCCTCGTCATATTCAGAATACACACTGTCTTTTTGTAATTTTTTCTGACTCATAGCACCACCATAAACAGGAATACAAAAAATCCAAAAGCCACCATTACCACGCTTAAAGTTAAAACCACACTTTTTATTGTGTCCTCAAATTCTTTCTGCTGCCTTATTTTCTCTCGTCTTGCTTGCAAAGCCGCCTCCTTGGCAGCTTGTATACGTCTAGCCCTCTCTTCGGTAATAGACTTCCATGTGCCATGACCAAAACGAAGATCAACCATTGTGGCAATCTCTTGCATTTGCTCTTTAGCTAGACGTGCATTTATAATCTCTGTTGCTACAGACTTCACGCCAAGCTGGTCGCCCACGCCCATACCAGATTTTCGGTTGCGCTCCTGTTGAACCTGCTTCTCGCCATCAAACAAAGCATCAATATGGCCTGCGATTTCAGACACGTCTCTAGCCGTTCCAATAGCACCTTTAATGCCATCGACAGCACTTTTAAATAACGCAAAACCGGCTAACGCCGTGGTAATCGGTTCCATTTAGCCCCCAAGCTATTGTTTTTTGAGTAGTTCCCTCTCCATTGCAGACTGAATACGTGCTTGGGTCTGTTTTTCCTGACTGGCAAGCTTCTGTTGGAACTGAGATGCCCGCATCTGCTGGTTCTGTGCATCCAGATTTAGTTTAGCCGCTTCATTTTGAGCATCAGCCTGTTCAGCCTGCGCTCTTATCTGTAGCTCCTGCTCTTTCAACTGAACCAGCGGATCTGGGCCTTGACCCGATACCTGCTGAGACAACTGTTTAACCATCTGCATACCTTCAGCAACAAACTGAGCCGTTAGGCCCTCTACCTGTAGCATCTCTTCTTCTGTAGCCGCTGCTCCTCCAACTGCTTGTCTAGACTGTATAAACTGTACCGCTGCCCGTTCACGAGCCGCTATCCGCACATGCTCCATGATGTGCTTCTGTAAAGATATAGCTATTGCAGGCATTCCTGCAACCATTGGTGTAGACCCAAATACCATATGCGCCATTATATGCGCCTCATGCTCCTGACCTTCAAACGCCTGCAAAGGCACCATGTCCAGAGCATCTATATTCTCTTGCGCCGGATCTTTTGGCTCCGGCTCCTCATCAGGAATACGCTTCATTATCCTGTCGGTGTCCTTAACACCCAGCGCCTCGTACATGTCCTTGTACACTTCGTGCATGTTGTGAAGCTCCGGAGCGGCACCAGCAAGCTGTAACTTGGTCTGTGCCAGCGCAATCCGCTGCGCCTGACTAAACATATTCGGATCAGACACAGGAACCACGTCAATCCTGTCGTCAAAGTCACTCGCCATTATGGCAGACTCTGCACCCTCTACAGAATACGGATACTCCTGCGGCAAACTCTCCGACATAACCCGCGCCAGCATCTTGAACTCAACCCGCATGGCGTAGTGCAGCCGCTTATGCACCGCACTCATCACACGAGAACCCTGTTCCAGCATCGCAATAGTCGTTCCAACAGCCGCCTGCTGGTTACCATCGCCCACTTTCAGGTCTGTAATCGTCGCAAACCGCTGACCCGCCTGAACAACAAACCCAAGCAAGTTAAACAGCGTCGCATCCGGTCCTTTGAACGGCAGCGGCATCAGGCTGTCACGAATAGCCCCTCCGGGAGCATCCACGTCGCGAAACTCACCGGGCTGCAACGGGTCATCGTCGTCCCTGATCCGTAGTCCGCGGGCTTTGAAGCCCGCTGGGAGGTTGGACAACGTACCAGCGTCGATTAACTGTCGCAGTGCCGCTGTGGCGGTCCGTGACAGCCCGCCAATCGTGTGAATTAGCCCTAATCCGTAAAAACCAAAGCCCGGAAGGAACTTATAATGCACAAAATACTGTATTTTCCGCTTATCTTCGTCATCTTCACGATAATTTCGCCTAATTGACAGTATCTGACCGTTATCCTGACTGATGGTGACAATATATGGTATCTTGATACCGGTTAATTCACCGTCCTCGTCCTCTTCTTCATACCCCTCAAGGTCCAAATCAACGTGACACTCCAAAATCGTGCAGTCATAGTCGATCTGAGTGGGTGTTACACCATCAATCCGCTGTATTTCGTCCTCCACGGACCCTGACTCACCCTGCGCGGGCAACACATCCATGTCCAGATAGAACCCAGACACCTGTTTCTTCCGCAAATCATTCAATGACATGCGGATAACCTGCGTTATATTGGGACAAGTCTCTAAATCTGACGTCTCATATGGGACAACTAGGTGTTCTGCCGGTACAAACTTACTTACAGCACGTCCTTTTGTCTCATCATAGTAAACTTTCTTGAACGTAGACCCTGCCAAAGGCAAAAAGAACAACATCTGGTCAAGTTCAGGGGTGTACTCCTCCATCACGTTGGTGATGTAGTAGTTCATAAACTGCTTTACGCGGATGGCCTGCTGCTCTTTTTCCCTTGTTTCGGCTCCCAAGACAGCAGTTCGCACGGGACCCGACGCTGGCAGCAACTCGTTAAACGCCTGCGCTTGGAATTGTGTAGCAGCCTCTGCGAGCAGGGGATGCGTAACTCCGGAAGCTCCTCGGAATGGCTGCGCTCTCTCTTCATAGGAGAAACCAAGAAGTTCCAAACCGTTGGCGTAAGCATCTTCCCACTCCTGTCGTCCCGACTTATTAGCATCAAACTCTGCCATCAACTCGCCAGCAATACGGGACAACTCACGGTCCGGTATCTCCTCGGCCAAGTTCATATAAAAATCATCACCCTTGCCGCGCTGGTCCTGCGGATCAAAATCAATGGTTACACCACCGTCCTCATCCGGTATCATCTCAATGTCCATGCCCTCGGCAACACCCTCAAAAGCAACGATGTTGTCGTCCATGCTGCCCGGTAGCTCAAGCTCCACTTCAGCCGCCAAGTCCTCCATGTCCAACTGAGACGGGACGTTCTTGTCTATCATTCCGGCAATCGGTTCACGAGCCATGTGTTATCTCCTTGTTAAGCAAAATCCCGCCCCATGATCCGCGATACCTGCTGCATCACCTTCGGATCGACATTCTGTTTGACTACCTCCACAGGAGTCATAATACCAGCCTGCTTCAAAAGCTTGCCGCTCACAGCCTCATCACGCTGAACCATCTGACCTTTTTGAAACTGCCTGCTCTCATTAAAACGCTGATCCTGTATCTTACGACGATCAAACTGCTCCGGAGCAAGATCCTTATATATATCAAAACCCTCTATCCCCGGATATTGCGGAATAGGCTGCATGGTATCAGGACCAGTCTTATCTGCCTCCATACCGAGGTCCACGGACATGATGCCCTCTGGTACGTCACCGCCGTTTTCAAAAGGAATGCTTAAATTAACCCCTGCTTCATAAGAGTCCTCCCCCCTAGAACTGGGAGTATAATTACCACGAATTAAAGCTTTAGCCCCTTCTATACCGAAAACATCGGACAACTCCGCAAAAGCATCATAACTTTGAGCTCCAATCTTTCCCTCGCCCCGATCAATACGGGCGGGGGCCCCCAAAGCCTGTAAAGAGGACGGAAGTTCTAGTCTAGATTTCTCCATGCCACCGGAAACACCTGCGCCAAAAACATCCCCGCTAGAGGTCTCATAAGAACCCCCTATTCTTCCACTAGCCTGCTTGGTTCTTAAATCTCCGTAAACAGGATCATCATCAATAGATGCAATCTGCGGAGTGCTTTCCATGATACCCCCAGAAAAAGATATCTCAGGACGGAAACCCCCTTGACCAAGATCTACTACAGAATTTCCCATGCGCCCGCTGTCCCTCTAATAATAAGCGTGTACCCTAGCGTAATTATCTTCATCATCCCAGTCATCAGACGGAAGCTGTATGAAGTTACCCTGCCTGTAACGCATCAACGCTTGGGTCATACTATCTACTAAGTCGTCGTACTCACCATTCGGAAAAGCAGCTACCTCTTCAATCAACTCGTCTGCAAATACCTCGTCCGGTGCCCAAACCATACCCGCCTCAAATAACGGA